>OQVS01000889.1_pt1 | contig 20899 bp, 15 predicted proteins | sample 1691601 | NCBI WGS metagenome assembly OQVS01 (sample SAMN03418268, study PRJEB22391) | human gut metagenome | biome: human-gut; feature: organic feature; material: feces | host: Homo sapiens | place: Tanzania | collected 2013-01
GTTTATTCGTTTCCGAATTGCGAGTGCAAAGTTACGACAATTTTTGAAACCTGCAAAAAAAAATCTGCGTTTTTTTCAAAAAAAGTGCATTTTTTGTCGTTTTTCTTGTTTTTTCGCCTTCTTGTGCCTCTGTTTTGTGCGTTTTTGGTCCGGAATTCGGATAAACCCAAATCGGTCATTAGACCGTATGAACCACAAACCCGAATGACCGATTTGGGAAAAAGGAAAAAGCGATGGCTTTGGTAAAAAATTGCTATCTTTGTAGAAAATAGGCTGCATCTCAGCATAGCAATCAAGCAAGCTTGTTGCTCTGCGTTCGATTTGCACTATCTTTGTAGAAATATAGATATAAATATGTCAAATCAAGAAAAACGACCGCTGATTTTGATCAGCAACGACGACGGATTTTCGTTCAACGGTATTAAGACTCTTATAAAAGTGGCTCGCAAATATGGCGATGTGGTGGCTGTGGCTCCTGCCATGCAGCAAAGTGGCAAGGGGTGCTCCATCACATTCTTCGACCCTCTGCGCGCGTTGAAGTTGAAAGAAGAGGAAGGCTACACCGAGTATCAAGTGCCAGGCACGCCCACCGACTGCGTGAAACTCGCCCTCGACCAACTGCTTGGCGGCCGCAAGCCTGATTTGGTGCTTTCGGGCATCAACCATGGCTACAACTACGGCATTTGCACACTTTACAGCGGCACGATGGGCGTGGTGTTTGAGGCAGCGGTGCATCATTTACCTGCTGTGGCATTCTCCGCCGAGCCGTTTGCCCCCGAATCCGACTTCACATCCTACGAGCCATGGATTGAAAAAGTGCTTGAGAGGGTGCTTGAAAGAGGATTGCCCGACGGCATCTGCCTGAACGTGAACATGCCCGAAAATGCCAAAGGCATGAAGGTGGTGCGCACAGCCATGGGCAGATGGGAGAAAGAGTTTGAGCACCGCATGGACCCACGTGGCTTCGACTATTACTGGGTGACAGGTGAATACCGCCTCGACAATCCCGACGATGCCGAAACCGATGTGCGCGCTGTGGAAGATGGCTGGGTGGCAGTCACCCCATGTCGCGTAGATCCCACCAGTCACGGCGTTTTAGACCAGATTTCGGCATTGCTCAAATAGGTTTTCTGCACCACAGTATCAACCACTGTATTAAATCACATTGATTATAATGTGTAAGTCGTGATAATTTTGTAATTTTGCACGATATTTCAATTTAACAAAACAAGAAAACAGCATAACTATAATGGAAAGAAAGGTTAGAGTGCGTTTTGCACCATCTCCAACAGGTCCGCTTCACATCGGTGGAGTGCGTACTGCACTGTATAACTATCTGTTTGCTCGCCAGCACGGTGGCACAATGATTCTCCGCATTGAAGATACCGACTCAAACCGCTTCGTGCCAGGTGCAGAAGCGTATATCAACGAGGCACTTCACTGGCTCGGCATTGGCATTGATGAAGGCGTGGCTGAAGGTGGCGAATACGGACCCTACAAGCAAAGCGAGCGTCGCGACATCTACCGCAAGTATGTGAAGCAACTGCTCGACGACGGCAAGGCGTATATCGCATTCGACACCCCCGAAGAACTCGACGCAAAGCGTGGCGAAATCAAGAATTTCCAATACGACGCATCCACTCGCATGAGTATGCGCAACTCGCTCTCGCTTCCTGCCGAGGAAGTGCAAAAACTCATCGACGCCGGCACCAACTATGTGGTGCGCTTCAAGATTGAGCCCGGACGCAACGTGGTGGTACACGACCTCATTCGTGGCGATGTGACCATCAACTCTTCCATTCTCGACGACAAGGTGCTCTACAAGCGCGCCGACGACCTTCCCACCTACCACTTGGCAAACATCGTGGACGACCACTTGATGGAAGTGAGCCATGTGATCCGTGGCGAGGAATGGCTGCCAAGCGCACCATTGCACGTGCTTCTGTACGAGGCATTCGGCTGGGCCGACACCCAACCTGAATTTGTGCATCTGCCACTGCTGCTCAAGCCCGACGGCAAAGGCAAGTTGAGCAAGCGCGACGGCGACCGTCTTGGTTTCCCTGTTTTCCCACTCGAATGGCACGACCCCAAGAGCGGCGAAATATCTTCAGGCTACCGTGAAAGCGGCTATCTGCCACAAGCAGTGGTCAACTTCCTCTCGCTCCTTGGCTGGAACCCAGGCGACGACCGCGAAATCATGAGCATGGACGAACTGATTCGCGGCTTCTCGTTTGCACACTGCTCAAAGAGTGGCGCAAAATTCGACTTCGAAAAGGCAAAATGGTTCAACCACGAATATCTGATGGCTACCGACGACGCGGCTCTTGCCGAACTGTTCAAACCAGTGCTCGCTGAGCATGTTGACGTGGCTCAATTTACCGACGAATACATTGCCGAGGCAGTGGGCACGGTGAAAAACCGCATCAACTTCGTGAAAGACCTTTGGACCAACGCCGCATTCTACTTCCAGGCTCCTGTGGAATACGCTCCAAAAGACGTGAAAAAGCGCTGGAAAGAAGACACCCCAAAACTGATGGGCGAACTCATCACCGTGCTTGAAGGCATCGCCGACTTCTCCGACGCTGCCGCCACCGAAGCCACCGTGATGGCTTGGATTAAGGGCAACGAATACCACATGGGCAACGTGATGAACGCGTTCCGCCTCACTGTGGTGGGCGAATGTAAAGGCCCTCACATGTTTGAAATCACTCGTTTGCTTGGAAAGGAAGAAACCATCGCCCGCATCAAGCGTGGCGTAGAGGCTATTCACCTTCCTAATGAATAATATACGGTAGGCAGACATGACTAAAAAGTGGTTGGTCGTGATGGCGATGTGGCTTATGGGCGTGGCTTATGGCAATGCCCAGGAAGTGGTGTGGAGTGTGGATTTCGATTCACACTTTGCCAACCGTGAGGGTGGCGACGAACTTCGCCCCGACCAAACTTTCCTCTTCACCCGCTTGGCACCCGAAATCGGCATACAGTTGGGCAATCAGCGAAACGGCCACACGCTCAAAGGCGGTGTGAGTTGGCTGCAACCGCTCAACTCCGACGCTGCCGATGCCAAGGTGTCGCCCACGCTCTACTACCAGTACCGGCACAAGGGCTGGAGAGTGAATGTGGGTATGATTCCGCGCACCGAAATGGTGGAGCACGCCCCACGCTACTTGTGGAGCGACTCGCTGGCTTACCGCCAGCCCAACATTCGCGGTGTGCTTGCCCAGTATCAGAAGCGCCCCGGACGTGGCTATGCACAACTGTTCTTAGACTGGCGACAGCAGCAAGCCGACTTCCGTCGTGAGGCATTCAATGTGCTCATCAGCGGAAAGGCGTATGTGGGCAATGTGTGGTTTGGAGGTCATGTGCAATACAATCATTTGGCAAAATCAAAACTGGCACCAGAGGACGAAGGCGTGAACGATGATGTTACCGTCAATCCTATGGTGGGCTTCGATTGGAAAATTGCGCCAAAGGCATCGCTGAAAGTGAAGGCTGGTGCCATCATCAACTTTGAGCGCGACCGTTCGGCAGAGAATGGCTGGAAAGCGCCTTGCGGCTTCATCGGTAATGTGCAAGGCCGTTGGAAATGGCTTGAGGCAGAGCAGAATGTGTATGCCGGCGGTAATCTTTTCCCACTTTGGAACAAGTATGGCAGCGAACTCAACTTGGGCGACTCCTACTATTGCTCCAAGTTCTACAGCCGCACCGACCTGCGTGCCCATATCGTGCAGACGCGCTTCGTCGACCTCAACGCGTCGCTCACCTTCCATGCCACAGATAAGATAACAGGATTTTGGCAACAGGTGAGTTGCCGCTTTTACATAGACCAAGACCTTTGGAAGCATCGTCGCAGCAAGAAATACTTGCGTGGCGGCAGAATGTTGCAAAGCAATTTTTAGAGAGAGTAATGAGAGCAATATATAATTTAGGAATTAAAGCGTATAGGCTGGGTGTGCGTTTGGCTGCATTGCGCAACCATAAGGCACGCTTGATGATTGACGGGCAAAAACGCACTTTCGACTTGCTGCGCTCCACGCTTAATCCCGAAAACAAGAATATTTGGATTCACGCTTCATCGCTTGGCGAATTTGAGCAGGGCCGTCCGCTGATTGAGCGCATCAAGAGCGAAAACCCCGACGCACACATCGTGCTGAGTTTCTTCTCGCCCAGTGGCTACGAGGTGCGCAAGAATTACGACAAGGTGGACGTGGTGTGCTACCTCCCATTCGATGTGCCATCGGAAGTGAGGAAATTTATCGACTTGGTGAATCCCTCGATGGCGATTTTCGTGAAATATGAGTTCTGGGGCAACTACCTGAGCGAACTGAAGCGCAGGGCGATACCCACCTACATCATTTCGTCCATTTTCCGTGAGGGGCAAATCTTCTTCCGCCCGTGGGGCGGCATGTTCCGCGACATGCTCCGCTGCTTCACACGCATTTATGTACAAAACGAGGAATCGCGCCAACTGCTCAAGACCATCAATATCGACAAAGTGGAAGTGGCTGGCGACACACGCTTCGACCGCGTGGCAGATGTGCGAGGCGCAGCCAAGGAATTTCCTGTGATTGAATCGTTTGTGGCAAACAGTTCCTTCACTTTGGTGATGGGCAGTTCGTGGCAGCCCGACGAGGATATTGTGATGCCGTATTTCAACGAGCATCCCAATATGAAGTTGATAGTGGCACCACACGAGTTTGATGCCGCACGCCTCAGTGCCATTGTAGGCAAAACCCACCGCAAGGCAGGGCTTTACAGTGCCACAAGCGCAGAGAATGCCGCCGAACTCGACTGCTTGGTGATTGACTGCTTCGGCATTCTCTCATCGCTCTACCGCTATGGCCAAATGGCATATATCGGCGGTGGATTTGGCGCAGGCATTCACAACATCAACGAGGCTGCCGTGTATGGCATACCGGTGGTGTTTGGTCCGAAGTTTGGCAAGTTTGCCGAGGCGCACGACCTCATAGCCTTCGGTGGCGGCCATTGTATCAACAATGCGCAGGAGTTCGCCGACCTGATGGACAAGATGCTCAACAATCCAGCCGCGCTCGAAAACAGTGGCAACATTGCCGGCAACTATATCTCCACTCACATCGGAGCCACCTCGCGCATCTACCGCGAGTTGTTCCCCATGCGCCGTCAATAGTTTGTGACCACACGCATATCCCTCCCCATCACAGCACCCCAAAAGCATTAATCAATGCCTTTGGGGTGCCGTTTTGTTAGCACTCACCTGAAAATCGGTGAAAAACGTTGGGTTTCGGTGCAATAAAGTGGGCTGATTTTCGCCGAATAAATAATTTTTATTTATCTTTGTAGAAGTTCATAACGCAATACAGGTTTTGCCGCTCCTGATAACGGCGGCAATCATTCAACAACAATATTTTATGAGAACCGATATCAACTCAAAATTAAAGCTGGGACAATTGTCGAAACGCTATTATTGCCCTGAGAGTGAAGTGGATCTGGCTTCACTCACACGATTTGAAAAGGTATATACCAAAATCGTGGAAACCCCCAACGAAGGAGCTGCCGATGCGGCACTCGACATCGCCGAGGCTATTGAGCGGTGCGTGGAAGAACGCGGACGATGCGTGATTGGCTTCGGAGCAGGCAAAGGCGTGCTCGAAGTTTACGACGAGCTGGTGCGACTCTATTTTGCCGACAAGGTAAGTTTCGCAAAGGTGGTGGCGTTCAACATCAGCGAACTGGGCTTCGGTCAGCAGGCCACCGAATCGCAAAACAATTTCCGCCGCTTGCAGGAACGCTTGTTCAATAAGATTGATATCGATCCTTCAAATGTATATACTTTCGACGAGGGTGCCACAAAGGAGAATGTGCACCGCTACTGCAAGCAGTACGAAACACTCATCGACTCGTTTGGCGGCATCGACTTGCTGGTGTGCCAACTGACCAAAAATGGTGGTTTGGCATTCAATGAGCCGGGCTCGCAATCCACATCATCGTGCCGATTGGTGCTGTTGAGCAACGATAGCCGTCAGCGCATCGCCGACAGTTACCAGTGCGAGGTGGCTCCCGACACGGCAGTGACGCTCGGCATGTCGAATCTGCTTGCCGCTCGCAAGGTGATTTGCGTGGCGTGGGGTGAGGCAAGTGCCGAAGCCGTTTACAACACGATTGAGGGACGCATCGGCGACAACACGCCAGCCTCGTTCCTGCAAATGCACCACGATGTGAAGTTGCTCGTCGACCTCGATGCAGCGTCGCTTCTCACTCGCATCAGTTTCCCTTGGAAGGTGACCTCTTGCGAATGGACCGATGAACTGGTGCGCCGCGCCATCGTGTGGCTCAGCCAGCAGACAGGCAAGCCCATTTTGAAACTCACCAACAAAGACTATAACGACAACGGCTTGAGTGAACTCGTGACCGTGTTTGGTTCAGGCTACGATGTGAATATCCGCATCTTCAATGTGCTTCAGCACACCATCACCGGCTGGCCCGGCGGCAAACCCAATGCCGACGATGCCTCGCGCCCAGAGCGTGCCACACCTTATCCCAAGCGTGTGGTTTGCTTCAGCCCACACCCCGATGATGTGGTGGTGTCGATGGGCGGCACGCTTCGCCGACTGGTGCAGCAGGGGCACGATGTGCATGTGGTGTTCCAGACCAATGGCGATATGATGGTGAACGACGAGGATTTGGAGCGCACCATCATGCTCACCAACCGCTTGTCGCGCCATTTCGACTACGGCTCAACCAAGCGCGATGAGTTGGTGAACAATATCATCGACATACTGCGCTCAAAGAAGCCAGGCGATGCCGACACTCCCGAAATCCGCTATGCGAAAGGTGCGATATTGGAATGTGAGTGCGTGACCAGTTGCCGCTTCTTGGGTGTGGACCCCGACAAATTCCACGAGTTGAACCTGCCATTCTACTCTGGTTCGCCATTGGGCAATGGCAAGGTGACCGAGGCAGATGTTACTCCTATCAAGGCACTCTTGCAAGAGTTGAAGCCCCATCAGATTTTCTTTGCCGACGACTACGACCCCAATGGCGTGAACGAGCGTGCTTCCGAAGCACTGATATTGGCGGTGATGCAACTCAAAAACGAGCCTTGGATGAAGGATTGCCGTCTGTGGATGTACCGCGGACAGTGGGGGCAATGGGAAATCGACAACATTGAGATGACAGTGCCGATGAGTCCAGAGGAATTTGGCGTGAAGCGTCAGGCTATTCTCAAGCATCAGTCGCAAGTGCACGATGCGCCATTCCGCGACCCCGAAAACGGACAACTCGCTTGGCAAACCAGCATCGACCGCAACACCGCCCTTGCCGACCTCTACTCACGCCTCGGCTTGGCAAGTTACGAGGCAATGGAAGCCTTCGTGCGCTACCACATCGAGGATTAGGGGCGCAGGCTCGCTGGCGCTCGCAGTCAACGGGTCAACGGGTCAACGAGTCAACAGGTCGAAATTTCGAAAAATCGAAGATTCGAGAATTTGGTAGTTCGAAATCCTCTCCTTAATTTCTGAAAATTAAATTACGATTATGGCTAAAAAAGATAAATTGAAATCCTACAAGATGGAGCGTCGCGAGCTCCACGATAAGGTGATTAACTTTTTCAACACGGAAGAGAATGTGCCTTACAACTACAAGCAGGTGTCGGAGAAAGTGGATGCCAACACCCCTCGCTTGCGCGCTATGGTGGTGGAACTGCTTGAGCAGCTCGCCATCGACGGCTTCCTCACCGAAGTGACTCCCGGCCGCTTTAAGGCTGTGATGCGCTCGGCTGTGGAAGAGGGCATTTTTATTCGCCGCAGCAATGGCAAAAACAGTGTTGATACCGCTAACGACGATGGCAGCCCTATCTTCGTGGCAGAGCGTAACTCAATGCACGCCCTCAATGGCGACCGTGTGTTGGTGCATATCAGTGCGGCACGCGAAGGCGTGGAGCCTGAAGCCGAGGTGATTAAGATTCTCGAACGCAAAGAGCAGGTGTTTACCGGAACGCTGCAAGTGAAGAAATACTTCTCTATGCTTGTCACCGACAGCAAATTCCTTGCCACCGACATCTTTATTCCTGCCGAGAAAACCATGGGCGGAAAGACAGGCGATAAGGTGGTGGTGAAAATCATCGAATGGCCAGAAGATGCCAACAGCCCTGTGGGCGAGGTGATTGATGTGCTGGGTGAGGCTGGTAGCAACAATGCCGAAATCAATGCCATCATGGCTGAATTTGGCTTGCCTTACAAATATCCACAGAATGTGGAAAAAGCCGCCAACAAAATCAGCGATGTAATTAGCGAGGAGGAAATCGCACGCCGCCGCGATATGCGCGATGTGACCACCTTCACCATCGACCCTGCCGATGCGAAGGACTTCGACGATGCGCTCTCTATCCGCAAACTCGACAACGGTAACTGGGAAGTGGGTGTGCATATTGCCGACGTTACCCACTATGTGACCCCTGGCAGCGTGATTGAGAAGGAGGCTGAAAGCCGTGCCACTTCGGTGTATTTGGTTGACCGCACCGTGCCTATGCTTCCCGAACGCCTCTGCAACTATATTTGTTCGCTCCGCCCCGATGAGGAAAAACTGGCTCACTCCGTGATTTTCGAACTCGACAGCGAGGCAAAAGTCATCAAATACGAGATTTGCCACACCGTGATCAAGAGCGACCGCCGTTTCGCTTACGAAGATGCGCAACAGGTGATTGAGACTGGCAAGGGTGATTTGTGCGATGAAATTCTCACACTCAACGACCTTGCGCAGAAACTCCGCGCCAAGCGTTTTGCCAATGGTGCCGTGGCGTTTAACCGCGAGGAACTGAAATTTGAGATTGACGAGAATGGCAAGCCTCTGGCTGTGCATGTGCATGTGTCGAAGGAGGCCAACAAACTCATCGAGGAATTTATGCTTTTGGCTAACGAGAAGGTGGCTGAGCATATCGGCAAGGTGAAGAAGGGCAAGGCTAAGGCTTTCGTTTACCGTATTCACGATGTGCCAAATTCAGATAAACTCTCCAACTTTGCCGACATCGCATCGCGCTTTGGCTACAAGGTGAAGACGCAAGGCTCGGTGAAGGAGGTGAACCGCAGCATCAATGCGCTGTTGGAGCAGGTGAAGGGCAAACCAGAGGAGGAAATGCTCTCTATCCTTGCAATCCGCTCAATGGCGAAGGCCACCTATTCTGCCACCAATGTGGGGCACTATGGATTGGCTTTCGACTACTATACTCACTTCACATCGCCTATCCGCCGCTATCCCGATATGATGGTGCACCGTCTGCTCGACCGCTATGCGGCTGGTGGACGCAGCGTGAGTCTGCCTGCTCTGGAGGACGAATGTCACCATGTGAGCGCACAAGAGCAACTCGCTGCCGATGCCGAGCGCGCCAGCATCAAGTATAAGGCTGTGGAATTTATGGGCGACCGTCTGGGCGAGGTGTTCGACGGACACATTTCGGGCGTTACGGAATGGGGTTTGTATGTGGAATTGAACGAAACCCACTGCGAGGGTATGATTCCTGTGCGTGACCTCGACGACGACTTCTACGAATTTGACGAGAAGAACTATTGCTTGATTGGCCGCCGTCGCCGTCGCAAATACCAGTTGGGCGACAATATCACCATTCAGGTGGCTCGCGCCGACTTAATCAAGAAGCAACTCGACTTTGTGTTGGTTGACGAGCGTAATCCTGCCGGCACACATCGCATCGACAAGGCGCCTATCACCCAGCAATCGCGATTGCAGCAAATGGCTGAGAGCAAGAAGGATCGCCAGCGCAGCGACTACGAAGGCGGCAAGGCTTCGCGCCGTCAGCAACGTGGCAAGCGTGGCAATTCGGCACGCCGTGGTGCAGCCGAGCGCAACAAACGCTCCGGCGCAAAACGCTCCGCCACCAAGCGCCGCAAATAATCCCGATAAAATCATATAAAATCAGGGCTGTGGAAATTAATCCGCAGCCCTGATTGTTTTAGCAATATGCTATGGCATATTGCTATTTTATGCCGTATTTGGCGAGGATTTCAAGCACTTGTGGCACGATGGATTTTGCCCAGAGCGTGTAGCCGTAGTTGGTGGGGTGAATGCCATCTACCGTGGCCTCGTGGTCGGGGCTGGTGGCGTTGGGGTGAATGAAATACACATCTTTATACTTCTTTACAGCCTCTGCCATCAGCGTTTCGGCCATTTCCTTTTTCTCTGCCTCAGATTTTGCGCGGGCGGTGTTGAAGGTGCAATATTCACGGTCGATGGTCTGCTGGAAAATCAGTGGTTTGCCGGGGTGCGCCTTTTGCAAGCGTTCGATGAAAGGGAATAGGCGTTCCTTGATTTCCTTGGCTGTGGGATTCGAGAAACTGTCGAAAATGAAAGCGTCGGCATCCACATCGGCAAGAGCCTCGGCAAAGTAGGGCTGGAGTTTGCTGTGGCCGCTGCACCCCAAACCGAGCAGTTGAAGCCCTGTCATTCTGCAGAATTGGGCAGGGTAGGTGAGGCCTGGGCGGCTGGTGCTTGTGCCGTGTGTGAAGCTGGAGCCGAAAATGGCAATACGGTGGCGGAAAGGATTGGGTGATGGGGCAATAGGAGCATCGGCTTCAACGCCAATCTCCAACTTGTTCACCTCGGCAAACAGCGGCAAATAGAGCAAGCACTCGTGTTCGGTTCCGTCCATGTAGGTGGCGAGGTTGAGCGCCTTGTTGAGCGTTTCCTGCGAGCGTGCGCCCGAACCAGCCCAACGCCATGCGCCATCTTTCTTGATATAGAGGTCGAAGCCGTGTGCAGCGATGCCGGTGCTGTTTTGAGGCCATTCCACATCGCCAAACTCGCACTTCACCGCTATGGTGTGGCTTGAGGTTTTGAACGCAATCGACATGCCAGCCGACTCTCGCACTTGCAGCAACTCTTTCTTGTCGAATCCCTTATATTTCACTGTGTCGATACGGTGATAGGGGTTGAATGTGCCAGGCATCAATTTACCCACCAAGGTAAACTGCTGAGCATCATAAAACTTCAGTTTCGGGGCAGCCACACTCATCAGTGCCACCACTCCCCACAAAATCAATGAACAAAAAATCCGTTTCATCTCACAATAGTATTACAGTAGTTTTGGGTTATATATCGTTGTTAAATAAGTCGTCCATTGTCACCTGCGCAATCACATTGTCGCTGTATTTACCCTTCTTCACTCCGTAAGTGGTGATGAAAGTTGGGAAAATGCCGCATTTTGTCGCCGTTTCTTTTTGGAACAAGGTCTGACGATTTCGCATTCGTTTGTCTTCTTCTGCGGAAATCTCGTATTCGCCTGTGGAATATTTACACTCGCAGATGTTGATCATTTGGTCGGCTCGCTCAATCACTAAATCAATCTGTGCACCCCTATTCTCGCCCTCGGTGCTTTTCGAACGCCATGAATAAAACTGGGTGAAGATAGAGTCGATGCGCAATGCTCTCCTGATTTGCTCTGTGTGGGCAAGGCAAACCTTCTCAAATGCAAGCCCCAGCCAGGTGTTTTGCTCCGGAGAGCCTGTTTTGTTGCTCCAATAACTGTTATTCACGCCTATATACTCGCTAAAGGAGTGGTAAAACAGGGTGTAGAAGTCCACCAGTTGGTAGATGCCACCATTTCGCTTCACTTTCTTTTCTTTCACATGGTAGAGGCGAATGAAGTCGCATTTTTCCAAATCGTCGAGATACCTTGACATGTGACCATTGTTTGACTTTTTGAGTTTCTTTGCTATTTCGTCGCGAGTGAGTCCGCTCCTTGCTGAGGTAAGTGCCTTTATAATATCCATATATGGCTCTGGATTGCGGAATAAGCCGTAGAACAGTCGCTTGTATTCACGAAACAGCTCGCCTCCCTGACGGAAAAACAGCCTGTCCACAGCCTGTGGCAAACTCTCGTCATTTTGCAACAGGCTCAGGTAGTATGGCACACCACCTAAAATCATATAGGTTTGCAAAATGCTGATGCGCGACCACGGAAAGCCATTTCGCTGGAGGTATAATTCCGTGTCGTGCAGCGAGAATGGGTGTAGGTGAATTTCGTGCGTAACCCTGTCGTGAAGACCTCCGTGCGAATCTATAAGCGTGCGAATCATCCACGATGTGGCAGACCCGCACACGATGAGCATCAAGCGATTCTCCCAAGCAGCCCATGAGTTCCAAAAATGGTCGAGGGCTTGCACAAATTTGGAATTAGGTGTGTCGAAGCAAGGTAATTCATCGATGAAAACCACTATCCTGCCTTCACTATTGGTGAGCTGCGATTTCAGCAAATTGCGCAGACAAATGAAAGCCTCAAACCAATTCTTGGGATTGTCGCCTTCATGACCATAGTCCATAAGTGCCTGGGTGAACGATTGCATCTGCACGCTTCCATCACCTTCAACCACGCCACTCACATCAAATGCAAAGGAATTGTTTGCCCAGTTTCTGACGAGGAAGGTTTTTCCCACCCTTCTTCGGCCGTAAATGGCAACAAATTCTGCCTTGTCAGAATTGTAGAATTTGTTAAGCTGGTTCAATTCTTTGGCTCTGCCAATAATTCTTGATTCCATCACAGATATAATTTAGGTGTAAATGATAACAATCCAAAGTTATAGTTTTTTTTTGAATATTCAAAGGCGTGTCGGGCTAAATCGGTGATTTTTTAATCGTTTTCGCCCGACTTTCGCTCGAAGTGGGCTAAAACGATGAAAACTTTACCATTTTCGCCCGATTGAGGCTTGGAATGGGCGAAAACGATTGGTTTTTTACCGTTTTCGCCCGATTGACCGATTTTTCACAAACCATTAGAACCGTCCCTTTGGTTTGTGGGGATGGTCGGACTCGTCAGACTCGTCAGACAGGTCGGACGGAGTGGGGGCGGATGGAAAGGAAAAGCCTCGCTTTCCGGGAGGGGAAGCGAGGCTTATAGAGAACTTGTTGAGTTTTCGTTGTGGATTATCTGTTGAAGTTGGCTTTACGCATATCGCCTTCTTCAGCGAGCGCACGGTGGAATTCGAGTGCGTAGCGTTGGCTCTGGTAGATGTGACCACCACCGTTTGCCTTTGCTATTGCGAGGTATTCGCGGAGCAATGGACGGTAGGTTGGGTGTGCTGCCTTTTCGATGATTTCCTCTGCTGCTTGCAGTGGGTCTTTGAAGCGAAGGTCGGCAACGCCTTGGTCTGTAACGATGATGTCAACAGAGTGGATAGTGTGGTCGACGTGTGTAACCATAGGAACGATGGTGCTGATGCAGTCGTTCTTCTTGATTGATGGGCACATGAAGATGCTGGTGTAAGCGTTGCGAGTGAAGTCGCCGCTACCACCGATACCGTTCATCAAGCGAGTGCCGTTCACGTGTGAAGAGTTCACGTTACCGAAGATATCTACTTCGATTGCGGTGTTCATCGACACTACACCTATACGGCGGATAACCTCAGGGTTGTTGCTGATTTCAGATGGACGCATGAGAATCTTGTCGTGCAAGGTGTCAATGTTTGCAAACAAGTCGGCCATTGCTTCGCCTGAAAGGGTGAGAGAGCAGGTACTTGCAAATTTGCATCGGCCGCTCTTGAGCAACTTCAATACGCTGTCTTGCATCACCTCGGTGTACATTTCGAATGGTGGAATGTCGGTGCTTTCTTCAAGAGCGTTGAGCACTGCGTTGGCGATGTTGCCCACACCTGATTGGATAGGAAGGAAGGTTTCTGGCATACGGCCATTCTTCATTTCGCTTACCAAGAAATCGCACACGTTTTTACCAATCTTTGCAGTTTCTTCGTCAACTGGCGAGAACTTGCTTGGCATACCGAGTGGCATACTGGTTTTTACTACGCCGAGCACCTTCTTTGGGTCGACGTGAGCCACGATTGAGCCAGCACGGTCGTGAGCAGAATAGATAGGAATTTCGCGACGGTGAGGTGGGTCGAGTGGCAACAAAATGTCGTGCAAGCCCTTGATGCTTTCAGGAATTTGGTCGTTGAGCTCGATAATCACCTTGTCGGCGAGTTTAAGCCATGTTGGAGAGTTACCAACTGCGGTACCCAACACGATGTCGCCTTCGTCGGTTATGCTTTGCACTTCAATCAAAGCCACGTCCATCTTGCCATAGTAGCCATAGCGGAATTCTTGTGCGAGTTCGCTCAAGTGGCGGTCGTTGTAGTGCACTTCGCCTGCGTTGATACGGTTGCGCACTTCAGGAAGCGACTGATAAGGAGTGCGGTAGTTAAGAGCGTGAGCGCGAGAAAGTTCACCGTCGGTGTAGTCGTTGGTCGATGCACCGCTGTAGATGTTTACTTTAAATTCGCGACCTGCTTCATGTTCACGGATAGCTTTCTTTGCAATGGCAGGTGGAATCACCTTTACATTACCAGGGATAGTGAAACCAGACACACCGATATTCATGCCATTCTGAATATATTCGGCAGCTTCTTCTGGGGTTAAAATTGGATAAATCATTTTAGTGTTGATTTAGTTATAGTTTTTGTAGTTTTGTATTCTGATTTTATCATTCAAAATTACTCATTTTATGAGAATTGGCAAAATTATAGCACGACCATTTTTCGGCAGTGCCCATTTATTGGATTTTTTGCCGAATTTAGGTGGAATTATGCACACAAAAAAGCTGTGCCGCTTTGTGATGTACGACACAGCTTTATATGTGATTTTACCGCTATCGGTTATACTTTTGGGTTAGGACCATATTCGTTGTTGCCAGGGGCTGAATCTTGAACAGTCCAAATGAGTAATAAGATAGCGCCTACTAACGGAACCAAACAGATAAGCTGCCACCAGCCGCTGCGGCCAATGTCGTGCAGGCGACGTGCGGTTACGGCGATTATGGGCACCAGGAACACGATGTTGGAAATACCGCAAGTGACTATCCCAACGAGGTTTACGAACAGTATGAACCACCAATATTCCGAGCGGCGAGCACGGCCTTCAAAGTTGGCAAACTTATTGAAGCACACTTTAATAGCTTCGCCGAAGTCCATCGACTTTGGCTGAGGCTGATAGCCATATTGTGGCTGCTGTGGCTGCTGATAGCCGTACTGTGGTTGTTGGTAACCGTATTGTGGCTGTTGTGGCTCTGGTTGTGGTGGAATAGGGGGCTGTTGATCGAATACAGGTGGTGCTGGTTGTTGCTGTTGGAGCAACGCAGCCACTTCTGGCACTTGCATGGCTGGAGCCCAGTTTGTCATGGTCTCGTTCCAAACGTATGATTGTGGAGTCAGTCCGTTGATGAGCAGTTCTGACAATTCGAATGGTCCACCTTGCTGACCATTGGTGTTAAGGTAATACTTCATAGTCTTACGGTTTTAGTATTTTAATGAAATTGATAATCTTACTTTTGCAAATATAATGATTTTTCGTGAAAAAGTACCAATTTGTGCAAAATATATGCAAAATCCCACCCAAAATGAAATGGCTTTTGCATCTGTTTCCCTCGGTGTATTTCCACTGAATCTTGATTATTCCTATTTATATAAAAAAATCGGCTGGAGCTTTTAGGGGGCTCCAGCCGATTGGATAGTTATTTAATGTGATGCCACGCGCTATGGCGGGCAATCGCATTTGTGCAGGGGATTAGTCGCTCAACTTAGCGCAGAGGAACTCGCGGTTCATACGGCTGATATTGCTGAGCTTGATGTTCTTAGGACATTCAGCAGCGCAAGCACCAGTGTTGGTACAGTTACCGAAACCGAGTTCATCCATCTTAGCCACCATAGCTTTCACGCGGCGCTTAGCCTCGGTCTTGCCTTGTGGGAGAAGTGCGAATTGGCTCACCTTAGCTGATACGAAGAGCATGGCAGAACCGTTCTTACAAGCTGCAACGCAAGCGCCGCAACCTACGCAAGTAGCAGAGTCCATAGCTTCGTCAGCCACTTCCTTAGCGATAGGAAGTGCGTTAGCGTCTTGTGCACCACCGCAGTTGAAGCTTACGTAACCACCAGCTTGTTGGATTTTATCGAAAGCGTTGCGGTCAACCATAAGGTCTTTGATCACTGGGAATGCAGCAGAGCGCCAAGGCTCAACGGTGATAGTTTCGCCATCTTCGAAGCGGCGCATGTAGAGCTGGCAAGTGGTAGCGCCAGTTGCAGGGCCGTGAGGGTGACCATTGATATAGAGTGAGCACATACCACAGATGCCTTCGCGGCAGTCGTGGTCGAATACGATAGGCTCTTCACCTTGTTCAACGAGGGTTTCGTTGAGAATATCGAGGGTTTCGAGGAATGAGGTGTCGCTGTCGGTTTCAACATTCTCATAAGTTACGAAACCACCTTGAGCCTTTGGTCCGGCTTGACGCCAGATCTTGAGATTTACTTTCATATTTGCCATTGTAAATTTCCTTTCTTAATTAAATGTTGGGATTATGACTTGTAGTTACGGGTTTGAACCTTGATTGCTTCGTAGTGGAGAGGTTCCTTGATGAGCTTAGGCGCCTTTTCGTCGCTGCCTTGGTAGTCCCAGCAAGATACGTAGAAGAAGTTTTCGTCGTCGCGCTTAGCTTCGCCTTCTTCAGTTTGGTATTCTTCGCGGAAGTGACCACCGCAAGATTCGTTACGGTTGAGTGCGTCGTAAGCGATAAGTTCGCCCATAATGATGAAGTCTTGCAGACGGAATGCCTTGTCGAGCTCCACGTTCATGCCTTCACCCACGGTTCCAGGAATGTAGAGGTTTTTGTTGAATTCCTCACGGAGCGCTTTGAGCTTGGTGAGAGCGGTTTCCAAACCTTCCTTGGTGCGGCCCATGCCCACGAAGTCCCAAAGGATGTTGCCCAATTCCTTGTGGATTGAGTCAACTGATCGCTTGCCACCGATAGCCATGAGGCGTTCTTCTTCAGCCACACAAGCCTTTTCAGCTTCCACAAATTCAGGAGCGTCGGTGCTGAAGCGTGGCACCTGGATTTGGTCGCTGAGGTAGTTTTGGATAGTGTAAGGCAGCACGAAGTAGCCGTCGGCCAAACCTTGCATCAAAGCAGAAGCACCGAGGCGGTTAGCACCGTGGTCAGAGAAGTTACATTCGCCGATAGCGAACAGACCCTTCACGCTGGTTTGGAGTTCGTAGTCAACCCAGATACCACCCATAGTGTAGTGGATAGCAGGGTAGATCATCATTGGGTTGTAGTAGTTTTCGCCGTTGATGGTGTTAGCGAGTTCGCCTGGGTTCACGTCGGTGATTTCTTCGTACATGTCGAAGAGGTTTCCGTAGCGTTGACGAACCACGTCGATACCGAGGCGGTTGATAGCTTCAGAGAAGTCGAGGAACACAGCTTGGCCAGTGTTGTTCACACCGAAGCCCTTGTCGCAACGTTCCTTAGCAGCGCGTGAAGCCACGTCGCGAGGCACGAGGTTACCGAATGCTGGGTAACGGCGTTCCAAGTAGTAGTCGCGTTCTTCTTCAGGAATATCGCTGCCCTTCTTAGTGCCGGCTTGGATAGCCTTAGCGTCTTCGAGTTTCTTAGGCACCCAGATACGACCGTCGTTACGGAGCGATTCCGACATCAAAGTGAGCTTTGATTGCTTGTCGCCGTGGCGAGGGATACAGGTTGGGTGAATCTGCACGTAGGCAGGGTTAGCGAAGTAAGCACCCTTGCGGTAGCAAGCCACTGCAGCAGAGCAGTTACATGCCATAGCGTTGGTAGAAAGGAAGTAAGCGTTGCCGTAGCCACCAGTAGCGATAACCACTGCGTGAGCGGCGAAGCGTTCAAACTTACCAGTCACCAAGTTCTTAGCGATGATACCACGAGCTCGGCCGTCAACGAGCACCACATCGTGCATTTCGTAGCGGTTGTAGCTCTTCACCTTACCCATTTGGATTTGGCGGTTGAGTGAGCTGTAAGCGCCGAGGAGAAGTTGTTGACCAGTTTGACCCTTAGCGTAGAAAGTACGGCTCACCTGAGCACCACCGAAAGAGCGGTTGTCGAGCATACCGCCGTATTCGCGAGCGAAAGGCACACCTTGCTCCACGCATTGGTCGATAATGTTGTTCGACACTTCAGCCAAGCGATACACGTTGGCTTCGCGAGCGCGGTAGTCACCACCCTTCACGGTGTCGTAGAAAAGGCGATACACAGAGTCGCCATCGTTTTGATAGTTCTTAGCAGCGTTGATACCACCTTGAGCAGCGATAGAGTGAGCGCGGCGAGGTGAGTCTTGAATACAGAAGTTAAGCACGTTGAAGCCCATTTCTGCAAGAGTTGAAGCTGCCGATGCACCAGCCAAGCCAGTACCTACGACGATGATGTCGAGCTTACGCTTGTTGGCAGGGTTCACCAATTTCTGGTGAGCTTTATAGTTTGTCCATTTCTCAGCTACAGGACCTTCAGGAATCTTAGAATCGATAACTGGCTGAGCGAGTTTAGTATTTTCTTCCATTTTTTGAATTCTTTTTGAAGTTAAAAAAATTTCTCAGCTGAAAAATTAGCAAGCGAAGTACCAAGTGAAGTAGCAAGCTTCAACAGCGAAGAGCACAAACACTACGGTAGCCCAAACGCATGCAGTGGCTCTCCAGCGGCAAATCCACTTGTCGTTAGCCACACCGAGGGTCTGGAATGCGCTCCAGAAACCGTGAGTGAGGTGGAACCAGATTGCAGCAAAGCCAATGAGGTAAACAGGAAGAACCCATACCTGGCTAAATACAGCACCGAGATAGTACTTGCCATTCATCACGTGTTCGCCAAGAAGTTCTGGAACCTGCATTTTAGCCCAGAATTGAACCAAGTGAAGAATAAGGAAGCAGAATACGATGACACCAAGCACGAGCATGTTTTGAGATGCCCAGCTCACGCTCTTCCAGTTTTTGGAAATAGCGTAACGGTCGCCACCGCGAGCCTTGCGGTTTTGGTAGGTGAGCCAGAAAGCGTAGATGATGTGAACCACCATACCGCCAGCGATGACTGCAGTACCAAGTACAGCGTACCAATTAGCACCGAGGAATTCGCAAATCTTATCGTACGCACCGAACGACAAGATAGCCACAGCATTCATCAGCGCGTGAAAGGTCACGAAAAGGACTAAGAAAAGGCCTGTGATACTCATCACCACCTTGCGTCCCACAGAAGAATTAGTTAACCACATAGTAGTTTAGTAAATTAAATTATTAATAATGATTCAGTTATAAATTATCTGCTTACCTTACCATGCGCCCGCCCACGGCGAGCACACTGCACACCTCCAAACATAAGTGCGCAATGGGTGTACAAAATTACCTATTTAATGTGTCACTTGCAAGAGAAATACCGAAAAAATTCCCTATTTCCCCACGGTTTAAAGTCCAATAGGCTAAAAGTCTAACAGGCTGATGGCGATTTTGCTTTTGGCGGAGCTGATGCGCTGGATGAATCGGAGGATTCTAACCTCTAATTTCTAATATCTAATTTCTTTTTTCGGGGAAAATGTTGTGGATTTGGTTAAAAAGTTGCATATTTGCATATTATATTTGAAATTTTGAAATAAAAATAGTAACAATTTAAATCATAATGTTTATGAAAAGAATAGTTTTGGTTTTGTGTGCCGCGCTGCTTGCTTGCGGTGCCGTATCAGCCCAAAAGAAGAGAGTAGCAAAGAAAACTAAAGCCACCACCACCGCAGCAGCTCCAGCTAAGGCCGTGAACAATGCCGAAGAGGGCAAGAAGTGGTACGATGCAGAGCGTTACGATCAAGCCCGCAAGTATCTAAAAAAGGCTGTGACAGAGGGTGATATGGACAGCAAAGTGCGCCTTGCCGCCATTATCTATAATCAGGATATGGACCCCGAAACCGCCAATGCAATGTTCGACGAATGTATTGCCGCTGGCTCGGCTTTCGCTCTCGAACGCAAGGGCTTCTGCACCCTGCAATCGGCTTGGGACACGAAGGAAGATAAGCTCAAGAGCCTTGAACTGATTCAAAAGGCGAGCGATATGGGCTATGGCGATGCCACTGCCGAGCTGTTTGAGGTGTATTTGAATGGCTTCAGAACCTTTGCCGACCAGGAAGTGATTGTGGAGGCAAACGAGGAAAAGGCTGTGGAATATGCCAAGAAGGGTGCCGAGCAAAACAATCCTGAATGTATGGCGTATGTGGGCATGTGGACCTACAAGGGCGTGAAGGGCTTTGAGAAGGACGAGGAAAAGGGCGTGCAGATGCTTGAGGCTGCCGACAAGGCAAGTCGCCGCTTCTTCGCCACCAACTGCCTTGAACCAGCCAAACTCCTTTGCCAACACTACACCGACAATGGCGAAGCAGCCAAGGCGGCTCCTATCGTTGAACTTCTGAAGAAATATCACCCAACAGAATATTAATTACCCCTTAAAACTAGATCCTTATGCAATACTACATGCACATCAATGGCCAGCAAGTTGGTCCATTTGACGAAAGTCTGCTAATGCTCAATGGACTCACGCCCACCACTCCAGTTTGGGCGGAAGGCATGACGGGTTGGATGCCGGCAAACCAAGTGGCGGCTTTGTCGTATCTGTTTGCAGGTCAAGTGCCTCCAAGCTATGGCGCACCACAGTATGGCGCACCACAGTACGCTCAACCACAGAGCAATCGTCCAATGCCACCCACAAATCTGGTGTGGGGCATTTTGGTCACTATTTTCTGCTGTTTGCCATTCGGCATTGTCAGCATCGTGAAAGCGTCGCAAGTGAGCTCGCTCTACAACCAAGGCAAATACCTTGAAGCCGAGGAGGCAAGCAATAGCGCAGGCAAGTGGGCAATGTGGGGAGCACTTTCCTCTGTGATTTGCGCAGTGCTCTACATCTTGTGTATTATCCTGTTTGCAGGCTCAATGGCAGCCTTTATGTAAAAGATTCACTTTCCCAAAGCAAAATAACCGAGGCTGTGTAGCGGCTAACTATCCAGTAGCCACCACACAGCCTCGGTTATTTCTTTCTGCAGATAGAACCCAAATCGGTCATTAGGATGTGAAAGGATTTTTTAGATTACTTCTTGCGGTCTTT
>OQVS01000891.1_pt1 | contig 20865 bp, 22 predicted proteins | sample 1691601 | NCBI WGS metagenome assembly OQVS01 (sample SAMN03418268, study PRJEB22391) | human gut metagenome | biome: human-gut; feature: organic feature; material: feces | host: Homo sapiens | place: Tanzania | collected 2013-01
GTTGTTCGCGCGCACAAACAGGGGCTGATATGAGCCGGTTGCCTGTCAGATCATGACGTGAAAAACTCGCGCGTACCGCAACGGCGCGCCCCGACAGATGCCTGTCACCGAATAATACTGAAACTGCGATCCCCGACAGGGGCGCGGCAGTTTTTACATATCCGCCAGGAAACGGGGACGGGGGATACAAAAAAGCTTTCCGCCCGAAAGCGGAAAGCCCTTTTGATGTTAAAAGAAATCGAAAATTATTTCTTTTCGGCTTCTTTTTTGGCAATCGCGGCGCCCAAGATGTCGCCCAGAGAAGCACCGGAATCGGTTGAACCGAATTCGGACAAAGCTTCTTTTTCTTCGGCGAGTTCACGCGCTTTGATCGACAAAGAGATTTTGCGCGTCTTGGAATCGATTTGCGTCACTTTCGCGTCGACTTTATCGCCGACCGCAAAGCGTTCGGGACGCTGTTCGGAACGGTCGCGGGACAAATCGCCTTTGCGGATAAAGCCCTTGGATCCGTTGACGTCGACTTCGATGCCGTTTTCGGTAATCGCGGAAACGATACCGGTCACAACGTCGCCTTTCTTGATGTCGGAAACGGCGTCGGCGAACGGATCGTTTGACAGCTGTTTGACACCCAGAGAAATGCGTTCTTTTTCAACATCAACGTCCAACACTTTGGCTTTGATGACGTCGCCTTTCTTGTAGTCTTTGACGGCTTCTTCGCCGCTCTTGTCCCAAGACAGGTCGGACAGGTGAACCATGCCGTCGATGTCGCCTTCCAGACCGACGAACAGACCGAATTCGGTGATATTGCGGATTTCGCCTTCAATCACGGAACCCTTCGGGTGCTTTTCGGCGAAAGCTTCCCACGGATTGGGCATGCACTGTTTCAGACCCAAGGAAATGCGGCGTTTCGCCTGATCGACGTCCAGAACTTCGACTTCGACTTCCTGAGAAGTGGAAACGATCTTGCCCGGGTGGACGTTTTTCTTCGTCCAGCTCATTTCGGAAACGTGAACCAGACCTTCGACGCCCTGTTCCAGTTCGACAAACGCGCCGTAGTCGGTGATGTTGGTCACGCGACCGGTCAGCTTCGCGCCTTTCGGATACTTGGCTTCGACGTTCGCCCACGGATCGGCTTCCAGCTGTTTCATACCCAGAGAAATACGCTGGGTTTCGGGGTTGAAGCGAATGATCTGAACCTTGACGGGCTGACCAATCTGCAACGCTTCGGACGGGTGGTTGATGCGTTTCCAGGCAATGTCGGTGACATGCAACAAACCGTCAACGCCGCCCAAGTCGATGAACGCGCCGTAATCGGTGATGTTTTTGACAACGCCGTCCAAAATCTGACCTTCGGACAGGTTTTTAATCAGTTCGGAACGCTGTTCGACGCGGGTTTCTTCCAAAACGGCGCGGCGGGAAACGACGATGTTTCCGCGGGCGCGATCCATTTTCAAAATCTGGAACGGTTGCGGCGTGCCCATCAAAGGTCCGACGTCGCGGACGGGGCGAATGTCAACCTGCGATCCCGGCAGGAACGCGATAGCACCCGACAGATCGACCGTAAAGCCGCCTTTGACGCGACCGAAAATAACGCCGGTGACGCGTTCGCCGTTGGCTTGGGCTTTTTCCAGTTCGTTCCAAGCTTCTTCGCGGCGGGCTTTTTCGCGGGACAGGACGACCATGCCGTCTTTGTCTTCATAACGGTCGATGAACACGTCGACCTGATCGCCGACTTTCATTTCGGCGTTAAAGCCGAATTCGCGGCGGGCGATGCGACCTTCGGATTTCAAACCGACGTCGATCGTGACGAAATCATCGTTCAAAGCAACAATCGTGCCTTTGACGACAGAGCCTTCCAGCCCTTTGTCTTCGCCGAACATTTCGTTGAACAGGTCGGCGAAATTTTCTTTCATCGCCGGAATTTCTTCGGCTGTAGTTTTAGTTACCATAAAATTCAGATCCTTCACAAAAAGTGTATTCTTGCCGTCCGGTTGTGTCCGGAGGTCTGCACATAAAAACAACGAAGCCGCCCGTGCCTTGCGGCTTCGCGCCCTATATACACGAAAACGGGCTGTTTTGCAAGGGGTTTATGAAGGTTTTATCACGCTCCACGCCGTTAATTTATCGTCGAACGACAAATGCGCGTTGGCGGGCGAGGTGGACGGCAGGGGGATAAGCGTCAGTGTGTTGGCAAACGACGCGGTTTTGAACGCTTTTATAAAGCTGTCGTGCGCTTTTTTTCCGTTGAAAAACACGGTCTTTATCTGCGGATATTGTTTGAAAAAGCGTTCAAAATCGTTCGGGACGGCGTTGCGGATATCGGAATCCAAGCTGCCGTCGCGGGCGCAGGTCGAAATCACGTCCCACAAGGCAATATGGTGCGACAAGAGCAAATTCAGCTTGTCGTCATACGAAGCGAACGGGTAGGGCGCGCCGAACAGCTTTGCCATAATCCGCCAGAACGCGTTTTGCGGGTGGGCGTAATACTGCGCTTGTTCCAGCGATTTTACCCCCGGCATCGACCCCAAAATCAATTTGGTGCAGGTCGAATCAACGGAGGGGGCGAAACATTCGGGCATTTTTCAACCTTTCAGCATATTCAAATAAGTATCCAGCCGTTCGTTCAAATAACGGGCGAACAGGTTTTCCATCGCCGAAACGGATTGCTTGTCCGCATAAGAATCAAAAGCGTTGTAATACGCTTTGCGGTCGGTGAATTTGATGTCAATCGGCGGAAAGCCCGCTTTCATCAGCTCTAAATTGACAAGCAAACGTCCCGTTCGCCCATTGCCGTCGATAAAGGGGTGGATTGATTCAAATTCCAAGTGCAAACGCGCCAAACGGGAAACGATATGTCCTTTATCGTTTTGATAAGCGGTAAGCAGTTGCTCCGTTTTCGGCGCAATCAGGTACGGTTGAACGGGCGCGGTTTTCGCCCCCGCGATATAAACGGGAATGCGGCGGTACACGCCCCTGTCGTCCTTTTTGTCCGCCAAAACAAGGCTGTGAATCTGCTTGATGACGGTTTCGGTCAGCGGCTGTTTTTCCCGCACCAGTTCGCGGATATAGTCAAAAGCTTCCTTGTGTCCGACGACCTCCAAGTGGTCTTTCAGCGGTTTTTCGCCGATGGTCAGACCGCGCAACACCAAATCCGTTTCGCGCAAAGTCAGCGTATTGCCCTCTATCGCGTTGGAGTTGTAAGTGTATTCGACGACGAATTCCTGCGCCAGCCGTTCGGCTTCGCCCTCGGTCAGCGGACGGCACAAATCCAAAGCGGCTTTTTTATCGTCAATCAACGACAGCAGGCTTTGCGCTTTTTTCAGGCGCGCGTCGGCGGGCTTGGCCGCGTCGGACGGAATCAGCCAGCTCCGCCCCGACTGAACCGCCCCCGCAATACGGTTTTCACGGCACAAAACGCGGACGCGCTTTTCCGATATGTTCCATTTTTCGGCGATTTCCCGCGCGGATAAGTACATGGGCAAAACTCCTTGTGTCCCTTAGTAAAGATTAGCAAATTTTTCGGAACAATGTCAATGTGTCGGAATAAAACTTTTCGCTTTCGGAATAATAAAAAATCCGCTGAAGCTTTCGCCGCGGCGGATTTTTTTGAAAAGTCCGGTCTTTATTCGTGGTTAATCGCGATAAAGTCCAGCGCGGATTGGAACACCTGCGTGGCGTTCATGTTCGACGTGTCCAGAACGCAGGCGTCTGCCGCGGGTTTCAAGGGGGCGGTCGCGCGTTCGGAATCGCGTTTGTCGCGTTCTTTGATGTCCGTCAAAATCTTGTCGTAATCGGCGGGTTTGTTCGCGTCCTGCAATTCCTTGAAGCGGCGGTCGGCGCGGACTTCGGCGCTGGCGGTCACAAAGAATTTCACGTCCGCATCGGGGCAAACGACCGTTCCGATGTCGCGTCCGTCCAGCACCGCGCCTTTGGCGGGGGTGCCGTCCTCGAAAAACGGGTGCGCGGCGAAATCGCGCTGCAAGTCCAGCAAAGCCGCGCGCACGGCGGGAATGACGGCGACTTTGGACGCCGCGTTGCCCGTCGCTTCGTCGCGCAGGGCGGGGTTTTTCAAAACGGCGTTGATGCTTTTCGGGTCGAACGCCTTGGCGGCTTTGGTCGCGGCGGTTTCGTCCGCGGGGTCTTCGTTCGCCTGCAAAACGGCGTATCCGACGGCGCGGTACAGCCGACCCGTGTCCAGAAAAGCGTAGTTGAAATGTTTGGCAAGGTTTTGCGCCAAAGTGCCTTTGCCCGCCGCCGCCGGTCCGTCAATCGCGATAATCATGAATGTTTGCTCCTGCTGTGTTCATCAAGGATATGAAGTTCGGAAAACTGGTGGCGATTGACGAAACGTCGTCAACGACGACGGGAAATTCGCTCGCCGTCCCCATTACCAAAAAGGACATGGCTATCCGATGATCCAGTTTTGCCTCAATCCGTCCGCCGCCGCAAGGATTTTTTCCTTTTCCTCGGATTTTCAGCGTGTTTTCACCGGATTCGACACAGTCGACGCCGTTTCCGATCAGTCCGGTTTTGACGGCTTCGAACCGGTTGCTTTCTTTGACTTTCAGTTCGGAAAGCCCGTTTAAAACGGTGTCGCCGTCCGCAAAAGCCGCCGCGACAGCCAGAATCGGGTATTCGTCGATCATGGACGGCGCGATTTTGGCGGGAACGTCGACGCCCCTCAGCCGCGAAGATCGCGCCCGCACGTCCGCGACGGGTTCGCCCGCGATTTCACGCGCGTTTTCATAGGAAATGTCGGCTCCCATTTCTTTCAGCACGGTCAGCAATCCCGTGCGAAGCGGATTTAATCCGACGTTTTGAATCAAAATGTCGCTGTTTTCGCCGATCAGCGCGGCAACGATCGGAAAGGCGGCGGAGGATATGTCCGCCGGCACGGCGACGGGGCGGGCTTTCAGCCTTTTTCCGCCGCGCAGGGTGATGACGTTGCCGCCGTCGGAATTCCTTTCAACCGCGATATCCGCGCCGAATGCCCGCAACATTCTTTCCGTGTGGTCGCGGCAGGGGACGGGTTCGATGACGGTCGTCGGGGCGGTTTTGTTCAATCCCGCCAGTAAAACGGCGGATTTCAGCTGCGCCGACGCGACGGGCAAAGTGTATGTGAAAGGCTTGTCCGCGACGACGCCCGTAACGGTCATCGGCAGTTTGCCGTCCGTCGTTTCTATCCGCGCCCCCATTTTCGACAAAGGCGCGGCGATTCGGTTCATCGGACGGGATCGCAGGCTGGCGTCGCCCGTCAGCGTCGCCGCGATGTCTTGTCCGGCGATCAGCCCCGCCAGCAACCGCGCGCCCGTTCCGGAATTTCCCATATCCAGCGCGGCGTCGGGGGAATGAAAGGCGGGAACGCCCGCAACCGTCCAAACGCCGCCCGAATTGTCGATTTTCGCCCCCAGCCGGCGCAAAGCGTTCGCCGTGTTCAGCACGTCTTCGCTTTCCAGCAGATTGCTGATTTCGGTTTCGCCGTCAGCCACGGCGCCGAACATCAGCGCGCGATGGGATACGGACTTGTCTGCGGCGACTTGACAGGTTCCGCGCAGGGAACGGACTTTTTCGGAAACGGTTTCTGACATGAAAAAAATCACTTTATTATTGTTTTTTGTTTGACACGGATAACGCGAATGTGTCAAATCCGTCAAATCAGCTTTTTTAAAGGAGATGTTTGAAAATGTCAAAACCTGAATGGGGAACGAAACGCATTTGCCTGCAATGCGGCGAACATTTTTACGATTTGGGCAAAGATCCGATCGTCTGCCCGAAATGCGGCGAAACGATGAGCGTTGATGAATTTCTGCGTTTGCAGATGCAGTTGGCGGGCAAATCCAAACGCGGCGGCAAAGGCAAGATTCATGACGAGCTGGACGGCATTCCGCCCGAAGACACCGAATTTGAAGACGCCGGCGACGATGATTTGGAAATGATCGAAGACGCGTCCGAACTGGACGACGACCATCACGATATGGCGGAAGTCATGGACAACGTCGAAAAGGGCGAAGAATAATTTCGCCCTTTTTTATTTAAAGCTGGAAATTCTGGGAATCGAATGATACCTTTTCAGATATGTGTTCGATTTTCACGGGGCGTAGAATCATGCTGTTTCGTCTGACAATCCTTGTTGCCGTGCTGATGTCGGGGGGCGCGCGCGCCGCCTGCACTTTCGCCGAACAAGCCGAAAAATCAGGCAAACCCGGCATCGCCATGATGCAGTACATCTATTGCGCGGAGGAGGAAAACGACCCCGAAGCCCAGTACAAGCTGGGGGCGATGTTTTATCGCGGCGAAGGACTGAAAAAGCCCGACTACCGCCGTGCCGTCGCTTTCTTTTCCCGCGCCGCGAATAACGGCTACGCCCCCGCGCAGGTCAAGCTGGGGTTGCTGTACTGGCGCGGCGAAGGGGTCGCCAAAAACATGAAAATGGCGCATAAATGGCTGTATCTGGCGCAGGAACCGAAAGAAACGCGCTGGTTTTACATGGTCGGTCCGTCTTTTGATAAAACGGCGGCGTCAATGTATTCGAAAATCAACAGCGTGATGAAATCGTCAAAGGGGGAGGCGACAGACGCCGATTTGCCCGCGCCCGTCGCCGGTGTTTTGGACGACGTGATCCCGTCGTATAAAGAGGTCGCGGAGTTTCAGCATGAACAACTGATTGAGGCGGGCGAAGAATTTTTGCCCCCGCGCGGGCAAGCCGATTTGCAGAAGTACCTGAACGCTTTGCTGCCGGAGGTTTCTCCGCGTTTCCCGTCGGACATGTCCTATGCGGAAAAACAAAACGCGATGCGGATTATCAAAGACTGGCTGTCGCCCGTTTTATTGACGCCGAACAATTTGAACACCGCCAAAGTCCCTATTTTGAACAGCCTGAAACGGGCGATCGAAACACCTTGAAAAACAATCCTTTTTTACCTGTGGAACGACCGTGACGAAAAAAGTTTATGTAAAGTCTTTCGGCTGTCAGATGAATGTCTACGATTCCCTGCGCATGGTGGATATCATGCGCACGCTGGGATTCGAACAGACGGAAAATCCCGACGACGCCGACATGATTATTTTCAATACCTGCCATATCCGCGAAAAAGCGTCCGAGAAAATATTTTCCGAACTGGGGCGTTTCAAGCCGTTGAAAGAACGGCGCAAAGCCGAAGGACGCGATTTGATTCTGGTCGTCGCGGGGTGCGTCGTTCAGGCGGAATCCGCCGAGTTTATGAATCGCGCGAAGTTTGTCGACATCGCGTTGGGACCGCAGACCTATCATCGTTTGCCCGAGATGTTGCGCCAGTTGGAACGCAAGGAAAAACGCCGCATTATCGACGTGGAGTTCCCCGCGGTGGCGAAGTTCGACTTTCTGCCCGAAACGCGGTCGACGGGCGTGTCGTCTTTTCTGGCGATTCAGGAAGGATGCGACCGTTTTTGCTCCTATTGCGTCGTGCCGTACACGCGCGGGGCGGAATATTCGCGTCCGGCGGCGGAAATCGTCGCCGAAGCCCGCCGTTTGGCTGAAACGGGGACAAAAGATCTGATGCTGTTGGGGCAGAATGTCAACGCTTGGCACGGTGAAGACGAAAACGGCAAGCCGTCCGACCTCAGCCGTTTGATCAAAGCCGTCGCCGAAATCGACGGAATCGAGCGCATTCGCTATGTGACGTCCTATCCGTCCGATTTCACGGACGACATGATCGCCATGCACCGCGATATTCCCAAAGTGATGCCTTATCTGCATTTGCCGATTCAATCGGGGTCGGACGGAATTTTAAAAAAGATGAATCGCCGCTATACTTGCGCGCAATACGAGGAAATCGTTGCCAAACTGCGCGCCGCGTGTCCCGAAATCGCGCTGTCGTCGGATTTTATCGTCGGTTTCCCCGAAGAAACGGAAGACGATTTCGAACAAACGATGAATTTGGTGCGCCGCGTCAATTTCGCGCAATCCTATTCGTTTAAGTACAGCGCGCGCCCCGGAACCCCCGCCGCCGCGATGAAAAAACAAATTCCCGAAGACGTGAAAACCGAACGTCTGGAACGGTTGCAGGCGTTGCTGATCGAACAGCACGCCGCCTTTAACGCGCGGTTCAAAGGACGCGAAGTCGATGTCCTGCTGGAAGAAAAAGCCAAAAAGGACGGCTTTTTGCTGGGGCACACGCCGCACATGCAGAACGTCGTCGTCCGCGCGCCCGACGGTCTGTTCGGCAAAATCGTCCGCGTGCGCGTGACTAAAACGGCGGCGACGACGCTGGACGGCGAACTGGTTTGACGGTTTTTCGTTGAATAAAAAAAGGCGGCTGTTTCAGCCGCCTTTTGCCATGTCAGCGCAATTTTCCGCGCAGCAGGGTTGAAGAAATCCCCGCGGTGTACGGTATGTGCACAACGCCGACGCCGCGCGATTTGAAAAAGGATTCGTAACGCGCCCAATGATGTTCCGCCGCGCAACCGGTATCGCAAGTTGTTTTTGTCGCAAATTTCAGCCGGATTTTTTAAAAGATACAGGTTGACCTCTTGCTTTTGTCGCAATTCGCCCCGCGCGCCCGCCGTTTGCAAAAAGGATACGAACCACTTGCCAAAACACGGAAAAAAAGTCATAATCAATTCAACAACATTTTATGACGAAAGGTTTTTTCCGTGGCTAAGAAAAAAGAATCCGAACATTTCCGCCGTATCAGGGAATACGACGACAATCAGGTATTGCTGGTTGCGCTGGGCGCGCATAACGACAACTTGAAGCGGTTGGAAAAGAAGCTGGGCGTCGAAATCAAAACGCGCGGCAATCAGATCACCGTGTCGGGCGACGAAAAAGACGTGGAACACGCTTTCGCCGCCATGGACAAAATTTATGCCGCCGCCAAGAAAAAAGGCGACATTGACAATTCCGACATCGATAACGCTTTGCATATGAGCGAGGGACACAAAATGAACACGAAAGACAAACGCGCCGCCGAAACCGCCAAAGCCGAAGACGGCGAAGAGGATTTGACTCTGCGCACCCGCAAACGCCATATTCAGCCGCGTTCGCAAACGCAGGCGGAATATATCCGCGCGATGCGCGATTATGAAATGGTGTTCGGCTTGGGACCCGCGGGGACGGGTAAAACTTTTTTGGCGGTCGCCAAAGCCGTTTCCCTGATGATTGAAGGGCAGATCGATAAAATCATTTTGTCCCGCCCCGCGGTCGAAGCGGGCGAAAACCTCGGTTTCCTGCCGGGGGATTTGAAAGAAAAAATCGATCCGTATCTGCGTCCGCTGTACGACGCGCTGTATGAAATGCTGCCCAACGACGTTGTCGATAAAAAACTGGAATCCGGTGAAATCGAAGTCGCGCCGCTGGCGTTCATGCGCGGGCGCACGCTGTCGAACGCGATGGTCATTCTGGACGAGGCGCAAAACACCACGCCGATGCAGATGAAAATGTTTCTGACCCGTCTCGGCGAAAATTCCCGCATGGTCATCAACGGCGATTTAAGCCAGACGGATTTGCCGCGCGGGGTGCAGTCGGGACTGGCGGACGCTTTGGACGTTTTGCGTAACGTCAAAGATATCGGCGTCGTCACGTTCAGCGAAAAGGACGTCGTGCGTCACGGTTTGGTATCCGCGATCGTCAAGGCGTACGATAAACGCTACGCGTCGCGCAAAGGCTTGGCGGGCTGACGGCGATGGCGGTCAAAGTCGATTTGCGCGTGGACTGCAAGGCGTGGAAAGACGCCTTGCCCGACGTGAAAAAAACGGTTGAAAAAGCCGTCCGCGCCGCGTGGAAAGCCGGCAACACGGGCGATTTCGCTTTGCCCGTCAAAAACGCCGAAGTCAGCGTGATGCTGACAAACGACGACGCGGTGCACGCGCTGAACAGGGAATACCGCGGCGTGGATCGACCGACAAACGTTTTGTCCTTCGCCGCTTTGGACGACGAGGACGAACCGATCGTCGATCCGATGTTGCTGGGCGACATCGTCGTCGCGTTCGAAACGACCGAACGCGAAGCGGCGGAACAAAATAAATCGCCGGAGGAGCATTTCTTTCATCTGATTGTTCACGGCGTCCTGCATCTGATCGGGTACGACCATGTCGAAGACGCCGACGCCGAAGTGATGGAAGCGTTGGAAACAAAAATCATGATCGAAAACGGCATGGACGATCCGTATGAAAACTGACGCCGTCGCGGGTATTTTTGTTGAACGGAAATATATGTCGGCATTCGTCTGCGGGCTGATTGCCGTCGGGGCTTTGCCGCCGCATTTCCATACGCCGTTGCTGTGGATCGCCTTTTCGGGACTGATGGTGTTGCTGAACGCCGTCGACGGCAAAAAACAGGCGGCGTTGGCTGGATTCTGTTTCGGATTCGGTTTTTTTTCTTTGGGGCTGGCGTGGGTGTCCGACGCCCTGCTGATCGACGGCATGGGATTCGAAACCTTGGCGCCTCTGCCGCCCTTGGGGTTCGGACTGTGGGGCGGGTTGTTCGGTGCGGCGTCCGCCGTGACGGCGGCTTTTTATAAAAAAGGATTGCGCCGCTCGGTCGCCTTCGCCGCCGCGTGGGGCGTGTTCGAATGGGTGCGGTCGTGGTTGTTCACGGGGTTTCCGTGGAATTTGATCGCGTCCGTGTGGACGGACCACCCCGCGATGATGCAGTCGGTTTCCGTTTGGGGATCCTACGGGTTGGGCGCGTTAACCGTGTTTATGGCGGGGCTGCCCGCTTTGATGGAAAAAAAAGCAAAGGGATTGATTCCCGTCGGAGCAAGCGTCGTCTTGCTGATTTTGTTGTGGGGGTTTGGTTTCAACCGGTTGCAAAACGCACCGTCGGAACCGGTCAACGGCATTCTGGTACGGCTGGTGCAAGCCAATATTCCGCAGGGTAAAAAATGGAGCGCGGACGAAGCGGAACGCAACCTGATGAAACATGTTCATCTGAGCCGGTCGAACGGAGCGGAAAAGGCGACTCATGTCGTTTGGGCTGAAACGGCGACGCAGTTTTTATTGGCGCAGGACGATTTCGCGCGATCAATGGTTGTCGGCGCGCTGACGCCGGGGTCGGTTTTGCTGGCGGGATCTTTGCGCGTCGAACAAAACGGACGGGAACGCAAATACTATAACAGCATAGTCGCCTTGAACGATTTAGGCGAATATATCGGCGGGTATGACAAATCGCATCTGGTGCCGTTCGGCGAATATGTGCCGATGGCGAAATGGTTTCCCTTTATCCGCAAACTGACGCCCGTCGCAGTGGATTTGGGCGTCGGACAAGGCGTTAAAACCGTCATTCTGCCCCGCACGCTGCCCGTCGGCATGCTGGTGTGCTACGAAGTCATCTTTCCGGCGCATGTCGCCGACAAAAAAACGCGTCCGTACTGGCTGTTGAACGTGACCAACGACGGGTGGTACGGCGTCAGCGCGGGACCTTATCAGCATTTTGCGACGGCGCAACTGCGCGCGACGGAGGAGGGATTGCCCCTTGCCCGCGCGGCAAATACGGGAATCAGCGGTATGATTGACGCCTACGGTCGCGTTACGAAAAAGTTGGGATTGAATGAAGCCGGCGTCGTTGATGCGGAGTTGCCGCGACGCACGGAACAGCCGACCGTGTACGCCCGTTTCGGCAATACCGTTCCGCTGACGCTGTTTGCATCGATTTTAATCGCGGCGTGTTTGCCGCGCCGGAAAAGAAAGGCGGAAAAATGAAAATAGTTTTTCAGACGGCGCTGATTTTCTGCGCTTTGACGGCTTTAACCGCGTGCGTCAATAACATATACAATGCTAAAACGTATGAAATATCCGATTCTTACGGGGAAATATTCGAAGGACGGCGCGTCCCCCTTGACACGCATTGATTATTCGTAGCTGAGGTTGTTCAGCCGCCAATATGTTTCCGTGTCGTACAGGCGGGAATTTTTTTGGGCGTAATCCAGCGCCGTGCGACCGTCTTTGTCAACAGCGGCGACCTTTGCCCCGCATTCGATCAAAACATCGACGATTTCCGGCGCGTTCGGATTGAAAGCCGCCGCATACATCAGCGGGGTCAATCCTTCGGCGCTGCGGTCTTCCAATCCCGCTCCGCGTTCCAGCAAAATCAACAGTACATACGGGTTCAGGTTGCGTCCCGCCGACAGCATCAGCGGCGTGATGCCGTATTCGGCGCGATCTGAAACGCGCGCCCCGGAATCCAGCAAAAACCTGACGATTTCCGGCGACGTATTTTGTTCAACGGCAATCATCAGCGGGGTCATGCCGTTCGGATCGCGCCCGTTGATGTCGAATTTGTGCGAAAGAAGCCAGCGCAGAGTTTCCGTTTTCGGGTGATTGGACAAAGCCAGCGTCCATGCGGATTGTCCGTCGGCGTTGCGTTCTGTCAGAACGCTTTTCCGTTTCGCCAGAACGTTCAGAACGGCAACGGGGGCGTTGTTCGCGACGGCGTGCAGAAATGCCGTCATACCCTTGTCGTCCTTGGCGTTCACGTCGGCGCCCGCTTTGATCAAAACGGCGCAGACGGCGGGCTTTTTATTGAACGCGGCGGCGGTCATCAACGGCGTCATTCCCGTTTCGTCGCGTCCGTTCGGATCGGCAAGTCCCGCTTTTAAATAATAGCGCACTTGATGCGCCGCCCCATTGACCAACGCTTTTTGAAAGGGGGGGACTTTCCGGTAAAACAAAGCCCAGATTATGACGAACAAAAGCAACACCGCCGATACGGCGATGAAAATCATGCCGGGATTCGGCGACTGAAATGCGTTCCACGCCTGTTTGGCGGAAAGTAAAATCTGGTCGGCGGAAAGTGTCAATAGAATCGGACTCCTTCTTCAAAATCATTAAAGGCGCGGGTCACATCCGTTGCCGTCGGCAGGGACAGCAGACGGTTGACATATCTTTCCGCATCCGACATGGTCAGCGTGCGGATACGTTCCTTGACCATGGGAATGTTAATCGCGGGCATGGATAATTCGCGGATACCCAAGCCGATCAGAACGGCGGAATAACGGTGGTTCGACGCCATTTCGCCGCAAACGCCGACGGGAATGCCCGCCGCGTTCGCCGCATCAACGGTGCGTTTCAGTAATTTCAAAACAGACGGGTGCAACGGGTTGAACAACGGCGCGACAGTCGCGTCGGAACGATCGACCGCCAGCGTGTACTGCACCAAATCGTTTGTTCCGACGGACAGAAAATCGCAATGCCGCGCGAAAACTCCGGCTTCCAATGCGGCGGCGGGCGTTTCGATCATCGCGCCGACGGACGGCAGGCGTTCGGGTAAAATCTCGTTTCGCGCGCGTAATTCTTCGGCGCATTCGTAAAACAGGGCTTTGGCGGCGTCGATTTCTTCAACGGACGACACCATCGGCAACAGTATGCGAATGTTTCCGAACCGCGCGGCGCGTAAAACGGCGCGAAACTGCATTTTCAACAAATCGCGCGTTTTTAACGCGTAGCGTATGCCGCGCAATCCCAGCGCCGGATTTTCCGTTTTGGGAATATGCAGCATATCGGGACATTTTTCCCCGCCGATGTCGAAGGTGCGGAACGTGACGGGAAGCCCCCTCATGCTTTCCGCCATCACGCGCAAAGTTTCAAATTGCTCGTTTTCGTCGGGCAGTTTTTCGCGATTTAAAAACAAGTATTCGCTACGCATCAATCCGATGCCGTCAACGCCCGTTTGCTGTAGAAAATCCAGTTCGTGCGGCAGGTCGATCGTCCCCTGCAACCGTATGGAACGGCCGTCAGCCGTAACCGACGGCTGGCTGCGCAAACGTTTTAAAGAACGTTTCCAGCGCAGAAAGTCAGAACGGTATTTCCGGTACAGATCGATATCGGTCTGTGTCGGGCAGAGAATGACTTTGCCGTAGGTGCCGTCAATAATGATGACGTCGCCCGTTTGCGCGACGCGCATGATGTCGGGGACGCCGACGACGGCGGGCATACCCATCGACCGCGCCAAAAGCGCCGCGTGGCTTTGCACCGAACCGTCCGTCGTGACGAAAGCGGCGATGTTTTTCGGGTCGACCAAAGTCGCGTCGGCAACGCTGAGGTCGCGGGCGACGATGACGGCGTTTTCGGGCAGATGAAGCTTTCCGCGTCCGGAATCCGTTTCCAGATTACGCAAAATTCTGATGCCGACGCTGCGAATATCGGCGATACGCCCCGATATATACACGTCGTCCATCGCCGCGAACACGTCGGCGATGGCGTCGACTTCGCCCTGAACGGCGGCTTCGGCGTTGATCAATCCGTTTTTAATACGGTCGTTGACGCCGCGAATCAGGCGCGATCCCTTTAACATGTGGCGGTAGGCGTCAAACAGGGATCCCAGCGGATCGTCTTTGAACACGTCCTTGGCTTTGTCCAGTATGGTATCAAACTGTTCCAACGTGTCTTGAACGGCGTTGAAAAAACGCTGCCGTTCGGCGGGGACGTCTTCTTCGCGAATACGGTATTGCGGAACGGATCTCAGCAGCGGATCGTACACATAGACGCGTCCGATCACGATTCCGGGGGAAGCCCCCGTTCCTTCGCGCGCGATTTCCGCCGTTTCCGCAGAACAGGGCTGACCGAAGACATTTCTGCGGCGTTTCAGGGCGGGCGTCAGTTTTTTAATCTTCGTTGAATTTGTCATCGACCAGTTTTTCCAAAGCGTCCGAAGCTTCCCGCGCCTGATTGCCGCGGCAGGTGACGTTGATTTGACTGCCGTTCGCCGCCCCCAGCATCATCAGTCCCATGATGGAATGTCCCGAAACCTCCTGACGATCCTTTTCAACGCTGACGTCGGCGTCGAAAGATTCGGCGACGCGGACGAAAGCCGCCGCCGCGCGGGCGTGCAGTCCTTTTTCGTTTGAAATGGTCAGTGTTTTCGAAACTTCGGTCATGGGGCGGAAACCGTTATTCGTTGTTCAACAAAGCCGACGCGACGTTGATGTATTTCTTGCCCGCGTCCCGCGCGCTGACGGCGGCTTCTTTGACGGGCTGGGTTGATCTGACCTGCGCCAGTTTGATCAGCATCGGCAGATTCATGCCCGCCAGCACTTCGACGTTGTCGCGCGTCATCATGGAAATCGCCAGATTGGACGGCGTGCCGCCGAACATGTCGGTCAGGACGATGACGCCGTCGCCCGTATCCGCGGCGGTGATTTTTTCCTGAATTTCGTTGCGGCGTCCTTCCATGTCGTCGTTGGGGAAGATGCAAACCGTTTCGACGTTTTCCTGTTTGCCGACGACATCTTCCATCACGGCTTTCATTTCGTCCGCCAAATGTCTGTGAGAAACCAAAATCAAACCAATCATGTCATTTGTCCTGTTTGTTCTTTTCCAATTCGCGGTGTGTTAAAGCCACCATACACGTTTTTTGTTCCAAAAGCCATTTATAAAGTTGTTCCGCCGTGTAAACGGAACGGTGTTTTCCGCCCGTGCAGCCGACGGCGATGGTCAGGCGGGTTTTGCCTTCCTGTCTGAAACGGGGCAGCAACGGGGCGATAAAGCCCGTCAGACGGTCGAAAAAAGCGGCGAAGTCGGGGTCTTGGGCGATATAAGCGCCGACGCGGGGATCTTGTCCCGTCAATTCGCGCAAGTTCGGATCGTAATAGGGGTTACGCAGAAAACGCGCGTCAAACACCAAATCCGCGTCGCGAGGCAATCCTTCGCGATAGGAAAAAGATACGACGGAAACAAACAATTCCTGTCGGATCGCCGCGCCGAATTCGGCTTTCAGCCGTGCGCGCAACTGCGGCAGTTTCAAATCCGTCGTGTCGATGACGATGTCCGATTTCGCGCGCAAAGGGGCGGTCAGCCGACGTTCCGACGCGATGCCGTCGCTCAGCTTCGTGTCCTTTGCCAGCGGGTGGGCGCGTCTGGTTTCCGTAAAGCGCAACAACAGCTTTTCGTCGTCGCAGTCCAAAAACATGATTCGTTCGGCGATGTTCGGATCTTTTTTCAAATCGCCGCAAATCGCGCAAAGCTTTTCGCAATCGAAATCGCGCGTTCTGGCGTCGACGCCGACGGCGACCGACGAATCCGCCGCCGCCCCCGCAATGACCTGTTCCAGCAGGGACAAGGGCAGATTGTCGATGACTTCGAATCCGGAATCCTCCAGTATTTTTAAAACGCTGGATTTACCCGCGCCCGACAGACCGCTGACAATGACAATGCGTTTCATGAAACCGTTTTCCTTTTGTTGCCGACAATCCGCGCCATCATTTTGACTTTAGCGACGGCGGAGGATTCAAACGCGTCCAGATTAAACACCGAAACGGGGACGTTTTCAATCAATTCCGTTTCGGGCGCGGGCAGGCGTTCGATTTCGGCGGCGGGACGCAGATTTATTTTCAGCAAGACCGTCGTTTCGGGGATAAACGGCTGTTCAACGATGCCGATCCCGCGAACTTCGATCAATCCTTTGATTAAATCCGGACAGGTCGCGATCAGCCGTCCGTCGCGGTTTTCGACAATCGGGCGATCGTCGGCGACCAGTTCCGCCCCCGCGTCGATCAGGCGCAAAGCCAAATCCGATTTTCCCGAACCCGATTTGCCGCAAATCAGTATCCCCGTATGATCCCATTCAACGCATGACGCGTACAGACAAGTCATGCGGCGTCCCCTTTGGCTATCGGCAGAGTGATGACAAAGCTCGCTCCCGTGATTTTCCCGTCGGCGTCCCGTCGGTTTTCGGCGCGGATTTTCCCGCCCAGTCCCGAAATGATCTTTTCGGAAATCGACAAGCCCAAGCCCGAATGATGCCCGAACTGTTCGGCGGTCGGACGTTCACAGTAAAAACGGCGGAATAGCTTTTCCTCGTCGCCGGGGGGAATGCCGGGACCTTCGTCGTTAAAGCGCAGTTCCAGCATGCCGCCGATCGGGGTCGCGCAAACGGAAATCGTCGATTTGTCGGGGGAAAAGGAAATCGCGTTGCCGATCAGGTTGTAAAACACTTGACTCAGTCTGGTTTCCATACCCAGAATCATAACCTGATCGGGCAGGGATTTCGACCAGTTCAAAACGAATTTGATGCCGCGTTTAACCGCCGCGTCCCCCAGATTGTAGACTTCGATCATTGACGACAACAGTTTGTGAATGTCGATGGCTTCAAACACTTCGCGCGACAGTTCCGCGTCCAACCGCGACAGGTTCGAAATGTCCGTAATCAAGCGGTCAAGGCGCAGAACATCGTCGTGAACGATGGCGATCAGGCGTTTTTTCTTTTCTTCGTTGGGAATCATGTCGATCGTTTCGATCGCGCTGCGCATGGACGACAGCGGATTTTTGATTTCATGCGACACGTCGGCGGCGAAGCGTTCCGTCGCGTCCAGACGTTCCCACAGCGTGTCCGTCATTTTAATCAGCGCGCCCGACAAAGCGCCGATTTCGTCGTTGCGTTCCGTTTCGTCAGGAATCCGCTGGCGTCTGCCGCCGCTGACGCGAATGTTCACCGCCGCGTTCGACAGCCTGTTCAGCGGCATGACGATGGTGCGCATCATAAAATAGGACAGCAGAATCGTCACGGCAAACGCCAGTGCGAACAGGCGGAATACCGCCAATCGGAAAGCGACCAGATTTTTCAACACGTTTTCAATGCCGCCCGTGACCATGATCGCGCCGACGATCTGGTCTTCGAATACAACGGGAACGGCGACGCTGATGACTTTGCCGTATCCGTCCAGATATCTGATTTCAGATGAAAAAACGCCGTCGCCCAAAGCCGAGCCGACCTCTTGATAGTCAAAGGCGGTCTGGTTTTTCGGTTCGTCGTAACGGGGCAGGGTTTTGTCGGCGAACAGTTTGTTCCAGAACGACGTTCCCGTTTTGATTTCAGCGTGAGGCAGGGGCGCGCTTTCGCTGCTCAGCCGGCTGTCGGCGGTCAGGACGCCGTTGTGGTCGAACAGGCGCACGCGCACGCTGTCCAGTGACGGCAGACGCGTCAAAATACGGCGCGCGGCGTCGGGCAACAGGCGGAAAAATTCCCGCGGGGCGCGCGTCGGCATGAATCCGGAAGAGCCGAAATTCGAAAAAAACGGGTGGTGGGACGTGTCGCCGCGTTTCATATAGCCTTGACTTTCGGCGTGTTCCAAATCGACGGGCGGCAGGGACGACAGCATTTCGGAATTGACCGCGCCTTCGCTGACGGCGACCGCCATCAGTTCCGCCTGCACTTTTAAAATTTTGATTTCGGCGTCGATCAGTCCCTTTTGGTAATGATCCATGTACAGCAATCCCGCGACCAGCAGGGCGGGAGCCAGAAGGTTCAGCATCAACAAACGGCGCGACAGGGGCGATCGAATGACGGGAAAAGGTCTGACCGCCGCTTTTTTTTCGGGCGGCGTCGCATTGTTTTTATAATGAAACGGGCGCAAAGGCACGGCGGGTCATTCCTCCCGATAACGGTAGCCCACGCCGTACAGCGTTTCGATGCATGAAAAGTTTTTATCGACGTCTTTGAATTTTTTTCGCAGACGTTTGATATGGCTGTCGACCGTTCGGTCGTCGACGTACACGTTCGGACCGTATGCGCCGTCAATCAGCTGATCGCGCGTTTTGACGATCCCCGGCTTTTCCGCCAAAGCGGACAGCATCAGAAATTCGGTGATTGTCAGGTCGACGGGGTGTTCTTTCCACAGGCACAAATGACGGGTTTTATTCATTTCCAATCCGCCGCGTTTGACGATGACGTCTTGTTCCTCCGCCCCCGTGTCTTTGTCGTAGACGTGTTCGGCGCGCCGGATCAGCGCTTTGATGCGCGCAATCAGCAAATTCGGAGAAAACGGTTTTTTGATGTAGTCGTCCGCCCCCATGCGCAATCCGCACAGTTCGTCGATCTCGTCTTCCTTGCTGGTCAGAAAGATGACGGGGACGTTTGATTTTTTACGCAGTTCGCACAGCGTTTCCATGCCGTCCATGCGCGGCATTTTAATGTCCAGAACGACCAGATCGACTTTTTCTTTCAGTACGCCGTCCAGTCCGGAAACACCGTCGGTATAGGTGAAAACGTCAAAGCCTTCCTCTTCCAAAATCATGGAAACGGATGTCAGAATGTTTTGGTCGTCGTCGATTAAAGCGATTTTGGCAGACACGAAAGAACCTCCGTTTCGAAAGGGAACGGTGCTATTTTAACAGGGCTTTCGTTTGAAATAAAGCCTGAATTGCCGCAAAATCAAGCTTTCGCCGCCGCGGATTTCAGCTGTCCGCACGCAGCCATGATTTCCTGTCCGCGCGATTGGCGCACGGGGGCGGCGTAATTGTGTTCCTCTAACAGCGACGAAAAACGCCTGATGCGTTTTTGGGGCGAACATTTAAACGGACAGCCCTGCCATTCGTTGAACGGAATCAGGTTGAATTTGACCGCCAGCCCTTTGACCAGCCGCATCAGTTCGCGCGCGTCGGCGTCGGAATCGTTCACGCCGTCCAGCATGACGTATTCCATTGTGATGTATTGACGCGTTCCGCCGATTTCTTGAAATTTTTTACAGGCGGCGATCAATTCCTCCAACGGGTATTTGCGGTTGATCGGCATGATCCGGTCGCGGATTTCGTTTGTCGGCGCGTGCAGGCTGACCGCCAGCTTGACGCCCAGATCTTCGGCGATGCGGGGAATTATCGGGGCGACGCCGCTGGTTGACAGCGTGATGCGGCGTTTCGAAATCGCGATGCCTTCGCCGTCCATGATGATTTGCAGTCCTTTTTTGACGTTTTCATAGTTCAGCAAAGGTTCGCCCATGCCCATCACGACGATGTTGGACAGGTATCTGATGTCGTGGGACGGGCTGGGCCATTCGCCGTAGCTGTCGCGCGCCGCCATGAATTGTGCGACAAATTCGCCGGCGGTCAGGTTGCGCGCGAACTTTTGCGATCCCGTATGACAGAATTTGCATCCGTTCGGGCAGCCGACCTGAGTCGACAGGCAGACGGCGCCGCGATCTTCTTCGGGAATATAGACGGTTTCCACGGCTTGTCCGTCGTCGAATTTGAACAGCCATTTGCGCGTTCTGTCGGCGGCGTTCTGTTCGCGCACGATTTGCGGACGATCCAGCGTGTAGCCGCAATCCGTCAGTTTCCGGCGCAAATCTTTGGCAAGAGTGGTCATTTCGTCGAAATGCCGCTTGCCTTGAAAATAAATCCAGTGCCACAACTGTTTGGCGCGGAAAGGCTTCTCGCCCAGTTTTTCCAGTTCTTCGCGCAATTCTTCGCGGCTTAATCCGATCAAGTTCATCACAACCACCTGTTAAAAAGGACGAGGGATTTTTTTCATCAAAGAGCGGGGATCGACGGCGATTCGCGCCCGTTCCGCGTAATCGACCTGACTTTGTTGCGTCATCATCAGGAAAAACGGAACGGTGCAGACCATCGCCAAAACCGCCCAGACGAAATCCCCCAAAAATCCCATGCCCATTTCCTGCAAATCCAGCGTTTTGTCCTTGCGCGCGACCTGTTTAGAAGGGATTGAGATACAAAATAGGGCATAAAATAAGAGTCCGTACAACATACTTCTCCACCCGAGTGGCGGCAAGCGCAGAGCGATACTGCGGTGGAGAACTTCATTTAATAGCAATACAACGCATGGCTTTCGAGCATATAATATAATGTAACGGCTTGAAAGCACTTATCCCATTAGTTAAACACTTATTTTATTTGAGCATACTACCTCGGCCCTCGTGCAGGGCCGGGTAGGGTGCGTTACGCCGATTTTTTGCTGCTGTGCGGCCTTGCTAATGATAGCATTTTATGCTTTTGCCCTTACAGACGAGGTGTTCAAAACCGGCATCAAAAGCGAGGCCGTTTTGGGGTATTCTATTCGTTGTTTCAGCTATCCAGTAAAACGTAAAAATGCGAACGGACTCAAACACTAACCCAAGCACCAAACGCTATCACCAAACGCTACCTCTAATGGGGGCGACGCGT
>OQVS01000894.1_pt1 | contig 20815 bp, 17 predicted proteins | sample 1691601 | NCBI WGS metagenome assembly OQVS01 (sample SAMN03418268, study PRJEB22391) | human gut metagenome | biome: human-gut; feature: organic feature; material: feces | host: Homo sapiens | place: Tanzania | collected 2013-01
AGTCACGGCCGGTGTAGGCGCGTGCCAGACGCAGAGCGCTCATGGTTGCTTCGGTGCCGCTGTTGACCATGCGTACCATATCCATGGACGGTACAAGGCTGCAGACGAGCTTAGCAAGTTCGGTTTCTGCTGCCGTCGGTGCGCCGTAGGAGGTGCCCTTTTCTGCAGCTGCCTTGATAGCTTCGGTTACGCAGTCAGGCACATGGCCCATGAGTAGCGGACCGTAGGACAGCACGTAGTCGATATATTCGTTGCCGTCGATGTCATAGATTTTGCTGCCCTTGCCGCCGGAGATGAACGGCGGTACACCGCCGACACTGCGGAAGGAGCGCACGGGGCTGTTGACGCCGCCGGGGATATATTGGCGTGCTTCTTCAAAAGCAGCCTGAGATTTTGTATGTTCCATTGTTGTATCTCCTTATTTGCCTTGCAGCCATTTTGCTACGTCGAGCGCATGATAGGTAATAATCATTTTTGCACCAGCGCGCTTGAAGCCCAGCATGGTTTCCATAACGATGCGTTTTTCGTCAATCCAGCCCTTTTCTGCGGCTGCCTTGACCATAGCGTATTCGCCGCTGACATTATAAACGCACAGCGGACGGTTGAAGGTTTCGTGTACGCGTTGTACAACATCGAGGAAGGCCAGCGCAGGCTTAACCATAACGATGTCAGCGCCCTCTTCGATATCCAGAGCAACCTCACGCAGAGCCTCGTCGCTGTTGGCAGGGTCCATCTGGTAGCCCTTGCGGTCGCCGGCGGACGGAGCAGAGTCAGCTGCTGCGCGGAAGGGACCGTAATATGCAGAAGCAAATTTTGCGGAATAAGCCATGATAGGAATATGGTTGAAGCCTGCAGCATCGAGCGCTTCGCGGATAGCCTTAACATAACCGTCCATCATGTTGGAGGGAGCAATCATGTCAGCGCCGGCCTGCGCGTGGGAAACAGCAACCTTAGCGAGCAGCGGCAGGGTTTCGTCGTTGTTGACGGTGCAGCCGTTTTGCAGCACGCCGCAATGACCATGCTCGGTGTATTCGCAGAGGCAGACGTCTGTGATGATAACCAGCTCAGGATATTTTGCTTTAATCAGCTTGCAGGCCTGCTGTACAGGCTCGTTCATATCCCAGCCGCTGCTGCCGACAGTGTCCTTGTAGGACGGCACGCCGAAGAGCAGTACGGCAGGAATGCCCAGCTCCACAACCTCGTCAACACATTCCATAACGCGGTCGAGAGACCAATGGTAGTTGCCGGGCAGGGATTCGATTTCATGCTTAACGTTTTCGCCGGGAACGACGAAGAGCGGATAGATTAAGTCCTTTACGGAAACTTCGGTTTCACGAATCATTGCACGCAGATTTTCAGTAGCGCGTGTGCGGCGCGGACGGTATACAGGAAAACCAGTGATACTCATCTTGATACACTTCCTTATTTATTATAAAAATTAGTGATAGCGGTCATGAGGCCGTCGATTGTATATTCAGCGGCATTGATTGCCGGAGTATAGCCATGCTTTTTCAGGGTGTCGGCAGTAACAGGGCCGATGGCAGCGAGAGCAGCCTTGTTCAGCAGCTCCTTCTTATCGCCGAGCACCTCGAGCAGATTGGTTACGGTGCTGCTGCTGGTGAAGGTTACTACGCTTGCTTCGCCGCTTTCAAGAGCAGCGATAAGCTCATCCTTGTTTTCGCAGTCAGCAACAGTTTCATAAGCAGTTACAACGTCAACGATGGCGCCGATTTTGCGCAGGGATTCAGGCAGAACCTCGCGTGCAACCTTAGCACGTGCCAGCAGGATTTTATCGCCGGCGGTGATTTCGCCGGCAAGAGCCTCTGCCAGCTCCTCTGCCTTATATGCAGAAGGAATGAGGTCAGCGGTGAGGCCGTGGCCTGCGAGAGCCTTGGCGGTGGCGCTGCCGATAGCTGCCAGCTTAACGCTTGCGAGGGCGCGAGCGTCCTTTTTAGCTTCAGCCAGACGCTCGAAGAAATAATCTACGCCGTTAGCGCTGGTGAAGACGAGCCATTTATATTCATCAAGGTGAGCAATGGCATTATCGAGCGGAGCATAGTCTGCTGCCGGAACGATTTTGATTGCCGGAGCTTCGATAACCTTAGCGCCTTGCGCCTCCAGCTTCTTGGTGAGAGCGCTGGCCTGTGCACGAGCGCGGGTTACGATAACAGTTTTGCCGAAGAGCGGCTTGTTGTCGAACCATTGCAGCTGCTCACGCAGACGTACAACCTCGCCAACGAGGAAGATTGCAGGCGGCTTCATGCCGGTTGCCTTAACGTCGGCAGCAGCCTTGCCCAGGGTGGTAATCAGCGTGCGCTGCTCGGGATGCGTGCCCCAGCGGATAACGGCAGCCGGGCAGTCAGCGCTGCGGCCGTTAGCGATGAGCTGGCTGCTGATTTTTTCGATGTTTTCTACGCCCATGAGGAAGACGAGCGTATCAACAGAGGTTGCCAGACCTTGCCAATGAATAGTGGATTCACCCTTAGTGGGGTCCTCGTGGCCGGTGATAACAGCAAAGGAGGTTGCCACATGGCGATGGGTAACAGGGATACCTGCATATTCAGCAACTGCGATAGCGCTGGTTACGCCCGGTACGAATTCGAAGGGCAGACCTGCTTCACGCAGCTCGATAGCCTCTTCGCCGCCGCGACCGAAAACGAAGGGGTCGCCGCCTTTAAGACGAGCAACAACCTTGCCTTCAGCAGCAAGCTTTACAAGCAGCTTGTTGATATCCGGCTGGCGCATGGTGTGGTTGGCGCTGGCCTTGCCTACGTAAACCATTTCTGCGTCCTTGCGGGCGAAGGCGAGAATGCGGGGGTCAGCCAGACGGTCATAAACGACAGCGTCAGCAGTCTGCAGGCATTCCTTAGCCTTGAGTCCTAAGAGTCCCGGGTCGCCGGGGCCTGCACCGATTAAATATACTTTACCTTGTTTCGTCATGATGTCACTCTCCTTAAAGAATTGCGGCCAGAATTTCCTGACCACCAGCTGCCAGCATTTTTTTGCCAAGCTGCTGGCCTAAGGCAACAGCGTCTTCAGCCTTGCCTGTAATAGTATCGCGCAGCACAGTGCTGCCGTCTAAAGCTGCAATAATTGCTTCGATTTTGATTTGCTCGCCTGCTACGTCAGCATGCACACCGATAGGCACCTGGCAGCCGCCCTCGAGCAGTCCGAGGAAGGCGCGTTCAGCGTCGGTGGATTGTTTGGTAGGCAGGTCGTTTAAAAACTCCAGCATGGAGCGAACCTCGTCGTCAGCTGTGCGTGCTTCGATAGCCAAAGCACCCTGGCCGACAGCAGGCAGGCATACGTCAGGCGGAATCAGCGCTGTGATGCGGTCGCCGTGGCCGAGGCGTTCCAGGCCTGCGGCTGCGAGGATGATGGCATCATACAGTCCCTCGTCGAGCTTGCGCAGACGGGTATCAACATTGCCGCGCAGGTCCATAATCTGCAAATCGGGGCGTGCTGCCAAAAGCTGAGCCTTACGGCGCAGGCTGGAGGTGCCGATAACGGCGCCCAAGGGCAGCTCCTCAAAGCTGGTATATTTGTTGCTGACGAAGGCATCGCCTACGTTGGCACGCTCGGTAATCGCGGTCAGGCACAGGCCCTCGGGCAGCACGGTGGGCATATCCTTGAGGCTGTGAACAGCTAGGTCAATGGTGCCGTCAGCCAGCTCCGTTTCAATCTCCTTAGTGAACAGTCCCTTGCCGCCGATTTGTGCCAGTGGCACATCTAAAATACGGTCGCCCTTGGTGACAATTTTTTTCAGGACAACCTCACATTCGGGATATTTTTCGCGCAGCAGGGCAGCGATATGGTTGCTCTGCCACAGTGCGAGCAGGCTTTGTCTAGTCCCAATCGTCAATTTTGCTTTCATCGCCAAACTCCTCTCCGGTTTCATTTAATAAGAATAAATCAATCATCATCCTTCTGTAACGCTCCTCGTCGGCTGTGCCGGCAACAGCGTTCATAGCCTTCATTGGCTCGCGCAGGAACTTATGCTCTAAGCGCTGAGTCATGAGGTCGATGATGCGTTTTTCGTTGTCCGTCAGATTAGGCAGCTTAATAAAGGCTTTTTTGAGCACCTTCTGACGTAAGAAATTCATTTTATCATGCAGCTGTACCATAACAGGACGCATGGTATAATAACGTAAGCGTTCCTTGAGTGCAGCAATTTCTTCAGTGATAATCTGCTCGGCAACCTGGGCTTCATGGCTGCGGAAGCTTTTGTTGGTATCGACAACGCCCTCAAGGTCATCGATATTATAAATCGTTACACCGGGAACATCGGCCAGTCTGGGGTCAACGTCACGCGGTACAGCAATATCAATAAGAATCAGCGGACGGCCGTTGCGCTTGGGCAGCAGCGGACCGAGATTTTCTTTTGTCAGTACGTAGTGCGGTGCGCCTGTCGAGGTGATGATGATATCAGCGTCGGCAGCATGCTCGAACATGGCACGGTAGGGAATAGCTGTGCCGTGGAATTTGTCGGCCAGGTCATGCGCACGCTCATAATGGCGGTTGCTAACGCAGATGGTCTGCGCGCCCTTATCGAGCAGATGGCGGGCAGTCAGCTCGCTCATCTTGCCTGCGCCGACAACAAGAATCTGCGCCTTAGAAAGGTCGCCAAGAATATTGATGGCCAAATCGACAGCGGCGCTGGAAACAGAAACACTGCTGAAGGCAATCTTCGTTTCGGTACGCACGCGCTTGCCAACGGCGATAGCGCGGTTCATGATGGTATTTAAAATTGTATCCGTCATACCGGTTTCACGTGCCAGCATATAGGCGCTTTTAATCTGGCTAAGAATCTGGCCTTCGCCAACGATGAGCGAATCGAGACTGGCAGCTACGCGGAACAGATGCTTGACGCAATTTGTGCCGCTGAGATTATAAAAATACTCGCTTTTGTATTGCTCGCCGGCAAGATGCTGGAGCAATGCTTTGATGAAGGGAATGGCGTCGTGCGGATTTTCGATAACCATGTACAGCTCTGTGCGGTTACAGGTGGACAGCAGCATGGCTTCGGGGATATTGTCGTAATTGCGCAGACGACGCAGGATACTGGCAACCCTTTCCTGAGAGAAATTGAAGCGTTCACGAATCTCAACGGGGGCTGTCCTGTGATTGAGACCTAAAACTGTTAACTGCATCTAATACCTTCTCCTTTGCTTTGGCAGTTTCGCCTGCCATGACTTGATTTAATAATGCCTTATTTAAAACGCTGCGCCAAAAGGCTGTGTGCGCTTTACTGTCGGGTGTAATAGCTTTAACCACGTCCCGCTGCTCGCGCAGAAAGTCGTTAAAGTCTGCCAGCTCCGGCGTTATAAATTGCGCAAGCTGAGTTTTCAGCAGGCGCGTGAAGGCTGGCATACCGCCTGTCGCCAGGGCGATAGTGATGCTTCCCTCGCTGATGGAGGAAGGCACGGTAAAATTGCTGAGCTCCGGCTCTGTGATATTGTTCACGAGGCAGGGAGCAGCGGCGCTTATTTCGCGGTTGACCGCGAAGCTGCTTGTGGCGGCAATGACCACAAAGGCGCCCTCGAGATACTGCGGCTTATAGCTGTCGGTGACAAGCGTGCAGCGTGCGGCAAGGCTCTGCACCTCTGCGCAGAACTCAGGGGAAACGACAGTGACGCGTGCGCCTGCGTCCAGCAGCGTCTGGAGCTTGCGTGCGGCGACAGCGCCGCCGCCGATAATGACGCAGTGCTTGCCGGCAACCTTCAGCATAGCCGGATATTGGAAATTATTGTTAATAAGCATTAGATAATTCACCTTTATTGATGCGATAATGTGTGTCATTAAAGAGACTTCTTAACTTATATATAATATCATATTTAGAGCCTTTTTTAAAGGCGCGGAAATGTAAAATAATGGACAAAAATCGGAAAGTGTTCAGTAAGTCGGGCTGCGGACAACAAAAAATCTCCCGCTGCCGTAGTGACAGCGGGAGATAAGCTATTCTAATATTATTTGCCGAAGTATCTAGCCAGCAGGCCTGCAAAAGCTTTGCCGTGGCGAGCTTCATCACGAGCCATTTCATGTACGGTGTCATGGATAGCGTCGAGGTTCAGAGCCTTAGCGCGTTTTGCCAGGTCGGTTTTGCCAGCGGTTGCGCCGTTTTCAGCTTCTACACGCATTTCCAGGTTCTTTTTGGTGGAGTCGGTTACAACTTCGCCCAGCAGTTCTGCGAATTTAGCAGCATGTTCAGCTTCTTCGAAAGCAGCTTTTTCCCAGTACAGGCCGATTTCCGGATAGCCTTCGCGGAAAGCTACGCGGCTCATAGCCAGATACATGCCTACTTCGGAGCATTCGCCGTTGAAGTTAGCGCGCAGGTCAGCTTTGATATCTTCCGGAACGTCGGAAGCAACGCCTACAACGTGCTCAGCAGCCCATTCCATAGCACCCTTTTGCTCGGTGAATTTGCTAGCCGGAGCGCCGCATTGCGGGCATTTTGCCGGAGCAGCTTCGCCTTCATATACATAACCACATACTTGACATACAAATTTTTTCATAGTGTTTCCCTCCAGATTTTTATATTGCATTGCTTAGATTTTCTTTAATCAGCACAGCTTGTGTGCCCTTGACACTTATATAATACCACAAGCTGCGCAAGTTGTCAATAATAATTATCCGTTACTTTTTTGTTTTATTTAGTCAGCGTCTGCTAACAAATTAGAATTTGACGGTTACGCCGAGGTTAACGCCTTTAGCCTTCATATCCTTGTCATCGCCGAAGGCATCGTTGAATTTTTGGTCATAGTAGGAAGCGTTGAGCTCAATATTGTTGAAAATTGCTTTGCTGACGCCGATTTCATAGCCTGCATTCTTTGTGCCTACGCCCACGTTGCCCCAAACGGTGAAGAGCAGCGGAATATCATAAGCGGCAGAGAGACCTACCTGACCGGAGTTTTTGGTTTTGCCGGAAGCAATGTCGCTGGAGGTATCTGCATGGAGATAGCCTGCATAAGCGGAGAGACCGGGCAGAACCTTGTACATGAGGTTGAATTGCTGTGCGCGGGTTTTAGCTTCGTCAGCCTTGTAATTGTTCCATTTGTAGTTCAGCGCCATATCGTTGCCGATGCCGAGAGTTGCGCCGGCATAGGTGCTGTTGGATTTGCTCATTTTGTAGTTGTCGCCCTTGACACTGGAGGGCAGGGTTACGCCTGCGTCGATAGCAACGTGGCCTGCGTCATAGTTTTTCAGCGGCGATGCAAAGGCGGTCGTGGAAAGACCGAGTGCAAGCAGTGCCGCAGTCATTAAGCTTAAGGATTTTTTCATAATACTTCACTCCTTTTACTGGCAATGTGCCTTATAAATTTATTTTAGCACACCCACTGCCAGATGCAAGCGAAAATACGTAACGAGTCTATGACATTTCTGTTAAAAGCACTTGTAAATTTGCGCGGAAAAGAGGATAATTATACTGTATAACTATTTAGTGGATAAGGGGATTATATGAGCAACGAAAATAACGCTTCTAATAGTAAATTTTTGAAGGGAACGCTGATTCTTACAGCCTCAAGCATCGTGGTCAAGGTTATCGGTTCACTGAACTGGATTATTCTGTCACGCGTGCTGGGCGGCGAGGGTATTGGCCTGTATCAGATGGGCTTTCCGATTTATCTGATGGCGATTACGGTGTCGAGCGCAGGTGTGCCGGTGGCGATTTCCATTATTACGTCAGAGAAGCTGGCAAATAAGGATTACCGTGGTGCGAAGCGCGTGTTTAACGTTTCACTGCGCGTGCTGCTTTTAAGCGGCCTGCTGTTCTCATCATCACTATTTTTCGGCGCGGACTGGCTGATTAATAATCACATCATCCGTGACAGCCGCGCTTACTATTCTATTATTGCGCTGGCTCCGGCTGTTTTCTTCGTAACCTTTCTGGCTAGCTTCCGCGGCTATCTGCAGGGCTGGCAGATTATGACGCCGACAGCGGTGTCGGAGATTGTGGAGCAGCTTACGCGCGTCATTACGATGCTGATTTTTGCCGATCTCTTCATGCCGTATGGCCTGGCCTTCGCTGCAGGCGGCGCAAGCATGGGCGCTGGCGTGGGTGCCTTCTGTGCCTTGCTGGTGCTGATGTGGTTCTATCGCCGTCTGAAGCAGCGTCTGCAAAGAGAGATGGCTGAGCAGGACGACAGTGCGCCTATAGAAAGCGCAGGACATATAATCAAGCGTCTGCTGAAGCTGGCACTGCCGGTTTCGCTGACCAGCCTGATGCTGCCGATTGGCGCAAATCTCGATCTTTTGATTGTGCCGCAGCGACTGGAGGCAGCTGGCTTTGATATTCACCATGCGACAGAGCTGTTCGGCTATCTGACAGGTATGGCCGTGCCGCTGGTTAATCTGGCGACGATTTTTACGGCGGCTATGACCATCAGCCTGGTGCCGTCGATTTCGGAATCCCGCACGCTGGGCAGCTTTGAGGCTATCCGCGATAAAATCCGTATCGCCTTTCGCGTAGCAATGATTATCACCTTCCCCTGCTTTATGGGCTTGTACTGCCTGGCTGAGAAGGTGGCAGCGCTTGTTTATAACGCTCCCGGTGCAGCGCCTGCGATTCAGACGATGAGCATCGGTATTCTGTTCCTTGGTATGCATCAGATTAGTACAGGTATTCTGCAGGGCCTGGGGCGCACGGCTATTCCGGTAGTGAATATGATTATTGCCTGCGTGGTCAAGGTTGTCATGAGCTGGAGCCTGACGGCAGTGCCGGAGCTGGGCATTCGTGGTGCGTCGATGGCGACGGTGGCAGATTTTGCTGTGGCAGCGATTATCAATATGGGCTTTATTTATAAGCTGACAGGCTACAGCTTCTCTGTAGGCAGCATCGTGCGTCCGTTCTTTGCTTCCGGCGTTATGGGCGCGGTGATTTATGGCGTGCTGGCGCTGACATCAAGCATGGGCATGTGGTGCGTGCTGTTTGCGATGGTGGCTGCTGTGCCTGCCTATGCAGTGGCGCTGCTGGCGTGCGGCGGTCTGCATAAAGAGGATTTGGATAATGTGCCCTTTGTTGGACGCAGATTGCTGGCGGTAGGCCAGCGCTTTGGTCTTTTCAAGTGAGGTAAATAAAAAATGGAAGAGAATGATAAAAAATGTGAGCTTACTCTGCCGAATGGCAGACACATAGAGTTCTCCTATGCGAAGCTCAAGGCTGGTGCAGCTATAGGTGCTTTGCTGCTGGCAGGCGCTGTGAGCTGCGCAGGCTACTTCTATTATCAGCTGGCGGACTATCGCAGTGAGGCGGCAGATTTTGCGGCTTATAAGCAGAATAAGCAGGAGCAGCAGACGAAGCTGCAGCAGCTTGTGAATGATAATGAAAGAATGCTGCGCGATATGGCCGAGATTTCTAATCTGGAGAAAAAGCTGCGTCGTGCGATTATCCGTGACGTGGACAGCAGCAAGCTGGGCGAGGGCACGAGCATGGTAGACTCGACGACGGCGAAGGAAACGTCTGCGAATACGTCCTATACGGGCAAGGGCGGACAGGGCAAGCTGGACGTCAAGGGCACGATGGCAGTGCTGCGTGCGCAGAACGTGAACATCAAGCAGATGCTCGACGCTACTAAAAAATCGGTAAGCGAGCTTTTAGGCGAGGTGGAGGGCAAAAGCGGCGCAGCTGCGACCTTCCCTGACAAGTGGCCGACGGACGGCGGTGTTATTAGCAGCAGCTATGGTGTACGCACAGGCCCGATAGAGGGTGGCTATGACTGGCATCCCGGCATAGATATTGCTGTTGATTTTGGTACGCCGGTATATGCTACAGCGGCAGGCACCGTTGAGCAGGCAGGCCTCAATGGCGGCTATGGACGTTATGTGCGTATCGCCCATGGCAACGGCTACGAGACTGCCTATGGCCACATGAGCGGTATTGCTGTTGCAGCAGGGCAGTCAGTTATCAAGGGTGAGATTATCGGCTTTGTGGGCAGCACAGGCTACAGCACAGGGCCGCACCTGCATTATGAGGTGGTGGCCGACGGTCAGACGATTGACCCATTCTATGTCTTGAAACAATAAAAAAGCAAAAGCTTACAACGAGCAGGAAGCAAAGTCTGCGTTGTAAGCTTTTTGTATTTGTGCATTTCTGCTCTTGCTGTTATACTAGCAGTAAGATATTTTAGAGCATGATAGCTGTGGAGGTTATTTTTATGGATAATAAAAAGCTCAAGGAGCTGGAAGCAAATTTGTGGGAAGCGGCAGACGATCTGCGTGCCAATTCCAATTTAACGAGCAATGAATATTGTATGCCTGTTTTAGGCCTGATTTTTCTTCGCTATGCAGAAAGCCGTTATGAAATGGCGAAGGCAGAGATTTTAAAGGAGCATTCTGTGCGGCCGGGCAGGGAGTTTAAGCTGCGCCCGGAGCATTTTCAATCTAAAAGTGCTCTGTTTTTGGAAGAAGAGGCACGCTACAGCTATCTGCTCAGCTTGCCTGAAAATGTCAAGGCTGCGGGAATTAAAGACAAGGACGGCAGAGATATAGTTTCGTTGGGTGCGGCGCTCGACAATGTCATGAGCCTGCTGGAAGCGCAGAGCAGGCAGCTTGAGGGCGTGCTGCCCAAGTCCTACTATAAATTTAATGATGAGCTGCTCAGCGCGCTTTTGCGCAACTTTGATAACGAGCTTTTGAATGATGTGGGCGGCGACGTTCTGGGACGGATTTATGAATATTTTTTGGGTAAATTCGCTAAGGCCGTAGCTCAGGACGACGGAGTATTCTTCACGCCGAAGTCGCTTGTGCGCCTGATTGTTAATATCATTGAGCCGGAGAAGGGCATTTTGCTCGACCCTGCCTGTGGCAGCGGCGGCATGTTTGTGCAGACAGGCGACTTTGTGAATAACAGGGGCATGGAGGCCAATAAAAAAATGACCTTCTACGGTCAGGAGAAAACGGAATTTAATGCGAAGCTGTGCGCCATGAATATGGCGGTGCATGGTTTGAACGGTAACATTGCCAGTGGTGAGGCAGCAAACACCTTTTATCATGATGCACATGAGCTGGCTGGTAAGTGCGATTATGTGATGGCGAATCCGCCGTTTAATGTCGATAAGGTTAAGTCCGACGATGCCGAGAGCGCAGGCCGCCTGCCCTTTGGCCTGCCGACGGTGAATAAAAAGAAGAAGGAAGTAGGCAATGCCAATTATTTGTGGATTTCTTATTTTTATGCTTATCTGAACGACCGCGGACGCGCAGGCTTCGTTATGGCGGCGTCGGCGACGGACGGCAAAGAAGCAGAAATGCGCAGGCAGCTTGTAGAAGCAAACGCTGTCGACGTCATGGTGAGCGTGGGCAACAACTTTTTCTATACGCTGTCTTTGCCCTGCTCGTTGTGGTTCTTTAATAAGGCTAAGACGGAGCAAACTGAAGATAAGGTGCTCTTTATCGACGCGCGCAATTATTACACCGTTGTAGACCGCAATCTGAACGAATGGAGCGAGTGGCAGCTGCGCAACCTGACAGCGATTGTCTGGTTATATCGTGGCGAAAAGGAAAAGTACCAAGAGCTTGTGGCAGATTATAAGGCGGCGCTCGTGGAATATGCATTGCAGGCACAGAGCACGAAGCTGGCGCAGCTTTTAACGCAGACAGAGGATTTGCAGGCGCTGCAAAAAAGCCTTGCGGACTTTGCTAAAGAGGTACAGGAAGAAGCGAAGCAGGCTGTGGAGAAGGCCAAACGCAATGAAAAGAAGAGCATGCGTGCTTATTACGACAGCGAGCTGGCCTTCATTGCGGAAATTGCGGCTGTCGTTGAAGCCTGGCGGTGGCTCGTGGAAAAATTCGGCAGCGAGGGAGAATATCAGGACGTTGCAGGCCTGTGCAAAATTGCGGATAAGAGCGAAATTGCCGAGAAGAATTATTCGCTCACGCCGGGTGCTTATGTGGGCGTGGCGCCGGTGGCAGACGACGGCGTGGACTTTGGCGAGAGAATGCGCGAGATTCATGGCGAGCTTGTGCACCTGCAAAAGGAGAGCAATGAGCTGATGGAGAGAATTGCGCAGGATTTGGAGGCTATGGGGTTATGAAGTGGGAGAAGGTGAAGTTAGGGGACGTATGTAAAAGTATTGCTGATGGCGACCATCAAGCTCCCAAAAAGCAAGAGAGTGGTGTACCGTTTATAACTATTTCTAACATTGATTCTAATAATCGAATTGATTTTAAAAATTGCTTATATGTTTCTGAAGAATATTATGATGCAATTAATGACAAACGAAAAGCGACTAAAGATGATATCTTATATTCGGTGGTAGGTTCTTTTGGCGTGCCTGTTTTGATAAAAGAAAATATAAAATTTGCTTTTCAGCGACATATTGCAATTTTAAGACCAGATAAAGCGAAGATATTTCCTGCGTTTATGTATTATTGTATGTTGGCAAGAGAATTTTACTTGCAAGCGGATTCTGTAGCTATTGGTTCAGCGCAGAGAACTATTACTCTTGGTACGTTGAATAATATGCAGCTTACTCTGCCCGCGCTCCCAATTCAAAAACGCATCGCTTCCATTCTTTCCGCCTACGACGACCTCATCGAAAACAATCAAAAGCAGATAAAGCTTTTGGAAGAAGCGGCGCAGAGGCTGTACAAAGAGTGGTTCGTGGACTTACGCTTTCCTGGGCATGAGGGCGTGAAGATTGTAGACGGCGTGCCGGAGGGGTGGAAGAAAGAGAAAGTTTCTGACATGGGAAGAGTTGTAACGGGAAAAACACCTAATACAGAGAACAAGCAATATTATGGAGGCAGAATACCTTTTGTAAAAACGCCTGATATGCATAACTGTGTATATCCTGTGACAACAGAAAGCACGTTGACTAAAGAAGGTGCTGATAGACAAAAAAATAATTATATACCTGAGAATAGTATAATGGTGTCATGTATAGGTACTAATGTTGGATTGGTTAATATATCTAATGAATTGTGTCAGACTAATCAACAGATAAATTCAGTTATATTGGACAATATAAAAGATGTCTATTATATGTTCTTTAGTATGAAAAAACTAAGGGAATTACTTAATGGTGTTGGTAGTAACGGTACAACAATGACTAATGTTAATAAGACTAAGTTTAGTAACATTGAAATTCTTTATCCTGATGATAAGTTACGTGAAAAATATTTTGCACTTGTAGACCCGATGTTCAAAAAGGTAAAATGGTTAAGCTGTAGTAATCGGTTGTTGCGCGAAGCACGCGACCGCCTGCTGCCTAAGCTCATGAGTGGAGAAATGGAGGTACAGGACACCCCCAGTCACTTCGCTAACGCTCAGTGCCAGCCCCCTTTCAGTGGGCACGAGATTTCGTTGTTCTAATTTGCTCTTGCAAATAGAGAATGTAAGTGCTATACTAAAGATGAAAAAGGGCTCCGATAGACGGTTAACCCTAAAAAAGATTTACAAAAAATAGCTGCTTATCTTGCTAGGATTGGGGCGGCTATTTTTTTGCGTGAATTTGACCGAATGCGTAGCCAATAGCAAATCCAAGAGCTACTGACGTCAGACATAAGCTGATGACAGAGATAAGATTATCTAAAGTTAGCATGGGCCTCACCCCCTCTTAGCTGCAGATTTCCAGCGAGTGGATCTTGAGGATCAGAGGGTAAACCGCCTACCGTTATGGAGCACCTTAAAAGATATTTTAGCATAGAAAGCATAAGCTTACAACGAACAAGCTGTGAAATCAGCCTGCGTTGTAAGCTTTTTCTCTTTGCACTGCTTATTGTCGCCAGACTCAAGATGTAGTACAATGAGCTTAAAGAAAATTTTAAGTTTAATCTTCAAGAGAAGCGGTGAGAATATGGTCAACGAGTATTGCGAAAATGTTTTGATACAGCAGACGATGGCAAATTTTTTGCAGGAAAAATTGGGCTGGCGCGTGAGCTACGCCCATAATAAGGAAACGTTGGGCGCGGACGGAACCTATGGCAGAACGTCATATGAAGAAGTTATTCTGCCAAAGCAGTTTGCTGCTGCCATAAAAAAACTCAATCCCTGGCTCACGAACGAGCAGATAAGAGAAGCAAAAAAATCCTTGACCAGCCATCTCGCTTCTGCTTCGTTGCTGGCGATAAACGAAGAAAAGTATGCTCTGCTCAAAGACGGCGTTGCTGTCAGTTATGTTGCTGCTCACGGCGAACGCAGACAGAGAAAGGCACAGCTCATCGACTTCGATAGGCCGGAAAACAACGACTTTCTCGCTGTGCAGGAGTTGAAAATCGCCAGTCCGCAGTTTGGCAGCCGCAGAACGGATATCATCGGCTTTGTCAATGGCCTGCCTTTGCTGTTCGTGGAGCTGAAAAAGCAGACTGTGGATATTGCCGACGCTTATAACGACAACTATCGCGATTATCTGCATAAAATTCCGCAGTTATTTTATTACAATGCTTTCATCATTTTCTCTAACGGCCTCGAGGCTAAAATCGGTACCTTGGGCAGTAAGTTCGCCTTCTTCCACGAATGGAAGCGCTTGGAAGAAAAGGAGCAGGGACGCGTCGATTTGGAAACAATGCTTCTCGGTGTCTGCAAAAAAGAAAATTTCATCGACCTTTTGGAAAACTTCATCGTCTACGACCATAGCAATGGCAGTACGGCGAAAATTTTGGCGCGCAATCATCAATATCTGGGCGTCAATCTGGCGTTCAACAAATATACTCATAAAGAATTTGCAGGTGGCAGAATGGGCGTTTTCTGGCATACGCAGGGCAGCGGCAAAAGCTATTCTATGCTTTTTCTGACGCAGAAAATAAAGCGCAAGCTGCCAGGCTCGCCAACCTTTGTCATGGTCACGGACCGAGATGAACTCAACAAGCAGCTCAGTGCGACATTTGCCAACTGTGGCGCTCTCGGTGCGCGGAAGGCGAGCAGCTTTATTGCTTCTAGCGGTGAAGATTTAATCGCTAAGCTCAAGAGTAATGGTAGCTATATTTTTACGCTGATACATAAATTTAATAAGAGTGATGTCAAGCCTATTATACCTAACCACGAGCTTTTTATCATCTCCGACGAAGCACACCGCAGTCAGTACGGCGAGCTGGCGGAGAATATGTGCCGCCTGCTGCCCTCTGCTGTCCGCATCGGCTTTACGGGTACGCCGCTCTTCACCAGCGACGCAATTACGCGCCGTACCTTTGGTGATTATATTTCTGTCTATGATTTTCAGCGTGCCGTGGAGGATAAGGCGACGGTGCCTCTGTATTATGAAAACAGGGCAGATAAAATTAAAAATCTGCATAATCCTAAGATTACCGAGGAGCTGTTAGAGGCCATTGCCAGAGCAGACCTTGATGATAAGCAGAAGGAAAAGCTCGAGCAGGATTTTGCCAAGGAATATCATCTTTTGACAGCACAGGCACGTCTGGATATTATCGCAAGAGACTTTGTGAAGCACTATAGCTATCTTTGGGAAACAGGCAAGGCGCTGTTCGTCAGCCTGGATAAGATAACCTGCGTGCGCATGTATAACCTCGTGCAAAAATATTGGCAGGAAGAAATTGTGCAGCTCGAAGAAGAAATTAAAAGCATGTCTGACCAGCAGGAAGCCTTACATCTGCAAAAAAAGCTGGACTGGATGCAAAAGACAGAAATGGCTGTGGTCATCAGCCAAGAGCAGAATGAGGAAGAAAAATTTGCTAAGTGGGGATTGGATATTGCGTCTCATCGCAGGAAAATGCTGCAGCGGGAGCTCGATAAAGAATATAAGGACGGCGATAACCCTTTGCGTATAGTTTTTGTCTGCGCTATGTGGCTGACAGGCTTTGATGTGCCGTCGCTGGCGTGCTTGTATCTGGATAAGCCGCTCAAGGCGCACACGCTCATGCAGACTATCGCGCGCGCCAATCGTGTGGCCGAGGGCAAGACGAACGGACTTATTATTGACTACGTGGGTATTATCAAGGCATTGCGCAAGACATTGGCGGCTTACACTAATAGTGAGGGGGCAGGCAGCGTAGACCCGACGATAGACAAGGAACGCTTAATCGAAAGGATTATGACGCTTGTGCAGGAAGCGCGAGCACTTTTGCTTGAGCAGGGCATAGATTTAGATAGGCTGATAGCAGCAGACGGCTTTAGCAAAATAGCAATGCTGCAGGATATTGCCGACAAGCTTTACAGCAGTATTGAACTGAAAAAGCGCTTCCAGCTACAGGTCGTGGAGCTCAAACGTCTTTTGCGCTATCTGGATAGAGAGGAAATAACAGAAGAGCTTTATCAAAACAAGTCTGCCTTACACGCTATCGAAGAAATGTTGCATGAAAAAAGGCGGCATGTGGACACGACGGATATTATGGTTGCGGCCAACGAAATTATCAGCAGATATCTAGAAATTGAACAGCAGACGCAGGCTGTGTCTGCGGACAGGCGTTTTGACCTGAGCAGGATTGATTTTGCAGCATTGGCGGCTGAGTTTAAGCAGGTGAAGCATAAGCATACGCTGCTCAGAGACTTGGAAGAAGTTTTGCAAATACAGCTGGAGAAAATGTGCCTGACGAATCCTGCGCGTATTGATTATTACAAGCGCTATAACGAGCTTATTGATGCTTATAACAAGGAGCAGGACCGAGCAGAGATAGAGAAGCTGTTCAACGAGCTGATGGATTTGAGCAGGACGATGAGCGAGGAAGCGCAGCGCTATGTCCGTGAAAACTTTGATAACGATGAGCAGCTGGCAATTTATGATTTGCTATTTTCTGATGAGCTGTCGAAAAAAGATATTGAGGAAGTAAAGCAGATGGTTAAGGAGCTTTATCAAAAGGTGACACAGATGATTGCTGAATATGACCATTGGAAGGAAAAGGAAGCAACCTGCGCCGCAATAAAATCAGTGATTGGCGATGCAATTTTAGATGCTGCACCAGATGCGATTTACGCGCAGCAGGAAGCCTATCAAAGGCTTATCTATCAATATTTTTATAATAATTATCAGGCTGTGTAGAGTAAGCTTTTTTCGTTCACAAAAACTCTACAAAACTTTCTCGTAACAAATAATCATTATCCTTGACTCTTTGGGAATAAAGGAGTACAATTAAATTAAGGTCATGCGGCCTTTTGCCGCATTATATGGTTGTTGAAGGCTCTGGCATAAGCTGCCGGGCTAAATTAAGGAGGCAATAACATGGCTAACAAATATGCTGGTACACAAACTGAAAAAAATCTGGAAGCTGCATTCGCAGGTGAATCTCAGGCACGTAACAAATATACTTATTTTGCAAGCGTAGCCAAAAAAGAAGGCTATGAGCAAATCAGCGCTCTGTTCCAAAAAACTGCTGATAACGAAAAAGAGCACGCTAAAATGTGGTTCAAGGAGCTGGAGGGCATTGGCAATACTGCACAAAATCTTGCAGCTGCGGCCGACGGCGAAAACTATGAATGGACTGATATGTACGAGGGCTTTGCTAAAACTGCTGAGGCTGAAGGCTTCAAGGAGTTGGCTGCCAAATTCCGTATGGTTGGTGAAATCGAAAAGCATCATGAGGAGCGTTACAGAGCTCTGCTGAAAAATGTGGAGACTGCTACAGTTTTCGAAAAGAGCGAGGTTAAGGTTTGGGAATGCCGCAACTGCGGTCATATCGTAGTAGGCACCTCTGCACCGAAGGTATGCCCCGTTTGCGCTCATCCGCAAAGCTATTTTGAAGTACACGCTGAAAACTATTAATAGAGCATGAAATTAAGCGTCCTGCTGTCTTGTGAAGATTGCAGGACGCTTTTTTTGCTAAAAAAACTCTTAAGCATAACTTATATGCTCAATTTCTATATCAGCATATAAGAATCAATGTTATAATAAACAGGCATAAGGACGATATTTTTGCAGAAAAATGAGTGCGTAAGCAGTTTTTGTAACAAAAGTAATTGACGTAAGTGTCAAAGATGTTATACTATATAAGGACAAGCGAGAAATTCGCGGTTTGTGTTTTCGTGTTTACTTTGAGTGGAGAAAAAATAAATGTTAAGTGCTTACGGTTTCCCTTTTCTGCTTGCCGCCTTGGTAAGCTACATTCTGACCCCCTATATCAAAAAATTAGCCTTTATAATCGGCGCGATTGATAAGCCCGATAACCGCAAGGTGCATAAAAAGATAATGCCACGCCTTGGCGGTCTGGCTATTTATATTGCCTTTATGATTGCCGCAGTTGCGAGTCTGGAGCTGACGAAGGATATCGTCGGTATCCTTGTTGGCGGTAGCGTGATTGTCATCGTGGGCGTACTGGATGACAAGTATCAGCTGCCAGCGAAGGTGAAGCTGCTGGGGCAGATTTTTGCTGCCTGCGTGCTGGTGGCCTTCGATATCCGGATTGAATGGCTCAACAACCCCTTTGGCGGCTATTTCTATCTGAATGAATGGATATTGTCTGCTATCCTGACAGTGTTCTGGGTTATCAGCTTTACGAACGTTGTAAACCTGATTGACGGCCTGGACGGTCTGGCGGCAGGCGTAAGCGCCATCGCTTCGGTTACGGTTATTCTGGTGGCCGTACAGATGGGCTACTATCATATTGCGGTGATGACGGCGGCGCTGGCCGGCGGCATTATCGGCTTTCTGCGTTACAACTTCAACCCTGCGTCCATTTTCATGGGCGATACGGGCAGTATGTTTATTGGTTATACATTAGCGGCAATTTCTGTTTACGGTGCCGTGAAGACGGCAGCTACGGTAGCCTTGATTGTGCCGGCGATTGCACTTGGCCTGCCGATTATGGATACGGCGTTTGCTATTATGCGCCGCTACAGCAATGGCCGTCCGATTTTCCAGCCGGACAAAGGTCATTTGCATCACCGTCTGCTGGCGATGGGCATGAACCAGAAGCAGGCTGTACTGCTGATGTATGGCATTACTGCTATTTTGGGTATTGCTGCGGTGCTGTGGGCTGAATTCGACGGCTTCTATGCAGCGCTGATTATTGCCGTGATTATTACAGCGGTTGCTGTTGGTGCTAAAAAAATCGGTATTCTGAACGACAGATAAGGGGGAGGAAGAACCGTGGAGAAGATAAAATTAATGACTGTTTTCGGAACTCGTCCGGAAGCTATTAAAATGTGTCCTTTGGTGCTGGCAATGCGCAAGTATCCTGAATATATCCAGCCGATTGTTGCTGTTACTGCACAGCATCGTGAAATGCTGGATCAGGTGCTAGACCTTTTCGGCATCAAGCCTGATTATGATTTGAACATTATGACCTCTGGCCAGACGCTGTACGATGTGACTACACGTGCGCTGATGGGCCTGAAGCCTGTTATGGAAGAGGCTAAGCCTGATATGGTGCTTGTACATGGTGACACTACGACGACCTTTGCAGGCGCTCTGGCAGCCTTCTATGCACAGATTCCTGTAGGCCATGTGGAGGCTGGTCTGCGTACCGGCAATAAATATTCTCCGTATCCGGAGGAAATGAACCGCAAGCTGACTGGTGCAATTGCAGATATGCATTTTGCGCCGACCTCTACCAGCAAGGGCAACCTGCTGAAGGAGAATGTTGACCCTGCGCATATCCTTGTGACAGGCAACACTGTTATCGACGCCTTGCAGACTACTGTGAAGAAGGCTTACCGCTTTGAGGACGAAGAGTTCAACAAGGTTTTTGCCAGCGGCCATCGTCTGATTCTCATGACGACACACCGTCGCGAAAATTTGGGCGAGCCTATGCGTCATGTTTATCGTGCGCTGAAGAGCGTGCTGGAAACTCATGAAGATGTGGAAGCAATCTTCCCTGTACATAAAAATCCGAAGGTGCGCGAGATTGTTAAGCAGGAGCTTGGCCATCTCGACAGAGTACATCTGATTGAGCCTATGGAATACGAGCCGTTTGCCAATCTGATGGCGAAGGTGGATATTGTGCTGACCGACAGCGGCGGCATTCAGGAGGAGGCTCCTGCTTTAGGCAAGCCGGTACTCGTCCTGCGTGATACGACCGAGCGTCCGGAGGCGGTTGAAGCCGGCACGGTTAAGCTCGTCGGCACTGCTTATGACGATGTTCTGCGCGAAACAAATCTGCTCTTAGATGATGCGGATCATTACCGCTCGATGGCGGAGGCTGCTAATCCTTATGGTGACGGCAAGGCCTGTGAGCGCATTATCCATGCTATTTTAAGAAAAAATGGCTTTGACGTAGAAAATTTACCGGAATTTGCGTCTAAGGCATAGACAAAAACTGTGAAAAATATTAAAATTAAAAGAGTAAATTTGTTGAATTTGTGAATTAGAGCTACGGTGAGAAATCATGACTAACAAAGCACCTGATAAGGAACATATGCGGATGCTTGAAGCTTTGGCTACTGTATCCTCTCTGGCGTTTATGGCAGTTATTGATTTTCTGCTGGCCTATTTTGGCGGCGACTGGCTCGACCGTCATTTTGAGACAGGCGACCACACGATGCGTGGCATTTGTATTGGTCTGGCGATAGTTTCACTTGTTATGACCTACTATAATCTGATTCAGAGGAGCGTCCTTTCACGGGACACTGAACACAAAAAGGATGAAAAGTAACTTCGATTTGACGCCCATAGCAAGAAATGGCGCTAATGCTTTCGTAGCACGCATATGTATGTGTGCGCTGCTGATAGCTGTGCCGCTTTGGTTATGGCAGCGTAGTGCCTTTGCCCACGGCGTGCTTTGCGGTGTGCTGGCAGGCACGATAGATTTGTCCATTTTGTTTTTAGGCATCAAGAAATCTCTTCCCTATGTGGAGGTGCCGAAGCAGGGACTAAAAATCATGAAGCGTTTCCGCTGGGCTCGTCTGGCAGCCGCGGCCACGTTTATTATCACGATGTTAAAGATGAAGCTTGCTGTGCATGGCGCATTTGGCGGGTTTCTTCTGATACATATATTC
>OQVS01000897.1_pt1 | contig 20764 bp, 14 predicted proteins | sample 1691601 | NCBI WGS metagenome assembly OQVS01 (sample SAMN03418268, study PRJEB22391) | human gut metagenome | biome: human-gut; feature: organic feature; material: feces | host: Homo sapiens | place: Tanzania | collected 2013-01
GAGTATCGCCTTCGCGCCATCGACGGGTGCAGTTTCGAATCCGAAAAAGAATCCTATCCGGTCTTTTCTTTCAACAACAGATCCTTCTTCAACAGTGGGCGTTGCCTGACCGAGGGTCGATGGCACACTGAATTCCACTTCAAGTTTCTCGTTGGTGATGTCTGGTTTACCCTCCCTGTAGATAACACCTTCCGGTACGACAAGGTGGTATGTCTTGCCTTTTGGAAGCAGCAGGGGCGATTCAAATGTGATCACCGCAGTTCCCTGTATCCTTTTTTTTCCTACATAGTTGGAGCAGGACAACACGCCTGTTGCCACAGGATGCCCGTCAGAAAACACAGTTGCAGTTGAGTTTTCGGTGATTGAGATGGATCCATCGAATGTAAATCCGATATCAACAATAGGATAACAAACCGGACGGTCTCCAATAGTACATTGCTCAGGTATAAGACCGGAGGCAGATGTGAACCCGTTAGATGGGGAAAGTGTTATATTCTCTGTTCTTGGAGCAATTGACACAATCTTTGTCGCGTCCTCGCTCAACGGCATTTTTGCGCCGTGATAGTAGTAGTAGCTGCCCTGTGCCGACATGGATGACGCAAGGCAGAATGCTGCTACTATGAAAGTGATGAACTTCTTCATGATGTGTTTTATTATATTGTTATTTTTTGAGTTGTTGTTGAATTCTTGTTATCGGTATATGAAATAATATATATGCCGCTGACTAATTCGGGCAACTGGCAGATGCCGTCGATGACGGGACCCGAGTATACTATTCGTCCTGAAAGATCGAATGCCGATATAATACCCTCAGAATGGCAGCCCATTATATGGATATATCCATTACGATAGTCCAACCTTATTTTTTCAGTTTCTGAGATGACATTGTCTATTCCGGATTCTTTCGGATTGACAACAGCACGTATGTTTAGACCCCAAGCCTTCATTGAGGTAGCACCGGTAAAGCCACTGGTATCGACTAATAAGGATCTGGCAATCATGCTTGGTTCAATAGGCCTGCCGTTGTAACCACATTGTGGTTCTTCAACGCCTGTCCAATATGCGCCATCAGTTTTGTCGAAGATAGTCTCTTGCCCATACCAAAGGCCAAAACCGCAGACCGGCAAGAATATGCTGTGCTCATTAGGGCCATGTATTCTCACACCCTTAACGCCATTTTCTATGGTTGGGCCATTGCACCAACACAGCATCCTCAGTTCATAGCGTTCCTGTTCATTGGGTAACCTCCAACCGTTTCCCCACTGGTAGCGTGCCGCGTCATATTCCGTGCCGCTGATGTCGTTGCCGATATTTTCAAGGACAGCCCATTCGCCATTATTAGGATCTACTTCATACCTTTCAAAGAACTTGTAGTTTTCCCATGAGAAATCTTCACGTGGCTCCACTTCTCCCCATGCAAAGTAATCACCCTTTTCATAAGGAGAGGTTGCACCGACATTATAGGTTGCCCATAATGTGCCACTTGGAAGACCGAGATCCACATACTCATGGCCACCTATAACTCCATCAGCTCCGTCAGAGTTTGAAGATGTTACTCCGGTAATCGGGAGAATAGATGTCGTGGAGATTTCAACTCCACCTACTTCTTGCGCCGTTGCCGTCGGCGCATTGGTTGTTGCCAGAAATATACTGGCAGCCATCACGAGTAAATTTTTCTTTCCCATAATAATGGATTTGTTTGTTAATACAATACTCTGTTAATACATATTCGAATCACAGCAGCAAAGAAGTTCAATACGAATGAAGGTCAATATCGGATATCTGAATTGCTACGACTCTATTTTGGGGCCTAATTTAATCAAAATTTTTCAAAGAGTACGAATATCAGCAGCATCCACAGTTCCTCTGACCACCAAGGAGTCTACATTATAAATGTTGTTTCCCAATGCATCAGCCAAATCTCCTCCATGAGACGTTATATCCAAACTCTGAAAGTCTTGGTTGTCATCAATGGTTTTAGGAGCTTTAATTGAATAGTCATAAGTAGGACGATTAAATATCGCAGTCTGTTGCTTACCGATTAAAGTTGTATCAACCTTCTGACCATATACAGAAGACAAGCAGCCTAGAACACTTAGTAAGAGTAATACATTTTTCATACCACCAAATGTTATAAGTTAATACTATTGTTGATGAACACATTGAATCCATATTTGGGTTCACGCCGTCAAATTTACATAAAATCAGCCAAGAAAGCAACTAACAAGCTAAAAAAAATTGTTTTTGCGGATATTTTAACACATATCACAAACGTGTGCGTAAACAATATGTCGAACGTGATCTTTCATTGCTATGTACATCATTATGATATTATTTTTACGATTCTATTATACTACTCATTACTAAATCATAATAATTCGTAAAATAATAGCAAAAGGTATTGTTTTTCAGATTTTAGATTTATCTTTGTTCTTGAATTAAAAGCGTTCTTTTTATATTGCAAAGTTGAGAAAGAAAAAGAATATAGCTCGTTTCTAAACCGTTAGCAGTTACATTCTTTAAAGTGCTTAACTCGTTGATATTCAAGCAACAAAAGATTTTGTTGTGACTCGAGCAATGGTAGGTCAAATCCTTTTCTATGCCAGCCTTTTCTTTAAGTCTTCTTACGTATTTCGATACGTTGTCTGACTTCTTGACAAGGTGAAACACAAGACTTTATCATTTTAATATCACACCACCTTAGATGCTGCATATCGCCAAGGCGAAGGGCAGTCATGGATGATAAGCCAAATGCCAGTTGTACGGTTCGTTCATTCTCACATTCAGCTTCCACCGCCAGGAAACGTGTGAGTTCTTCTGGCGTAAGATACTCTCTGTGTTTGTCAGGAGCATGGAAGCGTTCCAACTTGTTTAGACTGTGTACAGGATTGAATTTAACAAGTCCTTCACGTATAGCCTTGTTAAATATCGCTTTGACTGTTTCCTCAAACAACAGTAATGTGTAATCAGCCAACCGTCCTCCGTTGGTCTTGATTTGGCGTTTGTTGCGATACTTGTTGCGCATATTTCGTCGGTACCTATTATATTGCCGTTTGTAACCTTGGCGTTTTAGCAAAACTCGTCCTTACGTTCGCCGTTTTAGGTATTAACGCCATAGCTACTTTACTGTAATTAGTTCTCATTTTTAGTTGTTACAGGAATTGGATGATAAGATAGCCCACGCCGCATGACGTCAAACTTGCGCATAAAAAACGGGTGCGACGAAATTCACATTCCATCACACCCTCTAAGATTGACAATTTTAATTTACTCTTTCTTTTTATTCAGCGCGGAAGCTCGAAAGGTCTTCCTTTATATAGTTCATGATGTAGGCATGTTCGCCAATGACGTTGGCCTGAGCCATGCGCACATATACGTTGGCACTCTTGGCGAAGAGTTCGGCCGAGCGGGTGGCATCGTCGAGAATGAGGAGCGACATGATAATTTCGCAAGTCATGTTGTAGAGGCGGCGTGCGAGGAAGTCGTGCATCTCCTGGTCCTGAGCCTCCTTCACGTAGTCGAGAGCCTGCTCGTAGAGCTTAACCATCTCTACGACGCGAGCCTTGAGCGGCTTAAGTTCCTCTGCCACTTCCTTCTCGAGCATCTCCTTGATGATAGAGAGGTAGGTGCCGTTGGAGATGTAGCGGATGGCTGCCACCACCTGAAGCTGGGTTGTGCCCTCGTAGATAGAGAAGATGCGTGCGTCGCGATACAGACGCTGGCACTTGTACTCCATGATGAAGCCCGAACCGCCATGTACCTGGATAGCGTCGTAGGTGTTCTGGTTGGCATACTCAGAGTTCATACCCTTGGCGAGCGGAGTGAAGGCATCGGCAAGACGAGAGTATTTCTTCAGCTCCTGACGCTCCTCGGCGGTAAGCTTGCGCTCGCGCTGGATGTCCTCAAGAGCCTTGTAGATGTCGACGTAGCGTGCTGTCTGGTAGAGGATAGAGCGGCCAGCGTCGAGCTTGCCCTTGATGCGGGCAATCATGTCGTAGACGGCAGGGAACTTAACAATCGCTGTGTCGAACTGTTTGCGCTCGCGTGCATACTTCAGAGCCTCGTCGTAGGCTGCCTGGCTTACGCCTACCGACTGGGCGGCGATGCCAAGACGCGCACCGTTCATAAGGGCCATGACATACTTGATGAGGCCCAAGCGAGTGGAACCGCAAAGCTCAGCCTTGGCGTTCTTGTAGACAAGCTCGCAGGTAGGAGAGCCATGGATGCCAAGCTTGTGCTCGATGTGGCGAACAGTAACGCCACCGTCGCGCTTGTCGTAGATGAACATCGAGAGGCCACGGCCGTCGCGAGTGCCATCCTCGGAGCGTGCAAGCACGAGGTGGATGTCGGAGTCACCGTTGGTGATGAAGCGCTTAACGCCGTTGAGACGCCATGTGCCGTCCTCGTCCTGAGTGGCCTTGAGCATGACGCGCTGAAGGTCGGAGCCAGCGTCGGGCTCTGTCAAGTCCATTGACATTGTCTCGCCGGCACAAACGCGGGGAATATACTTCTGGCGCTGCTCCTCAGAGCCAAACTCGTAGAGAGTCTCGATGCAGTCCTGGAGCGACCAGATGTTCTGGAAGCCGGCGTCGGCACAAGACACAATCTCCGAAGCCATAGAGTAGGGAGTGATAGGCATGTTGAGGCCGTTGTAGCGGCGAGGCATAGAGATGCCCCAGAGTCCTGCCTTGCGGGTAGCCTCAATGTTCTCGTAGGTCTTAGAGGCGTAGTGCATACGTCCGTCAACGAGGTGCGGACCCTCAAGGTCAACGTCCTCAGAGTTAGGCTCGATGATGTTGGCGGCGATGTCGCCAGTAATCTCAAGCACACGCTTGTAGTTCTCGATAGCGTCCTCGAAGTCTACGGGCGCATCCTCAAATTTGTCTTTGTCGGCGAAGTTGCGCTCCTTGAGTTCCACAACACGCTGCATTTCCGGATGATTAAGATAGAAATCGTATTCCGGATGGTCGGTATAATAGTTAGCCATTACTTATTATTCGCTTTATAGTACTTGATGAGTTTCGGCAACACTTCCTCTACAGTGCCTGTAATCACATAGTCGGCAATCTTGTTGATGGGAGCGTCGGGGTCGTTGTTCACAGAGATGATGATGCCAGAGTCCTGCATACCGGCGATGTGCTGAATCTGTCCTGAGATGCCGCAGGCGATGTAAACCTTCGGGTGGACAGTGACGCCAGTCTGACCAATCTGACGGTCGTGGTCGCACCAGCCGGCGTCTACAGCGGCACGGCTTGCGCCCACCTCGCCATGAAGTTCCTTGGCAAGCTGGAAGAGCATGTCGAAGTTCTCCTTTGAGCCAACGCCATAGCCTCCAGCCACAACGATGGGAGCACCCTTGAGGTTGTGCTTGGCAGCCTCCACGTGGCGGTCGAGTACCTTAACCACGAAGTCGGCCTCTGGCACATACTTAGCCACGTCTGGGTAGACAACCTCGCCCTTTGCCTCGCCCTCGTAGAGAGCCTTCTGCATCACGCCGCTGCGCACGGTGGCCATCTGCGGACGGTGGTCGGGATTGACGATAGTAGCCACGATGTTGCCACCGAAAGCCGGACGAATCTGATAGAGCAGGTTGTCGTAGTGGGTGCCGCTCTTCTTGTCGTCGTAGTCGCCAATCTCAAGCTCTGTGCAGTCGGCAGTCAAGCCGCTTGTGAGCGATGACGAAACGCGCGGACCGAGGTCGCGGCCAATAACTGTTGCACCCATGAGCGCAATCTGCGGCTTCTCCTCCTTGAAGAGGTTCACCATAATGTCGGTGTGCGGAGCCGATGTGTAGGGGAAGAGCCCCTCGGCGTCGAACACGAAAAGCTTGTCGACACCATAAGGCAGAATCTGATCCTCCACCTTACCCTTGATGCCTGTGCCGGCAACGATGGCGTTGAGGTCGACGCCAAGCTGGTTGGCGAGCTTGCGACCCTTGGTGAGAAGCTCCTGAGACACTTCCTGAACCTGAGTGCCTTCTATCTCGCAATATACAAATACGTTGTTCATTATCCAATGATTTTTTCGTCCAACAATTCCTTGATCAAACCCTCGATGTCGGCATCGCTGCCTGTGAGGCTCTTGCTCTCCTTGGCCTGGAACACAATGTTCTTGACAGCCTTCACCTTGGTGGGTGAGCCGTTGAGGCCACACTGCTTTGGATCGCCGTCAACATCGGCAACGCTCCACTGGTTGAGAGTGAGATAGGGACGCTCCTCATACAGATAGTTGTACTTGTCCTCGGGCTTGCGCTCCATAGGAGCTGTGGCACGCTTGTACTTCATCACGAGCTTGGCGTTGGCAGGACGGCAAGGAGCTGCAGAGCCAGTGACGGTGACTACGAGCGGCATGGGAGCCTCTACTGTCTCCACACCACCGTCGATGTGGCGGCGGATAGTGAGCTTTCCGTCCTCGCACTTGAGAATCTCCTCAGCGTAGGTGACCTGCGAGAGGCCGAGCTTCTGTGCAACCTGCGGACCCACCTGGGCTGTATCGCCATCAATGGCCTGGCGACCACCGATAACCACGTCCACATTGCCAATCTTCTGAATGGCTGTGGCGAGAGCGTAGGAGGTGGCGAGGGTGTCGGCACCTGCAAACAAGCGGTCGGAGAGCAACCATCCGGTGTCGGCACCACGGTAGAGACCCTGGCGGATGACCTCAGCGGCACGGGGAGGACCCATAGTCAATATACCTACTGTTGAACCTGGGTTCTGCTCCTTGAGGCGCAGAGCCTGCTCCAACGCATTCAAATCTTCTGGATTGAAGATTGCCGGAAGGGCAGCACGGTTGACGGTGCCTTCAGCGGTCATAGCGTCTTTGCCGACATTTCGTGTGTCGGGTACTTGCTTGGCAAGTACAACAATTTTCAAACTCATATAATATATATAATTATTATTGTAAATTCTGTGTTGCAAAAGTAATAACTTTATGTTACGCAGCCAAATATAAGGCTTTAAAAATGCACAAAAAGCCTTGTCTTGAGCACGGTTTATGCACAAAATAGGTGTTTTGTGCAGGTAAATTGATATAAAATTCGGTTGTTTTGAAAAAAAAGTACGAAAAGTTTTGGAGTTAAAGAAAAAAGTTATACCTTTGCACCCGCAATCAAGCAACAACGCTTATTGCTCATAGGGATTGGCTCCGTAGCTCAACTGAATAGAGCATCTGACTACGGATCAGAAGGTTGCAGGTTTGAATCCTGCCGGAGTCACAGACTAAATAGAGAGGATATTACCAACGGTAATATCCTCTTTTTGCATTTAACAGGAGAGTATGGCATCCTTGCCATACTCTCCTACATATTGCCGCTCACATATAAAGATAATTGTGAACATCTACTTATACGAATATTAATAATTCGGACGCCAGATAGTTGTTACTGTGGCAGGAGCCTTGGTCCAAGGAGCCTTGCCCTTGCTTGTCAGCTCACCGATAATCGACTTAAGGATGTACTCAAAGTCGTTGAAGCCACTACTGATGTTGGTCTCGTGGATGACATTGGTCCATCCGTCGAAATTCTCCCAGCTTCCTCCGTTATAGTCGGTGCCATTAGGTGCAAACAGAATGAAACGTCTGCCAGAAGGCATTATGTTCCACTTGGCTTTCAGTCCGTCTAATGTCACATCAGAAAATACCTGCGAGTCGGTGTTGATGAGATATGGCGCATCGGTCCAGAGGATGATAACCTGTCGATGGTAGCCGTCGTCGGTGCCCCAGTCGGTCTTGTTGAATGCAGCCTCCAAGGCCTCAAGTCCACTTTCAGCGGTGTCGCCACCGCCATCGGCGTACAATGCGTTTACGAAGTTGTTGAAGTCGTCCTTCTGTCCGGGCAATGAGTAGGTGGGGCTTGTCTCAAGCCAGTTGCTATCCTCGTTCTTGTCGCGGAAAGCAATCACTTGTGAGTTGAGTGCCGCAAGCTGTATGCCTTCCTCGTCGCAAGACTGCTTGAATGAGTCGTAGAATGAGATGGCGTTGGCCTTAACGGTGTTGATGATGCCGCTCATACTGCCAGTCACGTCGATACACATAACCACATCTACCGTAAGAATGTTGTCGCCTGTGGTGAATGTCTTGATGGTAGTGTCGTAAATCACCTCGTCGGTAGGACTGCCATGTCTTGGAGTGATGTTGCCGTGGTCGCTGCTGTTAAACTTGTAGAAAGCTCTGTAGTAGTAGGTGGTGTTGGGCTTGAATCCGCGGAAGTCAACGCTGTAGCTCAGCTTGTTTTTAGGCTGAGTGCCAGTGCCCTCGTATTCAGCGTTGCCCAAAGTGAGCTTTGCAGGGTCGGCGTCGCACACGATGCCATAGGTGCCATATTTGTTGTAGTCCTTAGACGGGCACCATATAGTGCCGCTCAGAGTGCATGACGAGCCACCTACCTTGAATGTAGCCTTGCCAGTCCACAAACAAAGGGTGTTGCATACACTTTGGTTGATGTATTTATCATACCACTCTTTAATCTTGTCGGCAAACTGATAGTTGCCCGTTGCGCCCTTGATGAGGTCCTTGATGAGCTGTTCGTTCTTGCCGTAGACGAGAACGCTCACCTGCTTGAATACATCGCAATATTTCTTAATCACCTGTGCCTGAGTCAGGTGCGACTTGTTCTTCTCAAGCAGCGAGACAGCTGCTGATAGAGTAGCCTTGAATGGGTCGGTGCCCGAAGAAAGCTTCAGCAGGTCCTCTTTGCTGTAGGCAATGCTGTCGAGCATGGTCACATCGTTGCCGTCGTCGTAAAGAAGCTCAAGTATAGAGTCGTTGGGGAAGCTGAAGTATACTATGCCGCTGTTGGTAACCATCTGTGTTGGTATGTTGCCCTCTCTTGTAGATATGAGGCTCACCATCTCGGTGCTGTTCTCTGGCATGTAGGTGACAGAGCGGTAGAGCCCCTCTGTGCCTTCCATTTCGTCGTCAACCACCTCTTTGTAGCAGAAATAGCCCAACTTTGTGAGATAGGCAGCGTCCCAGTCGCCTATGTCTGTCTTGACGGTGATAATACCTTCTGCGTTTTGCAAGTCGGCAGGTTTGTCGGTGTTGCCTACGTCAGGTAAATCAGAAGCTGCGAATCCAATAGCAAACAATGCTATCAGAAACAAAGGAAAAAATAACTTTTTCATAATTGTTTGGTTTAGTGTGTTAGGTTATAATTGTTATTGAAAAATATAATGTTCATTCTTTTTTGAGAGCTGATTTGTGCCATGTGAAATACAGAGCCAAGGGCAAGGCGTAGAATATTAGGTCGCAGATGTCGAATGTGCCCCTTGCCCATCCTATGCCTTGCGCAATCTCGTGCATGATAGCAACCGAAGGTATTAGCGCGACGGCAATGTTTCTTGAAAGCCCCTTGCCCTCCCACGCGGCATCCATCAGCAGTATGTACGAAGCGCAATAAAGTCCGTCTGGCAAGCTGTATAGAATAAAGTCGGGCACATGGCTGTCTTTTACCGACATGCGCATAGGCTCAACAAAATCGGCTATGCCCAAAGATTGGCACCATTTGTTTAGTACAATGTCCTGGCTTCGGAAAATCATGTAGATAGAACAGCCGCAAGCTAACAAGAGAAAACCCAATACCATTTGAGCCTTCTTGAACGATGATGACAATATGTAAATTTGCGACTGTTTCATCACCCCTAAATTTTAATTGTTGTGGATATGAAATAGCTCATATCCATAAATTCGGCATAAATTTACACTTTATAGTTTTATAAAGCAAGTGATTTAGGTAATTTTATTGAAAAATTAAAGTGATTTGACGTTTTGTTACATATTTTATCGAAACACCTACAGTCTTTTGTTTTGTTAGCGATTAAAATAATTGTTAGTTATAAAAGTAAGTGTTATTTTTTTTACAAAAAAAATGTCCCAACCCTTCATCACGAAGAGCTGAGACCCAGATAGCTAATTAATGAGAAAAAACTACATTGCAAAGGTACGACTTTCCTTTAAACTGACAAGAGAAAAACCGTACTTTTTTGCCTTAATTTTGTATTATTTCTCTTTTTTACTTATCAAAACGAAAAATCTAACAATCATGTGAGCAATATATGTTGTTAATGGTAACTGTTTTATGTTAACGGTTACAGTTTTTGCTTAATGAGTGGCTTTCCACCATGCTGTCTGCTTCTTTGTCTCTACAGCCACGCTGTTGGTGGAAGGGTCGCTTATGGTAAGACCCGAAAATTCCTTTACTTCCTCTATGGATCCGCCCATATAGGAGTAGATGTATTGTGTGGAAGCCTTGTATGGGACAAGTTCGTTGAGGAGCTTGTTGAATGAGTCTAATGTTGCGTCGTCGTCCTTGCACATAGTGTGAACGTAACTGCCAAAGTCGAAGTAGACAGTTGGATTGTAGTGCATTGCGTCAAGGTCTTGCACTTTGTCGATGTCATTCTCGTTGAATGTGAAATTGTCGTTGATGTTCTTCATTAATACCGCCATTTCTTCTATTTTTGCGGTTCGAGTCACGGCAATTGTTCCGTAGGGACGCTCGTAAGCATTATAGAAGGTGATGAACTCGTCGCAAAGAGCCTCGTAGTCTGGTGTGGAACTGATGAGATATTTCATTGTTTTGTGGTAAGGCATACCGTAGTCCATCATCTCGCTTGTAGAGGCAATGAGATAGTTTGTAACCTCGCGCAGGTCGTAAGCCACCTCGACGGTCGACATGTAGCAGTCGTCAAACATAATGTAGTTCATCGACATTCCGGCTTTCTTTATGCCCTGGGCAAGGTCGGTGATGTTGATTTGGTATTTCATGCCTCCGAAGAATCTTGTAGTCTTTTTGGCTGCAGGCAACCATCCCTCGCCATGACATCCCACAATCATCGAGTAGTTTTTTGCCGGAGCATATTTCTTGGCGTCACCAAGCAGCGCTGTTATTCCCTCGGCAGAGGTGTAGGTGGCAGTGTCGTAGGTCTTGACAGTGTCGCGCACACACTTGCCTTTGTTGTAGCTTATGTTTATGAGGTTGCTCTTGTTTGGCCCGTTAGATATGAAGATGATAAGATGAGTGTCGCCCAGTCCGTTGTTCTCGACGATGGCTCTCTCCATGTCGTTGATGTTGGTGAGCAGGAACGGGTAGAGACTGTTGTTGCCACTGTCGTTGGCGGTGTAGGGCATAAATACGAAAACCGTGTTCTGGGCTGTCGTTGGAATGACGGGTGATGGGGTAGGGTCGTCATCGCCGCAAGAAGCAAGGGTAATAATAGAAACGAGTAGTAAAAAGAAATGTTTAAGCATAAAAGACAAAATTAAAAAGCCCCACCCCCAACCATCCCTACGGGGGAGGGGTTGGAGTTAGGGCCTACTTTAAAAAAATTATTTATTTCTCAAAGCCGCTAACGACTCCTTCAGCGCAGCAATCTTCTCCTCAGAGTCGCTCTGCTTCTTGCGCTCCATGGCAACAACAGCCTCAGGAGCGTGAGCCACGAACTTCTCGTTGGAGAGCTTCTTCTTCACGCCGGCGAGGAATCCCTCAAGGTGCTTGAGCTGAGCCTCCTGCTTGGCAATCTCAGCCTCCACGTCGATCATGTCGCCCAGAGGCACGGCAAACTCATCGGTGCCAACCATGAATGCAGAGGCAGTAGCGTCCTTCTCAGCCACAACGTTAATAGCAGAGAGGTTAGCCATCTTGGTGATAACCGAAGAGTAAGCCTCGAAGTTGTTCTGTCCTACTACCTGCAGCACGAGAGCGTCCTTGTTAGGGATGTTCTTCTGGTTGCGTACTGTACGCACGCCACCCACAATCTGCTTAACGCTTTCGATAGCGTTGGCGATATTGTTGTCCTCCTCGGTAGGAGCGTCGAGCTTCAGTTCGGCACGCATGATCGACTCGCCGTCGTTGCGGTCGTAGATGTGCTGCCAGAGTTCCTCGGTGATGAACGGCATGAACGGATGCAGCATCTTCAACAGCGTCTCGAAGAAAGCGAGAGTCTGGTTGAAAGATGTAGCGTCGATAGGCGAGCCATAAGCCGGCTTAACCATCTCAAGATACCAGCTTGAGAACTCGTCCCAGAAGAGCTTGTAGACAGCCATCAGAGCCTCGGAGATACGATACTTAGAGAAGAGGTCGTTCACCTCGGCGTTGGTCTGCTTCAGCTTAGCCTCAAACCACTTAGCTGCAATGGCGTTGGCCTCAGGCTGCTCGCCCTCAGCCACCTGCCAACCCTTGACAAGGCGGAAGGCATTCCAAATCTTGTTGTTGAAGTTGCGTCCCTGCTCGCAAAGACTCTCGTCGAAGAGAATGTCGTTGCCGGCAGGAGCTGAAAGCATCATTCCCATGCGCACACCGTCGGCACCGTACTTCTCGATAAGGCCGATTGGGTCGGGCGAGTTGCCGAGCGACTTCGACATCTTGCGGCCAAGCTTGTCGCGCACAATACCTGTGAAGTAGACGTTGCGGAAAGGCACGTCCTTCATATACTCCTCGCCAGCCATAATCATACGTGCCACCCAGAAGAAGATGATGTCCGGACCAGTCACGAGGTCGCTTGTCGGATAATAGTACTTAATCTCCTCGTTGCCCGGGTTGTTAATTCCGTCGAACAGAGAGATAGGCCAGAGCCATGACGAGAACCATGTGTCAAGAGCGTCCTCATCGTGAACGAGCTGGTCGGCTGTGATATTCTCGTAGCCCTCAATCTTGCGAGCCTCCTCAAGAGCCTCTTCCTTGGTGAGAGCCACTACATACTTCTCCTCTTCGCCCTCGGCTGTGGGGAGGAAGTAAGCCGGGATGCGGTGTCCCCACCAGAGCTGACGCGAGATACACCAGTCCTGGATGTTCTCCAACCAGTTGCGGTAGGTTGTGACGTATTTTGTGGGGTGGAACTTAATCTTGCCCTCGAGTACTGGAGGCAGAGCGATGTCGGCAAAGTGCTTCATCGAGAGGAACCACTGCTTGCAGAGTCGTGGCTCAACGGCAGTGTCCTGGTTGCGCTCAGAATAGCCTACCTTATTGTCGTAGTCCTCAATCTTCTCCATCAGTCCGGCAGCCTTCAGGTCCTCTACAATCTGCTTGCGCACGTCCATGCGGTCCATACCTACATACATGCCAGCAGCCTCAGAGATAGTGCCGTCGGGGTTGAAGATGTCGATAGTCTCAAGGTTGTGTGTCTTGCCGAGAGCGTAGTCGTTGACGTCGTGGGCAGGAGTAACCTTCAAGCAGCCTGTACCAAACTCGATGTCAACGTAGCGGTCCTCGATAACGGGGATTACACGGTTTACGAGCGGAACGATAACCTTATGTCCGCGCAACCACTGGTTTTTCGGGTCCTTCGGGTTAACACACATGGCGGTGTCGCCCATGATGGTCTCGGGACGTGTGGTGGCAACGACAGCGTAGTAGCGTCCGTCGGCGTCCTGATGAAGCACCTCGCCCTCGCAGCCAGTAGGCACAACAGGATTGGTGTCGGCATCGGCCACATAGTATCGCAAGTTGAAGAGATGGCTCTTCTCGTCGCGGTAGATCACCTCCTCGGTAGAAAGCACAGTCTGAGCCTTCGGGTCCCAGTTCACCATGCGCAGTCCGCGGTAGATGAGTCCCTTCTTGTAGAGGTCGACAAACACCTTGAGCACGCTCTCCGAGCGCTTCTCGTCCATAGTGAACGCTGTGCGGTCCCAGTCGCAGCTCGCTCCCAATCGGCGGAGCTGCTTGAGGATAATGCCGCCGTGCTCGTTGGTCCAGTCCCAAGCGTGGTCGAGGAACTGCTCGCGAGTAAGGTCGCGCTTCTTGATGCCCTGCTCGGCGAGGCGGTTCACCACCTTAGCCTCGGTAGCGATAGAAGCGTGGTCGGTGCCCGGCACCCAGCAAGCGTTCTTTCCCTCCATACGTGCTCGGCGCACGAGGATGTCCTGGATAGTGTTGTTGAGCATGTGGCCCATGTGAAGCACACCAGTCACGTTAGGTGGCGGTATTACGATAGTGTAGGGCTTACGTCCGTCGGGCTTGCTGCTGAAAAGCTTGTTGTCAAGCCAGTACTGATACCATTTCGACTCCACTGCTTGTGGGTCGTACTTAGATGCTAATTCCATATTTTAATGTGTATTATGTTTCTTTTGATTTGCAAAATTAGTAAAAAAGCGTGGGATAACGGCAAATATCAATTATAAACCTTCCTCAATTCCCAACTTTTCTATTTTATTGTAAATCGTCTTTCTGTCAACCCCGAGCAGTCGTGCCGCCTTAGCCTTGTTGCCGTTGGTTTGTTGCAGTGCGGCGATGATGCGCGAGCGTTCGGTGTCTTCGTCGTGCAGAGTGGCCACAGGGATAGGTTTTGTAGGTCCCATAGCCATAGACAGTTCGGTGGTGGTGATGAGTTTGCCGCGGGTCAGCAGTACGGCACGCTTCACCACATTGTTGAGTTCGCGCAGGTTGCCTGGCCAAGAGTGCGAGGCAAGCATTTCGGCAGCAGCCGAGTCGAAGCCCTCCACCGAGCGGTCAAGCTCCTCGTTGGCGTGGCGCATGAACAGGTCGGCAAAGAGGAAAAGGTCGGTGCCGCGCTCCGAGAGTTTGGGCATGTAGATGGTGAACTCGTTGATGCGGTGGTAGAGGTCCTCGCGGAAACGTCCCTCGCTCACAGCCTCGGCAAGATTCTCGTTGGTGGCGCACACCAAGCGTATGTCGATGGAAATCTCCTCCGTGCCGCCGACAGGACGTATGCGTCGCTCCTGCAAGGCACGCAACAGCTGCACCTGAACGTCGTAGCTCAGGTTGCCCACCTCGTCGAGAAACAGCGTGCCGCCGTTGGCCACCTCAAAGGCTCCGCGCTTGTCGGCGTCGGCTCCGGTGAATGCTCCCTTCTTATGGCCGAAAAACTCAGACGCGGCAACGTCGCGCGGAATGGCTCCACAGTCGAGAGCAAAGAATGGGCGGTCGTGGCGCTGGCTGAGTTCATGAATGCGGTGGGCCACATATTCCTTGCCCGTGCCCGAAGCTCCAAGAATGAGCACCGACATAGGCGTAGGGGCAACAAGCTCCACATAACTGTAGAGCTGCATGGAAGCCTCGCTCTTGCCTTCGATGTAGCGGGGAGTGCTTGAAGAAGAGGATTTTGTGGAGGAAGCACTTGTTGAAGAATTATTGGAAGAAGGCTTTTTGTTCTCTTTTGCTGCTGTTGCAGCGTTTTCTTTTATAGTGTTGTTCGCAGTGTTTCCTTTTATAGCGTCATTTCCTTTTATAGCGTCATTGATTTTCTGAAGCAGAATGTCTGGCTGCACAGGCTTGGCAATATAGTCGGCAGCTCCCGACTTCATGGCAAGCACGGCATTCTGCACCTCAGCATAGTTGGTCATAACAATAAAAGGCGCATTGATATTGCTCTTGCGCATCCATGCGAGCAGCCGCAAGCCGTCGTGGTCGGGCAAGCGCAGGTCGGAGAGCACAAGGTCTACGCATTTGTCCGACGAGAGCAGCTTGACAGCCGCTCCCACCGACGTTGCTTTGTCAACCTCGAATCCTTTTTTTCGCAACCAAGTTTGCAGCATGGTTCCGAAAGCTATGTCATCCTCTACAATTAATATATGTGGCATATTCAGTAAAAAAATGTATCCTTAATGTCTTTTGTTGGTGAAAAGATAGTGCAAAGTTACTGTAAAGTTACTGATTATTGCACTAAACGGCAGATGTTTTTATTAGTTTTAGCTTTTCTACCAATTGTTTAGCCAAAGTCTCGCGTTCCCTCTCGTCGGTTTCGCCTATATGTTCGGGCGTGAGTCTTGCCAGCCATTCGTTTTTGCCTGGTTGCAGCATTTCGAGCAACGGCATAGCCTTGTGGGCTGCTTTTGCAATGAGTTCGGTATTCGTAGTGTCGAGCAGCATTTCGAGATACTCGTCAATCGACTTCCTTATGTCGGCAATGATTTGGTTTTCAGCTTCCTCATCGCCGTCGGTGAACGGGAGCAGGGCAGAGCGTATGTCGTTGTTTTCGTCCTTCTTCTTTTCCTCTCTCACTCTCACCATTCTGCCTGTGAGTTGGCAGATGGTAGCAGCAAGAATCTGTACAGAGAAAGGCTTGAACAGGCAAGCGTCGAAACCCTCGCTACGCAGCTGAGGCATGATGCTCGGCTCGTGGGCGGTGATAGCAACAAACTTTATTTTATCATTGTTTTTGCGTATGCGCTTCATTATTTCTCTTCCGTTCATCTCGGGCATTTCGATGTCGGTGAACACAATGTGTGGAGCGTTTTCTCGGGCGAGAGTTATAGCCTCTTGAGCGTGTGTGGTAGCGGTGATATTGAGGCTGATGCCCTCTATGCGTGCAAACATCTCAAGGAGCAACTGCTGTTGCAGACTGTCGTCGTCGACAATCAGCACCTGCATGTCATATTGTCCCATGGTGTCTTCGCTGTGGTCAGAAGCGCAGGCATGTGTTATTGGGGCAGCGCTGTTTTCATTGCCTTTTATTGTGGTTATGTTTTCTCCCTCGATGTTTTCCACAATTTCCACAGGTATGATAACCGTGAACTTCGACCCGCTGCCTTTGCGCGAAGCCAAATTAATGCTTCCACCAAGTCGTTGCACAATCTCGCGCGTAATTGAGAGTCCGAGTCCCACGCCCTCCTTGCCCTGTGCGTCTGGCAGACGTGTGAAGGCGTTGAACACGCGCTGCTGTTCCTCGGGTGTCATACCGCAACCAGTGTCTGTCACGCTTATCGTCATTTTCCCGTTGCTAATAGCCACGGCAACAGTCACTTCTCCCTTGTCGGTATATTTGATGGCATTGCCCACAAGATTGTTTACAACCTGTTTTATGCGAAATGCGTCCGATCGGCACATCATGTTTTCTTTCAGCATGATTTCTGTCTTAAGGCTTAGCTTTTTGGCTAAAGCTTGTGGCATCATACCGTCGGTACACTCTCTCACAAGCGAAGTCGGAGCAAAGCTCGCCTCGTGCAGCTCAGCCTTTCCACTCTCCAGCTGATGATAGTCGAGCAGGGCAGACACGAGTTGCAACAGATGTTTGGCCGACCCATTGATGCTTTGCAGATAACCCATAGCCTTAGGATGGTCGACATATTCGTTGAGCAGGTCGATGAATCCGGCTATTGATGCGGCAGGAGCCTTAATGTCGTGAGTGATGGTGAGCAGCAGTCGTTCGCGTTGTTGCATGATGCGTTCGGTTTCGGCCTTTGCCTCGAGAATACGGTTTCGGTCGCGTCGTTCGCGTCGTATGTCGCGCAGGATGTAGACAACGAGAATGGCAGCCGAGAGAATGGCGAGAAGTCCGAGAATGGCAATCTTTACAATCATAGTCTTACGCTCGCCAATAGCCTTGTTCAGAGCGTTTTGCAAGGCTCTGTGCTCGTCGCTCTGAATGTCCTCGAGCAATTGCTCTGTGCGCCAAGCCAGCTGAATGCTCACAAATTGCAGTTGGTTGTTGCGGTTGGCAATTATTTCCTTGTGTTTGCCAGTGGCTATTTGCTCGTTGCTGCGTATTTCAGCCAGTGCGTTAGCCACGGAGTCGGTGATGTTCAGATGATGGTTTATGGTGTCGGTTTGTTTAGAGATGTGAGTCACCCCTACCGTGTCGGAGTGTTGTCGGCGGAATGCATCGCCCAGTCGTCTGAAGAATCCGCGACGGCTTTTCACTATTTCATACACAGTCTCGTGTTGCTCGCCTTTTTCCTCGGTTTGCGGGTGTATAACCACCGAGTCGCGTCCGCTCTGCAAAGCCCTCATCTTGTTGTTGTAGAAAATGTCGCGGTTGTCCTTGCCCAATACCGCCATTACGCGCAGTGTGTTCTGGCGTTTGTCGTGGAGCAAGTCTATAAGCGAGTCGAGTCGCTGTTGCTTTAGCGAGTCGGCGAGCAGGGGTCGCAATCTGCAGGCTTTGTCGGCAGAGTTTCTAAGGGCGCGGTCGAACCTTTGCCATTCGTAGGTGTCGCCAAGAAGTATTGAGCGTTCGGCATTTCCCGTCTCGAGCATCGAATAGACGAGTGAGTCGACAATGTCGCGTCGAGCCATGAGCTTTTCAGATGCGCTGTTGATGGCTGTCAGCGACCGTGTGTTGTCGTAGACCATCCATGTGGCCGACAGCAGGACAAATGCGAGCAGACCGTAGCCGATAAGTATTTTTATTCTGGTGCTGAACATATAAATTCTCTTTGTTTCTGTTGTTGTGATTCTTTCCTTATATATAAATAACGCAGATTGTCGATTAATATTTTAGGTTCTTCAGCAAATTCGAAAAAGCCTGCACCTTCTTGTTCGCGCAAGAGGATGCAGGCTGATTTGGCTATTGGTATTAGCAATTATGTCAGGAAAATGGTTTATTCAGTTCTTCTTTCTTTATTATATTTATACTTATTGACTTAATACCTATTGATTAAATTCCTATGCCACGTCGTGTTTAATAGCCTGGGTTGTGGTGTCTGTCTTTGTTGAATCCACATTTGTAGTGTCTGAGAACATCAGCATTGCTGTCTCGTTCGACTCCGAAGAATCGTTTACTGTTGTGTCAACTGGAGTTTCAGCTGGAGTTTCTGTAGGCAGTTCAGCAGGAGATATTGAGTCGACTGTTGTAGTGTCGTCGGGGATTGCTGCACCGAGGTTTGCCTTAGAGTTGTTGGCGAACACGTTGCTTACTGAAACCATAACGATAGATGCGATTGCTGCAAAAAATAACTTCTTCATATGCGTTGAATTTTTAAATTGTTAATATTAATGTTTTTATTTTTTTGAACTTTGCTTGGAGTTGTTAGTTCGTTGCGCCGTTCGACTATTTAAATGCAATGGGCGTGCCAAAACAATGCTTGAAATTATAAGTTATTGATAATCAATGGAGCTTGTAAAAATGGTATGAATGAGGAAAAGTGTGGAAATGTAGAAAAGCGTGGAACAAGTGTGGAAAAAATCCACACTAAAACGTTTTGTGCATTCAGTTAGTTTGCTTAACTTTGCATATTGTATCAATGCAACAATAGATAATGATCGACCACGCAACAATAGAAAGGATAAAAGACGCTGCCAATATAGTGGAGGTAGTGTCGGAGTTTGTGACGCTGCGACGCAGTGGTGCAAACTATAAGGGTCTGTGCCCGTTTCACGACGAGAAGACGCCTTCGTTCTATGTGTCGCCGGCTCGTGGCATGTGTCATTGCTTTGGATGTGGCAAGGGAGGCAATCCCGTAGGCTTCATCATGGAGCATGAGCAGATGACCTATCCTGAGGCATTGCGCTGGCTTGCCAAGAAATATCATATAGAGATACAGGAGCGTGAGCTCACCGACAACGAAAAGCGTGAGCAGAGCGAGCGCGAGAGCATGTTCATTGTCAACGAATGGGCAGCAGGCTATTTCCAAAACATCCTGCACAACGACCCCGATGGCGTGGCTATAGGAATGCAGTATTTCCGAAGCCGTGGCTTCCGCGACGACATAATAAAGAAGTTCCAGCTTGGCTACGACCTTCAGGACCGCCGTGCGCTTGCCGCCACCGCCCTGCGCAAGGGCTACAAGGAGGAATTCATACTCAAGACAGGCATCTGCTATAAGAACGACCGTGGAGAGCTTATCGACCGCTATGCCGGACGCGTCATCTTCCCCTGGATAGGCATCAGCGGAAAGGTGGTGGGCTTTGGCGGACGTCTGCTCGACTCGCGCACAAAGGGAGTGGTGCAGAAATACGTCAACTCGCCCGACTCGGAGATTTATCACAAGGACCGCGAGCTATACGGACTCTATCAGGCCAAGAAAGCCATAGCCAAGGAAGACCGCGTGTATATGGTTGAGGGATATACCGACGTGATTTCCATGCACCAGTGTGGCATAGAGAATGTGGTGGCCAACTCAGGCACTGCCCTCTCCATTCACCAAATTCACATACTCCACCGATTCACGTCCAACATCACGCTGCTCTACGATGGTGATGCAGCCGGCATACATGCCGCAATGCGCGGTACCGACATGCTGCTCTCCGAAGGTATGAACCTTAAAGTGCTGCTACTGCCCGACGGCGACGATCCCGACTCGTTCTCCAAAAAGCATCCAGCTTCTGATTTCCGCAAATACATAGAGGACAATCAGACCGACTTCATACAGTTTAAGACCGACCTTCTGCTTAAGAACGAGCGCGACCCGCTGAAACGTTCCGAGGCGATAAACTCCATTCTGCGCAGCATATCGTTTGTCATCAACCCCATCCTGCGCGACACCTACATCCACGATTGTTCGGTGAGAATGGGACTCAACGAGGCAACGCTCATCAACACACTCAACGGATTCATACGCAACAACCATGAGGAAAAGACATCCGAGGAGACTCGTGCCGCCCAACAGCAGCAGCGTGTGCAGCCCACCCGCCCCATTGTGCAGCAAACCACACCCCTGCAACAGGCGTCGAAGGTTGAAAAGATGCTTGTGGAATTGATAATAAGGCATGGCGACACTACTATATATAATAATGTGGAAGCCGACGACGGTTCGACAATGAGCCTTAACATTGCGCAGTATATCGACTATAATCTTGGCGTGGACGGACTGGGTTTTGCCAACCCTTTGTTCGCCAAAATTCTGGCTGAGGCTGTGGCTCACAGCAACGACGAGAATTTCAACACCGAACAATTCTTCATCCATCACGAGAACATCGACATCTCGCGCATTGCCACCGACCTTTGCGTCGACCAGTATCGTATGCTCGACGAGCAAAAGGCAGCATCCGACAACGAGCCTAAAAACGCTGAAGAGAAGCGGGCCGAGGAGGAAAACCGTATCGACAACTTGCGCCAACAGACAGAGCATTTGCTCAACGACTTCCGTATGGACT
>OQVS01000899.1_pt1 | contig 20756 bp, 16 predicted proteins | sample 1691601 | NCBI WGS metagenome assembly OQVS01 (sample SAMN03418268, study PRJEB22391) | human gut metagenome | biome: human-gut; feature: organic feature; material: feces | host: Homo sapiens | place: Tanzania | collected 2013-01
GCATATATGAAATTTCCTACGTTTCAACTTGCATGACCGATAGCAAACGCTAATTTAATTTTCCACAAAAACGGAGTAAAACATCCGCTGATATTGTTTTCCGATGCAAATATAGCAATTATTTTAATACAACAAATATAATGTTGTCATTTTTTCTTTCTGAAAGAGGTATGTAGATATTTAAAAAGATTTGCATTTTTCCTTTATCTGCAAGTATACTTTAAAAATAATTCTGTATTTTTGCAAGGTATACATAAAAAGTAAGACAAACAAATCATCAAAAAATAATTATGAAGAGACATTCTATTCTTATAGCAGCCCTGCTTGCTGGCACAATGTGTCAGGCACAGACGTTCGAGACGAAATATGCACGTCCGCTTGGTGACGTGCTCAATGGCGTGGCAAAGAGATTCAACGTGAAGCTGAAGTTCAATGTAGACACCACCGGACTGAAACTCAACTATGCCGACTTCCGTGTGCGTCCTTATTCCCTCGAAGAGACATTCGACAATATCCTCAAGCCTTTCGACTTCTATGCCCTGAAGCAGAACGGCAACCTTTATAAGATTAAGCAGTATGAGTATCCGCGCCGCCAACCTGCTGACGGACAGAAGCTTATTCCTTATCTTGCTTCAAAGTATTCCGATAAGGCTTCATGGGAGGCTCGCCGCGACACTCTGCGCAAGGAGGTACGTGAACGCCTTGGCATTGATGCGTTGCTTGCAAGATGCTCCAACGAGAAACCGCTTGTTGGGAAGACAAGAAAGTATGATGGCTATACGGTGCAGAACTTCTGTATGAAAACCGTAGACGGACATACCGTGAAAGGTTCTGTCTATACGCCGCTTGCAAAGGGAAAGCATCCGCTGATTGTCTGTCCCAACGGACATTTCCTCAACGGCAGATACGGCAAGGTGCAGCAGCAGCGTCTTGCCACACTTGCCCGCATGGGAGCTATATGTGTAGATTACGACCTGTGGGGATGGGGAGAGTCTGAGGATGAAGTTGGTGCAAAGGCGCATCAGACAGCAGAGGCTCAACAGATGCAAGCCCTCAACGGCATACGAATCCTTGACTGGATGATAAAGCGCAAGGATGTAGACAAGAGCAGGGTTGGAGTGAACGGTGGTTCTGGCGGTGGCACACAGACGGTGCTGCTTACTGCTCTCGACGACCGCTATACGGCGGCAAACCCTGTGGTGAGCCTTTCTTCTTGGTTCGACGGTGGTTGCCCTTGTGAGAGCGGAATGCCGATACAGCTTTCTGGCGGCGGCACCTGCAATGCGGAAATTGCTGCAATGTTCGCCCCAAAGCCTATGATGCTTGTCAGCGACGGTGGCGACTGGACTTTCACAACGCCCGAACTTGAATACCCTTATCTGCAGCGCATTTACGGGTTCTATGGCAAGACGGAGAATATCTCCAATGTTCATCTGCCGAAAGAGAGGCACGACTTCGGTCCGAACAAGCGCAATGCTGTTTATGATTTCTTCATCAAGACCTTCAAGCTTGATGCTTCAAAGCTCGACGAGAGTAAGGTTACGATAGAGACGGAAGACCAACTGCGTTTCTATCCAAAGAATAAGTAATTTATTCAAAACCGGCTTGCAAAATATGGTAAGCCATATAGAAAAAACAAAATATAAGCCTTGTTTATTAAAATAAGGCTTATATTTATTTAAATAAAGCTCTTGTTTATTTAAATAAGGCTTGTATTTTTGTTTTATTGTATAGTTTACTGATATTTTTCTTGTTGTATTATTGTTTGTTGTCCGTATTATTACCCATACATATCTTGCTTATTATTTAGGAAACACTTTCTCTTGCAGCCTGTTTCGGTTTGTTCATAGCTTTCGTGGCAGGAAAAGTAGGTAAGCGTATAAGATAAGTCTTCGGTTTCTGTCTGCGAAAAGTTATTTTGCGAAATCTTGTTTGGTATTATAATATTTCATATATTTGCATCTGCGTATTATACGTAGTTATACATATAAGAAACATTAGGAAGTTATGGCAAGAAGATTATATCCTTTAGGAATACAGACATTCTCGGAAATCATAAATCGTGGAATGTTGTATGTGGACAAGACGGAATATATTTACCGTATGGCAAGCAGCGGCAAGTATTTCTTCTTGGGTCGTCCGCGCCGTTTTGGAAAGTCGCTCCTTGTATCCACGATGCAGAGCTACTTTGAGGGGCGGAAGGACCTTTTCAAGGGTCTTGCCATGGAGCGGCTTGAGAAAGAATGGACGGAATATCCAGTGTTGCATTTCGACATGAGTGGCGGTAAGCACATGGAGGAAGAACAACTGGAAGATTATTTAAATTATCGTCTGGAGGAAGAAGAAAAAAAATGGGGTATCACCGAGCCTCATGCAGGAGCCAATAACCGCTTGATAGATTTGATAAACACGGTCTACAAGCAGAGCGGCAAGCAGGTCGTTGTGCTCATCGACGAATACGATGCCCCAATGCTTGATGTTGCTCACGAGGTGGACCAACTCGGCAAGTTGCGTAATGTGATGCGCAATTTCTATAGTCCGCTGAAAATGTGCGAATCAAAGTTGCGCTTTGTATTCATTACAGGCATAACAAAATTCTCTCAATTAAGCATATTCAGCGAATTGAACAACATAAACAATATCTCCATGGACAATGAGTATGCCGGAATATGCGGCATAACGATAGACGAACTCCTGGAGTATATGTCTTATGATATAGATATGTTGGCGGAAACGAATGACCTGACAAGGGAGGCGGCGATAGCGAAGTTAAAAGAATCTTATGACGGTTACCATTTCTCTGCGGAATCTCCAGATGTATTCAATCCGTACAGTCTGCTCAATAGTTTCTCAAAAAAAGAGTTTGGTGACTATTGGTTCGGTTCCGGCACTCCCACATATTTGATAAATATGATGCGCAAGTTCAATGTGTTGCCTACAGATATAATAACACGCATTGAAGCGGACGCAAGCGAGTTTGATGCGCCAACGGAAACTATGGTGTCTATAATGCCTCTTCTTTACCAGAGCGGCTATATAACGATAAAGGATTACAACCGCGACTACAACTACTATACCCTTGATGTGCCAAACAAAGAGGTTAAGGTAGGGCTGACGCGAGCGCTCATCCCGGCGTACGTGACCCATAACACTCTTGCGACCACCAATACCGCCCGCCGAATAGCGCAGGCTCTTGACAAACAGGATATGAATGGTGCATTGGAACTGTTGCAGACATTCTTAGGCACTGTGCCATATTGCGACAACACTCATTATGAGGGGCATTATCAACAGATGCTCTTTATCGTGTTCTCGCTGCTGACAGACTATCTCGTAGATGTTGAAGTGCATACGCCGAAGGGCAGGGTAGACATTGTGTTGCTTACGCACACAAATCTATACCTGTTGGAACTGAAGATTGATAGCGATTCATGTTCTGCTATGCGTCAGATAGACCTGAAAGAGTATCGCCAACGTTTCGCTCTGTCGGGAAAACCAATAACGAAGGTTGGCATAAACTTTGATACCAAAGAGGGAAACATCACCGACTGGATAATAGAATAAAGACATGATGAACAGAAAATCCTTCAGCTTAATTGCTCGCTTGTTAAGACAATGCAATATAGCTGAAGGATTCTTTTTTTTATGCTTATAAAAGTAATGTTGGCAAGTCGTAACCCTATTGGTCCGGGTTCTCTACATATCCCTGATATTCCTTGTCGAGTCCCGACATGATGGCATCATAACATTCCGACATGCAGCGATTGATGTCTTCCGCCCCTTGTCCTTCGGGATAGATGGGCTTGTGGATGGTAAGGCTTATGGGGTGCCATGTTACCCATTTGCAGTCCCTTGTTCTTGGCATGATGTTGAAAGAGCCGTTAATTGTTAGTGGCAGGATAGGCAGCTGCAGCTCGTCGGCAAGCATAAATGCACCGCGGCGGAATTTCCCCATGTGTCCGGTGAAGCTTCTTGCCCCTTCTGGAAACACAACTAAGCTCATACCTCCACATAGTGTGGCGCGTGCCTTGTCGTAAGTCTCCTTCACTTTCCTCGGTCCTCGCTTGTCTACGAATATCTGATGAGACTTCTCGCATGCAAATCCCACGAACGGAATCTTGCGCAGCTGGTATTTCATCATCCACTTGAACTGTCTGCCAAGGAAACCGAAGATGAGGAAAATGTCGAAAGCACCCTGATGGTTGGCAGCAATGACATACGACTCGTTCTTCTTCATGTTCTCTCTGCCTTCCACTTTCACGGGGAGCAGCAGCAGGCGTATAATGGCCTGTCCCCACCATTTGCCGGGATAATAGCCCCAGAAGTGTCCTCCGCCCAGTGAGCAGCCGATGATGACCATCAGGGAGATGATTACTGTCCATATTAGCAGCAGTGGCAATGCGAAGAGCAGCTGGTATGTTCTGTATAGGTATTTCATAATAGAGTGTGTCTCTTGTCTTCTGTATCAGGTTTTATTTAATCTTCGGATATTTTCTTGTCCATCCGTCCCATCTTAGTCTCATTACTCCGAAGAATGCCTCTCCGAAGATTCCTCCGCTCATCTTCGATACGCCCTCTCTGCGGTTAACGAAGATTACCGGCACTTCCTTTATCTTGAAGCCAATCTTGTGTGCGGTGTATTTCATTTCAATCTGGAAGGCGTAGCCCTTGAAACGAATCTTGTCGAGCTCGATGGTTTCGAGTACTTTTCTCTTGTAGCATTTGAAGCCGGCGGTAGTGTCGTGCACCTTGAACCCTGTTACGAACCTTACATATTTCGAAGCGAAATAGCTCATCAGTACTCTGCCGATAGGCCAGTTCACCACGTTCACTCCGCTTACGTAGCGTGAACCGATAGCCACGTCGTATCCTTCGTCGTGGCAGGCGGCGTATAGTCGTGGCAGGTCGTTGGGGTCATGACTGAAGTCGGCGTCCATCTCGAAGATATATTCGTATTTGTGTTCAAGAGCCCATTTGAAGCCTTTGATATAAGCCGTGCCCAGTCCGAGCTTGCCGCTGCGTTCTATGATGAAGAGCCTGTCTTTGAACTCTTCAGCCATAAGCTTTTTCACTACGTTTGCCGTACCGTCGGGCGAGCCGTCGTCGATGATGAGAATGTTGAATACCTTCTCCAGTCCGAAAACGGCCCGTATGATTTTTTCGATGTTTTCAATCTCGTTGTATGTCGGGATTATTACAATGCTGTCACTCATGTTTATTATAGTTATCTAATGCAAAGTTAACAATAAAAATGTAAGTGCCATAGAAAGAATCGTAAAATACTCGCCATTTCTACAATTTTTTTGATTAACTTCGCACCCTGTTAATAATTTATAAGGTGTGTGCGCCGTGTCGTAAGCTCTGCGCCATGCCGGTATGCAAGGTAGAAAGATGGAAATTCAGACGATTCTTGACCTCTATTCCTCGTCTCCTCATCTGGGGGCGTTGCTGAAGACGGTCGATGACGACAGTATCAAGACTATATCTTTGCGGGGGCTTCATGCTTCTGCTATCCCTGTCCTGTTTGCCTCCATGGCGGACAGGCTCCGCCGTACTTGTCTTTTCGTGCTCAACGATGCTGAAGAGGCGGGATATTTTTATCATGATCTCACGCAGATGCTCGGCACAGCCAATGTGCTGTTCTTCCCTTCGGCATATCGTCGTCAGGTGAAATACGGTCAGCGCGATGCGGCAAACGAGATTCTGCGTACGGAGGTGCTGAGCCGCTTGTCGGCAGCCGCTTCCGATGGCGCTTGTATGTCGTCCCTATATGTCGTTACCTGTCCGGAGGCAATGTCGGAGCTTGTGGTCTCCAACAAACATCTTGACGACCGTACGCTTCCGCTACGGGTGGGTGAGGAACACGACATAGTGGAGATAGAGAAAACGATGCGCTCCTATGGTTTCAAGGAGGTGGACTACGTCTACGAGCCTGGACAGTTTGCCGTCAGAGGTAGTATTCTCGATGTTTATTCCTATAGCAACGAGTACCCCTACCGTGTGGACTTCTTCGGCGACGAGATAGACTCAATACGCACCTTTGAGGTACAGACGCAGTTGTCCAAAGACAAGGTAGAACGCATGAACATAGTGCCGGAACTTGCAGGAATGGTTTCGGAGAAAATACCGTTTCTGAAGTTTCTTCCATCCGATGCTCTTGTCGTGATGAAAGACATTACGTTCGTCCACGATGTCATTGACAATACCTACCGCGAGGGCTTCTCCCAACAGGCACTTACCGAAAAGCTTGAAGGTGTCACAGAAGTGGAACAACAGGCTATAATGCAGCAGATGAAGGCTGAGAATGCTCTTTCATCGGGTTCCATGTTTGCCGAAGACATTGTTGGTTTTAAACGAATAGAGTTTGGCGGCAGTCCCACAGGTACGCCGCAGGCAACCATAAGTTTCAACACGAGTGCGCAGCCGCTGTTTCACAAGAACTTCGAACTACTCACCAAAGCTCTCGAAGACTACCAGCTGCAGGGCTACCGCCTGTTTATCCTTGCCGACAGCACCAAGCAGAACCAACGTCTCCGTGACATCTTCGATGAGATGGCGCAGCACAAGCGACTTGCAGACGGCACGGAAATACAGACCACACCGATTTCATTTGAGCCTGTTGACAAGACGCTCCACGGCGGTTTTGCCGATAACGACATGAAGATATGCGTCTTCACAGACCATCAGATTTTCGACCGCTTCCATAAATACAGCCTCAGGTCGGATGCCGCACGCAGCGGAAAGATGGCACTGACCATGAAAGAACTGCAGGAAATGGAGCCTGGCGACTATATAGTGCACGTAGACTTCGGCATAGGAAAATTTGCCGGACTGGTGCGTGTGCCTGTTGGCGACTCTTATCAGGAGATGATAAGAATAGTATATCAGAACAACGATAAGGTGGACGTAAGCATCCATTCCCTCTACAAAATATCAAAATATAAGCGACGTGACAGTGAGACTCCGCCACGCCTGAGCACTCTCGGCACGGGAGCCTGGGAGCGTCTGAAGGAGAAGACAAAGAAGAAGATAAAAGACATAGCCCGCGACCTGATAAAGCTTTATGCTACGCGCCGTCATCAGAAAGGTTATCAGTTCAGTGCTGACTCTTTCATGCAGCACGAACTGGAGGCAAGCTTCCTTTACGAAGATACCCCAGACCAACTGAAAGCCACCAACGACGTGAAGGCAGACATGGAGAGTCAGCGTCCGATGGACCGTCTTGTATGCGGCGATGTCGGATTCGGAAAAACAGAAGTCGCCATCCGTGCAGCCTTCAAGGCGGCGTGCGACTCCAAGCAGGTGGCAGTAATGGTGCCTACCACGGTGCTCGCCTACCAACATTATCAGACTTTCTGCGCCAGACTGAAAGGCATGCCTGTAAGAGTGGACTATCTGTCGAGAGCACGAAGCACGAAGCAGACCAAGCAGGTGCTTGCCGACCTTGAGGCAGGCAAGATAGACATTATCATAGGCACGCACAAACTGATAGGGAAAAGCGTGAAGTTCAAGGACCTCGGACTGCTCATCATCGATGAGGAACAGAAGTTCGGCGTCTCCACGAAAGAGAAACTGCGCAAGATGAAGACAAACGTAGACACTCTGACGATGTCGGCAACGCCAATTCCTCGCACGTTGCAGTTCTCGCTGATGGGAGCCCGCGACATGAGTATCATACAGACACCGCCCCCCAACCGCTATCCCGTATGTACCGAGGTGCACACCTTCGACTCAGAGGTGATAAAGGATGCCATAAATTTCGAGATGAGCCGCAACGGACAGGTGTTCTTCGTAAACGACCGCATCAGTAACCTTCCCGACATAGCAAGCGTAATACGCAGTAAGGTACCAGATGCGAGAATCGCAATAGGACACGGGCAGATGAAGCCCGAGGAACTTGAGAAGATAATCATGGGATTCATCAACTATGACTATGACGTGCTCCTTTCCACCACTATCATTGGCAATGGTGTTGACATCAGCAATGCCAACACGATAATCATCAACGACGCACACCGTTTCGGACTCTCCGACCTGCATCAGATGAGGGGTAGGGTGGGGCGCAGCAACAAAAAGGCTTTCTGCTATCTGCTCGCACCGCCGCTGTCGAATCTTTCGCAGGATGCACGTCGGCGTCTCGAAGCTCTGGAGACATTCTCTGAACTGGGCAGTGGCTTTAACCTGTCCATGCAGGACCTTGACATGCGTGGTGCCGGAAACCTGCTTGGAGCCGAACAGAGCGGATTTATGGAGGATCTCGGTTTTGAAACCTATCAGAAGATACTTACGCAAGCCGTGACGGAACTCAAGAACGACGAGTTTGCTGATATGTATCACGATGAAATGCAACAAGGAAAGAAACTCTCCGGTGACGAGTTTGTCGATGACTGTGCCGTGGAGAGCGACCTGGAGATGTTCTTCCCCGACCAGTACGTGCCAAGCAGCAGCGAGAGAATGCTGCTCTACCGAGAGCTTGACAATATAAACAACGATACCGACCTGGAGAAATACAAGGCAAACCTCAAAGACCGCTTCGGCGAAATACCGCATGAAGGACTCGAATTGCTACAGGTGGTGCCGCTGCGACGCATTGGAAAACGACTCGGCTTCGAGAAGATAATGTTGAAAAACGGTATGCTGCAGATGCAGTTCGTAAGCAATCCCATGAGTGCATATTACAAGAGCCAGGCATTCGAAAAAGCCCTCAACTATATAGGCTTCCATCCGCGGCGCTGCAACATAAAGGAAAGTCATGGCAAACGCTACATGACGGTTACAGGAGTAGACACAGTGGGAAAAGCTGTGGAGATACTTAGGGAGATTGACAAATAGAAAGAGAGTGATAACAAATAGAATATCAATTTATAAATACACGCTAAAACAGTGCTGATACTTACAACAATCCTGATTTATTTCTGCGTGCTCATGGTGATGGGAAGAGTCACCAGCCGCAAGTCCACCAACGACACCTTCTATCGCGGAGAACGCAAGTCGCCGTGGTATATGCTCGCCCTCGGGCTCGTAGGAGCATCTATCTCCGGAATAACCTTCGTCTCCGTGCCAGGCATGGTGATAAGGCAAGACATGACCTATCTGCAGACCTGCCTTGGCTTCATCGTTGGATATTTCGTGGTGGCGTTCGTACTGCTGCCAGTATATTATAGACTCAACCTTACCACCATCTACACCTATCTGCAGAAGCGTCTCGGACGCAGATCTTATAAGACGGGTGCCCTGTTCTTTCTCCTTTCCGAGATGACGGGTACGGCGCTCCGCTTCTACGTCGTGTGTAGCATCCTGCAGAGGTTCGTCTTCGGTCAGGCGGGCATCCCCTTCGGCGTTACAGTAGTGCTTCTTGTGCTCCTAATATGGCTCTACACCAGGCGTGGAGGAATCAAGACTCTCGTATGGACCGACACCTTCCAGACCATCTGTATGATGGCAGCTCTGCTGATAATCATTGCAGAGGTGGTAGGCAAGCTCGATATGACGATGGGTGAAGCCTTCTCGGCAGTGATGGCAGACAGCCATAGCCGCATATTCGTTTTCGATGACTTTGTATCCACTCAGAACTTCTTCAAGCAGTTCATCAGTGGAGTGTTTATCGTTGTCGTGATGACCGGACTCGACCAGCATATGATGCAGAAGAATCTTACGTGCAAGACCCTGCGCGATGCTCAGAAAGACATGTGTGTGGGCGGTTTCTTCTTCGTGCCTGTCAATTTCCTCTTCCTTGCCCTCGGTGTGCTTCTGATGATGCTTGCCACAAAGGAAGGCATGGCAATACCAGCCGACAGCGATGAGCTGCTGCCTATGTTTGCAGCCTCTGGATGGATGGGAAATCTCGTGCTTGTGCTTTTCTCCATAGGTATAGTGGCGGCATCCTTCAGCGGTACCGACTCTGCCCTCACGGCGGTTACCACCAGCTTCTGTGTAGACATCAAAGAACGTCCTGCAGACGAGCGCCTGCGCCGTGTGGCACATCTGGGTGTCTGCGCACTGTTTGCTCTCTTCATTCTGATGTTCAGAGTCATCAACTCCACCAGCGTCATAGATGCAATATACATCGTGCTGTCGTATACATCCGGACCTCTGCTCGGACTATTCTCCTTCGGCATTCTAACGCGGAGCCGTGTCAACGATAAGCTTGTGCCTTATATCTGCGTGGCATCTCCATTGATATGCTTCGCTGTTGATCAGCTGACGACTCATCTTACGGGCTATAAGTTCGGCTATGAACTGCTGCTGCTCAACGGCATCCTCGTATTCATCGGACTGTTTTTCACAGGGAAAATGAAACGGGCATAGGACAGACCGGAAGACAAGAGATAGAAGAAGAAAAGAATCAATAGAAATACTGTATAGAGAAAATGGAAAATCTTCAAGTAATGGTGGTGCTTTTCATCATCGTAGTTTTGGGCTATGCCCTGTGTAAGTTGGGCTATATGGGTGAGGATTTCGATCGCAAGCTCTCGTCGATAGTCGTCGACGTGACGTGTCCTCTGCTCATTCTCTCGTCCGTGATGGGCGAATCCCTTCCCGATCGTACGCTCATCCTGCCTCTTCTTGGGGTGGGCTTCCTGACGTACGTGCTGCTGCTTGTGTTCGGCTTCTTCGTACCACGGCTGATAGCCGCCGACCGCGATGACCAGGGCATGATAGGCTTTGCCCTGATGTTTGCCAACGTGGGCTTCATTGGCTATCCCATCGTCTCCTCCATCTTCGGAGCCAAGGCTGTGTTCTATGCGGCATTGCTGAACATGCCTAACACCTTCTTCATCTTCACGGCTGGCGTAATGCTCGTGAAGTGCGAGTACAGCGTTCGCAAGCTTAACCTCAAGTTGCTCTTCTCTCCTGCCATGATTGCAGCTTTTGTCGCTGCTCTCCTCGTGGCTCTTGATGTGCATACGCCGGAAATAGTGGCACGCCCTGTAACGATGGTCGGCAACATAACCGTGCCGGCAGCACTGATGATAATCGGATCTTCGATGGCGCGTCTGCCGCTGCATGATATTATAGGCAGTCCTAAAGTCTATGTAGCGTCGGTAGTGCGTCTGGGCGTGGTGCCTGTGTCGCTGTATTTTCTCTTTAAGGTGTGTGGGGTGAGCGACATAGTGAATGAAATCAACACGGTGGTCATTGCCATGCCTGTGGCTTCGTTCGGCACGATGTTCTGCATGAAATACGGCAGGAATCCGGCTCTCATGACCGAGATGACGTTCATAACTACCGTAGGTTCTATCTTCACCATTCCGCTCATCACGATGCTCTTCTGCTGATGTAATGGAGGATGGCTTGTGTTATAGAACCAGCGTCCTTACCTCTGCATTAGCCATCTTTTCGATGTCTTTCATCTCTTTGTTGTAGTAGACGGCCTGTATGGCTTTGTTCGTTATACCGTGGCCTACGGCAAAGACAGTCTGTCCGGAATATTCCCTTTTGATATAGTCCAGGAATCTTTGTGCGCGCAGCTTCAGGGCGTCCAAAGATTCCACGTCGTCAGGCCATGTCTCTCCTTTCAGGTCAGGGATGTATCTGCCGGTGAAGCCTCCCCAGTCTCTTTCTCTCAGCAGTTGTGTGGTATGTACTTCCGCATGGTGTGGCGCAGCCACGATGCGACAAGTGTCTACGGAGCGTTTCAAGTCGCTCGCCACGAAAGCATCAATCTTTCTGTCTTTCATCCTTCCTGAAAGTTCTTCTGCCTGTCTGATACCGTTTTCGTTGAGCCTTCCTTGTGTCTGTCCCTGCATAATCTGGTTGGCGTTATCCACGGTTTCTCCGTGGCGTGCAAGAAGTAGAGTTGTTTTTTTCATCCCTTGTTTTTTTTTATGCTACTTATGAAAGCTATCTATGGCACTTACGAAAGCTATCTATGGCACTTACGAAAGCTATCTATGGCACTTATGAAACCTAACTATGTAACTTATAATTGCAAGTGTGACAGATGACACTTATGACACTACTTTTTATATAATATATAGTATTATTATATATATAAATAAACATAATGCTTTCCTGCCCGCGCGCATAGGGATTTTATAAAAACATGTGTCACATCTGTCATGTGTCACTCTTTCGTAAGAGAAAGCAGAGATTCTGCTTATTATGTAAGTGCAAAGATACAAAATTCCATTTGCCCCAAGTAGCACTTTTGTGTTGTTTTTAATGTATCGTGCAATACTTTGCGATTATTTAACACTGTATTCTTTTAATGTCACTATTTATGAGTTTTTTACCATTGTGCTTTCGTATAGTCTTCGTACCCGTATATACTTTGTCTTTCATGAAAGTTTATTTGGTGGTCGTCGGATTATTTATTAACTTTGCAATGTGTTAACAGGTAGAAATGGAAACAGGTGGAATGGGTAAACATATAAGTAAGCAAACCTCTTCGTCTACTTGTTGCTCGTCAACTTAAAAGATAAGATTATGAAAGTATTGCAGAGTTCTGTATTTCGTGCCATTTGCTCTATAGCGGTCGGTGCGATGCTAATAAAGAATCCCGACAGCACCGTTAAGGGTATTACGATAGCCATCGGTTTGCTGTTTCTTGTTTCGGGAGTCATTTCTTGTGTTGCCTACTTCAATGCTCGGCTTCATTCTGCCGAGAATGAGGTGTATGATGTCGACGGCAAGCTGCTTGTTGGTGGTAAGCCGATGTTTCCTGTTGTGGGACTTGGCAGTGTTATTCTTGGTTTCGTGCTTGCTCTGATGCCTGGTGCTTTTGTCACATCGCTGATGTATGTGCTGGGGGGTATACTGCTGCTTGGTTCGCTGAACCAGTTTCTTGTACTCATCCAGGCTCGTAAGTATGCAGTGCTGCCGCTGTGGTTCTGGGTTTGTCCGACGCTGATATTGCTCACCGGACTATTTGTCATGGTGAAGCCGATGGAGACGGCAGGTCTGCCGTTGTTGATAATCGGCTGGTGCCTGTTGTTCTATGGTGTTACGGAATGTCTGAACGCCTTCAAAATACATCAGTGCAAGAAGAGAATGTTGCGGAAGGACGGTAATGAACCTGAGGGAGAGCAATCTTCTGCACAGAAATAATGATGGGGCGTTTTGTGCGCCCCATCATATAAGTATGCTTATGCTATAGCATCAGTCTTTCGATGTATTTGCAGACCATTTCTATACCTTTCTTGTTTTCTCCGCCTTGCGGAATGATTATGTCGGCATAGCGTTTTGTTGGTTCTATAAACTGCTCGTGCATGGGTTTCAGCACGTCGAGATATCGGTCAACCACCGTCTTCACGTCTCTGCCGCGCTCTACGATGTCGCGCTGTATGTTGCGTATGAGTCGTTCGTCGGAGTCTGCGTCAACGAATATTTTCAGGTCCATCATATCTCTCAGCTTCTTGTTCAGCAGTGTCATTATGCCTTCGATGATGATTACGGGTTTTGGTTCCACGTGCACGGTCTCGGACAGTCGGTTGCAAAGTATGTATGAGTATGTGGGCTGTTCTATGGCTTCGCCTTTACGCAGTTGGTTCACCTGTTTTATGAGTAGTTTCCAGTCGAAGGCGTCAGGGTGGTCGAAGTTTATGGCATGGCGTTCCTCCTCTGTCATGTGTGAGGTGTCGTTATAGTAGGAGTCGAGTGGCACCACGGAGACATAGTGTGGTGGCAGAGCCTCTACTATTTTCTTTACTACGGTGGTTTTTCCGGAGCCGGTTCCACCTGCTATTCCTATTATTGTCATGTGTCCTTTTGTTTTTTTTGTATGTTATTGTTGTTCGCGATAAGTACTTTTTTGTATTGTTCGGCTTTTTTTTCGAGTTTCATAGGGTATGCCCTTGAGCTGCTTGGCATGCGGAAGAGCTTTATCTTTCTGCCTTCGAATAGGAATTCTGCAGATTCGCCCACTTTGGGCATGGCGCAGCCGAAGTGTGAGGTGAACACTGTTGTCGCTTTCTCACCTGTGGTTACTACGGTGGTGCAGTGGGGTAGGTGATGTAGCAGTGTGTCGAGATCGGTGGGTGTCACTATCTCGAGGTCTTTATCGGAGGCGGTGCCTGTGGTGCGTCTTACGGCGCTTGCGGTGTCGTAGAGTGCCACGCCTTTTCGGGTGAGGAATTCCACGAGCTGTTCTTTCTTGAACCTCTTGTTCTCAGTGTCCACGAAGTGGTCTTTGTCGTTGAAGAACAGCAGACCGAAGATCCGCCACATGTCGTTGATGAAGTTCGGATAGAAGAAGTCCATGCTCCATCGCTGTTGCGACGGAGGAAAACTTCCGAGCATCAGCAGCCATGCGCCTTCGGGCAGGAATGGCTGCAGAGGGTGGTGTTCTACTACTGTGCTGTTGTTTTCGTCAGCCATAGTTGTATTCTCTCCTTGTTTTGTACTTCTTCCTTATGTTTCTTATTTCTGCTCCTTTGCCAGATACACTACTACGGGCAGGTGGTCGCTGTATCCGTCGAGCCATACTCCTCCGGCATGTGTGCGCTTTGGTGCTCCTTTGTATTTGCCTTCGCTCTGTATGAGATAGTCGCGCATGAAGATGTGGTGGTTGAAGTATTTCAGTGTAGAGAAGTCCTTCTTTCCCTTCTTGTTGAGCAGGTTCGGTGTCATCACGATCTGGTCGAAGAGATTCCATGAGCCGCCGTAGAAGAGAGTTCCCTTTCCCTCCTTTGCAAGAATGTTATACCACGGGTTGTACATATCGCCTTCGCCAACCTTGTCGATGTCAGCCTTGCATCCGAGAGCTTCAGTCATGCTTTTGTTTGTCGGGTCGTCGTTCATGTCGCCCATAACGAAAATTTTCACTTTAGGGTCGTCGCGCAGCAGTGAGTCTTTTACCACTTTCACCTGTCTGCCTCCTGACTCGCGGTAGAAAGATGTAGCGGCGCGGCTTGGCCAGTGGCATACTATGAATGCTACGTGTTCGCCGGCGAGTTCTCCGTTCACGGTGAGGAAACCTCTTGTAAGGAAGGCACTGTCTTTCTTCAGCTCCTGCACGTAGGGCACGAGTTTGGTGTTGTATACCTTGAAGAGTGCAGGGTTGTAGAGCAGTGCGCAGTCGATGCCTCGGCGGTCGGGTCCCTCAATGTGTACATATTTGTATCCGCGTGCCTTCAGAGGCTCCTGTGCTGTGAGGTCGTCGAGCACCTTATGGTTTTCCACTTCGCTCAGTCCGATCACTGCGCAGCCCACTCCCGGCAGTTTGTCTGTACCCATGTCGGCAAGGGCGCGTGCCATGTTGCGTAGCTTGTGTGTGTACTTCAGTCCGTTCCAGCGGTAGGAGCCGGTAGGGAGGAAGTCGTAGTCGCGTTTCCCCTCGTCATGACAGGTGTCAAACAGGTTCTCCTGGTTGTAGAATCCTATGCTGTAGCATGAATACTTCTTCTGTGCGCCGGCGGTGAATGTAGCCAGCCACAGGAGCAAAATAATAATAATGTTGAGTCTTTTCATAATTGTTATTTTTGTTTTTCGTTTATTGCCTTTGTAAATAAGGAAGCCTCCGGATGGTATGTCAAGGGAGCCTCTGGCGCATGACCTGTAGGGATGAGTTGTCCGTGGGCTTATGCATCGTGGCAAAGGTAAGAATTAAATTTGGTTTATTCTGCATTTTTAGTCATATAAATAATGAATAAGGTATGACGCAGCTGTTAAAAAGATGTTGCACAGGGAGCACGTAAGCATAAAATCATGATAATATTTGTTTGATAATTATAAAAGGCTTATCTTTGTCGGGATTAAATATAACACTGATTTATGAAGCAAAAGAATCTGAAATTAGCCGTGATGGCGTTATGCTCCGCTTCTTTGGCTCAGGCACAGAATCCCACTGATTCTATTGGACAACGCAGCTCGATTCTCAACGAGTCGGCATTTACGTTCACTGAGGCACAGCTCGGAGAGGATGACGACATGTCGCAGAATGTGACTATCGTCAACTCCAACAACAACATTTACGCAAGCGAGGTGGGCTACCTCTTTTCGCCGGTGCGCTTCCGCTACCGTGCGTTTGACCAGAAGTACAACGATGTCTATATCAATGGCATTCCGATGAATGACATGGAGACGGGTCAGTTCCGCTTCTCGAATATCGGCGGCTTGAACCAGCAGACAAAGAACCAGGAGTTTGCACTGCCATTCGAGTCGAACAAATTTGCCATGACCGGAATGGCTGGTTCCAACAACTACAACTTCCGTCCGGCAAGCATGCCAGCCGGTCATAGGATAACGCTCACCGGTGCCAACCGCAACTACACGCTGCGAGGCATGTATACCTTCAATACCGGACTTAGTGACAAGGGATGGGCATTCTCAGGAAACATCACATACAGATGGGCAAACGAGGGATACGTAGAAGGAACATTCTACAACTCACTATCGTATTTCCTCGGGGTACAGAAAGTTTTCGGCAACGGGGCACACTCGCTTGCATTCTCAACATGGGGAAACCCTACAGAGCGCGCTTCGCAGGGAGCCGGAACCGACGAGATGTACTGGATGGCTAACGACAGATACTACAACCCGTACTGGGGCTACCAGAACGGAAAGAAGAGAAATTCACGCATCGTGAACGACTTCGCACCAACGGCACTTCTCACCTGGGACTGGAAAATATCAGACAACGACAAGCTGACAACATCCTTGATGGGAAAATACAGCATGTACAAGAGCACAAAGCTCAATTACAACAATGCCGACAACCCACACCCCAACTACTGGAAGAACATGCCAAGTAGCTACTACGACATTTGGGATGAGAGCAACAGTTCTTACCGTACATCGGAGGCTCTGCAGAACTGGCACGACGCCTATGACTACTGGTCGGGACCAAAAGCCAACCGACAGATAGACTGGGACCGTCTTTACTATTCCAACAAACAGGCTTCGGCACAAGGACAGGATGCCATGTACTACATACAGGCAAAGCATAACGATGCTCTTACCATAGCATTGGCATCCACTTTCAACAAGCAGCTCGACAAAGACAAGAACTGGAACATCGGTATAGTGGGAGCCACAAACAAAGGCATGCACTACCAGACGATGGAAGATCTGCTTGGCGCAACACAGTTCCATAACATCAACACCTACGCTCTTGGCACATACCCGGCAAACGCAGACGAGATACAGTATGACCTGAATAACCCCAACGCCGTGGTGAAGGAAGACGACAAGTTCGGATACAACTACAACCTGCTTGTGAACAACGGAAAGCTTTGGACAAGCTATAGCGAGAACTTCGGAATCCTGCACTACCTCGTGGCTGCAAAGTTAGGATATACAGCAATGCAGCGCGACGGAAAGATGCGCAATGGACTGGCAAAAGACAACTCTTACGGAAAAAGTCACACTGCACAGTTCATCGACGGAGGACTCAAGTTCGGGGCTAACATAAACCTCGGAAGAGGAAACACCTTCACACTCGGACTCGGATATGAGCACAAGGCACCACAGGCAAAGGTGGCATTCGTTTCGCCGGAGATAAACAACGACTTCGTGAAGAACCTGAAAAACGAACGCGTGTTCAGTTCTGAAATCGGATACCAGCTGCAGACCTCGTGGCTGCATGCTAATATCAACGCCTACTACAGCTATCTGACAAACGTAAGCGACTGGCAGAACTTCTATTACGACGACATTAACTCCTTCTCATACGTATCCATTACAGGAATGAAGAAGGCTTACTATGGAGTTGAGGCAGGTCTCAAGTTCAAGGTGACAAGTGCATTCGACGTGAAACTTATTGGACAAATCAGTGATGCGAAGATTCTCAACGACAACACTGTGAGCTACATGAACTCGACAAAGGGCGTAGAATATACGGAGACCATCTATAATAAGAACATGCGCGACAACGGCACACCGCTCACGGCAGCAAGCCTCGGACTCAGCTACCACAGCGGAGGATGGTTCCTTGACCTCAACGCCAACTACTATGACCGCATCTACCTCTCATACTCACCTTGCTACCGTTATCACAGTTCGGCAACGGCACGAGGCAACTGTTTCGACAACAACGAGCCTATACGCTCGGCATTCGAACAGTCAAAGGGACACGGCGGATTCATGCTTGATGGCTCTATCGGAAGAAGCATCTATCTGAAGAGAGGCTCGCTATCGATAAACCTCTCCGTGACAAACATTCTGAACAACACCAATATCGTGACCGGAGGATACGAGCAGAGCAGAAGCGACTACTCGAAGAAGACCGACGGTACAACAACCAACCGTGCATACAAGTTCTCGAAGAACCCGATGAAGTTCTTTGCCTATGGCACTAACGGAATGTTGAACATAGCATATAAATTCTAAAAACTCTCACAGAAATGAAAAAGATGAAATATATAAAATTCCTTGTTGCGGCACTGCTGCTTGGAGGCATTGCCACATCCTGCATGGATGACGATTGGAACGATCCTACGGGAGAAAACGCTCCGTTCGGCAACAATAATATCGTTGAGGAGACAAGCAAAATCGTAACGATAAAGGAACTGAAGGCGAAGACCGTTGACAAATTCGAGGCTTCGGTGGCTAACGGACTTGTGGAAATAACAGAGGACTGGCAACTGAAAGCACGTGTCACAGGAAACGACATTCAGGGAAATATATATAATGAGGTGGCTGTAGAGGATGAGAGCGGTGAAGGACTGCTCATCTGCATACAGAAAGGTGGACTCTACGGATTCTTGCCTGTAGGACAGGAAATACTCGTTAACCTGAAAGGACTCTACATCGGACTCTACGGAAACAACGTTCAGATCGGAATGCCGTACACAAACTCAAGCGGCAGAACATTCCCAAGCCGCATGGCTTTCAATATCTGGAACGAACACTTCAAGATTCTCGGTACAGCTGATGCTTCGAAGGTGCAGCCGGAGGAGTTTGACGTGACAAAGCTGAAGGACGTTGCTTACATCAAGTCGCATCGAGGAAAACTCATGACGCTGAAGAACGTGGAGATGGCCAAGGCTGACGGAAAGTTGGCATGGGCTCCTGAAGCAGACAAGGATGCAGGAAACGGAGTAAGCCGTACCGTGAAAATCAATGGTAAGGCACAGTCTCTGATGGTGGTACGCAGCAGTTCGTACGCCGACTTTGCAGCTCTGGCGATGCCTACGGGAAAGGTAAACCTTACGGGTATCTTCACGGTATATGCCACAAACCCTTCAAAGTATGGATACACTTGGCAGATTCTCCTCCGTTCAGACAGCGACATTGAGGAAGTAAAATAATAAAGGCTGTCAGCTATAAGATAATTATCAAAGAAAAGAACAAGTAATTTTAAAGAATAATTTTATGAAAAAGATATTATATTCAGTGATGGCAATGGCTGCCCTCACATTCTCGTTCACTTCGCTAACAAGTTGCGAGGACGTTCCTGCACCGTATGAGATTCCGGGAGAAAACGGCGGTGAGCCTGACGAGCCGGAAACACCTGGCGAAGAAAAAACAGTCATCTTTAATGAAACATTTGGAACTGCAGACGCTTCTTCCAAGCCAACTATTGATAGTTATAATGGTTGGGCAAAGACAGGTGTTGGCGCATCAGACGTCACTTATAGCGGAGAGAAAACTTCTGTTCGCAGTTCTGGCTTGAAGAACACCGGAGCATACGACAATGCTTCTGGCCCGAACGTGATCTTCTTTGGTGTTGCTCCTTCTACATTTACAATCAACAACATCGTACTTAGTGCTGACCAGACAAAACTGAAGCTGAACTTCGGTGCAAGCAGTTCTGTAAAGGGTGATGATGGAGTTTACAACAACACCTTTGACGCATCCAAGTTTACTGTTTCAGTCAGTGCAGACGGAACGAAATGGACAAACATCGCTTATGAGAAGAACAATGGTGATGAGGCTACTCCATATTGGATTTACGCAACAGCAAACTTCACTCTGAAGAAAGCTACAACAAAGCTGTACATCAAGTTTACATCAAACGTAAGCTCCGCAATACGTCTCGACGACGTTACGTTGACTACAGGCGACGGCGGTCAGGAGATAGATTTGGATAACGGAGCAGTAACTCCTGATACTCCAGATACACCGGACACCCCAGACACTCCAGGGGATGAGAATGCTACTATATACAAAGAGACCTGTGGTACTGCAGATGTTTCCTCAACAAAACCTTATGTAGACAAATATACAGGTTGGACAAAAGAAGGTACTGGCGCATCTGAGGTGACATACACAGGTGTAAAGGCATCCGTTCGTAGTACAGGTTTGAAGAATACTGGAGCATACGACAATGCTTCCGGTCCTAACGTAGTCTTCTTTGGAACAGCTCCTTCATCATTCGTCATTAATAACATTGCTCTGACTTCTGCACAGACAAAGCTTAAGTTGTGTTTCGGTGCAAGTAGTTCTGTTAAGGGCGATAATTTCCCATTTGCCATCGCCGATGCTGCGCATGCAGACTACCTTACTTTTTGCCTTAACATCGAGCTTGAAGGTAAGCTGAATGCTGTTGCCTTCTTCGAGCAGCTTTTCTGTGTTCTTGTCAACGGTAACATCGAACAAATCACGAACAACCATATTGCTTACTTTCAGATTTTTAGAAATGCTGCTCAGGTGTTTTCCAAAATCCGGAGTCAGGTCATTCAATGTTTTTGCATTCTTGATCTGCTTGTAAGCTGCATCCAGCTCGTTCTTGACTTCTTTCGATGCTTCCTTGGACTTGGAAACCGGAATAACCTTAATCTGACTTTTCTTTAACTTTTTAACCTCTTTGCCATCCTGATTCATAACCATTACGTTATCGCCTTTTTTAACGTTTAATGCTGCCATTGTCGTGT
>OQVS01000902.1_pt1 | contig 20694 bp, 13 predicted proteins | sample 1691601 | NCBI WGS metagenome assembly OQVS01 (sample SAMN03418268, study PRJEB22391) | human gut metagenome | biome: human-gut; feature: organic feature; material: feces | host: Homo sapiens | place: Tanzania | collected 2013-01
TCTTTCTTTTTCATAATTGTTGACTTTAGGTGTCAACCTTATTTAAAAAAAGACACAGCTTGCGGTAACACTCGCTTTTATAAAGTTTGTAGTTGAAAAAACTCCCACAGAATCCACTCTAAGTTTGTGGTTGAAAAAACTCCCACAGATTTCACAGATCCTCACAGATGTTAGGGTGCGTATACTTCCCACAGAATCCACTCTAAGTTTGCAGTTGAAAAAACTCCCACAGATTTCACTCTAAGTTTGTAGTTGAAAAAACTCCCACAGATTTCACAGATTCTCACAGATGTTAGGGCGCGTATATCTCCCACAGAATCCACAGATTTCACAGAATTTTTCTCAGCAAGAAAGTTCTGTGTAAATCTGTGAAATCTGTGGGAGAATATCTCAGTAAGAAAGTTCTGTGTAAATCTGTGAAATCTGTGGGAGAATATCTCAGCAAGAAAGTTCTGTGTGTTCTGTGAAATCTGTGGGAGAATCTCTCAGCAAAAAGTAAATTCTGTGGGAGAACATATCATCAGAAAGAGATTTATTTCCTCATGCTCTGGTCCTTGCGATACTGCGTTGGCGACATGCCGAGGTGGCTCTTCGTGAACTTGCCGAAGAACGAGAGGTTGGGGAAGCCGAGCAGCTCCGATATCTCCTTGATAGAGAGGTTGGAGCGGCGCAAATATTTCTCAATCGCCTTCACCGTGTAACTGTGAATCCACTCCAGCGCCGTGCGACCCGTCACCTGCTTCGTGATGCTCGAGAGGTATTTTGGAGTGATGCACAGCTCCTGTGCGTACTTCTTCACCGGCTTCATCTTGCCGTTGTTAGCCGCCAGCAGCTCAATGAAGCGCTGGAAGAGCAGGTTGGCCTGCTTCAGGTTGCCGCCGTCGAAGGTGTATTCTACGTATGGCGTGATGATGGCGAAGAGTTCGTAGATAGTGCTTTGCAGCAGACAGTGCATTATCTCACGGTGGTAGAAGCCGTTCGGGTTCTTTATCTTGTGCGCTATGATGGCGTAGTATTTCATGAATATGTCCTGTCGCTCCTCGTTGAGGTGTACAATCGGATTCTTGGCTACGTAGCCCATCAGCGCAAGGAAGTCGCTGTTCATCTGCACGCTTGTCTGTGCCGTCTTGTACGATATGCCCACAATCTTAGATTCGTAGTCGGGCGACACCAGCACGTTTTCCCACGTGGTGCTCGGCAGGCATATAACCACGTCGCCCGCCTTCGATGTATAGGTCTCTCCGTTCGATTCGTACTGCATGCGTCCCTTCGTGCAGTAGGCCATCATAATCATCTCGAAGCGGTATGTGCCGTCCGTCTGCAGCACCTTGTCGATGCCGTCGAGCACAACCACATCGCCGTCAATATAGTCGGCGTTGCCGTAGTTGGCTATCAGCCCCATGTCAATCTTGAGTTCTGTCGTTTCGTTAGTCATTATGTCTAATTGTTTTAGTTTCTTACGCAAAGCTATTCGCCACAAAGATAGTCATAATTTCCTTATGTTGATTATCCTGTTTCTCCGATTTTATATTCTTTAAGTCAGATTTTGTTCTTTTATTACGCTGAGCGCCGTTTCCGAGCGCCGTGATGTCGCAGAAAATGGAGAAAAACTATCTTTAGATTACAGAAAAGTTGTAACTTTGCACGAAGATTAGGCAATTAGTAAGCAAATACAAACAAATAAAAACAAATATAAGAGAAAATGAATGTAGCTATTGTTGGTGCGAGTGGCGCTGTAGGACAGGAGTTCCTGCGCATCCTCGCCGAGAGAGATTTCCCCATTGACAATCTGGTGTTGTTTGGCTCTGAGCGTTCAGCCGGAAAGAAATACACCTTTAAAGGTAAGGAGTATGAGGTGAAGCTCTTGCAGCACAACGACGATTTCAAGGACATCGACGTGGCGTTCACGTCGGCTGGCGGCGGCACCTCAAAGGAGTTCGCCGAGACCATCACCAAGTACGGCGCCGTGATGATCGACAACTCGTCGGCTTTCCGCATGTGCGACGACGTGCCATTGGTTGTGCCCGAGTGCAACGCCGAGGACGCCCTGAACCGTCCGCGCGGCATCATCGCCAACCCTAACTGCACCACTATCATGATGGTTGTAGTGCTGAAGCCGCTCGAGCAGCTCAGCCACATCAAGCGCATACACATCGCCAGCTACCAGAGCGCTTCGGGCGCAGGCGCTGCTGCCATGGCAGAGCTGCAGGAGCAGTATCGCGAACTGGTGAACAACGAGCCGGTGAAGGTGGAGAAGTTCCCGCACCAGCTGGCTTACAACGTCATCCCGCAGATCGACGTCTTCACCGACAACGGATACACCAAGGAGGAGATGAAGATGTTCAACGAGACTCGCAAGATTATGCACAGCGACGTGCGCTGCTCGGCAATGTGCGTGCGCGTCAGCTCGCTCCGCTCTCACTCTGAGTCGGTATGGATTGAGACCGAGCGCCCCATCAGCGTTGAGGAGGCTCAGAAGGCTATCGCTGCCGCTCCGGGCTGCACGCTGAAGGACGACCCGCAGAACCTCGTCTATCCGATGCCGCTTGAGACAGCTGGCAAGGACGACGTCTTCGTAGGTCGCGTGCGCAAGGACCTGGCTGACGACTGCGGTCTTACTTTCTGGCTCTCGGGCGACCAGATTCGCAAGGGTGCTGCGCTCAACGCCGTGCAGATTGCAGAGTACCTGTATAAGGTTGGCAATCTGAAGTAGACACTAATAGGATAAAAAACGAACACGAATAGCACAAATTTCACGAATCGAAGGTTTTTACATTCGTGAAATTTGTGCTATTCGTGTTCGTTTTTTTTATATTAAGCAATATTATAATGTGTTCTTTTATCTCGCTTCTTTCAGCAGTCTGCGCGCAAACTCAATTATTGTATCCTCGCCGCGCAGCCAATCCTCCGTCTTCAGCGCCACGTTGTAGTCGGGATCGATGCCGAACTCGGTAGGTTGCTTCTGCTTGTCGTACATCGGGCACGCCGAGAAACGTACGCTCCAGCCCACGGGCAACTCGGTAGAGAAGGGCATTCCGGCGCCGCCGCCCGTGCGGTCGCCCACGACGGTGACGTTGGGGCAGCAGCGCATGTACTTCACGAACTCGTTAGCCGCACTATACACCGCGCGGTTCGTGAGCACCACCACCGGCTTCTGCCATCTTATGCCGTTAGACGGCTTCAGATACTGCGCCTGCATCTTCGAGAAAGCGTCGTGCGCCTTGCCCGTCTTGTGCTGCATGTAGCCCACAAGCAGCCGCTCGTTGCAGAAACGCGCCGCCAGCTGTTCAGCCGCTGTGAGCAGTCCACCGCCGTTGTCGCGCAGGTCGATGATGAGTCCGTTGCACGGCGCCAGATAGAGCATCACGTTGTCGAGGTTGCCCTCGCCGAATCCGTATGCGAACGTCGGGCAGCGCACATATCCCGTGTTGTCGTCGAGCACGCGGTAGCGCAGCCCGGCGGCGATGCGGTAGTCGGTGCCGAGATACTTCGAGAGCAACGTGTCGCTCACGTTCGACGGATAGTCCTCATGCCACGACCAGTTGCGCGCCACGTCCCACGCCGAGTACATGTTCACGTGTCCGTCGCGCAGTTCGCCCAGCATGTTGCCCAGCACCTCGAACAGCTGCGCCTCGGTCATGTCGTTCGTGACCTGCCGGCTGTAGCGAGCGTGCACCTCATTCCAGTCGAGTCCGTACTGCTCGCGCTTGTAGTCGAAGAAGCAGTAGTGCTCGTCGATGGCACGCCAGAGAGCCTCGAAGTTGCCGCGCGCATTGTCGGCATACTCAGTCTCGTCGACGCACGCCGTTGTGAGGAACAGCAGCGCTGCAAACATTATCTGTATTATTCTTTTCATGTGTCTTTGTTTTTTAAAGGGGGTGCAGCTGTCTCAGCTCGGCTTCGCCGCTTGCCAGAGCAAGAACTGCACCAACCAAGATAATATTGCCATCAGTTTTATTGGTGCACTTCTTGCTCTGGCAAGCGGCGAAGCCGAGCGGAGACAAGTGCACCCCCTGATTGGCAGCTATAGCTTCACGGTGCGGAACCGTCTCACGATGCCGATGACAAGCGCATGCGTATACGTATGCTGCTTGAGGTTGTTGACGTGCGCCTGACGCCAGTCGCCAAGGTATCCGATGCGCCATGTAGTGTGCAGCGCGCGGAAGTCGAGCGTCAGCATCTGGCGCAGCGAGGGCGTAGACGCCACGGTTGTAGGCACGCAGTTGTGGTCGTAGTTGCCGCGTGAGAATATCTCGTAGTAAGATTGTCCGTAGTTGGGCGAGAACATCAGTCCGCAGAGCGGCGCCGACGCCTCGTAGTGAAGCGTGAACGGACGCTTCTGGCGCTTGAAAAGTCGGAAGTCGAAGTCGGCAGCAACGGTAGGTTTCAGCTGCAGGGCGAAGCGCGCCTGTGCAGGGTTGTTGCTTCCGCGTGTGTTGTAAAGAAAACCTGCGCTCAGCTCGGCTGTGCCGCCGGCAAGAAGGCGCAAGCCGCAACTGCCCACGGGCATTTGCCACTTGCGCAGCAGCGAGTAGCCGAACGTATATCCGCCCGCAATCTCACCGCCGTTGCCCGAGCGGTTGTCGGCAAAGGCGATGTTGCCCTCGTGCAGCAACTGGTGCACGAAGCGGGCAGAGTCGTTCTCGCGGCGCGTGTGCGAGATGAAGCGCACATCCGTGCCGCGATATTTCTCGGGCGAGAGATAAGTGTCGAGAATATTGGTGTAGCCAACGCCCAGCATAAGAGCGTTCTCTCTTATGGGGTGCTGTTTCTGAGGCTGCTGTTGTAGGGGGTGCAGTTGTAGGGGGTGCAGTTGTAGGGGGTGCAGTTGTAGGGGGTGCAGTTGTCTCAACTGCACCGACCTATCTGTATCTGTGTAATCTGGTGCAGTTGAGACAACTGCACCCCCTAAAATAGTATTCTCTGAAGTGTTGTTTGTTGGTGCAGTTGAGACAACTGCACCCCCTTGGGTGTTGTATATTGGTGCAGTTGAGACAACTGCACCTCCTGTAACAGCACCCCCTGCAACAGCACCACCTGAGATACACCATAGTATGGTGACTAATAGACTAAAGATCCTCATTCTCGGTGAAAAGATTTAGTTGACCAGTCATTTCGTCTATCACCTGCTGCTGGCTCTTGCCCGCATCGGGGTCGAGGTTCGTGCCTTCCGCATCGTCGCCCTCGCCGTCTTCGCCCTCCTCCTTTTCGGGTTCGGGGAAGCGTGTAGGCTCCAGTTCCTTCACGTCGAGCACATCGAACGTAGTGACGCGCTTGCCCTTCGCCTTGAAGCCCTTCACGGCGATGAACTCCTCGGCGTCTATCTCCAGCGGCGGGCGCTGCATCTCCGTTCCGTCGGGCGCTGTTGTGGGCGCAAGGCTCACCTCGAAGCGCGGGAACGGCGTGTCGGTGAGCATCACCAGCTTGCTCTTCGGGTTCTCGCCGATGTAGTTCTGCCAGCGCTTTGTAGCCTCCATGCGGAAGCGCTTCAGATAGAGACAGTCGCCGTTGTCGGCGTCGAACAGCACAGCCGTCCACACCTTGTCCGGGTCCCACTTCTCTATGATCTTTATGTTGTCCTCGTAGTGGTTGTTGGCGTCGAACGTAGAGATGTAGAAGTTGCCGTCGTCGAGCACCACGAGTATCGAGTCCTCGTCGAAGAATTCGCCCAGCAAGCGTCCGTGCTCGTCGTAGTTCAAGCGGTTTACGTCGGGGTCGTACCACACCTTTCTTCCGCCCAGCGTAGAGTGGCCGTGACTCTTCAGACCGATGCGGTGAATAGGGTTGCGCGTCACGAGGTTGCCCTTCGATGTGCGTCCCTTGATGCCCACCTCCGAGAAGTCCTTTTCGATGAAGATGTTTCTCAGGCGCGGGTTAGCCTCCAGCGTCACCTTTATCACCTCCGCCTCGCCGTTGGGGTTGGCTGTGAAGTAGAGGATGCGCGAGCCTGGTGTGCCCTGCGTGCAGTCGTATTCGCGACCCGCCGTCATTGTAGGCACGAAGAATCGTTTTATGTAAGAAGCGCCGCCCTTTCCGTCGCGGTAAACCACGTTGTATATGGTGCGCTTGTCGTTCTTCTTGAACACCTGCACGTGCAGAATGTTCTTTCCGACGAATATCTTGTCGGCAGCATGCACCATCTTGTACTTGCCGTCCTTAAAGAACACGATGATGTCGTCGATGTCTGAGCAGTTGCACACGAACTCGTCCTTCTTCAGACCCGTGCCGATGAATCCCTCGGCGCGGTTGATGTAGAGCTTCTGGTTAGCCTCTACAACCTTCGACGCCTCGATAGTGTCGAAGTTGCGAATCTCGGTGCGGCGCGGGTGGTCCTTGCCGTACTTCTCGCGCAGGAACTCGAACCAATGGATAGTCACCTCGGTCATGTGTGCCAGGTCGTACTCTATTTCCGCCAGCTCTGCCTTTATGCGTGCTATCAGTTCATCGGCTTTATCCTTGTTGTATTTCAGGATGCGCTGCATCTTTATCTCGAGCAGTCGCAGAATGTCGTCGCGCGTAATGTCGCGGTGGAACGAATACTCGAAGTTCTGCACGCGGAACACCTGCGTCTTGAACGGTTCGAGCTTAGAGTCGATGAAGTCGACAACCTCGTCCTGCGACTTAGCCTGCTCGAACTTCTTCTCCTTGTATATGCGTTCCTCGATGAAGATGCGCTCGAGCGACGAGAAGAAGAGCTGCTCCTCGAGCTCAGCCTTGCGTATCTGCAGCTCGCGGCGCAAGAGTCCCATCGTAGAGTCGGTAGAGTGGCGCAGCACGTCGCTCACGGTGAGGAAGCACGGCTTGTTGTTTTCGATGACACAGCAATTGGGCGAGATGTTTATCTCGCAGTCGGAGAAGGCGTAGAGCGCATCGATAGTCTTGTCGGACGACACGCCCGGCGCCAAGTGAACCTGAATCTCCACCTCGGCAGCCGTGTTGTCGTCCACCTTCTTAGCCTTTATCTTGCCCTTTTCGATGGCACGCAGGATGGAGTCGATGAGCGTAGACGTAGTCTTCGAGAACGGAATCTCGCGAATGACGATAGTCTTCGGGTCGAGCTTCTCTATCTTTGCGCGCACCTTCACCGAGCCTCCGCGCTGTCCGTCGTTGTACTTCGCAACGTCTATCGAACCGCCAGTAGGGAAGTCGGGGTAGAGGTGGAACTCCTCGCCGCGCAGATATGCGATGGCAGCGTCGCAGATCTCCACGAGGTTGTGTGGCAGAATCTTCGAGCTGAGACCCACGGCGATGCCCTCAGCGCCCTGCGCCAGCAGCAACGGGAACTTCGCCGGCAGCGTGATAGGCTCCTTGTTGCGTCCGTCGTAAGAGAGTTGCCAGTCGGTAGTCTTAGGGTTGAACACCACGTCGAGTGCGAACTTGGAGAGGCGTGCCTCGATGTAACGCGGCGCCGCAGCACGGTCGCCCGTGAGGATGTTACCCCAGTTGCCCTGACAGTCGACGAGCAAGTCTTTCTGTCCCATCTGCACGAGAGCGTCGCCGATGGAAGCGTCGCCGTGCGGGTGGAACTGCATAGTGTGTCCGACGATGTTCGCCACCTTGTTGAAGCGTCCGTCGTCCATGCGCTTCATCGAGTGGAGTATGCGTCGCTGCACAGGCTTCAAGCCGTCCTCGATATGAGGCACAGCGCGTTCCAGGATTACGTAGGATGCGTAGTCGAGGAACCAGTTCTGATACATTCCGCTAAGGTGGTGTACGGCAGATGCGTCGAAGCGGTTAACAGGCTTGTAGTCGGTATGTTCGCTCGGCATCGTGTCTTTTATCTCGTCGTCCATATATGATGTGGGTATATATAATTAATGTGTATTTTAATGCTTACAGGCAAAAGTACAAAATTTTTTCTAAAATCAAGCCGTGTTATTCAGAATAATAGTTGTAACTTTGTAAAGTAGCATTAAACATAAACATTCAAATGGGAGAATATATAGTATCGGCGCGTAAATACCGCCCGATGACGTTCGACTCGGTGGTGGGGCAGGCTGCTCTCACCGCTACGCTGAAGAACGCCGTGAAGAGTGGCAAGCTGGCGCACGCCTACCTGTTCTGCGGTCCGCGCGGAGTGGGCAAGACGACGTGTGCGCGCATCTTCGCCAAGGCAATCAACTGCATGAACCCCACAGCCGACGGCGAGGCATGCGGCGAGTGCGAGAGCTGCAAGGCGTTTGCGGAGGGTCGCTCGTACAACATCTTCGAGCTCGACGCAGCCAGCAACAACTCCGTGGAGCACATCAAGTCGCTCATGGAGCAGACACGCATACCGCCGCAGGTGGGCAAGTACAAGGTATTCATCATCGACGAGGTGCACATGCTCTCGCAGGCTGCCTTCAACGCCTTTCTGAAGACGCTCGAGGAGCCGCCGGCTCACGTGGTGTTCATACTCGCCACCACCGAGAAGCACAAGATTCTGCCTACCATTCTCTCGCGTTGTCAGATATACGACTTCGAGCGAATGACCGTAGAGAACACCATCAACCACCTGAAGCATGTGGCTGAGAAGGAAGGCATCACGTACGAGGAGGAGGCTCTGGCGCTCATAGCCGAGAAAGCCGACGGCGGAATGCGCGACGCGCTCTCCATCTTCGACCAGACGGCGAGCTTCTGCCAGGGCAACATCACGTACGAAAAGGTGATAGAAGACCTCAACGAGCTGGATGCCGACAACTACTTCAAGTTCGTCGACTACGCATTGGCGAACAAGGTGAGCGAGTGCATGGTGCTCCTGAACTCGATTATAGAAAAGGGCTTCGACGGAGGCAACCTCATCAACGGACTCGCCTCGCACGTGCGCAACGTGCTCATGGCTAAGGACGAGCAGACGCTGAAGCTGCTCGAGGTGAGCGAGCAGCAGCGCGCCAAGTACAGCGCACAGGCCAAGGCGTGCCCGACACAGTTCCTCTATAAGGCTCTGAAACTGATGAACCAGTGCGACCTGAGCTACCGACAAAGCAGCAACAAGCGCCTGCTCGTGGAGCTGACGCTTATCCAGGTGGCGCAGATCACGCAGCCGGAGGATGCCGACAGCGCGGGGCGTAGCCCCAAACAGCTGAAAACCCTGTTCAAACTTCTTGATTTCACCCGGACGAAAGCGGCTCAGCAGGTGGCTGCTCCGGGCAATGCGGCATCCGCGGCTTCGGCTCAGTCGGGTGTCGCCCAAACCGTTGCTGCCCAGCAGCAGGCTCCGGCAGCATCTGCGGCAGGTGGATCAACCAATGCATCTGCGCCTTCTGCCGCTTCTTCTGCGACTTCTGCAGCGAAACCCGCAGCTGGCGGTCCGCGCATCAAGCTCTCGTCGCTCGGTATGACCTTCCAAAGCCTACAGCGCAAGGAGGCTGTGGCGGCGAAGAAGGAGGCTGAGGTGACGAATAAGGACGAGAACGAGCAGTTCACGCAGGAACTCCTCGAGCTGCAATGGCTCTCGATGTGCAACCGTATGCCGCAGAAGATGGTGGGCCTTGCCTCCAGAATGAAGAACATGCAGCCGCGCATAGCCAACTTCCCCGACATCGAAGTGCTGGTAGACAACCAGATGCTGCTCGACCAGGTGAACGAGATAAAGGGCCGCATCCGCGTAACGCTCGCCAAGGCGCTGCACAACGGCGGCATCACTCTCTCGCTACGCCTCGCCGAGGCTGAGGAGATAAGTCGCCGAAAGACAAAGAAAGAGGTGTACGACGAACTGATGCAGCAGAAGGAAGTGAAGGCGTTCGTAGAGTCGTTAGGGCTGGAACTTGTTTAAGAGTAAAAAAGTAAAAGAGTAAAAAAGTAAAAAGGGGCTTTTAAAAGTAAGAAAGATAAAAAGTTAGGGCTGGATTCCAAACAAGGATTCCAGCCCTAACTTTTATTCGTTCCTATCGAACCCGACGTTCATTCTTGTCAAATATAGAGGGTGTGTGAAAAACTACAAAATAGAGGCGAAGGGCTAAGCGTAGGAGGAGGGTGTGCATTCTATGTTTTATATGTCTTCGTAGTAAAACCTCACGAAAAGTCATCGTCACCCGAACGGAATCTGATCGGGCGGCGTACGGAATCTGATCGGGCGGCGTACGGAATCTGATTGGACGGCGTACGCGAACGGTGAGAAAAGCTTAGGTAGTGTGTAAACAGAACCGTGACCCGATTCAGTTTACACGACCGTTCTGTTTACACTCTCTTCTCCACAATGCTTTCGATGTACTTGCACACCATGTTGATGCCTTTCAGATTGTCGCCACCCTCGGGTATGATAATATGAGCGAAGCGTTTTGTAGGCTCGATGAACTGCTCGTGCATCGGCTTGAGCACCTTCAGATAGCGGTCGACAACCATGGAGACGGTGCGTCCGCGGTCGATGGTGTCGCGCTGAATGTTGCGTATGAGGCGCTCGTCGGGGTCGCAGTCGACGAAGATGCGCAGGTCCATCATGTCGCGCAGGCGCTTGTTGAGCAGCGTCATGATGCCCTCCACTATTATCACCGGCTTCGGCTCTACGTGTATCGTCTCCTTCTCGCGGTTGCACTTCAGGTACGAGTAGGTAGGCTGTTCGATGGCGCGGCCCTCGCGCAGATCGTTAATCTGCTTTATGAGCAGCTTCCAGTCGAAGGCGTCGGGATGGTCGAAGTTGATGGCACGGCGCTCCTCTTCGGTCATGTGCGACGTGTCGTTATAGTACGAGTCGAGCGGCACTACAGCCACGTGGTGCGGCGGCAATGCCTCTACAATCTTTTTCACTACCGTTGTCTTGCCGGAACCAGTGCCGCCGGCAATACCTATTATCGTAATCTTGTCGTTTGTCATAATCTTATGCTTATTGATATATTGCGCTGAACATTCTGCTGTAGAACTCGGCTTTGCGCTCGGGTTTCATTGGGTAGGCGCGCGAACTGCTGGGCATGCGCCAAAGGCGTAGCGTGCGGTCGGCGAAGGCGAACTGCACGTTCTCGCCCACCTTCGGCTGCGTCTTTATGTCGAAGCAGGAGCAGAGCACGTCGGTGGCTTTCTGCCCCGTGGTGACGATGTCGGTGAGCTCGGGCAGCGAGTCGACCATCGCCTTAAGGTCTGTCGGCTCCACTACCTCCAGGTCTTTGTCAGACGCCGTGTTCTTCAGACGGCGCACCTCCGTCGCCGTGTCGTACATGCCTATGCGATGCTCGTTGAGGAACGGGACGATGAGGTCGAGTCGGAACGTCTTGTGCTCGGTGTCGACGAAGTGGAGCTTGTCGCTGTAGAAGCACAGTCCGAAGATGCGCCACATGTCGTTGGTGAAGTTGGGGTAGTAGAAGCGCATCGACCAGCGCTGCTCGCCCGGCGGAAAACTGCCCAGCATGAGCAGTCGGCAGCCGTCGGGGAGGAATGGGGTGAACGGATGGCGCTCGGTATTCATTACTTCTGCTCCTTCACCAGGTACACTACTACTGGCAAGTGGTCTGAGTAGCCGTCGAGCCATACGCCGCCTGCTGTAGTACGCTTCGGCGCGCCCTTGTATCTGCCCTCGCTCTGTATGAGATACGGGCGAATGTGAATCTGGTGCTGGAAGTATTTCAGCGTAGAGAAGTCCTTAGAGCCGTTGGCGTTGAGCAGATTCGGCGTCATCACGATCTGGTCGAAGAGATTCCATGTGCCATTGTAGAAGAGCGTGCCCTTGCCCTGCTTTGTGAGCAGGTTGTACCACGGGTTGTACATGTCGTCCTTGCCCGTCTTCTCGATGGTAGGCTTGCAAGAGAGCGCCTCGGTCATCGACTTGTTGGTAGGGTCGTCGTTCATATCGCCCATCACGAACACCTTGCACTTCTTGTTGGCACGCAGCAGCGAGTCCTTCACGGCACGCACCTGTCTGCCTGCCACCTCGCGATAGTAGGACGTGGTGAAGCGGCTGGGCCAGTGGCACACGATTACGGCTACCGGCTCGCCGGCGAGAGTGCCGCTCACGGTGAGGAATCCGCGTGTGATGAAGTTGGAGTCCTTAGGCTCTTCGGGCACGTAAGGCACGAGGCGCACGTCCTTCATGGTGAAGAAGCGCGGGTTGTAGAGCATGGCGCAGTCGATGCCGCGGCGGTCGGGTCCCTCTACGTGTACATATTTATATCCGCGCTGCTTCAGCGGAGCCTGCGCTGTGAGGTCGTCGAGCACCTTCGAGTTCTCCACCTCCGACATGCCTACTATGGCGCAGCCGATGCCCGGCAGCTTGTCGGTGCCAAGGTCGGCGATGGCCTGCGCCATGTTGCGCAACTTGTGGGTGTACTTCAGTCCGTTCCACTTGTACGAGCCGTTAGGCAGGAAGTCGTAGTCGCGCTTGCCCTCGTCGTGGCAAGTGTCGAAGAGGTTCTCCTGGTTGTAGAAGCCTACGGCGTAGAGATTAAACTTTTTCTGGGCCGATGCTCCGAGAGTGATGCAGAGGAGCAGGGCGAGGATAAAGAGATTCTTTTTCATTTTAGTTATTTGTTTTTTTTATTCTTGTTTCGTTTAATACATGGGTATATAGTGCAAAGTTACAGTAAATCCTTATTATTGCACCCTGTTTCATGCTTTTTTTGCATTAAAATACAAAACGTTACGCCCTTTTTGCGTGTTGCAGCATTGAAACACCATATTAATATAAATAAAGTTAGGAAACATTTCTTTTTTTGAATAAAAATGTGTTACTTTGCAATCTATTTCTTTTGCTGCATGCGGCAGGCTTGCGAGCTTTCCGTGGATAGGATGAGACCTTTGCACGGCTGGCTGAAGTAGGGAAAATGTAGCAGCAGCGATATAACGAAATTTCATTAAATAATTATAAACACTTACATGCAAAAGAAGCTTAAATTAGCAGTGCTGGCAATGTGCTGCGCTCCGTCTGCATTCGCACAGACAGCAGCCGACTCGATCGGCTTCCACAGCGAAGCGGCGAGCGAGGCTGCCTTCACTTTCACAGAGGCACAGCTCGGTGAGGACGACGACATGACACAGAACGTGACCATCGTCAACTCTAACACCGACATCTATGCCAGCCAGGTGGGCTATCTGTTCTCACCGGCACGTTTCCGCTATCGTGCATTCGATCAGAAGTACAACGAAGTTTATCTCAACGGATTGCTGCTGAACGATATGGAGAGCGGACAGTTCCGTTACTCTCAGGTGGGCGGTCTGAACAACATGACACGCAACCAGGAGTTCGCCCTTCCGTTCGAAAGCAACAACTTCGCAATGTCAGGCATGGGCGGATCGAACAACTATAACTTCCGTCCGTCGGCAATGCCCGTAGGCCACCGCTTGACAGTAAGCGGCGCCAACCGCAACTATACCCTGCGCGGCATGTACTCGTACAGCAGCGGACTCTCTGAGAAGGGATGGGCGTTCACCGGCAACGTGAGCTACCGCTGGGCACGCAACGGATACGTAGAGGGCACATTCTACAACTCGCTCTCTTACTTCCTCGCCGTGCAGAAGGTGATGGGCAACCACAGCCTCTCGCTCTCTACATGGGGCAACCCGACCGAGCGCTCTACACAGGGCGCTGCAACGGACGAGGTATACTGGCTCGCCAACAACCGCTACTACAACCCCTACTGGGGCTATCAGAACGGCAAGAAGCGCAACTCGCGCGTCGTGAACGACTTCGCTCCGAGCGCCATCCTCACATGGGACTGGAACTTCAACGAGAACTCGAAACTCACTACGTCGTTCTTCGGCAAATACTCTATGTACAAGAGCACCAAGCTCAACTACAACAACGCCGATAACCCACATCCTAACTACTGGAAGAACCTGCCGTCGAGCTACTACGACGTATGGTACGGCAACAACGACTCGTATCGCACGGAGCAGGCTTACGAAGACTGGAAGACATCGTACGACTACTGGCGCGCATCGAAGGCTAACCGACAGATCAACTGGGACCGCCTCTACTATGCTAACAAGAACACGGCAGCTCAGGGCGGCGACGCTATGTACTATATCCAGGCTAAGCACAACGACAACCTCATGTTCTCGCTCGCTTCTACCTTCAACCACCAGATTGACAAGGACAAGAAGTTCAACGTAGGCGTGATAGCTGCCACAAATAAGGCTATGCACTACCAGACAATGGAGGATCTGCTCGGCGCTTCTCAGTTCCATAATATCAACACTTATATTATCTCTGACAAGTACACCGCAGCTTCGCCCGAGGCACAGTACGACCTCAACCATCCTAACGCTGTAGTGAAGGAAGGCGACCGCTTCGGCTACGACTACAACCTCTTCATCAACAAGGGCAAACTCTGGACATCGTACACCGAGAACTTCGGACCGCTCAACTATACCGTGGCTGCCCGACTCGGCTACACATCTATGCAGCGCGAAGGCAAGATGCGCAACGGTCTGGCTGCTAACAACTCGTTCGGCAAGAGCAAGACAGCGGAGTTCGTTGACGGCGGATTCAAGTTCGGCTCTAACCTCACGCTCGGACACGGCAACGTGCTCACACTCGGCGTAGGCTACGAACACCGCGCTCCTGAGGCACGTGCGGCATTCATGTCGCCGGAGGTGAACAACGACTTCGTTCAGGGTCTCAAGAACGAGCGCATCTTCAGCACAGAGCTCGGCTACATGTACGAGAACTCTTGGCTCCACCTCAACCTCAAGGGCTACTACAGCCGCATGACCAACGTTTCCGACTGGCAGAACTTCTATAACGACGACACCAACTCGTTCATCTACGTGTCGATGACCGATATGAACAAGTCGTACTACGGTGCGGAGCTCGGCGCTAAGTTTAAGCTCACCAGCTTCCTCGACGTGAAGCTCATCGGTACAATCAGCGAGGCGAAAATTACGAACAACTCTAAGCTCTGCTACATGGAGTCGACAAGCGCTACGCTGCACGGCACAGGTCAGGAAGGCGAGAACTACGACTACATACACAACAAGGGCATGCGCGACAGTGGCACACCGCTCACAGCGCTCAGCCTCGGCGTAAGCTACCACCAGAAGGGTTGGTTCATCGACCTCAACTGCAACTACTACGACCGCATCTATCTGTCGTATTCGCCCAACTACCGTTTCGACGAGAACATCAAGCGTCGTAACGACGTGATGAAGGCGCTCGACCGTCCTATCATCAACGACGTGACTGGCGAAATCATCCCCGGTGCACTCGACCAGGCTAAGGGACACGGCGGATTCATGCTCGACGGCTCAATCGGTCGCAGCATATATCTCAAGCACGGCTCGTTGTCAATCAACCTCATGGTGCAGAACATCCTCAACAACCGCAACATCGTTACTGGCGGTTACGAGCAGAGCCGAAGCGGATACACACAGAGCGCTAACCTGCGCGGATATTCGTTCGAGAAGAACCCGTTCAAGTTCTACGCTTTCGGTACAAACGGTATGCTGAACATTACTTATAAATTCTAAATCACAGAAAGAAGATGAAAAGTTTAAAATATCTGAAACTCGCGCTCTTCGCGCTTGTTATAGGTCTTTCGGCTACATCTTGTATGGATGACGACTGGACAGACCCTACTGGCGAGGTGGCACCGTTCGGCAACAACCAGCTTCAGGAGACCAACGTCGTTAACATCGCCGACTTGAAGTCGAAGTACAGCGCGCTGCTGAAGGACAAGGTGAACGACACCGTACGCATCGCCGACGGTGTGCAGATTAAGGCTCGCGTAACGGGCAACGATATCTCTGGCAATATCTACAACCAGATCATGCTCGAGGACGCTACCGGCGGCATCGTCATCAGCGTTGCTCAGGGCGGTATGTGCGGTCAGCTGCCTATCGGTCAGGAAGTGCTCATCGACCTCGGCGGACTCTACTACGGCGCTTACCGTACACAGCCGCAGATTGGCGTTCCGTACACCGATTTCAAGAAGAACCAGACTTACCCGAGCCGCATCAGCCGCACCGAATGGCAGACTCGCTTCAAGATTCTCGGCAAGGCAGACGCTTCGCTCGTCGTGCCTCATGTGTTCGAGACTTCAGAAATCAGCACTCTAAACAACGAGACTGTGGCACATAAGTACACAGGACAGATCGTAACGCTGAAGGGTGTTGAGTTCGACACCGCAGACGGCAAGGTTACATTCGCTCCCGAGGCAGAAGGTGCTTCTACAGGCTATGGCGTTACACGCTACTTCAAGGGCTACACCGCTCAGAAGAAGCAGATAGGTATCCGCACAAGCTGCTACGCTAAGTTCGCTGCCGAGACATTGCCGAAGGGTAAGCTCAACGTAACCGGTATTCTCACCGTCTACAAGACCAGCGCAACGTCGTCTTACGGCACAACCGTGCAGCTCGTTCTGCGCTCGCAGTCTGATATCGAGGTGCTCGAGCCGGAGAAGAATAAATAAAGCCTTTGCGATATAGCATTATCGGCAGCAAGGCTATCCACATTATTATTAATATACAACAAGCAAACAAACAAAAGAATATGAAAAAGATATTTTTCTCAATGCTCGTCGCAGCGATGACGGCATTCACATTCACAAGCTGTGAGGACGTTCCCGAGGCTTATGAAATTCCTGGTGGCGGCAACGGCGGCGGTTCAACCGAAATGACAGGCAATGGTACCGCAGAAAGTCCTTACACTGTAGAGGACATCAAGAAGCATGGCGCCACTGGCAGCAATGTCTTCGTTAAGGCTTACATCGTAGGCTTCGTTCCCGACAAGGCTATCGACGAGGCTAAGTTCACAGCCGAGGGTTGTGAGGTTGCAAGCAACGTTCTCATCGCAGTTTCTGCTGACGAGACTTCTGTAGACAACGTAATGCCGGTACAGCTTCCAGTAGGTGATGTACGCAACGCAATCAACCTCAAGGACAATCCTGCAAACTACAAGCAGGAGGTTGTTCTCTGCGGTAACATCGAGGCTTACTTCGGCAAGACCGGTCTGAAGTCGGTAGTTTGGGCTAAGCTCGGCGACAAGGAGTTCGGTGCAAAGCCTGGTACAGAGACTGGCGGCGATACCGAAGTTGCTGGCACACCGAAGGGCACCGGCACAAAGGACGATCCGTTCAACAGCGTAGCTGCTAATGCTGAGGCAAACAAGCTGGCTGCAAACGCTGTGTCTGACCAGGGATACTACATCAAGGGTAAGGTGGTTTCTGTAAAGGAGGCTTTCTCTGCACAGTTCGGCAACGCTTCTTTCTACATCTCTGACGACGGCAAGGCAGACGGACAGTTCCTCGTGTTCCGTTCGCTCTATCTCGGCAACCAGAAGTGGACAGAGGGTCAGCCTAACATAGCTGAAGGTGACGAGGTTGTGGTTTACGGCAAGCTCACCAACTACTACGGCAATACTCCTGAGACGGCTCAGGGCACTACATACCTTGTGTCTGTAAACGGCAAGACAGAGGGCGGTTCTACTGGTGGCGAGGACAAGCCGGGCGAGGACAAGCCTGCAGGCAATGGCAATATCGCTATCAACGGCACAACACTCACACTCTCTAACCCGAGCGTTCAGGCTGGTGCAACAACAGTAGAGGTGGTTCCTGGCGACTTCTATACAGAGAACGGAGCTGAGGTTACAACCATCACTCTTAAGGACGGCACAAAGATCGTCTTCGACGCAAACGGCGAGAAGAACGGTCCGAAGTATTACACAGGTGCTAACTACTCTAACATCCGTGTTTACAAGAACAACACTATTACTTTCGAGGGTCACAAGGCAATCGCTAAGGTTGTGTTCAGCTGTGATGTAGACAAGAATAAGAATGTCAATTGCGTCGGCAACGAGACTGCTACTGTTGTTATCGACGGCAAGACAATGACTTATACAAACGTCTTCAAAGAGGCTTCTGGCGGTGGCGTTCAGTTGCGTATAAACAAGATCGTAATCACATACGCTAAGTAATAGGCTTATTTACTATCGTAAGTAATACGATTCTTTAATATTCCAAGCCGTTTCAAACATTGAAGCGGCTTGGAATTTTTGTTTTCAAAAATTTGTGGGTCTCATAAAAAAGTCGTAACTTTGCATCCGCTAAGCGTTTGAAAGCGAATTATTTATTTAACACTATAACAATTTAAACAAAATGAAGAAGGGAATTCATCCAGAAAACTATCGCCCCGTCGTATTCAAGGATATGTCCAACGGCGATATGTTCCTTACAAAGTCTACATGCAAGGCTACAGAGACAGTAGAGTTTGAAGGCGAAACTTACCCAGTAGTAAAAGTCGAAATCTCAAGCACATCTCACCCGTTCTATACTGGTAAGAGCAAGCTTGTCGATACTGCAGGTCGCGTAGATAAGTTCATGAACCGCTACGCAAAGGTTCGCAAGTAAGGAAAAGAACGAGATATATACTTCAGATAGACACGCTCTATTTTTGAATATGAATATTGAGGGTGTGTTCCATTCGTAGTTGCATATACGTATGGAACACACTCTCTTTTTTATTTGTAAAAAGGGGCTTTTAAAAGTAAAAAAGTAAAAGAGTAAAAAGGGACTTTTAAAAGTAAAAGAGTAAAGAGTAAAAAGGCTTTTTAAAAGATATATTCAGATGAAGCAATATTATAAATACGCATTGCGCTGCGCAGCGATGGCTGTGCTGATGCTCTCTGCGCTCACCTTCAGCGCTTGTGGAGACGACGAGGAGGGCGGCAACGGCAGCCAGAGCGGACAGGTAGACAAGAAGAACAAGAACGCTAACGTGCCGTCGGCTGCCAACGGCTACAACAAGGCGATACAGCGCACCGAATTCCCAGCTCTGAAGCAGGGCGGCAAGCAGAAGATTATTGTCTATCGCATGACATCTACATCTTACGATAAAGACGGCGTAAACTTCTCGGTGGAGTGGGACTGCAACAAGCGTTCGCAGCGCTGGACGTGCTATCAGATGCACAAAGGCTACTCGGGCAAGTATTCGCGTGAGTCGGACTCCTTCTTCTTCGATGCTACGAACCTCAATAGCAACGAGTATTGGGGCGAGTACACTTACTTCCCTGGCTACGACCGTGGGCACATCTGTCCGAGCGGCGACCGCACTGCATCGAAGGAGATGAACGTACAGACTTTCGTTATGACGAATATGCAACCGCAGTATCATAAGTTTAATGGTTTCGACAAGAAAACAGGTGATAATGGCTTGTGGGTGCGTATGGAGAACCAGCTGCGCAAGTGGGCTGACAAGCTCTCTGCAACGGATACTATCTTCGTCTGCAAGGGTGCTACCATCGACAGCGAGGCGAACATCATCACGCGCATCAACGGCAAACTCATTGTGCCGAAATATTTCTACATGGCTATCCTGCGCAAGAGTTCGTTCGGATATGCGGGCATGGCGTTTTGGAGCGACCAGACAAAATCATGGCGCATGAACGAGACGTTACGTTCACACGCCATTTCTATCAGCGAGCTTGAGAAGCGCACTGGCATCGACTTCTTCTGCAATCTGCCTGATGATGTGGAGGCGCAGGTCGAGAAGACGTTCAACCCGAGTGTCTGGTCAGGCTTGTAGAGAATTCTCCGTACTGAGATAATCTCCCACAGATTTCACGGAACACACAGAAGTTGTGGTGCTTTCAAGGGGGTGCACTTGTCTCAAGTGCACCAACCGATCAAGAAGTGCACCAACCGAGAAGGCGTACCATCAGCTCGGTTGGTGCAGCTGAGACAGCTGCACCCCCTGGGGCGAGCTATTTCTTTGCGCTGTTCGTAGCCCACAATCCTGCGAACGTGAACGCTCCGTTGATCATGAGCAGCTCGTAGCCGAAGCGGTAGCCCCAGAGATGCTGCGCGGTGATGTCGAGAGCGTAGCAGAGTAGGGGTGAGGCGAGGCAGACGTATGGCACGAGGCGGTCGTTGACGGTGCGGCGCGTGAGCAGACCGAAGGCGAACAGACCTAACAGCGGACCGTAGGTGTAGGAGCAGAGCACGTAGATGGCATCAATGACACTCGTAGAGTTGAGCATGCGGAACAGCAGTATGAACGCCACGAACACCACGGCGATGCCTACATGCGCACGGCGGCGCAGACGCTCGTCTTCGGGACGCTCGCAGATGTCGACGCAGTAGCTCGTGGTAAGCGCCGTGAGCGCCGAGTCGGCACTGGAGAACGACGCCGCAACGATGCCGATGGTGAAGAACACGGTGACGACGGTGCCCAATGCACCCGTAGCCGCGAACATCGGCAGCAGTTCGTCGCCAGCCGCAGGCAGCGGTGTGCCCTCCTTCTGCGCCAGCATCATAAGCAGCACGCCGAGCGCCATGAACAGCAGGTTGGCTGGCACGAAGGCGAAACCATACGTACACACATCCTTTTGAGCCTCGCGTAGCGATTTGCACGTGAGGTTTTTTTGCATCATGTCCTGATCCAAGCCCGTCATCACGATGGCGATGAAGGCTCCGCTGAGCAGCTGCTTCCAGAAGTTTTGCGTCGACACCCAGTCGTCCCACACGAACATGCGGCTGTGCTCGTCGGCAGCCACCGCCTGCACGGCTTCGCCCACGCTCATGCCCAGCTGCTGCGTCACATTATATATAATAAGGAGCAGCGCGGCGAACATGCAGGTGGTCTGGAACGTGTCGGTCCACACCAGCGTCTTGATGCCGCCGCGGCGCGTGTAGAGCCAGATGAGCAGCGTCATGCCGACGACGGTTACGGGGAACGGCACGCCCACGGCGTCGAACACGAAGCGCTGCAGAATGATGCAGACGACGTAGAAGCGCACGGCGGCGCCCGTCATCTTCGACGTGAGGAAGAACCATGCGCCGGTCTTGTACGACCGCT
>OQVS01000908.1_pt1 | contig 20626 bp, 18 predicted proteins | sample 1691601 | NCBI WGS metagenome assembly OQVS01 (sample SAMN03418268, study PRJEB22391) | human gut metagenome | biome: human-gut; feature: organic feature; material: feces | host: Homo sapiens | place: Tanzania | collected 2013-01
TCAGCCCAAAGCACGCCGACATCTACCTGCTCTACTCGAAATATCCGCTGCCCGAACGACCTGTGATTCAAACAGCCATGAACGTAAGGATTGGCGACATCAAAGAACTTGAACCGGGCGAAGCGATTATGGTCAACAAGCACGGAGAAGTGTCCATCAAGCAGATTTTGCCAAAACTTGACAATCAAAAATGCTCATTTGAAAGAATTTATTTCTCGCGCGGCAGCGATGCCGACATCTACAAGGAACGCAAGTTGCTTGGCAAAAATCTGACCGGAAAAATTCTAAAAGCCGTAGATTACGACTTAGACAACACTATCCTTTCGTTCATTCCAAACACGGCTGAAGTGGCATACATCGGCATGTGTGAGGGCGTAGATGAATACGAAAAAGAGTTGCAATGCAAGGCAATCCTCAAACTGGATAGCCACACTCCAGATTTCCCAGAAAAAATCAAGGAAATACTCAATAAGCGAGTAAGGAAAGAGAAAATTGCTATCAAAGACATCAAATTGCGCACCTTCATTGCCGAGGGTAAATCGAGAAACGAACTGGCAGCGCATGTGTATGATGTGACCTACGGACAGGTGAAAAACGATGTTGATAATTTGGTTATCATCGACGACAGCATCGTGCGTGGCACCACGCTAAAGCAATCCATCGTCAGGATTATCGATCGCTTGCACCCGAAAAGAATTGTGGTGGTATCTTCTTCTCCACAAGTGCGTTACCCCGACTATTACGGTATCGACATGTCGAGAATGGCTGAATTTTGCGCTTTCCGTGCAGCAATCGCCTTAATTCAAGAACGTGGAATGGGCGATTTGATTACCAGCACCTATAAAAAATGCAAAGCACAGGAGGATTGGAAGAAAGAAGATGTGGTGAACTATGTGAAGGACATTTATGTTCCGTTTACCGACGAGGAAATTTCCGACAAAATAGCAGAAATGATTACCGGACCGGAAATCAAGGCTGAGGTGAAGCTCGTTTACCAATCAATCGAAGGATTGCACAACGCCATTCCCAATCACCCCGGCGACTGGTATTTTTCAGGCAACTACCCAACTCCAGGCGGAAACAAGATGGTGAACCAGGCGTTCATCAACTGGTATGAGGGAAATCCCGATAAGCGATAAAGCCAAATATTGTTTCAAATCGGTCATTAGGGTTCCTAATGGCCGATTTGTTATTATTGTAGTGGCACAGGATTGAAATAGGTGTCGGTATCGGCATCAAACTTTAGAAAACCCTCATCGATTAAAAAAGAGAGATTGTCCATAATGTCGTCTTTCGAGAACGCAAGGGTGCTGACAAACTCTTCAATCTTGCGTGGCTTCAGTTGAGCCATATACAAAATGCCGCTCCTCACATCTTCTTGTGTGTAGCTTGCTTTTTGTTTTTCGGCAATACAAACATCGCAATTTCCGCAGTTTTCATGGGTGCTTTCGCCAAAATATGACAAAAGGATTTTCTCGCGGCAAACCGATTTACCAAAGGCGTAACCTATGACCGACTCGATGCGTTGCTCCATTCGCTCACGTTGGTGTTCGTAGATGGTCAAGGGGATTTGCACATACTTTGGTTCTTCACGCGACGTGGTAATTACGATATACGCCGTGCGCTTTCGTGGTATGTAATGCAGAATGCGCTGGCGCGTCAATTCAATCAGCGCATCGTAAATTTGCTGGTCGGTAAGACCGTAGCGGAATGAGAGCACCGACTCGTTGATGAAAACATAGTCGGAAAACAGACCTGTGTAGGTGCGCAACAATGCTTGAAGCACCTTGTCAACATCTGCATTTGAAGTGTGAATATGGTATAATTCTTCCTTAGTGGCAAGAATCATCACCCTCGACTGGTGGTCCATTTCCTCTATATACTCAATGTAGCCTGCTTGCGTGAGCAGTTTGAGCGCGCTGTGGGTGGGAAGAATCGGAAATTTGAAAGTGCGGCAAAATAGTTCGAAATTAAACTCGTACTGATGCTGATAGCCCTCACCCAACGCCACATGTAAATGGTTGCAGAGCATTTCATACACCATTTTGATGAAATCGCGTTCGGGATATGAGTCGGTGATGTGACGGCGAAGCGTTCGTTCGTCGTTATGCCCCGTGAGCAACACAGCATACGAGCGTTTGCCATCGCGGCCAGCACGGCCAGCCTCTTGATAGTATTCCTCAAGCGAATTTGGAATATCCACATGCACCACCACACGGACATCGGGTTTGTCAATGCCCATGCCAAACGCATTAGTAGCAACAATCACACGAATTTCGCCCGATTTCCATTTGTTTTGCTTATCCGCCTTATCTTCCACATACAGCCCTGCATGATAGAAATCGGCACTGATGCCAAATCTGATAAGTTGGTCGGCAATTTCTTTGGTGCGCTTGCGGCTTCGCACATACACAATGGCTGAACCGGAAACGGATTTGAGAATGTGAACCAGTTCCCTGATTTTCTCATCAGTGGGGCGAACCACATAAGATAAATTATCGCGCGCAAAACTCTTCTTGAAAATAGCTGGCTTCCTGAACTCCAGTTGCTTAACAATATCATCAACCACCACTTCGGTAGCGGTGGCAGTAAGGGCAAGCACTGGCGTGTCGGGGAAATATTGTCGGATTGAGGCAATTTGCAGGAATGACGGGCGAAAATCGTAGCCCCATTGTGAGATGCAATGCGCCTCATCGACCACTATCATACTCAAATTCATCAACCGCAACTGGTCGACAAACGATTTAGAGCAAAGGCGCTCTGGGGAAACGTATAAAAACTTATACTTCCCAAAGCGACATTTCTCAAACACTTTCTTGGTTTCGGAAAACGACAGTCCAGCATAAAGGTAGCAGGCTTTGATGCGGCGCTCCAACAGGTTATCCACCTGGTCTTTCATCAATGAAATGATAGGGGTAACCACCAGAGTGAGTCCGTCGAGAATCATGCCAGGCACTTGGAAAGTAATGCTTTTTCCACCACCTGTAGGCATAAGCCCCAACGTATCATTCCCTGCCAGAACCGACTGAATGATATCTTCTTGAAGGGGGCGAAAACTATCGTACCCCCAATATTTTTTCAGTATCTCATGCGGGCTTCTCATCACCAACCGCTTCTTGGTCGTGAATTCTGATAGCTTTAATCAGCAGTTGAACCGTGGTAGCGCCTCTACGCTTGTTTTCTTCGATGGTGTAGCAGATGTCAAATGGCTTGCGCTGCTTAATATAGTCGAAATATTCCGACATATTAAAGCCAATGCCATTCATAATCTTATTGCTCTTGCTATCTACCAGTTCAAACTTGATATGCTCCATTTTGCGGCCAACAATTTTGCTGGTGCCGAAATCAAACACATTACGAGTGAAGAACACAGGTTTTGTGTTGTCGGGGCCAAATGGGTTGAACAGACGCAACGTTTTGAGCAATTCAGGATTAATCTGGTCGAAATCGAGTTCACAATCCAAATTGATTTGAGGCGTAACCTGCTCAAGTTCGATATGCGACTCCACATATTCGGTGAGGCGGCGACGGAATTCCCCGATATTCTCCACTTTCATAGAAAGGCCCACTGCATTGGTGTGGCCACCGAAAGTTTCGAGAAGGTCGCGGTTTTCATTAATAGCCTTATAGATGTCGAATCCGTTCACAGAGCGTGATGAACCGATAGCAATGCCGTCGGCATCATAAGTAAGCACCACCGATGGACGGAAATGCAATTCTGCCAAGCGCGATGCCACAATGCCGATAATGCCCTTATGCCAATTCTCGTCATAAATAACAATCGGCTTCTTGCCTTGGATTTGCTTTTTGTGATTTTCGATAATCACATTAGCCTCTTCCGTGCTACGGCGGTCAAGCTCTTTGCGGTCTTTGTTATACTGGTCGATGCGCTTGCTGATTTCGTAGGCTTCCGAACTACTCTTGGTCACAAGCAGCTTCACCGACTCCGTGCCCGACTCCATACGTCCCGACGCATTGATGCGAGGACCAATTTTGAATATGATGTCGGAAATGGTGATTTCCTTGTTCGACAAGCCGCAGAGCTTGATGATGCTTCGGAAACCCACATTTGGGTTCGAGTTCAATCGCTTCAAACCATAGTAAGCAAGCACACGGTTTTCGCCCACGATTGGCACAATATCGGCTGCAATGCTTACAGCGCACAAATCCAGCAGACTCTCAAGCCCATACATATTGTCCATGCCATTGCTGATGGCAAAACCTTGCATAAACTTGAAGCCTACACAGCAACCACACAATTCCTTGAACGGATATTTGTCGTCTTTGAGTTTTGGGTTAAGGATAGCCACTGCGTCGGGCAAAACATCGTCGGGCACATGGTGGTCACACACAATGAAGTCGATCCCCAGCGACTTAGCATAGGCAATTTCTTCAATCGCCTTAATACCGCAGTCGAGAATAATAATCAACTTTACGCCAATACTGTGAGCATAATCCACACTTTTTATGGATATGCCATAACCCTCATCGTCGCGCGTGGGCACATAGTACTCCACGTTTGAGTAGAAGTTAAGTAGATAACGGTACACCAGGGCCACAGCCGTAGTGCCATCGACATCGTAGTCGCCATACACCATTATCTTTTCTTTTGCCCCTAAAGCATCATTCAGACGGGCAACAGCCTTGTCCATGTCCCTCATCAGGAATGGATCGTGCAATTGGCTCAACGATGGATAGAAAAACTCCCGGACTTGCTCCCGAGTTTTTATACCACGTTGCACCAAAAGACGGGCTATAGGAGCGCAGTTGGGGAACCGTGTCGCCAGCTGGGCTTCTATCTTGCTTTCTTCGGATGTTAGAGGTAAGTAATTCCATTTACTTATCATTTATGTTGTCATTTTTATTGGCAACTGGGGCAACGCAACGAGCGTTGAAGGGTGTATATAAAAATATCATGCCGAAATAGTTTTTTCATTCGGCAAAAAACCGATTCCTTATCATGAGTGCCAGTCGAAAACAGAGACCTCAAATGGAATCAGATGAAATGGCTGAAACAGTTTATAATTAAGAGGTTACCTATTATTGGAAGTCCACAACAGAATAACGCACGACACCATTCCGCATATTTTACGCAAATATACGGCAAAAAGCAATAAAATACAACAAAAACAGGATATTATTTTTTGATATTCACATCTAATTGTGGGAATGGGAATTCGAGCCCCTCCTTTGGAAGACGCTTGTATATTTCCTCGCCTATGGCAAACTTCACATCCCAATACACGGAGTTTTCCACCCATGCACGCACCACAAGCACCACATCGCTGCCGCCCAATTCGCTCACAGCCACAAAAGGCGCAGTGGCAACAGGGCAAATATTGGCATCGGGTTCATGGATGATGCGCTCGTCATCTGCCAAAATTCCCAAAATCACTTTTCTTGCCTTATCTATGTCGGAACCATAGGCAATCGACACTTTCCATTCCACTCTGCGATACTTCTCAGATGAGAAATTATTAATCACACCTGTGGACAAGCCGCCATTCGGAATCACTATCCGCTCATTGCTGTTGGTGGTGATGATGGTATGGAAAATTTGTATTTCTCTCACCACACCCATGTTGCTGCCAAACACAATATAGTCGCCCACTTTGTAGGGTTTGAGGAGCAAAATCAGCACGCCGCCAGCGAAGTTTTGAAGCGTTCCACTCAGTGCCATACCCACTGCCACACCAGCCGAAGCAAAGAGGGCGATAAACGAACTCGTCTCGATTCCGATGATGCCAATGACCGAAACAATCAATATGAACATCAGCGTGATTTTCAACAAACTCAATAGGAATGTTGCAAGTGAAGGTTCAATGTTGCGACGTTGAAGAAAAACTTTAAGTATGGCATGGAGTTTGCCTATCACAAACTTGCCTACATAGAACACCAGTACGGCAATCACCAAGTGGAAACAGAATGTTACCACCTTCGAAACCAAACCCTGTAAAATTTCGGCCCAAGGAAATGCTTCAAACTCCGAAATATTGGTCGGAGCTTTTTGAATAAGCGAGTCGGGGTTAAGAATCGACTGCATTTTAGCCACCTTAGCCGAATCAACTACCTGCGGAACTTGTAACAATAAGTGTGAAAGCATAATCAAATTTTATTATCAATACGCAAATTTAACTAAATATCGTAAAATCGGCAAAATAATAAAATAAATAGAATTAACTTTGCGAAAACAAACGAAAATGAAGACAGAAAAAATTATATTATTCCTCACGCTTTTCTTATTGGTGAGCACATCAATCAGCACCAACGCCCAAGTGATTTCATCGCTCAACGAGCAAAACACAAAGATTGCGAAACAAGAGAAAGCCATACCCAAAAAGCAAACACAATTCTCGGCACAAGGTGCCACTAAAGTGAGCATCGACACCACCACCATCTATTACGCTTACCTTGATTCGGCACAAAATTGCATCGATGAAAAGAATTGGAGTAAAGCTGAAGATTTCATACGCAAATCCATTAAGAGCGAACCAGGTAACCCCAACAACTCTCTGCTAATTTCAAACCTTGCCACTATCCAAAGATATCAAGGAAAACTTGAAGATGCAATCAAGAACTATACCCTTGCCATCGATATGACTCCAAACGCCATCACACTGCTCAACAATCGCGCCTCATTATATATAGAGGCGAACCAAGTGGACAATGCGATGAGCGACTACAAAAAAATCATAGCCATCGAGCCCGACAACGAGGAAGCGCGCTATAATATCGGTATGATTTATCTGGAGAAAAACGATTTCAAGGAAGCCGAACGCCAATTTGATGAGATTTTAAGATACCGCCCCAATTCGCTGCTCTCAAATGAAGGCAAGGCATTCCTTTGTAAAGCCACCGGCAATTACGCAAAGGCGGCAAGCCATTTCTCAGAAGTGATCAAAACCTCGCCATCGGCGACGCTCTTGGCCAACAGAGCCGACTGCTATTTGATGACGAACAAACTGAGTGAAGCAGCCGACGACATCAACAGCGCCATTCAAATCACCCCCGACGACGGCTATCTTTACCTACTGCGCGCAAAATTGAAAAAAATGCGCTACGAAAATGAAGAATCCAAAAAAGATATTCAATTAGCTATCGACCATGGAGTTGACCTAAAATTGGCGAAAGAGATGCTGAAATAAGCGCAGAAATATCGAAAAAATAATTTTGAATTACGCCCAAAAAGGACTAATTTTGTAGTATGATTTCGATGATTGAGCACATAGAATATTTGATGTTGAGTAACGATTGTGTAGTTGTTCCTGGCTTTGGCGCATTTATTGCCCAATACACCAGTAGTCACAACTGCGCACAGAATTCCAAATTCACATCGCCCAAACGCAACATCAGTTTCAACGCATCAATCAACCACAACGATGGGCTGTTGGCCAACTCTATTGCCAAAAAAGCGTCGATTCCTTACGCCGAGGCTTTGAAGCAAATTGAGAAAAGCACCACCATCTGCCGCCAAGCATTGAGCGACGGTTCGGAAGTGCCTTTTGGCAGACTTGGCTTTTTCATCAGCAATGGTGAGGGTCATATTGAATTCATCCCATTCCATCACGAACATGCTAACGACGACTTCTTCGGACTTCAATCATTCTCGTTCCCCACTTTGGCAGAACGAAATGCACAGGTGGCTAACGAAGAAACCGTGAGCGAAACTTACAGCGAGCCAGAAATCAATATTGGCAGAAGAAATTGGTTCAGCCACAAGACTGTGCAAATTGCGGCATCTATCGTGATGCTGGTTTGTCTCACGTTTGCGCTCTCCACTCCTATCATCGTCGATAAGCCCACCCACCAGTTGGCAACGCTGAATGTGCCCACACCCACCATGCCAAAGCACAAGGTGGTGAAAACCGAGGAAATCAGTCTGTCAAAGCAAGTGGAAGCAGTCAGTGAAAAGAAAGAGGCAAACTCAAACGGCCGCTACGCCATCATTATCTGTTCGCTGAAAAAGCAAAGTCAGGTTGCCCAATATTTCCAAGAGAATAAGGACATCAACCCTGCCAACGTGATCAAGAAGAATGGATATTACATGATTTACTTTAATCGTGGCGACAACTATCAAGAATTGGTAAAAGAGGCAAAGAAAATGCCAAAGCCATATACCGAATTCTGGATTACTCAAGTATAAACAAAGACATCAATACAAATCAAGGCAATAATTTACCTCTTCGGGGTCTTGTCGCGACGACAAGACCTCGTTATTTTTTTAGACAAATAAGGGTTGCGATTGAAACAAGCCAAAGGCATGTCCCTACAATTTGCATGTAAATTGGGCGATTACTTAGCGCAAGACTTTTTAAACTCAACCTAATGGTTGGGTTAGAAGATGCTTGAAAGTAGGGTTTGCTTTTCTGCTTCTGATTTGAAGCAGGATTCTGGGATAACGAGAAAGCGGTATTTACTCGATTCTATTTGCAAGAGTATTTTGCGCTTGTGGGTATGGATTTTTTTCACCTCACCCTTATTCACCGTTACGGTGCGAAGTTTTGGATTTTCAAATTCCAGCACGAGAGCCCCATCGGTGGTCAGCGAAATCGTTTTCTCTGAAATCGACCACACCATTGAATTGGTGAGCATATAATTAAAATACAGCAGAATCATGATGAAGGGCACAACCACAAACAGCACCATTAGTGATGCTATCAAAATGCGGATGTCGTGAACGGACAGACACCCACACACCAATAACGGAAACAAGAAGAAAATCCAATTATCGGAAATGAAGTGGGAAAACACCGCTTTTGCATATTCCCCACTTGTGATTTTGCAAGAAATTGACAATTTCAAATTATTCAGAGTAATTTTTCTGCGTTGTGATTATTTCTTTTTTGCGGCAAACTTGACTCTGCGTTTAGCCAGTTCTTCGTAGCCTTTGCGATAAGTGTCCATGTTTTGAGGAATCAGGATTTGGCAATAGCCTGTGCCTTGCTTGTTGTAAAGCTTCTGTAAATTCACATAATGCTTGCCATTGCCACGCTTAATTGGGAACACCTCATTTTCACGCTGGTTCACTATATCACATTGTGGAGAATGATTGTCCTTACCTTTGCCCACCAAACATTCAGGCACGCCGTTTTCCCAAAGCCACACCGGGAAGATTTCGGCACATGGAGGATAGCCCAAACCCATCCACATGGTGGTGAGCACCGGATTTTCACCGGGCAGCACGCCCTCAATCACTGTGGTGGCGGTGGAAATACGTCGTGGAATAAAATCCTGGTCCACCACCCATTCTGTGTCAGAGTTGGTGAAGTCCTTATCAAGCACGCTGTGATAAAAAGTGCGCGACACTTCTTCCGTAAACACGGCAGGAGTGAAGTCGTGGCGCATAATGTGTGGCGCGAGCAGTTTTTTCTCATTGGCTTCACGCACATATCCAGCGCCATCGTCAACACGGCCACTATATGAATAGTTGGTGCGCATCAAAATGCCATCAGGAGCATCTTTCAGGTCGTATTTCACCAAAGTGTAGTTTCCTGTCTCGAAATAGGCACCATTGCCATCGGCATCAATCACACCAAAGTTAGCCTCCACGCCCCTTGGCTGCGGAATCGACTTCAAGAGTTGCTCAAACTCATCAACGGTGGCGCATCGCTCAAGTGCCATGCGCATCACCACGCCTTCCTTGTCCATTTCCTTCACTTTGTCGTTGTTGAGATTGTAGGAAGCCGTGTTCATGATGGCAAATCCCTTTTCGTTATAGCCAATCCAAGCGGCGGTGTCACACTTGTCGCGAGCATCAAACAGCGCCACAAATTCGTAACAGCCCTTATGGGCGGCAAAACGCTTCACCCTATTGTTCTGGTCGTTGGTGTCGCGATTTTTCCACAAAAGAGGGCGGCCATTGGCGGTGAGTTTTCCCGACACAATAGCCGAGGTGCAAGCAAAAGCCTCAACAACAAATGCCGCTAAAGCCATCAGTAGTATCTTTTTTACATTCATATTGTATTGGTTTTGACCTCAAAATTAATAAAGAGAATGGGAATAAGCAAAAAAATGTGTAACTTTGAACTTTATAACGCAAAATAATGGAAAAATACGTTTATTCAATAGATATAAAAGTTCGCGACTACGAGCTCGACGCAGAAGGCATCGTCAATAATGCCAACTATCTCCACTATTTGGAATACACCCGCCACTGCTTTTGTGAAGACTGTGGCTTCTCGTTCAAGAGAATGGGCGAGGAAGGCATCGTGCCTGTGATGAGCCACATTGAGGCCGACTTCAAGACACCGCTACGCAGCGGCGACACCATGACCAGCAAACTATGGCTGGAAATGAAGGGAGTGAGAATGATTTTTCACCAGCACATCATCAATAAAAGCACTGGCGACGACGTGTTTCACGCCAGCGCCACCATCGTGTGCTTAGAGAACGGACGAATCAGCAGATGCGAAAAACTCAAGGAGGCTTTTAAAGAATACTTGCGATGATTCCCGATTTGCTCTATAAGATGGCTTTTGCCTCGGTTAGGGGCATGGGCGTGGACTTGGCTCAAAAGATCCTCGATGTGCTTGGCGACGAGAAAGAGTTTTTCGCCATCAGCGAGAAGGAGTTGCGCCTCATCACCAAAAGCAAGAGCAAAATCCTGGAGCGTGCATACCGCAATTCCTGCCTTGAAAAAGCGGAAAAGGAAATCGAGTTTGTGAACTCGCACCACATCAAAGTGAGTTATTTTACAGAAAGCGACTATCCTCAACGCCTGCTGAACACAACCGATGCGCCCATACTGCTATACAGCGTGGGCAACACCGATTTCAACAAAAAGCACATCGTGAGCATAGTGGGCACTCGCAAGTGCACAGAGTATGGCCGCAGAATGTGCGAAAAACTTGTGAAAGAGCTGTCGGAGGCTATTCCGGATGTGATTACCGTGAGCGGACTGGCGTTTGGCATCGACATTGCCGCCCACAACGCTTCGCTAAAAAACAACTGCGAAACCATTGCCGTTCAGGCGTGTGGACTAAACAAGATTTACCCTGCCGAGAATAGAGATGCCGCTGAAAAGATTGTGAACAGCGGCGGTAGCATCATTACCGAATACACTTCGCAAGACGTGCTGCATAAAGGCAATTTCGTGGCACGCAACCGCATCATCGCCGGCTTGAGCGACTGCACCATAGTGGTGGAGTCGGCAGAGAAAGGCGGTTCGCTCATCACCGCCAACATAGCGCAAAGCTACAACAGAGATGTGTTTGCCGTGCCCGGACGCACTTCCGATGAGCAATCAAAAGGCTGCAACCAGCTCATTCAGCGCAATCAGGCTATGCTCATCACCTGCGCCACCGACATAGTGGAAGCTCTGCGATGGGAATCAAAAATCACCAACAAGCCCACCCAGCAACTCGACCTGTTCCCCTCGCTCACGGAAGAAGAGCAAGAGATTGTGAACATCATCAAGCAAGCTGGCGACATACACATCAATGCCATCACCGAAAAGCTCCACATTCCGGTGTACAGGGTGATGAGCACACTCATGCAGCTCGACTTTAAAGGCATCATCATCAGTATGCCCGGTTGTCGGTACGCGATGGCGTAATCTCTCACTAAATAGTGCGTACAACGGATGTAATGGCAATATAATTCAGTGAAAACGGCAATAACCTGTTGTTTCTGACAATAATTATAACTATCTTTGTTTTTCAATAACCATTAAACCAATAAAACAACTATGACAAAAAAGATAATTCCAGATTCAGAGTTGATTATCAATCCCGACGGTTCTGTGTTCCACATACACCTTCGTCCCGACCAACTCAAAGATAATATCATCGTGTGTGGCGACCCTGCACGCGTGAATATGATTGCTTCGTATTTCGACACCATTGAATATGATGTGCAAAGCCGTGAGTTCCACACCATTGCTGGCACATACAACGGCAAGCCCGTAATGGCGCTCTCACACGGAATCGGTAGCGACAACATCGACATCGTGATTACCGAGCTCGACGCTTTGGCAAATATTGATTTCGAGACCCGCACTGTTAAAGACAAGCACCGCGCTCTCAACATCGTGCGCATCGGAACTTCTGGCGGTTTACAACCCTACGTGCCTGTAGGCACTCCTGTGATTGCGGCTAAGAGCCTCGGTTTTGATGGCGTACTGAACTATTACGCTGGACGCAATGAAAACTGCGACCTTGAATTTGAAAAGAAATTCTGCGAATTTGTGAAGTGGAATCCTCTGTTTGCAAAGCCCTACGTGGTGGAATCAGACCCAGGATTGGTTGAGAAAATCGGCCGCGACGACATGGTGAAAGGCTACACCATCTCTGCTGTGGGCTTCTATGGCCCACAAGGACGTGAAGTGCGCCTGCCACTCGCTGAACCAGAACTCAACAAGCGCATCGAGCAATTTGAATACGAAGGCGGTCACATCACCAACTATGAAATGGAAAGTGCCGCACTTCAAGGTATGGCAAAAATGATGGGCCACCACGCCATCACCATTTGCTCTATCATCGCCAACAGAGTGGCTACCAGTGCGAATCCAAACTACAAGACTGCGGTTAACGACCTCGTTCAGACCGTTCTTGAACGTCTTCTCGGCGACTAATCGCCACACTTTCTTGCAGAAAAGCAGAAAAACAAAAGAGGAAACCTCGCTTGGGGTTTCCTCTTTTGTTGTCTCATTTTAAATAGTTTTGAACAAAAAATCAAAACGAATTCTTAATTAAGAATGAAATTTCTAAGGCTCGGTTCAAGCACTTGACTGCAAGTGTAAACTCTTGCAAATTGCTTCAACAGACTCACAGTCGAAAGCTTTGGCCGCTCTTGGGAATTTTCACGAATTTCAAATTTTACAGTAGTAGTTTTTTTCTGCATAGGCACTCAATTTTAAATTACACATCTTTATAACGCTATAGTGGCTATTTTATTATATCAAATTTCGATAAATTTTGCTCACATCAAATAAAAAAAGTAACTTTGTAGTAAACTAAAATATAAGAGGTTTGAAGAATTTCATCACACGCATTTTATCTGGAGCAGTGTATGTAGGACTCATATTCTGCGCCATCTATTTTTTTGATACTATTCCAGCCATTTTCTTGGTGTTTTTTGGGCTTGTCACATTGATTGGCGTTTGGGAAGCCAGCCGCTTAACCCATAGTGATGAGCAAAATCAATCGAAGGTCGTTAAGTGCGTCGATGCACTTGGGGCTTTAGCCGTGTTTGCGTCGTTTTTCTTCAACGAAGAGTGCGGTCACTCGCTTGCAAGTTTCCTTCCAATCTTGCTCTACGGATTGGTGAGATTCACAATCCAACTCTACATCACCAATCAAAACCCCATCAAGAGTTTACAGCAGTCGTTTTTCTGCATTTGCTACGTAGCCATTCCACTGGGCTTGATGAGCACCATCAGTTTCTCCGAAAACAGTATGCTCCTGCTTAGCATTTTCATTTTCTTGTGGCTCAACGATTCTGGTGCCTACCTTGTGGGCTCCACCATTGGCAAGCACCGCCTGTTTGAACGCATTTCACCCAAGAAGTCGTGGGAAGGTTTCTGGGGCGGCCTCGTTCTTTCCGTGTTGGCTGGTTATGTGATGGGTGCATATTTCAACGATATTTTCCACGGTCCATCGGCACTTCTTTTTGCTGGTTGGGGTATGGTGGTTTCGATATTCGCAACGCTTGGCGACCTCACCGAGTCACTCATGAAGAGAACAGCCGGTGTGAAAGACTCAAGCCATTTGATTCCCGGTCACGGTGGCATTCTCGACCGCATCGACAGTCTGCTGTTTGCTGTGCCGGCATCACTAATTTATCTCGTCGTAATCAAAAACTTATTATAATTTTCTAATATGAGCAATCAACGATACGATCTTAGAGGTGTATCTGCCTCAAAAGATGATGTGCATAACGCTATTAAAAAAATTGACAAAGGCGTTTTTCCTCTGGCATTTTGTAAAATAATCCCTGATATTTTGGATGGCGACCCCGAATATTGCAACATTATGCACGCCGATGGTGCTGGTACTAAATCATCGTTGGCTTATATCTATTGGAAAGAGACTGGCGATTTGAGCGTTTGGAAAGGCGTGGCTCAAGATGCAGTGGTGATGAACATCGACGACCTGCTTTGCGTGGGCGCAACCGACAACATTCTCCTGTCATCTACCATTGGCAGAAACAAGAACCTCATCCCCGGCGAGGTGATTTCTGCAATTATCAATGGCACACAGGAATTTCTTGACGAGCTCAATAAAATGGGTGTGAACATCATTTCCACTGGCGGCGAAACTGCCGATGTGGGCGACTTGGTGCGCACCATTATCGTTGACAGCACTGTGACTTGCAGAATGCGTCGCGACAAAGTGATCGACAACGCCAACATTAAGGGTGGCGATGTGATTGTGGGCTTGGCATCTTTCGGCAAAGCCACTTACGAAACCAAATACAATGGCGGTATGGGCAGCAATGGTCTGACTTCGGCACGCCACGATGTGTTTGCGAAATACATCGCAGAGAAATATCCCGAAAGCTACGATCAGGCTGTGCCTAACGAACTCGTGTATTCTGGTTCTAAGAAACTGACCGAAACTATCGCCGGCGTGGAAGTGAACGCTGGCGAACTGGTGCTTTCTCCTACCCGTACCTATGCACCTGTAATCAAGAAGGTGCTCGATAAGATGCACGACAAGGTGCACGGTATGGTACACTGCACTGGCGGTGCACAAACCAAGGTGATGCACTTTGTGAAAAACAAGCATGTGGTGAAGGACAACCTCTTCCCTATCCCACCACTTTTCAAACTCATTCAAGAGGAATCGGGAACCGACTGGAAGGAAATGTACAAGGTGTTCAATATGGGACACCGTATGGAAATTTACGTTTCACCAGAAGACGCTGCCGACATCATTGAAATTTCTAAGTCGTTCAATATCGATGCACAAATCATCGGTAGAGTGGAAGATGCGGAAGAAAACCATCTGACCATCAAGAGCGAATACGGCACATTTGAATATTAACGACACAATTTGCCGAAATGCGACAACTTTTCAGTACATACATGGCGATATGTGCTTTGGCAATGAATTGCCAAGGTTGCGCATCTTCTACGGCAAATGAAGGCGACAGCTACAAACTGCCCGACACGCTTCGCGTGGGCACCCTGTATAGCCCAACGAGTTTCTTCATCTATCGAGGCGACACGCTGGGCTATGATTATGACCGAATTTGTGATTTTGCGAAGGACAAAAAAATAGCGCTAAAATTCACATTGGCTCACAGTATGCAATCGTTGCTTCAACTTGTGAAGGACGACAAGGTGGATGTGTTGGCATACGAGATTCCCATTACCGCAGAATTCAACGAGGAAGTGCTGCACTGCGGCGAAACCAACACCACCTATCAAGTGCTGGTGCAGCGTAAGGGCCGACACCGCATTACAAATGTCACACAACTGAAAGGTAAAGACCTGTATGTGGAGAAAGGTTCGAAATACGAGTCGAGACTTGAGAATCTCAACAGCGAGATTGGCGGCGGCATCAACATTAAATCGGTGGACAAAGACACCGTTGATGTTCAAGACCTTGTGAATCAGGTGAGCACGGGGAAAATTCCTTATACGATTGTGGATAGCGATATTGCTAAAATCAATAAAACGTATTACAGCAACATCGACATCGGTTTGGAGGTGAGTTTCCCTCAACGCTCGTCGTGGGCAGTGAACCTCAACAACAACGCCCTATCAGACTCCATCGACGCTTGGAGCACAAGCGAACGCACCATTCTCTACAGCGAAGACATTTCAAAGCACTATTTCGAACAAAGCCGCTATTCGCTCACGCAGGATAACGACACATACGGTGGCAGCGGAAAATATGTGAGGAAAAATGGCGACATCTCGCCATACGACGACTTATTTAAAGCCTATTCCGGACATATCTCCTACCCTTGGCAACTGCTTGCCGCCATTGCCTATGTGGAGTCGAAATTCGACCCAAGAGTGGTGTCGTGGGCTGGCGCAAGGGGACTGATGCAAATCATGCCCAGCACAGCAAGGGGCTATGGATTCGACACGTCGAAACTTCATGACCCTGAAGTGAGCGTAAAGGCTGCTGTGCGCGAGCTTTCGAGTTTGGAAAAGTATTTCTCCAGCAGAGTGCCCGACCCTAAAGAAAGAATGAGATTCATGCTTGCCGCCTACAATGGTGGTATTGCCCATATCGTCGACGCCATCAACCTTGCGCAAAAATACGGCAAGAATCCCCATGTTTGGTACGGCAATGTGGAAGAGGCTCTGAAGTGGAAGACCAATGAACGATATTACAACGACCCCGTGTGCAAATACGGTTATTTCCGTAGCAACGAAACAGTGAATTATGTTCAAAAGGTAGAAAACAGATTTGAAGCATATCGTAAATAATAATTTTTTTAAAATTTAAACATCATGAAGAAAAGGTATTTAAGCGTGGCATTAATCGCCATATTGGCATCATCAATGATGTTCACTTCATGTATTGGTAGTTTCAAGCTCACCAATAAAGTGTTAACTTGGAATAAGCAAGTGGGTAGTAAATTCGTCAACGAACTGGTGTTCGTAGCATTCTGGATTCTTCCAGTATATGAGCTTTCAGGCTTGGCTGACTTGTTGGTGCTCAACAGCATTGAATTCTGGTCGGGTGAAAACCCTGTGCAAGCAAGCACAAAGACTATTGATGGCAAGAACGGCAGATACATTGTGAAGAGCGACAAGAATGGTTACACCATCACAAACACAACCGACAAGAGCGTGGTGAGATTCAACTTCGACGCAGCCGACAACTCTTGGAGCGTTTGCAATGGCGACAAGGAAGTGAAATTCTTGCAATACGTTGACGACACTCATGTGAAAATGATTACCCCTGAAGGTGATTTCAAGACTGTGGAATTAAGCGAACGTTGCGTGTATGCCTACAAACAAATGGTGAACAGCAGCGTTCAATACGCAATGCGATAAACTCCCACATACTCGCAATTACAATAATCCCCAAAGATTTGCTCAACGCATCTTTGGGGATTATTTGTATCTGATTTTCGCTATTTCGCTATTAGCGGGAGGCTTTCTTGTAAAGAACTACTGCAATAAGGGTGAACAGGATATTAGGAATCCACATTGCCACACGCGATGAGGTGTAGCCGTTTTGGGCGAAGGTTTGCGTCACCTGCATAAACAGGATGTAGGAGAAGCTCAGCACAATACCAATCATAATATTTAATCCTGTGCCACCACGCACCTTTCTTGACGACAAAGAGAAACCGATAATGGTCAGAATCAATGCAGCTGCCGTCATGGCGTAGCGCTTTTCGTACTCAATCTCGAATTGCTGGATATTAGCCACACCACGCTCACGCTGTTCGGTAATGTAGCGTTTCAATTCTGGCGAGGAGAGTGTTTCCTGGTCGTTTTTCGAAATCAGGAAGTCCTTCGGATCGAAATTCAAGAGCGTGTCCATCATGCTGCCGGTGGTCATTGTTTCCTTCAATCCGTCGAACTTACGATGATTGTAATCGCTCAATTTCCAGCGTCCCAACGTGTCGTAAACAGCACTTTGGGCAGTGATTCTCGACACCAACACATTGTCCTTAAATTCCTCGATAGAAATGTGATAGCCGTGCTTTGTGGTGTTGTCGTATCGCTCCATGTGAAACATCACACCGGGGCGCATTTGCAGTTGCACATTGTCGCCATAGTCCACGCGCTTGTTTTTCACCCACTGGTTGGTGTATTCAATTCGCTTCACATTGGCAGGTGGAATGATATACAACGACAGTACCAGCGTGCCTATCGAAATAAATACCGCCGACACAATATAGGGTACTGCCAATCGGTTGAAACTGATGCCACTCGATAGAATTGCGGTAATTTCGCACCGGTCGGCTAATTTCGAGGTGAAGAAAATCACTGTGATAAACACGAACATTGGCGCAAACTGGTTGATGAAGCCCGGCAGGAAGTTCAAGAAATATTTAAACACAGTTTCCTTCAATGGGGCAAGAAGCATGGCATCGAGTTTTTCGTTGATGTCGAACATTACAATCACCAACAAAAGCATCAGAATTATAAAGAAAAACGTGCCGATGAATTTCTTTATAATATAAAGGTCAAACTTCTTGACCAATGGCTTCTTTGCCTCTTTTTTCTTTTCAGTTGTAGATGATTCGGCAGATTCATCGGAATTGTCGATGTCTGACAACTGTTTCTGCTCGTCATCTGCGCTTGTTTCCACACTTGTGGTTGGTGATGTGGCATCACCATTCAATTCTTCAAGCTGTATGTTTTCGATGCTGTCTTGCATGATGCTAACAATTATAGGCGACGTGTGACACGTTCCACCATTTCAGTTTTCCACGACTTGAAGTCGCCCTCAATAATGTGTTTGCGAGCCTCACCCACAAGCCACAAATAGAATGCAAGATTATGAACGCTTGCAATTTGCATCGCCAAAATCTCTTGCGCAACAAACAGGTGACGAACGTAGGCTTTAGAGTAAATCTTATCCATAATCGAAGCGCCATCTTCTTGAAGTGGTGAAAAATCGTCAGCCCACTTCTTGTTGCGCATATTCATAATGCCATGCTGGGTGAAAAGCATACCGTTACGGCCGTTGCGAGTTGGCATCACGCAGTCCATCATATCCACGCCACGATCAATGGCTTCGAGTATGTTGGCTGGTGTGCCCACGCCCATGAGGTAGCGAGGCTTGTCTTCCGGAAGAATTTCGTTCACCACCTCAATCATATCGTACATCGCCTCGGTTGGTTCACCCACTGCCAAACCACCGATAGCATTGCCCTCTGCACCCAAGTCGGCTACGAATTTTGCACTGTCGGTACGCAGGTCTTTATACACACAGCCCTGCACAATGGGGAAAAAGGCTTGCGAATGGCCATAACGTGGTGATGTGGCATTAAAGTGATCCCAACCACGCTTGAGCCACCTTTGGGTAAGGCGAAGCGACTTCTCGGCATACTGATAATCAGATGTGCCAGGAGGACACTCATCAAGTGCCATCATAATATCACTACCTATACTGCGCTGAATATCCACCACTTTCTCTGGGGTGAACAGGTGCTTTGAACCGTCGATATGGCTGCGGAATGCCGCACCCTCCTCTTTCAGTTTGCGGTTGCTGGAAAGCGAGAACACCTGAAAGCCACCACTATCGGTAAGAATTGGTTTATCCCAAGTGTTGAATTTATGCAAACCACCAGCGCGCTCAATGATGTCCATACCAGGGCGCAAATACAGGTGGTAAGTGTTGCCCAAGATGATCTGCGCCTTAATATCATCGCGCAGTTCGTGCATGTGAACAGCCTTCACCGCGCCCACAGTGCCCACTGGCATAAAAATTGGTGTTTGGATTTCGCCGTGGTCAGTGCCAATCACCCCCGCACGGGCTTTAGTATCTTTACTTGTCGCTACGACTTTATAATTCATAATCTATCTAATTTACTCACAAAATTACAATAATAATTCCAATGGAGCAAAACTTCCCCAACCGCAGCCACAATTTTTGCGATTTTTGCAAAATGTGCAACTTTATCGCTTCAAACAAATGTGAAACCAAAACCAAAGTGAAACACACGAAACACACGAAACACTTGAAACACCTGAAACACCCGAAACACCATTTGAGAAATTAGATGTTAGAAATTAGAAGTTAGAATAATCCCAACCAAGCCCCCGACTTCTACCCTGCCAGTTTTTTCAAAACACCCGAAACACCCGAAACACCAAAATCGGAATTTTCGAAACAAAACCAAGCCCATTTTTGGTCAAAATCGAAACTCATGATGCTTCATCACACCCACACCACCTCCAATCACACTAATTCAAAGACCTCCAACGCAAAAATATCAACATCGCCCTAAACAACGCAACTCCAAAAAGGAAAACAAAAAGCCTTGCCACAAAATCAGAAATATGTGGCAAGGCTATGGAATAGACAGTAATTATGGATTATGCTATTTTGATAGTACCTTTAAGATGAGTTCTGTTACATCAGCAATATCGATAACACCATCATGATCAATGTCTCCCTCAAGGACATCTTCCTTATCTACGATAACGACACCTTGAGCAGTAAGGTTTGTGCCATCTTTAGTGGTGGCAGTAATTAATGCCACACCCTTTTTCAAACCAGTAACATTGCCATTTTGGTCAATAGTGGCAATAGTGACGTCGCTTGTGTTCCACTGCAAATCCTTCATCGTCACATCAAGAGGTTCAACAGTCGCAACAAAAGCAGCGCTCTCCCCTTCCATCACCACCGCATATAATTTATCGAGAGAAATACTTGTCGCCACTACAGGATTATCTGACGGAGCTTTCACCTCAATAGAGGCTGTGGTGATTTCGTTCACTTTCACACCCAAACATGACGATATATTAATATCGCTGATTTCAATTGTGTGCGTACCAGTGTAAGATTCATCAGCTTTTACAGCAAAAGAGAGAATTTGCCCCGAAGTGCCATAATAAGGCTCTGCCGTAGCAGAATACGACATCACTGAAATTTTGCCATTTTTGCGCAAATTTGAAGTGACCACATGATCATCGATGCGGTCGGCATTGAGTTTAAACTCCATCTTCCCCTTTGCATTAGTCACGACAGAAAGACCTTCT
>OQVS01000910.1_pt1 | contig 20608 bp, 15 predicted proteins | sample 1691601 | NCBI WGS metagenome assembly OQVS01 (sample SAMN03418268, study PRJEB22391) | human gut metagenome | biome: human-gut; feature: organic feature; material: feces | host: Homo sapiens | place: Tanzania | collected 2013-01
TCCGATGAATTCGAGGAATACGAAGATAAAAAGCGCGCTGAACAGCCATGCGAGAGCAATTGTTCCGTATGAATTTTTATCGATTTTCATGCTTGCGGTGGTGCAAATCTAAAATTAATCACTTTTATTCCTCAAAGATATGAAGAAAATCGCATTTTATGAAATATCAGAAGATATTCATGAGAATAAGATACAGCGCACCTACGGGCATTGCCATCAATGTACTGTCGAAACGGTCGAGCATTCCGCCGTGTCCCGGAATGATGCTGCCGGAATCCTTCACATTGTAATGACGCTTCCACTGCGACTCGAAAAGGTCCCCATAAACACCTGCCACATCCATGATTACGGCCAGTATGATGGTGTTAGCCAATGAGATAGGAAGATGCATCGTATATTTGAGCACTATTGCTGAGATCACCGTGCAGATCATACCGCCCCAGAATCCGGCCCAGGTTTTCTTAGGAGAAATGTCCGGGAACAGCTTCTTGCTGAACTTCTTGCCAAGCGTCGAACCGAAAACATATCCTCCGATGTCAGAACTCCAGATAAGGATGAAAAAGCAGAGCAATATGATTCCATTGAATTCATTGGAATATGTCGCCGGGTTCGGGAAGAATACGATAAGGTTCGAGAGCGACAGCGGAACTGCGATATAGAGGAACCCTGTATAAATGTCGGAGAACTTGCCGAATTCGGTCTTGTCCTTGACGTACAATGAGTTGACCATCACAATCATGATAGGTAAAATCGCTATTGAAACATATTTTACCTCCAGACCGTATGCGCTCACGCAGAATATCAGCGAAAATAGAATGAGGCCGGCCAAAATCGACAGCAGTCTGGAGAATTTGTACCGGTCATTCATTGTTATCGTAAAAAACTCATGCATCATGGTCGCCATCAGGAACATGACCAATGCGGCAAAAAGAAATTTATTTATCAGGAGACCGGTCAACATCACTACAATGAAGCCGGTTCCTGAAATTGTCCTTAAAATAGTATTGTTCATCAGCTCAGGTTTTTAGTACACTACAATTTAGGCTACAGGTTTTTCTGATTCGTTTGACTTAGGTTCTGAAGTATCATCTGCGGTATCTTCAGGTGTCAGGTCTTCAGAGGCAGGTTTTGATTTAGGACCGAGGATGCGTTCCACATCATCTGCGAAAATCACTTCTTTCTCCAGAAGCAATGCTGCCATCTGAAGGAAGCCTTCCTTATTGTCAGTCAAAATCTTCAAAGTCCTGTCATGTATCATTGAAACAAGTTTCTTGACCTCCTGGTCAATGAGTTCGGCGGTCTTTTCGCTATATGGCTTGGTCAAATCGTAACCGCGGGCACCTGTCGAATCATAGAAAGACAATGCACCTACCGTTTCTGTCATACCATAATCTTTCACCATGCCGTAAGCCATCTGGGTCAATCTTTCAAGATCATTCTGTGCACCAGTAGAAGGCTCGCCATTGACGATTTCCTCGGCTACGCGTCCGCCGATGAGAGAACACATTTCGTCAATCATCTGGGATTTGGTCCAGAGTTTCCTCTCTTCAGGAAGATACCAAGCAGCGCCAAGTGCCTGTCCGCGCGGGATAAGAGTCACTTTGAACAGAGGATTGGCATACGGAAGCAGCCAGCTGACAGTAGCATGACCGGCCTCGTGATGGGCGATGGAACGTTTCTCCGCAGGAGTGATGATCGCAGCCTTGCGTTCAAGTCCACCGACAATCCTGTCGACCGCATCCAGAAAATCCTGTCTGTCAACAGCTTTCTTGTCTCGTCTGGCAGCGGTAAGGGCTGCCTCGTTACATACATTGGCAATATCTGCTCCGGAGAAACCTGGAGTATGTTTCGCCATGAACTCAACATCGAAGTTTTCAGCTACTTTAAGATTCTTGATATGAACCTTGAAGATTTCCTCTCTTTCCTTCAACTCAGGAAGGTCCACATGTATCTGTCTGTCGAAACGTCCTGCACGCATGAGAGCCTTGTCCAGAATATCTGCACGGTTCGTAGCTGCAAGAACAATTACGCCGGAATTGGTACCGAAACCGTCCATCTCCGTAAGGAGCTGATTAAGAGTGTTTTCCCTCTCGTCATTAGAAGAGAATCCGGCATTCTTGCCACGTGCGCGACCGACAGCGTCAATCTCGTCAATGAATACGATACAAGGAGCTTTCTCCTTGGCCTGACGGAACAGGTCACGTACACGTGAGGCACCTACGCCTACGAACATTTCCACGAAATCAGAGCCGGATATTGAGAAGAACGGCACATTGGCCTCGCCTGCTACAGCCTTGGCCAGCAATGTCTTGCCGGTTCCCGGAGGGCCCACCAGCAACGCTCCCTTAGGAATCTTGCCTCCAAGTGTCGTATATTTCTTCGGATTCTTCAGGAAATCCACGATTTCCATAACCTCATCCTTCGCGCCATACAGACCGGCGACATCCTTGAATGTCACCTTGACCTCATTCTTGTCGGCCAGTTTGCCTGTTGATTTTCCGACACTGAAAATGCCGCCTTGTCCTCCCGGACCTCCGTTCATGTTCCTGTTGAATCCTCTGAACATGAATACCCACATGAGTATCAGCAGGATAGGGAAAAGGAACCAGTCCATTATATGTCCCCAGACATTGTCATCATTGTCCATAATGACCTTGAAATGACCGTCGGACGGAAGTTCCGCGTTCAATGCCGCGAATTCATTCTCCGGGTCGAATTTGCTGGAAACATAGAACCAGAAATGCGGTGAAGAAGAAGGCACCTTGCCGCCGAACCGCTCACTGTATTTGCTCAAACGGTCCGGACGTATGGTTATTTCTCCCTTATAGTCGTTTCTGACGAATACAATATCCTTCACATCCCCGGCTTCAATCATTTCCTTGACATCTGCCCATTCAGTCTTTTGTGGATTTGGACCTGAATTGGAGAACAGCATCCAGATGATGCCGGATATGATAAGGATATATAGCCACGACAATCCAAGATTGACCGTGACTATCTTTTTCTGCGGATTCTTGCCGCCTTTTTTACTTTTTGCCATTCGGAAATAATTACAATGACTCCGAATCCGTTTCCGTTTTCCGGACGCGCTTTGCAGACGCTCTGACCTTGGAAGCAGCCTTCGGTTTGATTCGTTTTTCTTCTGGTGCTACTGGTACAGGCTCATCGGTATACTCGGTTCTTTCGGCATCGGCCCAAAGGTCTTCGAGGCGATAGAATTCCCTATATTCTGTGAGGAACACATGGACTACTATGTCACCATAATCAAGTATAATCCAGAAGTCGTTTTCAAGACCCTGCATGCGTAAAACCTTGCGGCCGCATTTTTCCTGCATTTTCACAATGATATTGTCAGCAATAGCCGCAACAGCTGTGGTAGAATTGGCATTACATACCACGAAATAATCAGATATCGCTGTACCTATCGGACTAAGGTCCAATGACACGACGCCCTGCCCTTTCTTTTCGAGCATTGCATCTGTTATGACCTTGAGAGCATTTTTTTCCATTTATTTAAAGGTTTGTTTAAATTTGCGTACAAAGATAAAACAAAAATCAGTCCAATGAAAGCGCAAACCCCCATAACATGGTTCGAAAGCATTGATTCGACTAATTCAGAGGCCCGCAGGCAGATGGGAGCTGTTGACAAATTGTCAGTCTTCGCGGCCAAGTACCAGACCGCCGGGCGTGGACAGCGCGGCAACAAGTGGTCCAGCGCAGCCGGAGAGAATCTAACCTTTTCGATATTGGCCCCCCTGTCCGGGGACAACCGTCTCAATGTCCGCGCAGTGGACCAGTTCAACATTACCATCGTTTCAGCTCTCGCCGTATCGGACCTCCTCACGAAATACGGTATTGACAACCGCATAAAATGGCCCAATGACATATATATAAGGAACAAGAAAGTCTGCGGAATGCTGATAGAGAATATTCTGGAAAAAGATAAGGTGGGAACATCCATAATCGGCATCGGAATCAATCTGAACCAGACGGATTTTCCGCCGGAATTGGTCAATCCCACGTCAGTATTGCTGGCCTCCGGAGAAAAGCATCAGCCGGAAGACGTGCTGGTAGAGTTTATGGACATCTTCCATGAACAGCTCTCGCAATTGGCTGAAAGTAAAGGCATTGAAAATCTACGAAACAATTATGTTTCACGTCTTTTCAGGCTGGGAAGTACCGAAAAATACTGCGACAACATAACTGGAACATACTTTACGGGCAAAATAAAAGGCATTTCCGATGAAGGATTGCTCCTCATGGAAATGCCTGACAATTCTCTCAGAACTTTCGCCTTCAAAGAACTCAGTTATGTCATTTGACGGCTCGCATTGCCTCGACTGTTGATGCAGGGTCAGCAGCTTTGAATACTGCGCTGCCGGCTACGAGAATCTCTGCGCCCGCGGCTGCAAGAGCAGAAGCATTGGAAGGGGACACTCCCCCGTCGACTTCAATCTGACAACTGCTTCCGATGCGGGAAATCTCGCTCTTTATCGCACGGATCCGGTCGTATGTCGATTCAATGAATTTCTGGCCTCCGAAACCGGCAAAAACAGACATGACAAGTATGTAGTCAGCCTTGTCCAGGTACGGAAAGACACGCTCGGGAGCTATATCCGGATTGATTGCCAATCCAGCCTTGATACCGTACGATTTTATCATGTCCAGCATTTCTGCAGGATCATTGCCGTCACGGTCAGCCGCTTCCAGATGGAAACTCATCATTTTGACACCGGTTTTGGCAAAGCGCTCAAAATATTTTTCCGGGTGGACTATCATCAGATGGGCGTCCATAGGCTTGACAGCCTTCTTGGCAATCGCTTCTATAACAGGAAAGCCATAAGAAATGTTCGGCACAAGCACGCCGTCCATGATATCCAGATGGAAAATATCCGCACATCCGTTCACCATCTCCACATCTTTTTCCAGATGCAGAAAGTCAGCTGAAAGCATTGAAGGTGCTATCTGTATCATTTGAAATTAGTTACGATGTCAACCAGCAACTTGACGAATTTCTCGTTCGATTCGAGATCCAGTTTTTCACCTGGAGCATGTACACCCCTCAATGTAGGTCCGAAAGACACCATGTCCAAATATGGGAACTTCTCAAGGAAGAGTCCGCACTCAAGTCCGGCGTGGATTGCCTTCACCTCAGGCTCTGTTCCGAACAGTTTCACGTATGACTCCACGGTTTCTTTCAAGATAGGTGATTTCATGTTCGGAGCCCAACCCGGATATGGGTCTGAATGAGACACTTCCGCACCTGCAAGCAGGAAAGCAGCCTCCACTTTGTCCTCCATGAATTCCTTCTGTGACTCGGTAGAGCTCCTCTGGCTTGTCAAAACCATGATTTCACCAGATTTGTCCATCTTCACTGCCGCGAGATTGGTAGATGTCTCCACAAGTCCTTTGATGTCCTGGCTCATTGCGAGAACTCCGTGATTTACAGCGACAAGGGACACAATCAAGCGCTTGGCAACCTCGCTTTCGACAGCATTGTCAGTACAAGCCTCTCGTGACGCTTCGAAACGTACATCAGGATCTGTATTGTGGAACTCGTTCTTGACAGCAGCACCGAACTTTTCGAATCTGCCCATGAGAGCGTCCACTTCGCTTTCCTTAACGTAAACAACAGCTTCAGCATCTCTCGCTATAGCATTTCTCTTGCTGCCGCCTACAAGTTTAAGAAGCTGATAATTACCGAGTTCCGTATAGAGGAAACGTGCGATTATCTGTACGGCATTAGCCCTTTCTTTATTGATGTCGTCACCGCTGTGTCCGCCGAGCGCATTGGAAACCTTGAGGCTTACAGCCTTATAGCCAGGTTTTACCGGTTCGGTAGCATAATTGAAAACCGCGGTAGTGTCGATTCCGCCGGCGCAACCCACGAAAATCTGTCCCTCGTCCTCGGAATCGAGGTTGATCAATGTCTTGGACTCGATGAAACCGGCCTCGATGTCGTTCGCGCCGTTCATTCCGGTCTCCTCCGAAATCGTGAAAAGTCCCTCAATCTTGCCCATCGGAAGATCGCTTATAAGCAATGCCAATGTAGCAGCAATGCCGATTCCGTCGTCTGCTCCGAGAGTCGTTTCCTTCGCAATCATCCATCCGTCCTCAATTACATAGTTGATCGGATCTTTCGCGAAATCATGCTTGCTTCCGGCAATTTTCTCGCAGACCATGTCCTGGTGGCTCTGCAATGCGATTGCAGGAACATTTTCCTTGCCTTCTGATGCTTCGCGGGTGATTACCACATTACCGGTTTTGTCGGTTCTGCAAGCAAGATTATGCTTGGCCGCAAACTGCTGAAGATACTCGGTCATCTTCTCTTCATGACCGGATTCCCGTGGAATCTTGGTGATTTCACGGAAAATTTCAAGAACTGAATTGGAATCCATTTTATTACCTGTTTAATATTATCTCGCAGGCACAAGCATTTTTTCGATATCAGTCACGTACTGTTTGAACAACTTGTCAGTCGTCATAAGGTCTGACACCGTATTACATGCATGCAGCACTGTCGCGTGGTCTTTCCCTCCAAGTTCCGCGCCAATCGTGGACAATGAGCATCCGACAAGGCTTCTGCTCATGAACATTGCAATCTGGCGAGCCTGAACAATCTGTCTTTTTCTGGATTTGGAAAGCAGAGTCTCCTTGGTGATGTTGAAATACTCACACACGGTCTTCTGCACCTTTCCGATAGATATTTCGCTCTTGTCTTCACCGATAATCTTGCCGGTAATCATTTCGGCAAGCTCCACCGTCATTTCCTTGTGCACCAACGTCGCATGTGCGATAAGAGAAATCAATGCACCCTCCAGTTCGCGGAAATTCGACTTGATCCTTGTAGCCAGGTAAACAAGTACATCTTCGCTTACAGTCACACCTTCCCTGAAACTTCTTGCTTTCAGCATTTCAAGTCTTGTGGCATAAGAAGGACGCTGAAGCTCCACAGACAGTCCCCATTTCAGACGGGACAACAGGCGCTCTTCGAAATTCTGAAGGTCAGCCGGTGCACGGTCCGAAGTGAAAATCAGCTGCTTGCCATTCTCATGAAGGTGGTTGAACACATTGAAAAATGCGTTCTGTGAGCCCTGTCCCATCAAATCCTGGATATCGTCCACGATGAGCACATCTATCTTCATGTAGAAAGCAAGGAAATCCGTGAGCTTGTTCTTTACATTGACGGCATCCATGTACTGGGTCTTGAACTCATTGCCGGTAACATAGAGAACCACCAGATCAGGATATTTCTCTTTGATGGCGATACCTATGGCCTGCGAAAGGTGGGTCTTGCCGAGTCCCGGTGCTCCGAACAGGAACAGAGGGTTGAACGGCGTATTGCCCGGCGCGGAAGAAATGCTCTCTCCTGCCGTGATACCCATCTTGTTGCACTCGCCCGTCACGAGGTTGCTGAAGCAATATACAGGATTCAATCTAGGATTGATCTGGATTTTCCTCAGTCCCGGGAACACGAAAGGTCCAGGATTGCCTCCGGTAGGATATGTGTTTACCGATACGGGATTGTTTACAGGAGCAGTGCCGTTGGCAGCCGGAAATGTCATCGGCGGCTGCACTCTCACAGGAGTAACCGTATATTCCAGCCTCGCGTCAGGACCAATGACTCTTTTCAATGTCTTCTTGAGAACATCAAGATACCTCTCTTCGAGATATTTGATGTAGAAATGCGAAGGGACTTCGATCTTTATGGTCGACCCTATCAATGAAACAGGTTTCAATGGCTTGAACCACCTGGTAAACATTTGAGAACCTATGATATTCTCAATGATCGCCAAGCATTTGTTCCAAGTCTCTATATGATTAATCTGTTCCATATTATCGTGTCAGCTATATAAGGTCAAAACAGCATCAGAACAAAAGAGGTATTCTTTTCTTCTGATGCTGTGCAAATGTAGATGAAAAAAAAGTTATAAAAAAATCGAATGACTATTGTATATTAAATATATTTTACTTACTTATTCGTTTGAGAAAACGCTAAACGGATTCTTTATAACTTATTATATATCAATCTATTATAATTGCAAATGTGGACTGACGACACGCAGCGGCACGATTTGTCTTTAGAATAATTCCAAATTAGAAATAGGCTGTCCTTACTATCCGGAACAGCCTATTAATGAGGGTTTTCTATGCTGATATCCACCCGTATTTTCTACAGGAGTCTCAGCCTTATATACTTCTTGGGATTTTCTTCGATTTTCTTCACCAGGCTGTCAATATCTTTCAAGACGCTGTCCAATGATTCATAAACCCGGCCGTCTCTCGTAAGTTTTCCGATGGTTCCGTCAGGATCATTGAGGCAGGAAACCAAGGTATGGAAAGAATTGACCAGACCCTCGATATCCGCCTTGTCCAGCCGGGCGGCGACACCGCTGATGTCGGTCATCGCCGAATCGGCCTTCCCGCTGATTACGGCCAGCTTCATCGACACGTTCTTCAGATTCATCACGAGAGAATCAATGTCCTCCGAATGTTCAGCCAGCGAGCCTGTAAGTTTTTCGGCATTGGCCAATGTCTTGTCGATGTGATTCACGACAGAACGGACTTTATTCTCGTCAATCCCGCTCAAGACTCTGTCAAGGGCCGCACTTGCAGCCGCCAGGCTATCCAGCGCAGATGAAGCCTTGACAATGAGCGGTCCGATGAGGTTGGTCAATGAACTGACCATATCCGGAGCGTAAGAAGGCATCAATTCATCGCCGTCCTTTACCATTACGTCGGATGAACCCAGATCCAACCTGATTCCCTTGCCGCCCATGAGGTCCACGCTGTAAATCGTCATTTTGGTGTCGACAGGCACCGGAATCTTCTTCAGGATGGAGCACGTCACGTCGAACACTCCCGTCCCGGTGTTGTATTTGACTTCCGTGACCGCTCCGGTCTTATATCCGTTCACATATACCGGATTGGAGGCCATGAGTCCTTCAACATTGGCATAATGAGATACTATATTGATTTCCTTGCCGAATATATCCTCGCCGCGGAGATAATTGATGACACTGAACGCAGCTATCAGTACTGATGTCACGAATATGCCTATCTTGGTTTCCCTGCCTATTCTCATGATTTCCTAATTTATCCGTTTGACATTATCGCCTTCCACAGCCACAAGAAATGAGCCAGTGAAGGATTTTTTGATTTTGGAATAATGCTCCCTGGCCTTGTCGGCAGAAGGAGCCGTACCTATAATATATTTATATATGTTGCCTGATTTGACACGTACCGGGATGTAACCCTTGAAAAAAGGATCATTGTCCTTCATCAATTTCCCGGAAGCGAGCACCTGCGTGCCGTATACGGCCGTCGATTTCTTGGTTTCAACAGCAGGTTTGGCAACTTCCTGTGCTTTCGGCGCCGCTTTTTCCGCAGCACCGGCATTGACACTGCCGTCATACCTTTTCTTGAATACGCCGAAGGCCTTGAAAAGGGCCTCTGCGATCTGTTCGCGACCGTTTTCGGATTTGAGGACGGTCAGGTCTGTCGGATTGGACATGAAACCGACTTCTATCAGGACGGACGGCATTGCGGTCTTCCAGAGGACGAAAAACGGATCCTGCCATATTCCACGGCTGTTGCGCATCGGTCCGGCAGACATTGCCTTGTCCACGTCTTCAGCGAAGAGCAGACTTTGTTCGAGATGGGCGTTCTGCATGAGGTTGAAAAAGATGAACGATTCCGGATCGGAAGGGTCAAAGCCCTGATATTTGGTGGAATAGTCATCCTCAAGCATCATTACCGAGTTCTCACGCTTGCAGACATTCATGTTGTAAGCGAACAGGTCACGGTCCTTTTTCGACGACTGCCCCAGGACATGGATGGAATATCCGTTGGGAGAGGATGAAGAAACCGTGTTCACATGTATTGAAATGAACAGGTCCGCATTGTTCTTATTGGCTTTATCCGCCCTGTCGCCGAGACTGATGAATGTGTCCGTGGTACGCGTCATCACGACTTTCACGTCCGGATAGGCAGCTTTTATCTTCTCCGACAGACGTTTTGCGACATCAAGTGCGACGCGGCTTTCGTAAGTTTTTTTATCTTTGCTGACGCAACCGGGGTCTTTTCCGCCATGCCCTGCGTCGATGCAGACCGTTTTAAGTCCCAGTTTTCCGTCATTGGCAGAGTAGCCGTCATGAGAAAAAAACAGCAGGCAGGCAAGTGCCGACAACAATGTAAATGCGATATGAGTTTGCGTATATTTCAAAATGGCGTTATATTTGTATTCTGCAAAAATAAGAAATTTTGCGATAAAACTTATAAATTCAGACAATTGATACGTTCTGACAATAAACGTAAGCATCTTCCGGATCAGGTTTGGCTGGCTGCCATTCTCCTGATTATATTCATATCAGTCTGTTTTCCTGGCATATCCCAAGATGGCAGGAGACAGCGTCGTACACCGAAGCAGACCTTCAGTCAGGCAGTCGCATACAACAAGGACAGCGTTCCTCCGATGACGGATTCGCTCCGTGCCGTATTGGACTCCATCCACAGGGCGGATTCATTGTTCAAGATAGACTCGGCGGCATTGCAGCAGAAAAGTTCATTGTCCCGTCCGGCTTTCTCTACGGCGAAGGACTCTGTAATCGAGGTGTTTACTGACGGACAGCGCAAGATCTACTACTACGGTGACGTTACCGTGAAGTATGACAATATGGAGCTGAGCGCGGATTATATGGAATATGACCTGAATACAGGTACCGTCTATGCGCGGGGAACCTTGGATACGCTGACAGGCGAGGTCAAGGGACAGCCATCCATGAAAGAAGGCAATTCCACATACACCATGGAGGAGCTGCGGTATAACTTCAACACCCGTAAGGCCCGCATTACCAATATGATAACGCAGCAGGAAGAGGGACTCCTGCATGGAAAGAACATAAAGATGCTGCCGGACAGGTCCATCAATATAACCAAAGGACAATATTCCGTCTGCGATCTCGAACACCCGCATTATTATCTGGCATTGACGGCGGCCAAGGTCATCACGAAGCCTTCCCAGAAGACAGTGTTCGGCCCTGCATACCCGGTAATCGAGGACGTGCCGCTGCCTATCGGTCTTCCGTTCGGATTCATTCCGAAGAGACCTAGCAGGGCGACCGGACTGCTGATGCCAACTTTCGGTGAGGAGAATTCGCGAGGATTCTATCTGAGGGATCTCGGCATGTATTTCGTTTTCGGTAATTATCTGGACCTCTCCATAACAGGAGACATTTATACTTTGGGCTCTTGGGCAGTGAACGTAAACTCCAGATACAAGGTCAATTACAAATGCAACGGCAACTTCGCCATGAACATTTCGAATGACCAGACCGGCGAGCGTGGAAGTACCGACTTTTTCCAGACCAGGAACTTCGGTCTCAAATGGTCGCATTCACAGGATTCCAAGGCGCATCCGGGAACTACGTTCAGCGCTTCGGTGAATTTCTCCAGCCCTTCGAACAGCAGGTACAACTCTACATCTGTCCAGGACGCTCTGCAGAACCAGGCTTCTTCTTCCATTTCCTATTCGAAGAACTGGAACGGAAAGTTCAACCTGTCAGTCAATGCGTTGCATAACCAGAACTCGCGTGACAGCTCGTATTCCTTCACACTTCCTAACCTGACTTTCTCCGTAACGAGATTTTATCCGTTCAAGAAAAAGAACCGCGTGGGAAAGGAAAAGTTCTATGAGAAATTCTCTCTCGGGTACAGTACGACCTTGCAGAACCGAATCAATTTCAAGGCGTCGGAATTCATGAAGGAGGGATTCATGGACAAGTTCCAGAACGGAATGACGCACAATTTCCAGATAGGTTTGCCGAACTTTACTCTTGCAAAGTATCTGAACTTCACGCCAAGTGTGAGCTATGGCCAGAACTGGTTCTTCAGGAAGACCGATTATGAATACAATCCCGAAACGGACAAGGTGGAATCGCATGATGCCGGACAATTCAGCACATTCGGCATAAGTCAGAACTACTCCGGAAGCTTGTCCATGAGCACGAGGCTATACGGTATGTTCAATTTCGGAAAGGCGCATAAGATCCAGGCCATCAGGCATGTGGTCTCCCCTTCCATGTCATTCTCGTTCAGCCCTGAGAAAGGAACATACGCGAACGGTTACAGGACATTGGTATATACGGACAAGGCCGGCGAGGAGAAGTCGTATGACTATAATATATATAGCGGACAGCTGTACTCCCCTCCCGGAAAGGGCAAATCCGCTACAATGAGCCTTTCCATCGGCAACAACCTTGAAGCCAAGGTGCGAGACTTGCGCGACACGACAGGCGCGGGCGTGAAAAAAGTAAAGCTTATCGACCAGCTCAGCATCAGCACGGGATACAACTTCCTCGCGGATTCATTGAAACTCAATAATATAGGAATTTCAATGTCGACTTCCGTATTCGAGAAGGTCGGCATCAGCGGAAACGTGAACTTCGACCCTTATGCAATCGACGAGCGCGGACGCAAGATCAACAAGTTCAATGTCCAGACGATGGGATGGAACAAGCCGTTGAGACTGACCAATGCCAGTGCATCATTGTCCTACTCGCTTTCAGGAAAAGGCGCCATCAACGGCAATGACGGATCGAAGGCTGAAGGCGGCGACGGCGGCGCACAGCAGAACAGTGCGGATTATTACAGAAGAATATACTATCATCCTATAACCGGAGAATATATCCCTGGAGGTTGGTTGTATTATACGAATCCGAACATTCCATGGTCGGTCAACTTCAACTATTCGTTCTCTTACAGCAAGTCGTACCAATACACTAACGGCCAGCTGATTACGAACAACAGGTACACGCAGACCCTGGGAGTTTCCGGCAATGTCAAACTGACACCGAAACTGTCATTGAACGCGACTACCGGATTCGACCTCATGGCGATGAAGATGACCACTACGCAGTTGAGCGCATCATACGACCTGCATTGCTTCAACATTCAGGTTTCATGGGTGCCGACGGGCACATGGCAGTCCTGGAGTTTCAGGATTGCAGCCAATGCCGCGGCTCTCTCCGACCTGCTTAAATTCAAGAAGAGCACCAGTTATTGGGACAGATAGTGTTTGGTTTTTAAATATTAATTCGTATATTTGTCGAATCAACAGGGAAACTCAAACGTTTCCCATCTGTTATTTCGCTGTTATTCGGATAGTCAATTCCGGAAACGGCAATTTCATCAAACTAGATTTTTTATCATTGTACAATAGTACACAAATACATTTTATTATATGCCACACACTCTTATAGAGTTGAGTTCAATGACTGAAGAGCAGCTCAGAGCCCTTGGTAACGAACTTAAAATCAAGAAGGCTAAGGATATGGACCTTATGGAACTCGGTTATGCGATTTTGGATGAAGAAGCTAAAATTGCATCTAAAGTTCCTGATCCGGAGCTGTCCCAGAAGAAGAAAAGGGGCCGCCCTCGTAAAGAGGAGACAGCGAAGAAGCCGGCAGAGACTCCAAAACCGGCAGCAGAACCTGCTGTAGAGGCCAAACCTAAGGCGAAGCAAGGACGCCCGGCTAAAAAGACAACTGAAACCAAGCCGACGACACAGAAACAAGCAGGTGAAGTGCCTGCCAAGGAAGTAAAGAAGGCTCAGGAGACACCTGCAGAGCAGCCTGCACAGAAGAAACGTGGCAGAAAGCCGAAAGATCAGGAGAAAGTTGCCGCTCAGGAACTGGTCAAACCTGTTGCTGAGGTAAAACCTGAGGCCGTTCCTGCCAAGCCACAGGTCAAGCCGGAGGATAATGCACCTAAGGCACAGCCTGCACAGCAGCCTAAGGAAGAAATCGTATATGCTGACAGGCATAAGATCGTGCTTCCTCCTCTTCCTCCGAAAAAGAAGAAATTCAACAACAATAATCCTAACGGAAACAACAACCAGGTTCCGGCGCAGAACGGCAACAACGGCAATAATGCCAATGCACAGCAGCCGAAGCCTCAGAACAATGCCAATCAGGAGCAGCAGCGCCCGGCACCGAAACCGAAGATCGAGTTCGAGGGAACAGTCAGGGCCACAGGTGTGCTGGAAATCATGCCTGACGGTTATGGATTCCTCAGGTCATCTGACTACAACTATCTGAACTCTCCGGATGACATCTACGTATCCCAGAGCCAGATAAAGAACAATGCCCTGAAGAACGGCGATACAGTTACAGGAGAAATCCGTCCGCCGAAGGAAGGCGACAAGTACTTCCCTCTCGTGAAGATTGATTTCATCAATGGACGTACTCCGGAATTCATCCGTGACAGGGTTCCGTTCGATTTCCTGACTCCGCTTTTCCCGGATGAGAAGTTCAACCTTCTCGGACATGGCCACGAACATGATCTCTCATGTCGTATCGTGGATATGTTTACCCCTATCGGAAAAGGACAGCGCGGACTTATCGTGGCACAGCCGAAGACCGGTAAGACCGTATTGCTCAAGTCTATAGCCAATGCCATCGCGGACAATCATCCTGAAGTATATGAAATCGTGCTCCTGATCGACGAGCGCCCTGAGGAGGTTACCGACATGAGCCGCAGCGTAAAAGCCGAGGTCGTGGCTTCCACATTTGACGAGCCTGCAGAAAGACACGTGAAGGTAGCCAACATGGTACTCGAGAAAGCTCGCCGTCTGGTAGAATGCGGTCATGACGTGGTAATCCTCCTGGATTCCATCACCCGTCTTGCTCGTGCTTACAATACTGTACAGCCTGCGTCCGGAAAGGTTCTTACCGGAGGTGTGGATGCCAATGCATTGCAGAAACCTAAGAGATTCTTCGGTGCAGCACGTAACATCGAGGGTGGCGGTTCACTCACAATCCTTGCCACGGCATTGACAGATACCGGTTCCAAGATGGATGACGTGATTTTCGAGGAGTTCAAGGGTACCGGCAACATGGAGCTTCAGCTGGACAGGACTCTTGCCAACAGGCGTATTTTCCCTGCTGTCAATGTGGTTCTTTCAAGTACCCGTCGTGATGACCTTCTCTACTCGCCTGACCAGGCTCAACGCATCTGGATTCTCAGGAAGCTGCTTGCAGAGATGAATGCTACGGAGGCCATGAATTTCATGATTCAGCTCATGGACCAGTATCAGACCAATGAGGATATTCTGGACAACATGAACAAGGTCTCTCCGATGGATGCCAAGAACTACGACTATTAGTCGCAGAATGACAATAAAAAAACCGCCGATAGCAATACCGGCGGTTTTTTTATTGTGTTTTGTCTATTAATACTCGTCCCAGGACTTGATCTGGATGTCATCCATTGACATTGAACAGAACGCTCTGATGAACGCCGTCGCCAGACGGGCATTGGTAAAGAGCGGAATATTGCTGTCGATGGAATTGCGCCTGATCTGGTAACCGTTGTAAAGCTCTTCTTCGCTGAAGTTCTTAGGGATATTGATTACCATGTCAGCCTCCTTGTTGCGGATCATGTCGAGTGCTGACGGGAACAGATTGGCCATTGCCGGATTCTTGGCTTCTGCCGGCCAAAGTACACGCTGGCAAGGTATGCTGTTCTCGATGAAATACTTGTATGTGCCGCCAGTTGCATAAAGTTCATAACCTTTCTCTGCAAGCATCTTGCATGCTGTAAGCATATCAGCCTTCTGCAAGGCATCACCGGTAGAGAGCAAGATTCGTTTCGCAGGAATCGTATTGCCGACAGATAGGATGGACTTGAGAAGGGCCTCATCCAGGTTGTCACCGATACATCCCACCTCGCCGGTAGATGACATGTCCACGCCAAGCATAGGGTCTGCTTCCTCCAGACGTGCGAATGAGAACTGCGAGGACTTCACACCCACGTAATCCAGGTCAAATGCACTCTTCTGCGGTGCAGCTGGATGTTTCTCCAGCATCACCTTGGTTGCAAGCTCGATGAAATTGATTTTCAGCACCTTTGAAACGAACGGGAAGCTTCGTGATGCACGCAGGTTGCACTCGATGACCTTGATCTTGTTTTCTTTGGCGAGGAACTGGATATTGAAAGGACCGGAAATCTGAAGCGCACCTGCAATCTTGCGGGCAATCTTCTTGATTCTGCGGACTGTCTCCACATAAAGTTTCTGAGGAGGGAACTGGATCGTGGCATCACCGGAGTGCACGCCGGCATACTCGATATGCTCGGAAATTGCGTAAGCGAGGATTTCACCGCCATCCGCAACGGCGTCGAACTCGATTTCCTTGCAGCGGTCCATGAACTTGCTGATGACCACAGGATGCTCCTGAGACACGTCGGATGCCAGAGAGAGGAAATGCCTTAGCTGCTCCTCATCATAGCAGACGTTCATGGCAGCGCCAGAAAGCACGTAAGACGGACGCACGAGCACAGGGAAGCCTACCTTGTCGATGAACTTGTCCACGTCATCCATTGTCGTAAGCTCGCTCCATTCAGGCTGGTCCACACCGAGGGAATCCACGATGCTGGAGAACTTGTTCCTGTCCTCAGCCTTGTCAATGTCCTTCGCCTTGGTTCCGAGGATAGGAACGCCGTTCTTGTCAAGCCTGAGCGCCAGGTTGTTAGGAATCTGTCCGCCCACGGAAACCACGACACCATGAGGAGTTTCCAGCTCAATGATGTCCATCACACGTTCGAAGGTAAGCTCATCGAAATAGAGTCTGTCGCACATGTCATAGTCCGTGGAAACTGTCTCTGGATTATAATTGATAAGCACTCCCCTGTAGCCTTCCTTGCGGATTGTTTCAATGCAGTTCACGGAGCACCAGTCGAATTCTACAGAGCTTCCGATACGGTATGCACCTGAACCGAGAACGACTACGGATTTGCCGTCATTTTCGAACTTGATGTCATTGAAAGAGCCGTTATAAGTAAGGTACAGGTAGTTTGTCGCTGCCGGGAACTCTGCCGCGAGAGTGTCGATCTGCTTGACTACAGGCACGATGCCATGTGATTTTCTCCATGCACGGACAATGTCCTGGTTGGCGCGGAAATCACCGTTGTCCTTGAACAATGCCCTCTGGATCTGGAAGTCCGAGAAGCCCTGGCATTTCGCCTGGCGAAGGAGTTCAAGAGGCATTGACTCGACATTGTCGTATGTATTCATCTCGTTGTAGGTGGAGACGATGTTCTCGAGTTTTTCGAGGAACCACTTGTCAATCTTGGTGAGCTCGTGGATCTGGTCGACGGTGTAGCCGGCGCGCATTGCCTTGGAAATCACAAAGATACGTCTGTCGGTAGGCTCTTTCAACGCTTCATCGACATTGGCCACCTGAAGTTCCTTGTTGCCCACGAATCCGTGTGCTCCCTGGCCGATCATGCGGAGGCCCTTCTGGATTGCCTCTTCGAATGAACGTCCGATTGCCATGACCTCGCCGACACTCTTCATGCTGGAACCGATCTTCCTGGACACGCCGTGGAATTTGGAAAGGTCCCAACGCGGGATTTTGCAGACGATATAGTCAAGCGCAGGTTCGAAGAATGCAGGAGTCGTCTTGGTAACGGAGTTCTTCAAGTCGAAGAGACCGTAGCCGAGACCGAGTTTCGCAGCCACGAATGCCAGCGGATAACCGGTAGCCTTGGATGCCAATGCGGATGATCTGGAAAGACGTGCATTGACCTCTATCACCCTGTAATCCATAGCATTAGGGTCGTATGCATACTGCACGTTACACTCTCCGACAATGCCGATGTGGCGCACGATCCTGATGGAGAGTTCACGCAGGAAGTAATAGTCTTTGTTCGAAAGTGTCTGGGAAGGAGCTACAACGATACTCTCTCCTGTATGGATTCCGAGAGGGTCGAAGTTCTCCATGTTGCAGACAGTTATACAGTTGTCGTATTTGTCCCTGACTACCTCATACTCAATCTCTTTCCAGCCCTTGAGAGATTTCTCCACAAGTACCTGCGGAGAGAATGAGAATGCCTTGGTACACAATTCCTCAAGCTGCTCGTCATTGTCGCAGAATCCTGAACCGAGTCCTCCGAGAGCATAAGCGGCTCTTACGATAAGAGGGTAGCCCAATTCATGTGCGGCCTTGCGGGCCTCTTCCATGTTTTCTGCCGGATGCGACTTGATGGTCTTGACATTGATTTCATCAAGTTTGTTCACGAAAAGTTCCCTGTCTTCCGTATCCATGATAGCCTGGACAGGAGTACCGAGAACCTGAACATCATATTTCTCAAGTATGTGATTTTCATACAGTTCCACGCCGCAGTTCAATGCCGTCTGACCGCCGAAAGAGAGCAGGATTCCCTGCGGACGCTCCTTGGCAATGACTTTTTCCACAAAGAAAGGCGTCACCGGAAGGAAGTAGATCTTGTCTGCGACTCCTTCAGATGTCTGGACCGTGGCAATGTTCGGGTTGATCAGGACGGTCTCAATGCCTTCTTCGCGCAAAGCCTTGAGCGCCTGTGAACCGGAATAATCGAATTCTCCTGCCTGTCCGATTTTCAATGCACCGGAACCGAGGATGAGGACTTTTCTTATATTAGGATTTTTCATGTTTCTCAGTGGATTTATTTGATTTTGCTGATGAACTCGTCGAACAGAAATTCCGTATCTGTAGGACCGCTTGAGGCTTCAGGATGGAACTGTACGGAACAGAACGGTTTGGACTTGTGTCGGATGCCCTCATTGGTGCCGTCGTTCATGTTGACGAACCATGACTCCCAATCGTTTCCGAGTGCGGAGTCGTCAACTGCATATCCATGGTTCTGCGATGTGATGTAGCAGCTGTTCGTGCCGATCATGCGTACAGGCTGGTTATGGCTTCTGTGACCGTATTTCAGCTTATATGTCGTAGCCCCTGCTGCCCTTGCCATCAGCTGGTTTCCCATGCAGATACCGAAAATCGGCTTGTCCTGCTGCATTGCGATACGCAGATTGTCTACTGTCTTCTGGCAGAATTCAGGGTTTCCCGGGCCGTTGGAAATGAAAAGACCGTCATAGTCGAGTGAAAGGAAATCATAGTCCCATGGCACGCGGATAAGTTCCACTCCCCTGTCCACGAAGCAGCGGAGAATGTTGTGCTTCACGCCGCAGTCCACCAATACGACTTTCTTGTCGCCTGAGCCATAATGAATTACTTCTTTGCAACTTACGATGTCTATCTGGTTCTCCTTGTTCGGATCAGGAATCTCCGCAGCGGCAGACTCGCCTTCAGGAACAATCTGTCCGAGCATGGAGCCGTTGTCCCTCAGCATCTTGGTGATTTCTCTGGTGTCCACGCCATAGATTCCCGGAATTTTCTGCTCCTTCATCCACTCGTCAAGGCTCTTCACAGCATTCCAATGGCTGTATTTCAATGAGTATTCAGATATGACAAGGCCGCGGACCCAGATCTTTTCTGATTCGAGGTTCCTGGAAATGCCATACTGGTCAACTCCCTCGTCCGGAACACCGTAGTTTCCGATAAGAGGATATGTGACACAGAGAATCTGACCTGAATAGGACGGGTCAGTCAGACTTTCCGGATAGCCGACCATTGCTGTGGAGAAGACCACTTCTCCGTTGCATGGTTTGTCATATCCGAATGACCATCCTTCCAGTTCCATTCCGTTCTGCAAACGGAGTGTTGCGCGAAGTTTTTTTTCCATTTCGTATTTCAATTATTCAAGTTTCAAAAATCCCCTTGTACAAATATATAAAAAAAAGACCATCCCTTTCGGGAACGGTCAATCATTTGTCAGTCAATAAAAATAATAATGGAACGACCCTGGAGGTGTCCAGGCCACGACATGGTGAATAATGTTCCTTTTTTCATTGTCTGAAATCTGTTTTCTATATTTCAGGATGCGAATTTAAGACTTTTTTTTCCGATTACAAAGACGTGCCCGGACATTGTTTCGTTTAAATTGAATTTTAAACGAATTAATACATTGCATTGAAATTCAAATGACTTAAAAACATCGAGGCCGGCTTCAGATAGATACGTTTCTTCGGCATTGCCAACCTCTTTGTCTGTGCTTCGCTTGTAGGTTTCTCGCTTTGGAAAGCATACAGCTTTGCCGAGGCACAACGACAGAAGATATATGTCCTTGACGAGGGCAAGTCGCTGATGCTGGCTCTATCTCAGGACTTGGAGCAGAACCGTCCTGTGGAGGCAAGGGAGCATGTGAAGCGTTTTCACGAACTCTTCTTCTCTCTTGCTCCCGACAAGAGTGCCATCGAGGGGAATATCCAGAGGGCTATGTTCCTCAGTGACCGCTCGGCATACGCTCACTACAGCGACCTTGCGGAGCAGGGATATTACAACCGTATCATCTCGGGCAATGTGACTCAGCGTATCGAGGTGGTTAGCATCAAGTGCAACTTCAACAACTATCCCTACGAGGTGGTGACATACGCACGACTATCCATCATCCGCGAGAAGAGTATTACCGAACGAAGCCTTATTACCAAAGGCCGACTTCTCAACTCCACACGCAGCGACAACACCCCCTCACGGATTCATCTTCGAGGCATTCCGTGTGGTGGAGAACAAGGATCTGAGAGTCTATGACAGATAAATACGATTATTCACCATTAACATTTATGACGATGAAAAAGTACATTCAAAAAATCAAAGATTCAGTAAACAAGTCTTGAATCATGATAATAATAGATTCCAAGCGCAGAAAGCGCGAAAACATATTGAAGAAA
>OQVS01000911.1_pt1 | contig 20607 bp, 19 predicted proteins | sample 1691601 | NCBI WGS metagenome assembly OQVS01 (sample SAMN03418268, study PRJEB22391) | human gut metagenome | biome: human-gut; feature: organic feature; material: feces | host: Homo sapiens | place: Tanzania | collected 2013-01
ATCAAAGTAATTTATCTAAGCCGTACACAAGACCTGTGTAAGCACAGATTTTGCGGCAGCCAAGTGCTACACCCGGCATATAGCATTCGCGGTTAACAGGATCCGTGCTGATTTTCAGCGTTTCACCCTGACCACCGAAGATAACCTCTTGGGAAGCAACGTAGCCCGGCAGACGCACGCTGTGAATCTTCATGCCCTCGTAGTCTGCACCACGGGCACCGGCCATCGTCTCCTTCTCGTTCGGATTGCCCTGCTGCATAGCCTTACGCACCTCGGCAATCTTCTGCGCGGTGATAATCGCCGTACCGCTCGGAGCATCCAGCTTATTATCATGATGCTTTTCGATAATCTCGACATGCGGGAAATATTTTGCAGCCTCGCACGCCAGCTTCATCATTACCACAGCACCAAGCGCAAAGTTCGGCGCAATCAAAAGGCCTGTGTTATGAGCCTTGGCCAGCTCATCAACCTCTTTTAAATCATCATTGCTGAAGCCGGTCGTACCAACAACAACATGCACGCCCAGCGGCAGCAGCTTGCGCAGGCTGCCCATAACAACGTCCGGACGGGTAAAATCAACAACAACGTCCGGCTTGGTCTCGTTAATAGCTGCCAGCAGGTCGGTTGTAACCTTTACGCCCTCGCCCAAGGCAACAACGCCCTCTTTAATATCAACAGCGCCGACTAATTCCAGATCAGCCTCGCTATAAACCTTTTTGCAAACCTCGCTGCCCATGCGGCCCAGCGCACCATTTACCAGAACACGAATCATGAAATCCACCCCTTATATAAATCTTGTCAGACTATCGCCGACATCTCTTAATAAAAAACCGTTGAGACATTCTATCTCAACGGTCAGCATGCAAAAAATCCATACCAGCTTGAGATAGCTCTCCGCTGCCATGCAGCGACAGTCCGGCAGCTTTCACTGACGGCCCAGCACCATGGCACGGCTGCCACAGCACTTCGGCGTTGACCCTTTCATCTGCTTCGATGCTCCCGCTCCACAGATTACTCATGCTTTCCGCTCCTCTATCCTAATGGTTTGTTATTAGTAAAATTATATTACCCTCATAGGTATTTGTCAATGAATAAAATTTTGCAGACTTTTTAACAGCTCAATATGTAAAGATGTTACAAAAACGAGATAGCCATCTCCCACATAAGCAGTTAAAGTGTCCAAACCTGCTACTATTTCACTCTCCTAAAGTGTCCATACTTATGGGTACAGTATAAAGTGTATTTCCCCTCAATTCTTGTCGGTGCTGCCGAAGCCGCCTGCACGTACAGCCTTCTCCACCTTATCGTCGTCGTCAACGGTCAGATAGTTGTAAAAAATGCCCTGCGCAATGCGTTCGCCCTGCGGAATCGTCACAGCCTCACTGCCCATATTCAGCAGTGCCACCATGATATGACCTTCGTTATCTGCATTATTATAATAATCCGCATCGATAATGCCCACGTTGTTCACAAGCATCAGATGCTTCTTTACAGCCATACTGCTACGAATATGCAGACCAAGGAACTCGCCGGCCTGCATATAAGCCTTCACGCCCGTCGGCACCAGCACCAGCTTGCCCGGCTCCAGCACAACCTCTTCCGCCGCACTGATATCATAGCCGGCGCTGAGCTCCGTCTTGCGCTCCGGCATCGGGAACTCTACCTGCATATATTTCGCAACCTTTTCAAAGCCTCTAGTTTTCATAAATCGAACACTCCTTAACAGCCCTCAGCGCAAGGTCACGCATTACGCGTAACGCGAAAGCGCTTCAGCATACTTTAAAAAAAGAGCTGCCACAACAGCGACAGCTCTTTAAAAATTATCAAAAATTATTTCTTCATGCCATTCATCAGCACTGCTTTACGGGACAGGTTAATACGGCCCTTATTGTCAATTTCCGTAACCTTAACCACGATTTCGTCGCCAACGCTGACAACGTCCTCAACCTTGTCAACATGCTCGGTGGACAGCTGGGAAATATGTACCAGACCTTCCTTGCCCGGCAGAATTTCTACGAAAGCACCGAAGTTCATCAGACGGGTTACTTTACCAGTGTAAACCTTGCCCGGCTCTGCTTCAGCGGTAATGCCGTTAATCATGTCGATAGCCTTGTTTGCAGCTTCGGTGTTAACAGCAGCGATGAATACGCGGCCGCTATCATCGATATCAATCTTAGCACCGGTTTCGTCAACAATCTTCTTGATCATCTTGCCGCCAGGTCCGATAACCTTAGCAATCTTATCAGGATCTACATGGATAGTAGTAATCTTCGGAGCATATTTGGACAGCTCTTTGCGCGGTTCGCTGATGCATTCCATCATTTTGCCCATGATGAACTCACGGCCGCGTTTAGCCTGTGCCAAAGCCTGAGTGAAGATATCCTTGTTGATACCGTCAATCTTAATATCCATCTGGATAGCAGTAATACCTTTTTCAGTACCTGCAACCTTGAAGTCCATATCGCCCAGAGCATCCTCCAGACCTTGGATATCGGTCAGAATGGTGAAGTATTCGCCATCCTTAACCAGGCCCATAGCAACGCCTGCAACAGGAGCCTTAATAGGTACGCCTGCATCCATCAGGGACAGAGTGCTTGCGCAAACGGAACCCATGGAGGAAGAACCGTTAGATTCCAGAACCTCGGATACCAGACGGATTGCATACGGGAAATCCTCTTCAGAAGGAATAACCGGACGCAGAGCGCGTTCAGCCAGAGCACCATGACCGATTTCACGACGACCGGGGCTGCGCAGCGGCTTGGTTTCACCAACGCTGTACGGCGGGAAGTTGTAGTGATGGATATAGCGTTTAGTTTCCTCAGCGCCAAGGCCATCAAGGATTTGTGCTTCACGCAGCGGAGCCAGAGCCAAAACGTTCAGAATCTGAGTCTGACCACGGGTGAACAGAGAGCTGCCATGAGGACGAGCCAGCAGGCCAACCTCGCAGCTTACCGGACGAACTTCGTCTAATTGACGGCCGTCAGGACGAATCTTATCTACAGAGATAGTGCGGCGAACGATTTTCTTAACCAGCTTTTGGGTGATGTAAGCAACGTCTTTAGCATTATCAGGATATTTCTCCAGGAATACTTCAGCGATTTCAGCTTTAACCTTAGCAACGTTTTCTTCGCGCTCCAGCTTGTTAGCATCCATCAGAGCATCTTTGAGTTTTTGAGCACCGTATTCTTCGATTTCCGCAACCATTTCTTCAGGCGGAGCGTAGAACGGAACTTCCATTTTTTCTTTGCCAATTTCAGCAACGATTTTTTCTTGGAATTCAACGAGCTGTTTGATTACGCCATGGCCGAACCAGATAGCGTCCAGCATGGTTTCCTCGGAAACCTCGTTAGCGCCAGCCTCAACCATGAGGATAGCGTCTTTAGTGCCGGCAACAGCCAGGTTCAGTTGGCTGATTTTTGCCTGCTCAACAGTCGGGTTGATGATGAATTCGCCATCAATCAGGCCTACACGCACGCCGGCGATAGGACCTTCAAACGGAATATCAGAAATAGACAGAGCGCAGGATGCACCAATCATAGCCGGCATATCCGGAGCGTTGTCGGGATCAACGGAAACAGCAGTAGCAACGATTTGTACATCATTGTGATAGCCTTCCGGGAACATCGGACGAATCGGACGGTCAATCAGACGGCTGGTCAGGATAGCCTGCTCAGACGGACGACCTTCACGTTTAATAAAGCCGCCGGGAATTTTACCTACGGCGTACATTTTTTCTTCAAAATCAACAGTCAAAGGGAAAAAGTCTACACCCTCACGCGGGGTTTTGGTGCCGGTAACGGCAACTACTACGGCGGTATCGCCATAACGAACTAATACAGCGCCATTAGCTTGTTTTGCAATCTTGCCGGCTTCAATAGTAAGAGTTCTGCCGCCAAGATCCATGCTGTAACTATGCATATCTTATGCCTCCTATTCTTTCCACACATTGTGTACCTAGTTATAATTCGCCATTTCTCAGAAAAATCCTCTATGATTTTAGCTCATTTAGAAATTTTTTTCAAGAAAATTTTCGCTCAAAATATAAAATACCACCTGCCACTGTCAAAAAGCAGCAGCAGATGGTAGAGAAGCAGATTATTTTGCCAGCTTCAGGAATTTTTCATACATTTCATGGTCTTCCTTCATCATCTTGTCAGCATCCTCACCGATAATGCAGGTCGGGTCAATGCCCTGCTTCATGAAGTAATCCTTGAATTCCTTGGATTCGCACACCTTTTTAGCAGCAGCGCGCAGAACGTCCAGTTTTTCCTTCGGAGTATCCTTCGGAGCAACAAGAGCTGCCCATGCGCGAACGGTCATGTTATGACCAAGCTCCTTGAAGGTCGGAACTGCCGGATAGATTTCGCTGCGGCTGTCAGCCATAACAGCAAGAATCTTCAGGTTGCCTGCGTCCACCTGGCTCTTGAATACAGACGGATCAGCCAGAGTTGCGTCGATATGCTTGCCTGCAAGAGCAGCAGCAATGTCAGCAGAGCCTTTCGGATACGGAACATGCTTGAATTGTACGCCAAACTCCTCCTCGAAGGACAGAGCAGCAATATGCCAGATAGCACCGATACCGGAGTTGCCCATTTTTACCTTGCCGGGGTTAGCCTTAGCGAAAGCAACGAATTCGTCAACATTGTTATACGGAGCGTCTTTCGCAACAATCAAAGCTGCAGGAGCAGCAATCGGAGCGCAGATAGCTGCGTAATCCTTATAGGTGTTTTTGCATTTGCCCTGATGCGGGAACATAGCCAGCTCAACAGTTACCATGCCCAGAGTATGTCCGTCCGGTTTAGCATTAGCCAGCTCAACCATACCGGTAACACCGCCGCCGTCAGGCTTGTTTACGGGAACAAACTTGCTGCCCTTAAGCTCTTTTTCCATGAACTGAATCAGGCCTCTGGCAGAAGTATCCGTGCCGCCGCCCGGTGCCTTCGGAATGATAACGGAAATATCTCCGTCAGCAGGGTAAGCAGCCTTTTTGCTGTCGCCGCCGCAGCCAGCGACCATGATAGCCATGGTCAGCATAGCCATCAATACTACTAAGATTTTTTTCATTTCACAACATCTCCTTATGATTTATTTTATAAAAAGATCTAACTCATTAATGTCGCATATTACATGCGCGATATTCTGGCGATTATAGGTATAGGATATTTCCAGCCTGTTATCATGGCAGATAATCGCCGGATAGGAATACTCTCCCTCACCGCTTTCCAGATCAAGCACACGCTGCCAGCTTGCGCCATCGTCCTGCGATACAAACAGGCTCAGGGGAGAACGCTGGCCCCAGTTAGCCTCCACAGGATTGCAGACGAGAAACAGTCTGCCTGCTGCGTCCTGCACTAAATCAAGCCCGCTGTTATTATTGGGAATCTGCGTCGGATAGGCCGCGCACCAGCTGGCGCCGTTATCCTGCGAATCACTCCGATAGACGTAGCCCTCACTGCTTCTGAGCAGCATATGCACGCTACCGTCCGCGCTCTGCCACAGGCTTGGCTGAATCACGCCACGTCCGAAGAAGGACTGCTGGCTGACCTCAATCGCGCTTTCCGCTGTCTTTTCACCTGCATTATATGTCAGACCGTCAATAGCAATCGTCGTCGACTTTTGCCACGTGCGGCCATCGTCATCACTGATGTCTGCAAAGGCTGTCCAGATACCGCGCTCCACGCTGCCGCCAGCCAAAAGACGGCCATTACGCAACCGCAGCAGCTTGTTGCGCACAGGTCCGCGCCCACCGCTCACGTCACCGTCAACCAGCTCGTGCGGCTCCGAGCAAAGCACCTCGCCCTGCTTCAGCGTCAAGGTAAGGACATAGGTACGCCAATCAGCAATCGCCCTGCCCTGCTTATAAAAGAGGCTCACACGCTGCCCTGCTGCCTCTGCGCCATGCAGATACAGCACAGGATTCCAGCACGGCTCCTGCGTGCTCACGACAAGCTCCGGCTCAGACCATTGACCTTGGCGGCACGCGCTCAAATATATGCCTACATCATCTGCGCCCTCATGACTGCCGCCGAACCAGCAGGCCAGGGCTTCTATCCCCTGCACACCGCCTACAGCAGCAAGCGTCGAGGCATGACAGAAATCTGTCGGCAGCTTATTTATAATAAGCTCTTTTTTCATAGCCTACCTCACATCAAAATTTTCTAAATTCGATACTGCAAATATTGTACCATAAACAGCTTTGAGCGTAAACTATTTTCTGTTACATTTTTAGCAAATAACTTTTTACTCTCATTGCCACCTTTTTTGCAAATACGGTTCTAAAACTGCCATAATTCTCTCAGCATTTATTATCTGCTCCTTAGCTGTTTCCTCTGAAACGTCTTCATAATCCTTGTAATCAGCTTTTTCACGCCATCGATACGCTCTATCAAGAATTTTAGAAACATACTTATCGAAAATGCCCGTTTTTACATAATGCATATTAAAAAAAGCTATTATTCCTGAATGCTTGCTAGAGTCAAAATTATCTAAAGCAGTAACTGCTCGCAAACAATGAAAAATAGCATAATATGATCTATTCACTGATGATTTGTAGCTTTTTGCATCAAATAAAAGCCAAGCATCATGCAAATTCTCTCTGCTACGCTGAAATCTGTATTTAGATAAATCTACTACGCTGCTTTCCATAAAACGATTCCCTCATTTTTCACATTACGAAAGTACGGCAACACCTTCCCCCATTTTGCTAGTTCCTCTTCATCAATGTCCACAACCGAAAACACTTTATCATACTTTAAATTCATGTCTACAATAACATCAGACAAAGCATCCTCCATAGCCTCATCCAACTTTCCATTAATAATAATTGCAATATCCACGTCAGATTCAGCTGTTTCCGTTCCGCGTGCAACCGAACCATAAAGAATAATGCTAACCAATTTATCATTTACAACTGCTCTAATTCCCTGAACGAGCTCCTGTAAAATATTTTTCTGCATATGAAGCACCTCCCAAAAAGTACTGTTATCTCTTTTTATTATAACAAAATTCTTTCTTACAGTAAACGCAAAAAACGCCCTGCGTACTACCCAGGTAATACGCAGAGCGTCAAGCTTGCTTATCACTAAATGTTTTTATAAGAAGCCAAACTAAACGCCGGCCTCATACATTAACGTAAAACCTTCCCAATACCACAGGCGTCTCAAAGCTAAAATCATCATACACATAAATAAGCTTTTGATCAGTTGACATTATCTAGACCTCCTCGTCGCCCGCTTACGTGTTATAAGCTCCAAATCCTGCAGCCTCCTACCCATTTCATCGTCCTTAGCCACAAGCAAAAGATCTTTATCCATATTGTTCAGTGCATGAAGCACCGCAGCATAAATCCCCATAGCAACAGCCGGATTGCCTGACTCCACCTTCCATAAGGATGAACGGCTTATGCCAGCGCGTTCTGCAACCAGCTCCGCTGTCAAATTTCTTCTTAACCTTGCAAGCTTAATTTGCTCGCCTAATGTTTTTAATATATTTTCCGTAGCCGGCATTATATTATATGCTGCCTGTTTCATAAAAGCACATCCTTTACTTAATCCTTATGTTTTCTATTATAGACATAAAATGCTCTAATGTCAACAATAGAAAGCTTATCGTGTATTGAAGTATACAAATTCAAAACGCAAAAAACGCTCTGCGTAATACCCAGGTAATACGCAGAGCGTCAAGCTTGCTTATCTTCTATTTTCAGGCAAACTGCTGCACGCGTGCAATCGCAGCCTTTGCCTCCGCAATAATGCGTTCCATAACGTCCTTGCAAGGCAAAACATCGTTGAGTACATTCAGGCTCTGTCCGCACATAACGGTACCGTTCACAGTGTCGCCCTCCAGAATGCCCTTGCGGTTGGTGCCTGTGCCCATCTGCATGAGCTCCTCCTTCGGCGCACCAGCGATTTCCTTCGCAGTATAAGCGTCAGTAAACGCATTCGCCAGGCAGCGCACGCCAAGGTTGCGGCTATAGCCGGTAGCCACGCTATCCGTATCGGTTGCTTTGACAATCGCCTCTTTTGCAGCAGGATGAGCCGGACATTCAGTGGTCAGCAGGAAGCGGCTGCCCATTTGTACGCCCTCTGCGCCCATCAGCAGCGCCGCAGCCAGCGCACGGCCATCGCTGATACCGCCGGCAACAAGCACCGGAATGCTCTGCACAGCAGGCAGCACGTTCTCCATCAGCGCCATGGTCGTCTGCTTGCCAATGTGACCGCCGGCCTCCATGCCTTCGACAACCATTGCATCAGCACCGGCAGCCTCAATACGCTTTGCCAGCTTTACGCTCGGCACAACTGGAATAACCTTAATGCCTGCTGCATGGAAGGTCGCAATATGCGGCACAGGATTGCCTGCGCCCAAGGTTACGAACGCCACCTTCTCCTCGCACAGCATCTCGATAATCTCAGCAATATTCGGTGCCATCAGCATAACATTTACGCCGAACGGCTTATCGGTCAGGCTTTTTGCCTTACGCACCTCGTCACGCGTCCACTCCACAGTACGACCGCCGCTGCCAATGATGCCTGCACCACCGGCATTAGAAACAGCTGCTGCCAGATTAGCGTCACTCGTCCACGCCATACCACCCTGAATCACAGGATATTTAATACCTAAAAGCTCAGTAAGTTTAGTTTTCATTATGTATACCTCCCCTAATTATTTCTACGCCTATTATATACTATCGGTTTTTCCCTAGTCGTGAAATCTTTTTAAACTTGTGACTGATTTGTAACAAACTTTACTAATAACAGATAAAATTTTTCCGATGTTACAAAAAACGGAGATTTACGCACCGAATAATTGACATTCGTCGCTAAAAAATGTAAAATTTTTAGAGTACCCAAAATCAGGATACTATGTTCTGTAAAAGTAAAAACAAGAGCCGCTATAAAGCACATGATACCTTAATAACGCTAACCTAAGAGCGATTAGAAGGTATTAGAGGCGAAGAACCGCGACGACGGCGTATAAATAATACTCCTAGGAGCGGTTCTGAAGCATATGATGCCTTATAATCGCTCTAAAAAGAACATAATAAGGGAAAGAGGTAAAATCAAAATGAGAAGCACTCAAGTAAAAGAAGGCTCTACAAGAGCTGCTCACCGCTCTTTATTCTATGCGATGGGTTATACTGAAGAAGAACTGAAAAAACCGTTAATCGGCATCTGCTGTGCCGCTAACGAAATCATTCCGGGACATATGCATCTGGACACTATCGCTAAAGCTGCCAAATACGGCGTGCTGGAGGCTGGCGGTACTCCGATTGAGTTCCCGGCTATCGGCATCTGCGACGGCATTGCTATGGGCCATGACGGCATGAAATATCCGCTGGCTAGCCGTGAGCTTGTTGCCGACAGCATCGAGGCTGTTGCCAACGGTCACGCCTTCGATGGTCTGGTATTGATTCCGAACTGTGATAAAATTGTCCCCGGTATGCTGATGGCTGCAGCACGTCTGAACATCCCTACCGTTGTTGTCAGCGGCGGTCCGATGCTGCCTGGCCGTTATCAAGGCAAGGATATCAGCGTATCCACTGTTTTCGAAGCTGCCGGACGCTTTGAATCCGGACAAATTGACAAATGCGAGCTGAGCGACATCGAGCATTGTGCTTGCCCCGGCTGCGGCAGCTGCTCCGGTCTGTTCACCGCCAACACCATGAACTGCCTGACCGAGGTTCTTGGCATGGGCCTGCCCGGCAACGGCACTATTCCTGCTGCCTATAACGGCAAGCGTATCGCTCTTGCTAAGCATGCCGGCATGGCAGTTATGGAACTGATTAAAAACAACGGCCCGCTGCCTCGCGACATCATGACTCTGGACGCATTCAAAAACGCTATTACTGTAGATATGGCAATCGGCGGCAGCTCCAACACTGCCCTGCATCTGCCTGCTATCGCTCACGACGCCGGCCTCGACCTGCCGCTGTCCCTGTTCGATGAAATCTCCAAGAAAACTCCGTACCTGACCAAGATGAGCCCGGGCGGCAGCCATCATATCGTTGACCTCAACGAGGCTGGCGGCATTCCTGCTGTTATGCACGAACTTGACCGTCTTTCCTTGATTCATAAGGATGCTAAGACTGTTGGCGGCAGAAGCGTTGGCGAAATCATTGAGCACGCAGAAATCCTGCGTTCTGAGGTTATTCACAGCGTAGAAAATCCGTACAACAAGACCGGCGGTATTGCTGTTCTGACCGGCAACATTGCTCCTGAATGCAGCGTTGTCAAGGAAAGCGCTGTTGACCCCTCCATGAAGGTGTTCAGCGGCCCAGCTAAGGTTTATGACTCTGAGGACGAAGCTATCGCTGCTATCTGCGCGAAAGAGGTTAAATCCGGCGACGTTGTTGTTATCCGCTATGAAGGTCCGAAGGGCGGTCCCGGCATGCGCGAAATGCTGAACCCGACCTCCGTGCTCGCCGGCATGGGCCATGACAAGGACGTTGCTCTGCTGACCGACGGCCGCTTCAGCGGTGCTACCCGCGGCGCCTGCATCGGCCACATCTCTCCGGAAGCACGCGAGGGCGGCAACATCGCTCTGATTGAAAACGGCGATATCATCGAAATCGATATTCCGAACCGCACGCTGAATGTTCGCCTAAGCGACGAAGAGCTGGCTAAACGCCGTGAGAACTGGGTTTGCCCGCCGCCGAAGGTTAAAACCGGCTATCTGGCACGCTACGCAGCACTCGTTACCTCTGCTGCTACCGGTGCTGTACTCAAGGTTCCCGGACAGGACTAAGAGCCTTTAAATTTATAACTGCATAAAAAATATGGGCTGCTGCACTTCCCTTCTCCCCACGAGGAAGAAAGGATAGTGCAGCAGCCCTTTTTCTATTTCATTTATGCGACCTACTCGCCCTTGGCAACGTAGTGCTTTTCCTTCCACCGCTCAAACAGCAGATAAATCAAAGGCACCACCACGAGCGTCAGCAGCGTTGAGGTCGTCAGGCCGCCGATAAGCACTACGCCCATAGACTGACGCAGCTCTGCACCCTCGCCAATGCCCAGCGCTATCGGCAGCATGCCAAGAATGGTCGACAGCGTAGTCATGAGAATTGGACGCAGACGTAGCGAGCAGGCCTCCAGCACGGCTTCACGCAGAGGCAGGCCCTTTTCACGCTGCTGGTTGGCATAGTCAATCAAAAGAATCGCGTTCTTCGTTACCAGACCGAGCAGCATCGTAAAGCCAATCATGCTCATCATGTTCGCTGTCTGTCCTGCCACCAGCAGGCCCAATATCGCGCCGATAACCGCAAACGGCAGCGAGGCCATAATTATCAGCGGCTGCGAGAAGCTTTCAAACTGCGCGGCCAGCACCATATAAACAACGACAATGGCTAAGATAACAGCCTTATAAACCTCCTTGAAGGAGCGCGCCATGTTATCAGCCTGACCAATCATCTTATAGTTGTAGCCAGGCGGCAGATTCAGCTCACTGATATATTCGCTGCGCACCTTGCTGATTAAATCACCCGGCGAAATGCCGACCGTGTTGGCATAAACAACAATCTGGCGCTGCTTGTCCTCGCGCTCAATGCGCGTCGGACCGCTGCCATAGCCAACGTTCGCAATATCACCCAGACGGATAAACTGACCGCCGACAGACGAGATGCGTAAATTAGCAATATCGTTGATATTCGCACGCTGCTTCTCGTCAAGCTGCAAAATAATATCGTAATTGTTATCGCCAATAGTATAGCTGTTGTTCGTGCTCTTGCCCATCACAGCCATTTCGACAACCTTGCCGACCTCTGTCGCATCAAGGTTCAGCTCGCTGGCCTTCGCATGGTCAAGACGCACAACGATTTCCGGCTGCTCCTCCGAGTCCGAAATATCTACGTCCGTTGCGCCCGTCGTGTTGCGCAGCATTTCTGCCAGCTGCTGAGCATAGCTCTTGAGCTGCTTGATATCGCTGCCACGCAGCGCCACCTGCACCGGACGGCTATCGCCACGGCCACCGCCCTGGTTCGAAACGACCGTCACCTTCAAACCTTCGACATTGCCAAAGCGGGCACGCAGCTCGTCCATAATCTGCTGCATACTGCGCTCACGCTCATTAGAAGGCTTAAGACGCACGTCCAGCGAGCCCTGATTCGACGGATTGCGCCCGTTGCCGATATTCAGCGCCACAATGCTCACCTCAGGCAAATCGCTGATATATTGCTGCAGCGGCGTTGCCAGCTCCACAGTTTTGTGCAGGCTCGTGCCAATCGGCGCCTTCACCGACACGCTGAACTCGCCGGAGTCATACGTCGGCTGAAACTCCGTACCCACGAACGGCAGCAGCAAAAGATTGAGTCCTAAGGAAACAATACCAATCGCCACGACCTTCTTCGGTCTTTCCAGCGCCCAGGCCATCAGGCTGTTATACATCTCACGCAGCGACTGGAAGCCTGCCTCGAACTTCTCCAATACAAGCTGCACATATTTATTGCGCTCCTTCGTCGCCTGCTCCTCGCTCTCCACGCGAATCCAATAAGCAGACACCATTGGCGTCAAGGAAAAGGCCACAATTGTACTGAAGGCTACGGCAAAGGCTACCGTCAAGCCAAACTGCTTAAAGAACTGGCCAATCGTCTCACCCATGTTGCCAATCGGCACGAACACCGCCATCAGCGACAGCGAGGTCGCCAAAATAGCCAGCGTCAGCTCCTCCGTCGCCTTGCGCGCCGCCACAAACGGTGTCTCGCCCATTTCGATATGACGGAAGATATTTTCGATAACTACAATCGCGTCATCTATGAGAATGCCGACCGCCAGACTGAGCGCCATCAGCGACATATTATTCAGCGTAAAATCCATCACGCGCATCATGAAGAACGTGGCAATTATCGAGGTTGGAATACATAAGCCGCCGATAATCGTCGCACGCAGGTTGCGTAAAAATAGATAGGTTATCAGCAGCGCCAAAAAGCCACCGAAGATAATCGCATTCCAAACATCTGCAATATTATCACGGATATATTTGGACTGATCACGCACCTTCTGCACCGTAATATCCGGCGGCAGGCTGCTCTGCTTCAGCTCCTCCATCCTGCTGTTGACATTATCCGTAACATCGACGGTATTCGTCTTAGACTGCTTGCGCACAAAGGCCAGGACGCAGGGCTCGCCGTTGGCGCTGGCGAAGGTGCTTTCATCCTCCCAGGAGTCGAGCACATCAGCCACGTCTGTAATATAAACAGGGCGGCCATTATCATTCGCCACCACGACCTGCTTCACGTCATCAACAGTATCATATTTGCCAACAGTACGCACGGTGATTTCCATAGCGTCGTTCTTTGCCTTGCCGCCAGGCGTGTTGTAGTTGTTGGCGTTAATCTTATTTTTAATCGTCTGGTAGGAAATGCCATACTCGGCAAGCTTCTCCGGCTTCAACACTATGCGGATAGCACGCTGGCTGGCGCCCACGACAGTGACCTCCGATACGCCCTCCACCATCTGCAACTCATCCTTGATGCTGTCCTCGACAATACGGCGAATCTCGCCACGCGTGCGCGAAGCCGAAGAAAAGGTATAGGCCACAATGGAGCGCGAGTTCAAATCAACGGTCTGCGTAACCGGCTCGTCGATATCGTCCGGCAGAGCACGGCGCACGCTGGCCACCTTCTCACGCACCTCGCTGGCCTTTTGCTGCGGGTCGACGCCGATGTTGAACTCCAGCACCGTTTCGCTGTAGCCCTCAAGCACCGTACTCGACAGCGTTTTGATGCCGGAAACCTGGCTCACGCGGTTTTCAATACGCTTCGTGACGAGCGTTTCCATTTCCTCCGGCGAAGCGCCGCTGTAGGTCACACGCACGCTGACAATCGGCAGGTCAACGTCAGGATTCAAATCCACGCCAATCTCCGGATAGCAGCGAATGCCGAAAACCACCAGCAGCAAAATAAACATCGTCGTAAAGACAGGACGCTTGATAAATGTACCAATCATGCTTATTTACCAGCCTTTTCCAGATTAATCCTGCTGCCCTCACGCAGCTTGTTGTGTCCTTCGACAACGATAGTATCCTTTTCGTCAAGTCCGCTCAGAACCTCGGCCACCTTATCATCAGAATAGCCAAGCGCCAGCACCCTGCGCTGCACAACGCCCTGCGCATCAGCAACGAACACCGTCTGCTGGTCGTCACGCATCACGATAGCGTGCATAGGAATCGTCAGCACCTGCTCGCGCGGCTCGCCTATCAGGCTGACATTGGCATATACGCCTGCCAGCAGGCCCTCGCTGTTATCCACGCTGACCTCTGCCGCAAAGGTGTGCGCAGGCAAATCTGCTACCGGAGCGATACGCGTAATTTTGCCCACAAGCTTTTTTCCCGGATAAGCAGGCAAAGCAATATCTGCTTCATTACCAACTTTTACGCCGGTAACCTGGCCTTCAGGAATATGAATCGTTGTTTTGAGCATGCTGATATCCGCGATAGCAAACAGCGGCGTACCAGCCTTAGCATAATAGCCCTCCTGATAAAAGCGCTTCGCCACAATGCCGTCAGCAGGTGCCGTAACGACCGTGCCTGCGGCCTTAGACTCCATCCCCTGCAAGCTGCCGCGCGCTGCCTCGAGCTTAGCGGCTGCATTATCGCGGGCAAAGCGGTAATCGTCTACAACCTGCTGCGACACTGCTCCCGTCGCATACAGCTTCTCATAGCGGGCCAAATCCGTCTCGGCCTTACGCAGACTCGTCTGCGCATCAAGAAAGCTTCCCTTGGCGCTCAGCAGGTTGGCATCCGTATCCATCTGCTCCAAAATCGCCAGCACCTGACCTTTTTCCACGCGGTCGCCCTCATGCACATAAACCTTTTCCAGACGGCCATCAACCTTCGCCGCCACCTGCGCCTGCCACTCCGGGTCCAGACTGCCGGAAAAATGCAGCTGCGGCACAATAGTCCGGCGTACAGGATGCGCCGTCACCACGGCAATGCTGCGCGACTGCGACATCTTCGCCGCACGCGCCCTGTCAGCCTGAATGTTGCTGTAAATACGGTAGCCGATAATGACGCACACCGCCAGCAGCAGACCAAGAACTATTTTCACCTTACGGTTCTGTAAATTCACTTCTTTCCCCCCAATATCGTTGCTCATTCTAGCAAAGCAAGCACAAAGCTTATAATTTCCCAATTATAATAATATTATACGCTTTTCGTAATAAAAAAGGCAAGAAAAAAGGCCGCAGCAAGCGACCTTATAACAAAGATTTTACTTCCAATGACTGCGCGCCGCACAAAAGGCCAAGGCGCTCACCTTCGCCGCACCTGCACGCCTGAGCACCTGCGCCGCCTCGCACAGCGTGCTGCCCGTTGTATAAATATCATCACACAGAAGAACATGCTTGCCGCGGACATCGAAGCGTGCACGCAAGGCAAAACAGCCCACAAGCTCCTGCCTACGCTCCTCCGGTCCCAGCTCGAACAAAGGATGCGTATGACGCACGCGCTCCAGCACTGCGTCGCTGTACACCGAACGGCCGCTGCGCTGGTCCAGCAGCGGACCGAACAGCTCCTGCGGCACATCGAAGCCGCGCTGTGCCAAACGCTCCGGCGAAGTCGGCACGCAGGTGATAATATCGAACTGCTCCAGCCAGCGCAGCTTGGCCGAGGGCAGTCCTGCCTCCGCCTCCTCGCGCAGAAAAGGCAGCAGGTCAGCCTCCGCTGCAAACTTGCAGCGATGCAGTGCGTCCTTCAGCACGCCATCGTATTTATAAAGCAGCAGCACGCTGTCCAAAACGTCCAGCGCCACAGGCTCCGCCTGCCCTGCGAGATATTCCTCGCGCGGCTCTCCCTTCAGCACGCGCTGCAAAAGATAATTCTTGCGACACTGCTCACAGACATAGCCTGTTTCAATGCCATAGCCGCAGACAACGCAGCGGCGTGGAAAAATAAGCTCCTTGAGCACACGTCCATAATAAGCGATTTCACGCCAAACATCCTGCATCAGAACACCTCGCTGCTTTCCTGCAGACGCTCTGCCAGCAGGCTGTAGCGTCGCCTTGTCTTATCGTTTTCCACAGCCGTCCGCACAGCATTCTTGCTGCCGACGATGAGCACCCGCTCCTTCGCACGCGTCACCGCCGTATAGAGCAGGTTGCGCTGCAGCATAATGTAATGGCTGCGCACCATCAGCAGGATGACGTAGGGATATTCGCTGCCCTGCGACTTATGCACGCTCATGGCATAGGCAAGCTGCAGCTCCTCCACCTCGCTCTCGGTATAGGTCACATGGTCACCCTCGGGACGCTCAGGAAAATCAACCGTTGCGCTCTTGCCGACGATGCGGATAACGCGTCCGATATCGCCGTTGAAAACGTCCTTCTCATAATTATTACGAATCTGCATCACCTTGTCGCCAACACGCAGGACGTTACCGGGAATATTCAGCTCTGCCTTGTTCGGCGCAGGAGGATTGAGATATTTTTGCAAAAGCTTATTCAGATTCTGCACACCGCAGGGATTCTTATGCATCGGCGTAAGCACCTGCACGCTGCGCCAGTCGCCATTCATCGTCAGCTCCGCATAACGTCGCGCCACAAAATCAGCTGCCTGATTCTCATCGGTAAATTCCATCAGCGCAAACTCGCCCTGCTCGCCCGGAGTAAACTCCGGCATCTGGCCGCGGTTAATCTTATGCGCATTGAGCACAATCGGACTGACCTCCGCCTGACGGAAAACATTTTCCAGACGCACAACAGGCATCCTTCCCGAACGAATGATATCCTTCAGCACATTGCCTGGTCCTACGGAAGGCAGCTGGTCCACGTCGCCCACGAAAATCAAACGGCAACCGCCCTGCACAGCCTTGAGCAGATAATAGACAAGGCGGATATCCAGCATCGAAGCCTCGTCGACGATAATCGCCTCCGCATCCAGCGGGTCCTCATCATTTTTATTAAAGCACAGGCCGTCGCTTGACGGCTGGCATTCAAGCAATCTATGTACAGTCGACGCAGGATGCTCCGCGCTCTCCGACAAACGGCGTGCTGCCCTGCCTGTCGGCGCTGCCAGAAGAATGCGGCAGCCTGCCTGCTTAAGCACGTTCAAAATGCCCTTGACAACAGTTGTCTTACCAGTACCGGGACCACCGGTCAGCACGAAGACGCCATGCTCCAGCGAAGCATAAATCGCCTGCCGCTGCTCCGCCGCCAGCGTAATCCCTGCCTCGCGCTCCCAGCGCGCAATAACCTCGTCAGCATTCACGCGCGTAATCGGCTTCGCCTGGTCACGCAGATACAGCAGCCTTCTCGCCGTTTCCACCTCCGCACGATAAAGCGCCTCCTGATAAACAAGCCGCGTGCCGCCGACCTCCTCTGTCCGCATGAGGTCGTGCTCGAGCAGCGCAGAGAAAACCTCCTGTACATCTGCGGCAGCAACAACCAGCGCGCGTGCCGTTTCTCTGACCAACAGCTCCTCAGGCACGCAGGTATGACCAACGCTCGTCGACTGCTCCAGCGCATAAAAAAGGCCTGCTGCCAGTCGCTGCGGTGCGTCGTGCTCCCAGCCCATTGCCAAAGCAATCCTGTCCGCCGTCTTGAAGCCGATGCCATCAATATCACGCGCCAGGCAGTAGGGATTTTCTTTTATTCGCGTAATCGCCGTATTGCCATACACTGCCTGCAGACGCGCCGCATAGCCGCTCGACACGCCGTTAGCCTCCAGGAACATCATCAGCTCGCGCAGTCCCGACAGCTCCTTATAGGCCTCGCCTATCGCCACAGCCTTCTTTGCACTGATGCCGCGCACCTTTGCCAGACGCTCAGGATAATTTCCCATGATATCCAGCGTATCCTCACCGAACATATCGACAATTTTCGCCGCCGTCGCCGGACCAATGCCCTTCACGGCACCGGAGGCAAGAAAGCGTTCGATGCCGACGACAGACGTCGGCTGCACCACGCTGAGCGTCGCAGCATTGAACTGCTTGCCAAAGCGCGCGTGCTCCGTCCACTCGCCCTCCATAACCACGTTTTCGCCCAGGTAGGGCGCCGTCCCGTGATAAACTGCGCTGAAGCGTCCGTTAGCCTTGTTCTCTACGCGCAGCACACAGAACATACCGTCGTCGCTCTGAAACACTATATCGTCAATAACTGCTTCCAGTTTTTCCATTATTTCACCACCATGCAAAACAAACGTTTAAATCACTGCTACCATTATAACACACTTTCCTCATTTACGACAACAAATCGACTTTACAAGCATTATAAATTTCGCTATAATTAAAGTGTTATGTAGTCTGCTGTTTTATCATGCAACAAGCCACAGACAGGCTAATTATTTTTTAATGAGGTGTAAGAATGCAACCAAAGAAATTTACCGGTAAACTAATCGCTATAGATATGTATAACTGCGGTGTCAACGAGCTCAATAATACTGAAAAAGCACAAGAGCTGCTGCTCGCAGGCTGCGAAGAATTCCATATGGAAAACAAGCACGTTATCTGCTCTCAGGAGGAAGGCCAGAGCGAATACTCTCTGCTCGCTGCCTGCAAGCAGGGCCATGTAACGCTGCACATTTATCCGGAGCTTGGCTTCATCGCTGCCGACATCTTCTCCTGCTTCGATGATGCAGACCCGGCAGGCATGGCACGCTATCTGCGTCAGGCCTTCAACTGCGACAAGGCCAAAATCACGCTGCTAGACCGCGGCGACTTTGGCAGCAAATACGATATGAAGCCCAACCATCGCTCCAACATCAAATTTATCCGCCGTACCCAAAATGTTACGCAAAATGTGGGCGACAAACTGAAAAAAATGATGCTCAAACCGCGTGGAATTTGAGCAAGCATGAAAAATGCAGGGGTTGTACAGGCAGCCCCTGTTTTCATTATCAAAGGAGATAGATAAAATGAAATATTTAATGTGGGATATAGACGGCACACTGCTGCTTTCCGGCGGCGCAGGCAAAGCGGCTATGATAAAGGTCATCAAGGATTATTATTTTCTTGACGCCTTCGATTTCACGCGCTCGCTGGCAGGCCGCACTGATTCCGATATCATCAAAAGCGTAGTCACTCGTCTGCGCGGCCGCTGCAACGCTGCCGAAACAGCAGGACTTTTAATCCGCTACCATATGGAGCTGCCGCACCAGCTGCAGCTGCACAAGGGCCGCATACTCAAAAACGTAGAAAAAACCTTGGCCTATTTTGCCCAGGCTGACAGCAAATACCTCAACTGCCTGCTTACAGGCAACACTCGCACCGGCGCACAGCTCAAGCTGGAGCATTATGACCTCAAAAAATATTTCAGCTTCGACCACAGCGTTTTTGGTGAAATCAGCGAAAACAGGGAGATGCTGGCGCAGGTTGCCCGCCACAGACTGTATATGCAGGACGAAAACGCTTCGGCAGCAGACCTCATCTTCATCGGTGACACGCCTAACGACGCCAAATGCGCCAACGCTATCGGTGCTCCCTGTCTCATCGTGCTGGAGGGCTCCGGCTATAAGCGCGAGGACTTCGACGAGGTGAAGCCGTGGAAGATTATCGATGTGCTGCCTGACGAGCCGCAGGAGCTGGAAGCACTGTTCGACGATTTGTATAAGCAATAACGGAGGCGCTATCATGAATTTCTCTAAGCAAATTTTCGCGCTGTCCCTCTGCGCCTGCTGCGCCTTCGGCGCAGGCAGCGCAGCAGCCTACAGCAACGCTGATTTAAACCGCGTCTTAAACGGCGAAAGCTGCGTCGGCGGCGACCTCTCCGGTGCCGACCTGTCCGGCATGAACCTCTGCTACCGCGACTTCACCGGCACAGATTTTACCGAAGCACGCCTTGACGGCACGCAGCTTGATAACGCCCTGCTCGACAACGCTAATTTCACCAATACGCTCATGGCTCGCGCCAGCCTGCGCCACGCTTCGCTCAACGGCGCAAACTTCAGCTTCGCCACAGCAGCCGAGGCCGACTTCACCAAGGCCGAGCTGCAAAACGTTACTCTCTACCGCGCACAGCTTTCTCGCAGCAAGCTGCAGGGAGCAGCACTGCGCTATGCCAAGGGTGAAGAGGTGCTGCTCGACGGCGTGCAGGCAGATTATGCTGATTTCAGCTTTGCCAACCTGCCCTACTCCTGGCTGCGCAAGGCCAGCCTGCGCAACGCTGTTTTCTACGGCACCAATCTGTATAAGGGCCACCTGGAGGCCAGCGACCTTACTGAAGCAGACGCACGCAGCGCCAAGCTTGGCTACGCGGCCCTGCAGCACAGCAGGCTGAATCATACCAAATTCGACAGCGCTTATCTCGCGCATGCCAATCTGCATAATGCCGAGATGAACTACACGGAATTCGGCACAGCGTTCTTAGATGATGCAGCCTTAGACAAATAAAAACATAAAAATAACCAGCAGCATGATGCTTATGATATGATACTCCTAAAGTAGACGACTGAAATATAAAAAGTCTGCTTTAGGAGTTTTTGTTATGTCAAAATTAAAACATAGTCCAGAATGGATACTGGAAAGAGTTCAAGAGTATCTTCAAGGAAAAGGTTCATATGAATTTATTGCTAAAAATAACAATATAAGTGAATTTAGCCTAAGACAATGGGTGCAAAAATACAAGATACATGGAGCAAGTGTATTTTGTAACAAAACCAGAAACGCATCTTATACTAAAGATTTCA
>OQVS01000912.1_pt1 | contig 20591 bp, 19 predicted proteins | sample 1691601 | NCBI WGS metagenome assembly OQVS01 (sample SAMN03418268, study PRJEB22391) | human gut metagenome | biome: human-gut; feature: organic feature; material: feces | host: Homo sapiens | place: Tanzania | collected 2013-01
ACCACCTAAGGTAAACTCCAGTACCACCTAAGTGGTACTAAAAGTGGTACTGGGAGACTTGTTTTATCCAATTATATAGCTTGCAGGATTCAACTATATTTTCTAAAATCAACTTTTACGGTAAACTATCTGTAAATTATAAATTGTATTAGCGGACAGCAATAAAACCAATTAGGATATTTGTTGATATAATGGCTCATTTGATAAATTAAGGGGAAAGAACATGAATGATATTACACGAGTGAGGCATAACGAGAATCGACGAGGATCTCGAACAATAGTTTGGCAACCTCGCAACATAATTTAAAAGCAAAAGTATCCTATATTCTCGGTTTGTTCAACTTGGGATGAACAAAGGGGAATATAGGATACTTTTTTTGTTTATTACTTTTTATTGGAATGTAGCGAACTTGCAGTTGGTGAGTTTCACACCGTCGCCAGCATCGATGTCTTTATCCTTCTGGGTGTAGAAGAAGGTGGAGTTGTCGATGGTGATGTTTTTGAGGCAGGTGTAGCCATGGAGACCGTGAGCGCTGATAGCAGTTTTTGCTCCACGACATACGATATTGTTGATATGGATGTCGTTCCACTCTGGCACGTATTCTGCATTTTGTGGGATTACGGTTTTTCCATTGTCTGACTTCACGCTGTAGCTCTTGTCGGCATAGGTGCACTCAAAGATGATAGCCTCGTCTTTGATGTCGGTCATGGTGATGTCGCTAACGTAGATGCCTTCTGTTTTGCCACCTCTGCCAATACCGCTCTTGAATCGAAGACCGGTGTCGGTGCCTGAGAAGAGGTTGTGACGAACCACGATGTTCTTCATGCCGTTAGAGAATTCTGAACCAATGACGAAGCCACCATGTGCATGGTATACGGTGTTGTCTTGGATGAGGATGTCTTCGCATGGTCCGTCGGCAGCATTCTTTTTGCCTACTCCGCCTTTCATGCAGATGCCATCGTCGCCTGCGTCAATGGTGTTGTTTACGATGAGCACTTTCTTGCAGCAGCTGATGTCAAGGGCGTCGCCATTTTGTGCGTTCCAAGGGCAACGGATGGTTGTGCCGTCGACAATGACGTTGGTGCAGCAAGTAGGGATGAGGTGGAAGCGAGGTGAGTTTTGGATGGTAATGCCACTAATGAGCACTCGGTCGCAGTCGGTGAGGCGGATGAGGTGGGTTCTGAGACGCTCTTGAGCCTCTGGGGTGTCGGCGAGATTGTCGAAGTGTTTTAGATTGAATGGGAACCATAGTTTGCCTCCCTCGGTTTCGGTGCCACCCATAGACTTGTATTCTTTCCACTCTACGTCGCTGACTTTAGAGCGCTTTACTGGTCGCCACATGGCTCCGTTGCCATCGATGGTGCCTTCGCCTGTGATGCTGATGTTGGTGCGCTTGCTTGCAGAGATGAGTGGTGAGGTTTTTTCGGCTTTCACTCCGTTAGAGACTTTGAAATGCTGTGAGCGGTCGGGAGTGGCCATGATAACAGCATTTTTCTCGATATGGAGGTCGATGTTGCTTTTGAGCGAGATGAGGCCTGTGAGCCATACGCCAGCAGGGACAATGAGGTGGCCGCCACCTTTTTTGTCGAGAGCTTTGATGGCTTTGTCGAAGGCTTGGGTGTTGAGGGTGATTCCATCGCCTACGGCTCCGAAGTCTTTAAGGTTTACACTATAGTCTGGGATTACTGCTACTTCAGGTTGCTGCATTTTTACGGGCATGTTCTGATAGTAGGTGCCGTAGTCGGCAGCATAAGCCGCTATGCTAAGGAGCATAGTGAGAGCAAGGGTCATGATTTTCTTCATGTTGTGAGAAATTGTTTGTTTTGTAGATTTTGTTTTAGTAGGGTTTGATTACTTGGTACAAAAGTAGTTTAATAATATAAGGATAGCGAATGATTTATGTTTTTTTAGAGAGAAGTGGCATTTGTTAAGTGAAGAATTTAAGTGAAGAGTGAAGAACGAAGAGTGAAGAATCCGATGGAAGTGAAGAACGAGAGCTAAAAAAAGAGTGAAGAATCTTTTAGCTTGTTAAGCATATTGATTCTTCACTCTTCACTATTCTGTTGGCTTACCCTTCGGCCGCCGATTTTCAATTCTTCACTTACTTCACGATTCCCTTTTCGAGATATTCGGCAAGGTTGGTGCGAACTTTCTCGGCTGCACCGTCGGAAGCTACTTTAGCCATGTCGCTGTCTACCATGATGTTGACAAGCTCTTGGAATGGGGTCTTTGATGGGTTCCAGCCTAACTTAGCCTTAGCCTTGGTAGGATCGCCCCAGAGGTTTACTACGTCGGTAGGACGATAGAAGTCTGGGCTAACCTCGATGAGCACATTGCCTGTGGTTTTGTCGACACCCTTCTCGTTCATGCCTTCGCCCTGGAATTCGAGTTCGATGCCTACGCGCTTGAAAGCATAGTAGCAGAACTCGCGCACGCTGTGCTGTTCGCCTGTAGCAATGACGAAGTCTTCAGGCTTGTCTTGCTGAAGGATGAGCCACATACACTCTACATAGTCTTTAGCATAGCCCCAGTCGCGTAGTGATGAAAGGTTGCCAAGATAGAGCTTGTCTTGCTTGCCCTGCTTGATGCGTGCGGCAGCGAGAGTGATTTTGCGGGTAACGAAGGTTTCGCCACGGCGCTCGCTCTCGTGGTTGAAGAGGATGCCCGAACAGCAATACATGTCGTAAGCCTCGCGATATTCTTTTACTATCCAGAAGCCATATTGTTTGGCAACAGCGTATGGGCTGTAAGGGTGGAAAGGCGTGTTCTCGTTTTGTGGCACTTCCTCTACCTTGCCATAGAGCTCGGAGGTGGAAGCCTGATAGATGCGGCAAGAGTCTTTGAGACCAAGCTGGCGCACAGCCTCGAGAATACGCAATACGCCTACTGCATCGACGTCGGCAGTGAATTCAGGAGAGTCGAAGCTGACCTGCACGTGGCTCTGAGCAGCGAGGTTGTAGATTTCTGTTGGACGAACCTTTCCGATAACGCCAAGGATGCTCATAGAGTCACCCAAGTCGGCATAGTGGAGGTGGAAATGTGGGGTTCCTTCAAGATGTGCGATACGCTCGCGATAGTCGACTGAAGAACGGCGGATAGTACCGTGGACTTCATAACCTTTTTCCAAAAGGAATTCTGCAAGGTAAGAACCATCCTGACCCGTGATACCTGTAATAAGAGCTACTTTATTATCCATGTTTTTAGGGTTTATAAGTTGTTACTTTTGAATAGTTTGAATTATTATTAGCAACTTTAGAAGTTGTAGAATTAGAAGTTATAGAATTAAAAGAAGTTATCGCTCCCTACGGTCGCTAGAAGTTAAAGCCAATAGCCTTTTTGTTGGAGTTTTTAGTTAGCTTTTTAGCCATAAAGCATATGGCTTTAACTTCTTTAACTCCTTTAACTTCTTTAACTCCTTTTGTTATTTTACTTCTGCTTCGATTTTGTTTTTTATTCCCTTCATGTCTACGAGGAATGCTTTGGCAGAGCCAAACTTCAGGAACATGTCGAGGCGCACAGGCACGTGGTTGTCGTCGTCGGTGACATAGAAGTCGACGATGCGCTTGTATTTGCCGTCTTCGAGTTCCATGTACGATAGTTGCAGACATCTGTATTTGCGACGGTTGTCGGCCTTGATAGTGGTTTTGCCTTGGTAGCGGAGCTTAGCAGGGCTGAGGCCATTGCCATCGGCGATGGTGATGTTGACATCGTGACCTTTCTTCCAACCAGAGGGGTTGAAGGAGCGAGCACGCAAGAAGATGCTCAGCATATCGTAGACGCAATCGTTGAGAGTGCGATTTTGCCATTTGTTTTCGCCCTTGTGGGTGAGGCGATGCTGCTTGAGGTGGACTTTGCCATTTGGATAGTTGTAGAATACCTCATCGACGGTGTATCGGTCGCCCTCGCGAGCACCCTTGCGGAAGTAGAGGGGAGCAAGGTTGAGTGTGTTGTAGCAAAGGAGTGTGTCGCGCAACACAAACCAATTGTCAACCTTGTTGTTGCCACGAGTGATAAGGCTCGCACGATAAGCTTCCTTGCCGCGGTGTTTGCTCTGTACGGTGTACATAGAAGCTGTTCCAGCCTTTACCCACACGAATTTCCAGTTGTAGTAGAGGTTGTATGTGAGAAACTCGCCCGACTTGAAGGCTGTGTTTCTGAATGTGCACTGTGCCATAGCTTTTTGGCTAAACAGCATGGCAGCAATAACGAGAAATAGAATTCTAACGTGCTTCATACATTATTATATATTAATACATTATAATACTTTAGGAACATATTGAATGCCGAGGCTCTTGGCTCTGTCGAGGTTGCGAGACTTCACGGTCTTCTTCTTGTCGGCCTTTTGCTTTGTGATTTGCGAAGGTTTCTGAGAGGAGAGCGAGCGAGCGGTAGGAGTCCATGTTTCAGAGAAATCCCAGTTGGCTTTGCATTGGATTGCCTCGTGGTAATAGTAAACAGGCTCTGGCTGGCGACCTTCGGCAAAGAGACCTGTGTCCCACATGCCATTGTTGTTTTCGTCGACATAGAGGCGGAGATAGTAGGTGCCTGGTGCAACATAATAGAACTGTACGTTGCCATCGGTGGTCTTTACCTCTTTCACTGGGTTGTCGGAGGTGTTGAGGAGTTGGCAAACCACATTCTTGCCCTCCATGCCATTGAGAGTGAACATGATGGTGGCGTATTGGTTGAGGTCTTTAACCTTCAGACCCTGTTTGCTTGGACCAGCGCAGGTGCCATAGATATCTTCGAAGACCAGGGAGTCGAGCTCTAAGCTATATTCGTAGCCCGGTTTCCATTCGGCTCGGAAGGTGTAGAGGAGAGGAGTGTTTTGGTCGAACTTAAACTTCTCTTCATACCACAGCGAATCCTTTGGCGGTTTGGAATAGAGGTGCATCTTGTCGAGATGGAAATGCTTGAGCGGAGTGTTGAAAGCAAACTCCACATTCTTGTCTGGGTCGAGGTCGGTGCCCTTGATGGAGTATTTCAGCAGTTCTATTGGCGGAATACTGTCGTAGGGTTCTCCCTTTCGCTTCTTCTTATCTTGCGCCTTCTGCCATTTTTCCAAGTCCTTGAGCTTAGCCTTGAGCCGCTTTTCGTAAGGAATCTTGGCGAATAGCTGTATGGTGTCGACGCCCTCGACGAGATGGCCCAGAGTGTCGGTGACGAGATGGCGAAGCTCAAGCTCCAGTGAGTCGCAATTGACCAAGGCTGTGTCGTTGAGCCAATAAGTTATGGTGTCGCGCTTAGCAGAAGCATCGATGGTGAAGGTGGAGTCGGTGATGTTGAAGTTGAGCCCCTTGAGCTTTGGCAGCGAGTCAGAACCATAGCTATAGAAGAGCGAGAAGCGGTTGGCGTCTGGGCGCTCGCTCTTGAGGAATATGCGGTCGGTGTTAACCTCGTTGAAAGCCAAAAGGCAGACATCGTCGGGCAAGAAGTGAGTATAGTCGACGCGCTTTACCACGTCGATATGCAGAGTGTCGCGCCAAAGAGTGTCTTGGCGAACATCAGCCTTGAACGAAGGAATGATGGTGTCGGTAGAGAAAGCGAGCATCTCAGCCTTTTGGTTAAAGAGATAGTTGCCATCCATATCCTGCAGAGCGTAGATACGATAGCTGCCCGGAGCAACACCCTTGATGACGAAATGACCTTGGCTATCTGTGCGCGACACACGAAGCATAGGCTTGGTGAAGAAAGCGCTGTCGGCAAGGTCGGCATAAAGACCCACGAGGATGCCCTTGACAGGTTCGAGATTGTCGGCAGCAAGCACGGAGCCTGCTACTTCCAAAGTGTCGATGACATTGCCCGTAGAGAAGCAATAAGTGTAGTTGCCCATTGGGTTGCCCTCGTTGTTGTCGGAAATGGCATCAGAGAAGTCGATGGTGTAGGTGGTGTTTGCCTTCAGCGAGTCGAGGAGCGAGATGGCGATGCGTTTGCCCTGCGCCTTGATTTCAGGAGCCTCTATCTGAGGTGGCGACACCACGACCTTTTCGGTAGGGTTGTCGACCTTAATAAATTCGTCGAAATTGATGTATACCTTTTTGGCGTTGACATTAGTAGCCTTCTCGCTTGGCGAAGCACCAACAACCCTTGGAGGAGTTTCATCATACCATCCTCCGTCAGGGTTGCCCATTCTTGCACACGAGGCTACAACAAAGGCAACGACAATGATTGCGAATATTTTAAGTAATGTTCCTTTAGGACTTATTTTCATGAGTTCATCATTTCGAGAATTTCATCTATGTTGCGACGAGAATTGCTGAGGCGTGGCACCTTGTGCTGTCCGCCGAGCTTTCCTTTCGACTTTAGCCACTCGTTGAAGATTCCAGTTGGAGCCTTTACGACCTCAAGATGCTGGAGAGTGATGTCGTGGAAACGCTTAGCCTCGTAGTCGCTATTTAGCTCCTGAAGCTTGCGGTCGAGGAGTGTGGCAAACTCGTCGAGGTTGCTTGGCTCATGAGAGAATTCGATGAGCCATTGGTGGCGACACTTGGCATTGTCGTCCATATAAACAGGTGCGGCAGTATATTCCAACACCTCGGCACCAGTCTGTTGGCAAGCATAAGCCAAGCCCTTTTCGGCATTGTCTTGCACGAGTTCTTCGCCAAAGGCATTGATGAAATATTTGGTACGACCGGTGATTACAAACTTGTAAGGGTTGCGACTGGTGAAGCTAACGGTGTCGCCAATGATGTAGCGCCAAAGACCACACGAAGTAGAAATGACCATGGCGTAGTTTTTGCCGAGCTCGATGCCTGAGAGAGGGACGATGGTTGGATTGTCGGTGCCAAACTCATCCATAGGAATAAACTCGTAGAAAACATCGTAGTCGACCATTAGCAACATCGACTTGTCGGTAGGATCGTCCTGAATGCCGAAGAAGCCTTCGCTGGCATTGTAGGTCTCCATATAGTGCATGTCGCTCTTGGTAATGAGTTTTTCGTATTGGCTACGATAAGGAGTGAAGGCTATGCCACCATGGAAGAAAACCTCAAGGTTTGGCCACACCTCTTGGAGATGCTTTTTGCCGGTAATCTCCATAATGCGAACCAATACGCTTAGCATCCATGAAGGAACGCCAGAGATGTTGGTGACATTCTTGTTGAGAGTTTCGTGGGCTATGCGGTCGCGCTTAACCTCGAAGTCGCTCAACAGAGCAGTCTGCTTGCAAGGAACTCTGACAAGGTTGGCAAAAGGATTGATATTCTCGATGAGAATAGCACTAAGGTCGCCAACCAAAGAGCCTGACAGATTGTAGTTAGGCGAATGGCTGCCACCAAGGATTAAAGATCTGCCATCGAAGAGACGGCTGTTGGGATTGTTTCTGAGATACAGGGCCACAACATCCTTTCCGCCCTGATAGTGAATGCGCTGCAAACCATCGTGAGAAACAGGAATAAACTTGCTCTTGTCGTTGGTTGTGCCCGACGACTTAGCGTACCATTTCACCGAGCCAGGCCAAAGTATGTCGCTTTCGCCATGGCGCATTCTGTCGATGTCGCCCTTGAGCTCTTCGTAGGTGTTGAGAGGCACATTCTTGGCGAAGTCGTCATAGCTGTGTATGGTTTTGAAAAGATGGTTGCGTCCGTATTCCGTTGATGCAGCGGTGTTTACGAGATATTTCAATACCTCGTCTTGCATTTTCTCGGCTCCGTTTTGATAATGCTGGAGCTCCTTTTGCCTTGGCACAAACAGTTTGCCGGCTATGCTTGTTATACTCATTGTCTATTGTTGCTTATTTTGGCAATGTGCCTAATAACACATATTAAGGTGCAAAATTAAACCAAAAAACTGATAATGAAGAATTATTTAGCATAATTAACGAAGAGGGGGAGTAAGTGAAGAGGGAAGAGTGAAGAGTTCGATGGAAGTGAAGAGGGAAGAGTGAAAGGGGGGAGCGAGGGTAAGTGCGACAACTGAGTTGTCGCAAACTCGACCCGCAGGGCACGGTTCCCTTTTTCCTCTTCCCTTAAATTCTTCCCTCTTCGTTCTTCCCTCTTCACTAAAAAAGCCTCCAGCAATCCGAGGATGGAGCTGGAGGCTTAATAAAAATCTATATAAAAATATCTTTGTAGAAATATTAGTATATTACTTTACATAAACGATAGCCAAGCGGTTTGAGGTAGTGCCCTGTACGCCCTCGCCAGTAGCCTCGTCGACGATGACGCCACGGCTCTTGAGATAGTCGGCAACAGAGTTGGCTCGGCTCTGAGAAATCTTGTCGTTGATTTCCTTAGAACCCTCAGGAGAAGCAGTACCAACAACCTGTACGTGCTTGCCCTTAGCAATGGCGTTGAGAGCAACCTTTGCATCATTGGTGAGAGTGGTCTTGCCCTGAGCGAAGGTTACGAATACGAGGTTCTCGACCTTTACTTCGCGAGTGATGTTGTTGTCTTTGACAACCTCCTTGACAACTTCCTTAACAACCTCCTTAGGTTTCTTAGCCAACTCGTTGCGCAAATCGTTGATCTGAGCATTCAAAGCGTCAATCTCTGACTGGTCGCGGAGCTGAGCGATGGTGAAGTTGTGGGTGCCGTTAGAGTTGCCAAACTTATAGTTGAGACCGATGGTTCCCTGAAGGGTAGAGAAGTTGCTGCTATATTCAATCTCTGTGCGTCCATCTGGGTGGATGTTCCAGTTGATAGCAGGCTCAACATAAAGTTGCCATTGCTTCTGGCTACCGAAGTTGTAAGCGAGGTCAATACCAAGCTTAGAAGTGAGGTTGTTTGACTTCCATTCGGCAGAAGGATGACCGAAGGTGTGTGCCCATCCCAAGCCGAATACAGGGATAATCTCGAAGTTGCGAGGTTCGCCATTATAGCCACCAATCCAGTTGAGCACGTTGATAGTTCCTAACAAAGAGATGTTTGCCGTGTTGACGAAAGTCTTAGCTTCGTTGCTATGATGAAAATTCTTGAAGTAGATGTTGCCTTCGACAGCCAAACCAACTACAGGAGTGAACCAACGACCTATGCGGAAACCAACGCTTGGAGTGATGTCCTTGATGCGAGAGTGGTCGCCAGCGCCAAGAGAAGAAAGACGAGTAACGGTAGACAAGCCACCATTAATACCTACGTAGACATTGTCAGTAGTTTTACTTTCAGTAACCGTTTGAGCGTTTGCTGAAACAGCCATTGCTGCAGCAGCAAACATTAAAATAAACTTTTTCATTTTCTAGTAGTAAAATGTATTGTATAAAAACTTGTGTATTATGTTTACGATTGCAAAGATAGATAAAAGAATTTTGGCCGCAAAGAAAATAGAGAAAAACTATTTGCTTTGTGCGAAAACAGTATAAAAAAAGGTAGACCTAAGTGGTCTACCATTTGCTTTCTAACATGAAAGGAGTTGTTTTTCCTGCTAATAGGTTTGTATTTAAATTGTCGTCAAGATAAATTCCTCCCAACACATATTGCATCAGCATTTTCTTTTGAGTGGCAGAATGATATCCAAATGAATATTGGCCAGAAAGGAAGTAGGCTGACACCTTGTGGGCTTTACCACCATAGATGACATTGTAGACCACAGGCATAGGGAAAAGCATGTAGCCAATTACAGGAGTGATTTGGTAGAATCCGATCTTAGCCTTAAGAGTTGCTCCTGAAGCCTGTGAGAGAGCAGTCTTGACGTCGCCTTCAGGTAAGTCTTTGGCGATGAGCTTAGCAGGGAAGCTGTAGACAACGAGAGTGGTGTCGGCAGCATTTACTTGCCAATCAATGTCCAAGGTGTCAGTCTTGTCGGTAGCGATGATTGGATTCTGTGATTCGTAAATCAAATCGCCAGAGTAACTGCCACGAATAGAATTCAGACATTGGCGAGCCTCTTCGTTTGTTAATCCTGTTTTTCCGCCATCATCATCTAAGCATGATGCGAATAAGAATGCTGAGAAACAGCATAGTAAAAATGCAAGGAACTTTGTTTTCTTCATTGTAGTTAATATTGTGTTTTTTATTTTGTCGCCTATATTATATATATATATAAATAGGTGTAATTTTTAATCTTTAGATTATCCTTGTGAGCACACTCTCTACATGGTCGGCTACGGTTTCGGGCTCAATGGAGTTTAGACAAGCGTAGTCGCCACGAAGGCAAGGCTTGTTGCCATAGATGCTGCAAGGGCGGCATGATAAATCCACTTGTACGGTGTCAGCCTCTTTTTGTCCCCAACCCATGAAGCCTGCGAAAGGATGAGTGGCACCCCAAACGCTAACCACAGGACACCCCACAAGTGATGCCATGTGCATGTTGGAGCTGTCCATAGACACCATCACGTCGAGATGGCTCATCAATGTAAGCTCGTTGCGCAATCCGCCAAGATTGGCAGAAGCATTGATGCTATTTGGATATTTCTCGACCAAAGAGTTGATGATGTCCATCTCTGAGCGACCGCCTCCGAAGAAGAATATTCTGCACGATGGATGTCGGCGACTGATGATGTCGACCACCTGCTCCATCTTTTCGATAGGATAAATCTTTCCTTGGTGAGCAGCAAACGGTGCTATTCCTATCCATTGCTGGAAAGTCTTTTTTTCGCCTATTGCCTCAGAGAGCAAGCGTAGGTTGCCGCCTTCTTTAGGGAATATAGACGTGAAGTTCATCTTGATGGGGTAGCCCAATTTAGCAAACACGTCGGCATAGTTCTGGAACGACGTAGGCTGCTGGCGGAACACCTTGTTGTTTTCTGCTATCAGCTGACGTTTGCCATCGCGATGTTTGTCGATGTGTGCCACTTTGTATCGGTCGATGTTGAATCTCATTCGGAGATAGTCAGACCTGATGACATTGTGAAGGTCGGCCACAGCAGTGAAATTCTTTGCTGTGAGCCTACGGTATAGGGAATTCAATCCCTTGATACCCTTGTATTCGCCCTTGATGTCGGCTCCCATGAAACTTACGTTGGGAGCTAAGTCTTGGAAGAATGGCTGTGCAGAGGGACGGCTAAGCATGGTGATGCGGACGTGAGGATATTGTTGTGCCAAAGAGTAGACCACAGGCACAGTCATCGCCACATCACCTATTGCAGAGAACCTTATTATGAGAATGTGTTCTGTTTTCACTTTTTGTTGTTGTAGAGAACAGGATTAGTAGAAGGGTCGTTGTACATCTTCATCTGTCGGTACACCTTCATATATTTTCTGCCGGCAGCAATGTCTTCGAGCAGTTGGTCGATAGCTGTGCCAAGGTCTAACTGCTGTTCGAGCAGCACGTTGAGCTTAGTTTGGCATTTCTGTCTGTGCTCGTCGCTGGCGTCGGTACGCTCAGCCTGCTCCTTCATGTGGTAAATCTTTAGAGCAAGAATCGACAATCGGTCGATAGCCCAAGCAGGGCTCTCGGTATTGATGCGTGCATCAGGCAACACATTAACGTCGGAATACTTCTGGCGGAAGTAAGAGTCGATTTGTTCTACCAAGTCAGTACGATCCTGGTTGCTGCGGTCGATACGTCTCTTTAGAGCAAGCGCTTCGGTAGGGTCGATGTGTGGGTCGCGGATGATGTCCTCGAAATGCCACTGCACGGTGTCTATCCAGCACTTGAGATACAATCTATTCTCAATAGAATCTCTTTCATAAGGGTTGTTGATAGGGGTATCGATATTATCAGTAACATGATAATCTCGGATGGCCTGGTTGAAGACCTGATTGCATAGTTCTACAAATGACATGATTATTTAGTGTAAAATTAGATTTATATTTAAAGGTTCCTACAGTTTTTTAGCTTCACGGCAAAATATTTTTTAGTATTGCCGTATAGCGTTCTATATTTTGCAAAGATAAGGAGAAAATATGAAATGACCAACTAAAAGTATACAAAAATCATCTAAAACATGCACAAAGGTATGGTGTGTGTGCAAACAAGTGGTCTTTTTTATAGAAATTATTTGCAAATATCAAATAAAATTCGTTCCTTTGCAACCGTTTTTTAATTAGAATTTTCATTTAACCACTTAAAAATTACAATTATGTCAGAAATTGAAAGCAAAGTAAATGCAATTATCGTTGATAAACTTGGTGTAGAGGCTTCAGAGGTTAAGCCAGAAGCAAGCTTCACAAACGACCTTGGTGCAGACTCTTTGGATACAGTAGAGCTCATCATGGAATTTGAGAAGGAATTCGGTATCTCTATTCCAGACGATAAGGCTGAGACAATCCAGACTGTAGGCGACGCTATCTCTTACATCGAGGCTAACGCTAAGTAATATTACGTCTTGATGGAATTAAAGAGAGTAGTAGTAACAGGTCTCGGTGCCGTAACTCCGTTAGGAAATACTCCTGAGGAGACTTGGGAAAGCCTCCTTGCTGGTAAGAGCGGTGCTGCACCTATTACCCATTTTGACGCTTCATTGTTCAAGACTCAGTTTGCATGCGAGGTTAAGAACCTTAACATCAATGACTACATTGATCGCAAGGAAGCACGCAAGCTCGACCGTTACACTCAGCTGGCAATGATTTCTGCCATGCAGGGTGTAAAGGATTCAGGACTCGATTTAGAGAAAGAAGACTTGAACCGCATTGGAGTTATCTACGGTGTGGGAATTGGTGGTATTAAGACTTTCGAGGATGAGGTTTCATATTATGGTGCTCATCCTGAGAATGGTCCTAAGTTCAACCCATTCTTCATCCCTAAGATGATTGCCGACATTGCATCTGGTCAGATTAGCATCCATTTCGGCTTCCATGGTCCTAACTACACAACAACAAGTGCATGTGCTTCTTCAACCAACGCTTTGGCTGCTGCATTCAACCATATCCGTTTGGGTAAGGCTAATGTAATCGTTTCGGGTGGTGCTGAGGCAGCTATCTGTGCATGTGGTGTTGGTGGTTTCAATGCCATGAAGGCTCTTTCTACCCGCAATGATGATCCTGAGCACGCAAGCCGTCCATTTAGCGCAAGTCGCGATGGATTTATTATGGGTGAGGGTGCTGGCTGTATCATCCTTGAGGAACTTGAGCATGCTAAGGCTCGTGGTGCTAAGATTTATGCTGAGATGGTTGGCGAAGGCGAAAGCGCTGATGCTTATCACATCACAGCTTCTCACCCAGAGGGACTTGGTGCAAGGCTCGTTATGCAGAATGCACTCGACGACGCAGGCTTAAAGCCAGAGGATATTGACTACATCAATGTGCATGGTACATCTACACACGTAGGCGACATCTCTGAGGCTAAGGCTATTAAGGACGTATTCGGTGACGCTGCTTACAAGCTCAACATCAGCTCTACAAAGAGTATGACAGGTCACCTTCTTGGTGCTGCTGGTGCTGTAGAGGCTATGGTCTGCATCCTTTCTGTAAAGAACGATATTGTACCTCCAACTATCAACCATGAGGAGGACGACCAAGATCCTGAGATTGACTATAATTTGAACTTTACGTTCAACAAGGCTCAGAAGCGTGAGGTGCGTGCTGCATTGAGCAACACCTTCGGTTTTGGTGGTCATAACGCATGCGTTGTTTTCAAGAAGTATGCTGAATAATATCATTGATAGAATAAGGCTCCCTTTCCGTAAGGAGAAGGAGCTTTATTCTTCTTTATACGACATCATCGGTTTCTATCCACACGACATCAGTTTCTACAAGCTTGCTTTGATGCACAAAAGCGTTATGCGACGCAATGCAAAGGGTAAGCCAGTAAACAATGAACGACTGGAGTTTCTCGGCGATGCCATTCTCGACGCTATTGTCGGTGATATCGTTTATCAACATTTTCCGGGCAAACGTGAAGGATTTCTTACCAACACACGAAGCAAACTCGTACAGAGAGACACTTTGAACAAGCTTGCCCAGGAAATGGGAATCAACCAGCTTATATTAAGCTCGGGCCATACGTCGTCACACAACAGTTATATGGGCGGCAACGCATTTGAGGCATTGGTGGGTGCAATATACCTCGACCAGGGCTACAATGCTTGCATGCGCTTTATGAATAAGCGCATTTTGGCTCAAATGATAAACATCGACAAGGTTGCCTACAAAGAGGTAAACTTCAAGAGTAAGCTCATAGAATGGAGCCAGAAAAACAAGGTTCGTCTCAGCTACGAGCAGGTGTTGCAGGAAAAGGATAAGAATGGCAACCCAATCTTTGAGTTCAAAGTTGTACTCGAAGGTGTAGAGGGCTGTTCTGGTAGAGGTTTTAGCAAGAAAGAAAGTCAGCAGCTTGCCAGCAAGCTTACGCTCGACAAACTGAAGAAGAAACCACAATTCATTGATGAGGTGTTTGCAGCTAAGGCAAACCGCACAAAGATGGAGGAGGAGCCAATACTGGCAATTCCTGATACTGAGGTGAAACAAGATTTCTTGATTACTAAGTTGGAACCAGCTACAGAGTCGCCTGCCACTATAGCAAAGGAAGAGAAACCAACAGAAGCCGTAGTGCCAACAACAAAGAACGCACAGACTTCTAACGAAGAATTTGATTTGAGCGACATATCAGCAAAGCCACAATCGCGCGAAGACATTATTGCCGCAGCCGAAGAAATGGCTTTCGCTGAAGCTGAATAAATATAAATGAAAAAAGGTAAGAAAGATGAGGATAATCCCCACTTTCCTACCTTTTTTACTTTTTTACCTATTATTATTGTGCTTTTTCTCTTTTACCTTTTTACCTTTCCTTTTATTTCGTATCTAAATCCTATATTCAGATTAAAGTTGAGCGGTTTTTCTTTGTAGATGGTGTTGAGCGACGAGTTGTCGTCGAAGAAATAGCTCAAGCCAGGCTCTGCATAGATGCCAATGTTGTCGGCAATCTTAAACTGTAAGCCTACGGCAGCATTAGCAGATAGCTGCAATGGGCGTGAGTGGATGTTCTGCTGTTCAGTCTTCTTGACATTGCCTTCTATCACGAAGTCTTTACTCGTTTTGCCATTTACGCATTGTTCGGCAAGAATGCCAGTAGCAGCATAGAGGTCGAAGGCGCCATACGATAAAGCCTTGTATTTCAGACTTAGCGGAATACCTACGTAGTCGAGATTCTGACTGCCCGAAATGAAGTTTGTAGATGTTCCGTCTTTCATGTCAGACGACAAACGAGTGTAGCTGACACCACTCTCGAGACTTAATCTGTTAGAGAGAGCATAAGCAATGTTTAAGCCTATGCGCACAGGAAGATGGTGCTTGTATTCAGTCTTCACCTCTTGTCCCTGGTTGTAGATGCCAATGCCGAGCATCGGACTTCCCTCCCAATCATAGCCATCAGAACCTGTAGCAACAATGAGGTCGCCAATAGAACGAGTGTTTACCGATGTGCCAGCAATGCCCGTAGCGCTTGTTCCGATTTGCCATTTCGATGTACGGCTGTTGGCTTTGCGCACATTGTTGAAATCTTCTTTAGCCCAAAGGTCTTGATAATCCTCTTTGTTGGCAGATTCCTTTTGACTTTTGGCTTTAGGCTTCTCTTTGTTGGCAGTTTTCTCTTCGTTGGCTGTTGCTGTGGCAATATTGTTGTTGCTTGCTGTGCTCTGTGATTCAGCAGCTGCAACGTTTTCAGGAGCGTTGCTTATGCTTTGCTCAACATTTGCCTCTCCATTTACTTCTCCATTTGTTGCAAGAAGCCTTTGCATGGTTTTTATAGTATTATCTTCAGTATCTTTGCCGATAGATGAATTGTTGTCTGTATCTAAATCTTTATTATTACTAATTTGACGGCTATATTGTTGTTTTGTTACTGTTTTTTGTGATGCTGAATTATCGGCAAGAGTAGGAGTAGTATCATCAGAGTTGTAGAAATAAAAACCAACAACGAAAGCCAAGCATGCAGCCACGGCAATACCTACAGCACGCTGAAATCTATGCTGGAAGATGGTTGCACCATTGGTGGTCTGCTTGTTGTCACCATTTGCTTCGCCCATGCTCTTAGAGCCAATTCCTTTAGAGCCCATTTCCTTAGAGATATTATCCCACAAGCCCTCAGGAGCATCTATCTCGTAGTTGCCCATGCGGTCGTGAATATCTTTTTGCCAGTTGTTGCTCATATTCAAATGGTGTTGATGGTTTTATATTGATTGATTTTCTTGGCGAGAATAGCCTTAGCCTTATGTAGTTGTGAAGCCGAAGTGTTGACCTTTATTCCGAGCAGTTCGGCAATCTCCTTATGACTTTTATCTTCGATGACATAAAGGTTGAACACCGCTCGATAGCCATCCGGAAGTTCGCGGATAAACCGATAAATAACATCCGTAGGAATTCCCTCGGTTTCTATCTCATCGTCAGCAAGCTTGTCGTCATAGTCGGCAATATCAACGAGGGCGGCATTGCAATTCTTGCGTATGAAAGCCAAGGCTTCGTTTAGCGTAATCCTTGCCATCCATGCTCGAAGCGAGCCTTCTCCTCGATATTCAAAGGTGTTTATAGAAGAGAATATCTTGATAAAAGACTCCTGTAAGACGTCTTTCGCATCATCGTCGTTAGCAACATATCTGGAGCTTAAAGCCGCAAGATAGCGCACGTGTTGGCGATAGAGCAGCTCTTGAGCCGCTTTATCGCCTTTGTGCACTTTCTGTAGCAACTTTTCTTCTTCTGTTGCCTTCTTCAACGATTTTCTAAATATTCTCATAAACCTTATTAGTCTATTCTGCTACACATCGGCAGTCTTTCTTCCATGACCTTAGCCTTTGCCGAGTGCATTTTTAGCGAAACATCCAGCGACTTCTTACCGCTAAACGACTGCCAGTTGAGGCGTAGTTTCACTTTGTCGCCATGATTCTTGTATAGTGAGTTAAGGTCGAAAGCCACGAGAGCATCTGCATAACGGCCTTGCAAGTCGCCATTGGCATTATGGCGGAGAGTGAGCTCATAGACATTGTCCTTGTTGGTTCCTGTCACAAGGTTTATCTCATGCTTTGAGCCATTTCCCCATATTGTGCGAATGCGGAGAGTGATGTAGCCATCTTCAGCCACGGTAACCCAGTCGCGTACAATCTCTATAGGATCGTTGCCAAAAGTCTTGTCGTCGTTGTCGCCAGTAGTGGCAACAGGCAACTTGGTGCGGATGCTGTCAATCCAGTTTACCTTAACATTCTTCACTCCTCCGTTAGAGCCCGATTCCTCATTGTAGTTTACCAATGCTCTAACAGTCTTTTCACCGAAAGGAGACGACTTTAGGTTTGTTGGCACAAGTGTGGTAACACTATCCAGCTGCATATAGAAGCCGTTTGCGCCCTGAGGATAAACGGTGACGAGAGCCGTAGGGCGTCTTACTTCATCATAATCAGAATCTATATCGCAAGAAGTTAGCGATACTAATGAAGCCATAATGCCCACTACCCAAATATACAAACTAAACTTTTTCATAATTCTTTGATTTTTATGTTCATTCTATCTATTAAATAGCATGAACATAAAAATCTTGCCTCGTAACAACATATTTTTTTTCACTATACAATAATATAGTGCTATTTTTCTACTTCTGCAAAGTCTTTTTTATGTGATTTTTCTATTTTAGCTACGCCTTCTTTTAGGGATTTCTTTATTCTAGTTAAGCCTTTTTAGTGATGCGAGCCAGGAAGTTGTAGTCATCGGTTTGCTCCACCAATTCAGCATAAAAACCACATTCGGCAGCTTTTGCTGCGAGAGTTTCGAAGTCGATGTACAGCCAAGGGAACTCTTCGCCCTTAGTGCGCTTATATTGCATCTGATATTTCAGCTCGCCATAATATCCATCGCCTTCAGGCAATTCTATTATGCCATCTTCGGTTTCAAAGATGTAGCAGATGTCGGTAGAGTCGACAAGGAGTTGACCGTCTGGCTCCATAAGCTCGGCAATATGGTCAAAGAACTTAGGTAGCTGGCTGATGGTGCCAACAATGCCGATTCCGTTCATCAGCATCAGTATGGTGTCGAACTTCTCGTTTATGAGCCAGAAGTCTTGTTCCCTTGCATCTTCTACACCTCTAAGCTTCATTGTTTCTACAGCCAAAGGCGAAATGTCGATAGCCACAACCTTCTTTCCCATATCCTGCAAAGCAAGACTATGGCAACCAGCTCCTGCACCAACGTCGAGGATGTAGCCTTTAGCCATAGTTAGTGCCGTCTGCTCCAACTTTGGCATTTCTTCGTATTCACGATACAAGGTATTGACAGGAATCTCGTCCTCATCAAAATCAGGCGAGAACACACGCAGTCTTCCTGCTACACCATTCTTATAATAGTCGGCTATTGCCATTCCCATAGGGTCTTTTTCTTTCTTCATAGTGGCTGTTAAGTTATGCTATCTTTGCTATTTTCTTACTATTTTTTGCAAAGATAATGCAAACGAGCGCAATGAAAGCTTGCTTTCAAATTGCCGAGTGCAGCTTATCTTATGCAAAGATACAAAAAAATATCACCATCAACTTAATTTTTCATCCACTTGTTTCTTATAAGGATAAAACAACATTCTTATAAGAATTAAATAACATTATAACAACAATTAAACTATAGGAGATTATTATTATGAAGACTAACGAAACTGCACAGAAGAGAGTATTTAATCTTGTTATCGTCGACGAATCGGGCAGCATGAGCATCATTCATCGTGAGGCATTGGCAGGAATCAACGAAACCATTACCACATGCCAGCAGATGATGAAGGCACACCCTGATATGGAACAGCGACTAACCTTGATTACTTTCGATAGCGACCACTTCAAGGTGCACTACGACAATGTGAATGCCAACAAGGCTAAGCAACTGACCAAGAGAGACTATCAGCCTGGTGGCGCTACTCCGCTCTATGATGCTATAGGCAAGGGAATTGCGAAGATGAATGCGCAGACCACAGAGACAGACAACGTGTTGGTGACCATCATCACCGATGGCGAAGAGAATTGTTCAAGTGAGTATAACTTGCAGATGGTGAAAAACCTTATAGAGAAGCTGAAGAAGCAGAATTGGACTTTTACTCTTATCGGCACCGACAATCTTGATGTTGAGGGAATGGCTGGAGCTATGGCTATAGATAATCATCTTGCATTCACCGAAGACGAAGAATCTACGAAAGCCATGTTCTGTCGTGAGCGTAAGTCGCGTGTAAGATTTAATAAATGCTGTAGCGACGGCGTAGCAATGCCGTCAGCATCTTATTTCGATGAAGAATAATAAAACAAAAAACTTCCCTTCTTATTTCGAGAAGGGAAGTTTTTTATTTAAATTTTAATCTAATGATATTCCTGTTGCTTCTAAGATGTCTTTTGAGCTAAGTCCCATAGCTTTCATTTTCTCAGCAATAGCCAATGCTTTTTTTTGCTCGCCTTGCTCAATACCTTGTTCAATACCTTGTTCAATACCTTGTTCAATACCTTGTTCAATACCTTGCTCAATACCTTGCTCAATACCTTGTGCCATTCCTTGTGCCATTCCTTCAGCATATCCATCCTCGCGGGCACCCTGAAGCACAGAGATAGTATCGCGATACTTTCTCAGTCCCTCGTCGTATTTCATGCGCTCTTGTCTTGAAAGCGCAGCTACATCGGCTATGTCTTCCAGCTTCTTGAATACTGCATTCTGTGCAGCCCAAGGTAGTCTTGTCAATGTTTCCATATTCTTCAATACAAAAATCCAACGTTCAAATTCATTCTCACACTCATCAGCCTCCTTATTAAACAAAGGTAGCTGCATATACGTCATGCGTATCTTATCAGAAAATTCATCATTTGTTTCCTTATCCTTCAACACTACATCTGTTCTGAACTTCTCCTTAAAGTCCATAGGACAGAAATTGAGGAAGGCAACAAGATACACAGCATCTATGGCATAGTTCCATCCCGAACCTCTCTCGCCTTGGCGAGCTATAGCTTCGGAGACATAGTAGATACTGCGGTTCTTGAAATAAGGTTGCGACTTATTCTGCATTTCCACAATAATCTTCTTGCCCTCATCGGTTTCGCAATAAATATCATAGATTAGCGAACGGTCGTCTTCATACAGAGCAGGCTGCTCTTTGTCGAGAAAACTAAGGTTCACGATATGCTCCTCGCCTGCCAACAAGTTGTTGAGGAAGTCGAGCAACAGAGGTTTTGATATCTCCTGACCGAAGATTCGCTTAAAGCCTATGTCGGTAAAGGGGTTTATGAATTGTGCCATAGCTATGTGGATAAGTTATTCTTTTTGCAAAAATAAGCAATTCACGCAACACATCCAAATTCTTTAGATTATTTTTACTAAGCATAATCATAAACTAATTAAATTGATATTATATCGTTACTCTAAATGTAATTATTTTATCTTTTATCTATATTTAGCCCTTGTGTGTGGCAATAGATAGGCGGTATTGCTTTGTTTGATAAAGTAGTCGTCGTAAGCATTTTCTATTGCAGCCATAATACGAGTTTCGGCATTGCTTGGGTCAAGTGTCCTCTACCTTCCCATTGAACTACAAAAATTACCTTCATCTTTTCTACATCTTATATATTGTTATCATTATGTCCTCCTTTTTTTCGTTGCAAAGATATTCTGTCTATGTTGCAAAGCAATGATGATAGGATGAAGAAAAGATGAAGATTGTTGCATGTAATTACACCTATATTATATATAGTGATTCACTAGATTTCACTAACCCTTAACAAAGATAAGCTTTCATTGCGCTCTTTTGCATTATCTTTGCAAAAATAAGTACCAAAAATAAC
>OQVS01000915.1_pt1 | contig 20561 bp, 19 predicted proteins | sample 1691601 | NCBI WGS metagenome assembly OQVS01 (sample SAMN03418268, study PRJEB22391) | human gut metagenome | biome: human-gut; feature: organic feature; material: feces | host: Homo sapiens | place: Tanzania | collected 2013-01
GGCTGCCTTGTGTAAAGGGAGCTGGCTAGCCCAAAATGAAATGACGGCTAGCCTGAGGGATTGGCTAATAAAACAAGCTCGGTTTATCAATCCCTATCGTCTTGCTCTCGCTACGCTTACCGCAATCCACTTCCCCTTATCTAAGGGGCAGTCTTCTATAAGGATTTTCATTATCAATAAAAGAGAGCTCCTTTATTTTTCGGGCAGTCTTTTGCAATGATAATTGCTAGAAAACGCCAAAAGCTCATCAAAAAAAAGCGAACGGATTGTTCGCTTTTTGTGGATATGTATTGAGTTTTTGCTTATTTTGTTTTGCTTGTCCAATCTGTATTTGGGATAGCAAGGCGATTAACGTTTTCACGATTGTAGGTGAAGTAGCGGTAGTAGTGATTCTTGGACGCACCAGTGAAAGTCAAGATTTTTGCCTTCCAGCTGTTGTCGGTGGAGTACATACGGAACACGCCGTCTTCCCATACCGAGAAAGATACTTTTTGGTAAACATAGTCCAGGTTGTCTGCGCCAGTAGATTTACGCAAAGATTGTCTGCCAAGTTCGAGGGCAGGGCTGGTTGGGATAACCTCATAATATACTTCATAGAAACCTTCTTTTTTGTTGTGTGTTACCTTGGCATTTTTGAGATATTTCGCTTGAATGTCGGCATTGTCTATTTCGTAAAAATGATAGCGAATTTTGTCTTCAGTTTTCCAGTCTGTTGCATTGAACTTTTTGCCTTTCTTAGCCTTGTCCCAGTTGATATAATTGGTCTTAGGAGGAGCAAAATTCTTGATAGTGTTCTCGTCTACGACTTTGTCACGTTGTTTGTAGAAGGTCTTGCCGTCGGCAGTGTAGTTGCGTTCTGCATAGTTGAGAATGCCACGAACAAAACCAAGCAAGCCCGAGTCAGAGCCATCAGAAATGTTTTCGCCACTCATCACGACGCCCATTGTTTCGAAGTATTTTGCGACTCCGTCTTTGAAATAATAATCTCTAACTTCCATATTGCCACGCAAACCGCTGTTGTCGTGAGTGACGTCGGCGATGCCTTTTCCCTCCGAAATAGATGCGAAAAAGTTGACGTTTTGGGTGTTGTCGTTGGCAAGGTGATAGAGATAGCAAGCGGCCTCTTTGACAGCTTGATCTTCGGTTATCTCATGTGAAGTGGTCACTTTGGTTGGGTCAACCTTGTTGACGTTGGTCAAGTTGGGTGCTGTTGGTTTTACCAAAAAATCGTCGTAAGATATGTCGACTTCTTTGCCTTGATACTTGTTGTTGTCACAGCCGATTGCCGAAAAACAAACGAGCAAGATGACGAGCATAATTGCAAATATTCTAAACTTTTTCATAAGTTCCCCTCTTTTGTGCTATCACTAGTATAATGGAAATGTAAAGTTTTTGTCAAGGGTGTCCCGCTCAACTATCCCAAGAATGCTCGAAATTTTACTTGCAACCGCATTTTGTTCAAAAATATTGCAAAAAAGATATAAAATATTAGAATATTCTATCAATCTATGTTGATAAAAACTCCAAAAAGTGGTAAAATTTTCGTATGAGTACAGCCAAAATAATTATATATGTTGTTTTGTGTATTCTTGCCTATTTTATCGGAGCAATAAATTTTGCAATTATTATAGCCAAGAAAGGTGCAAAAGTGGACATCAAACAAGTGGGTAGTGGCAACCCAGGTACAATGAACGTACTTCGCACTGTTGGCAAAAAGTGGGGAGCGCTGACATTTGCTTGCGACGCACTCAAAGGCTTGATTTTTGGACTTGTTGGCAGACTTGCTTTCAACGAGCACGGTATGGCATTGGCGTTCGGGCTTGGACTGTGTGCAATAGTCGGACATATCTTTTCCGTGTACACCAAGTTCAAGGGCGGAAAGGGCGTGGCAACTTCGATAGGCTTTTTTATGTCAATCATACCTATCATCACCAGCATTGTGCTTGCGATTTTGATAATATGGTTGTTCTATGGAAAATATGGCTTTGTTGGCTCATTGACAGCAATAGGCGTGTTGGCGGTCAGCTCGTGCATTATCTATCGCCAAAGCCTTGCAGTAATCATCATATCATTGGTCATTTTTGCTTTGGTAGTGTATGCCCACAGAGGCAATATCAAAAGATTGGCGACGGGCAAAGAAAACACTTTGCAACTTGCCAAAAAATCTCACTCAACAGCCAACCAACCCAAGCCAAGCGCAAAGCTCGAAGACGAAACAACAAAGCAAAACAACACAAACAGCGATGAAAATTCATCGAACAATACAAGCGAAAACAATCAAGAAAATACAAACAATCAGGTGAAAGAATGAAACTAGGTGTAGTAGGACTTCCAAATGTCGGAAAGAGTACATTGTTCAACGCAATTACCCAAGCAGGTGCAGAAAGTGCCAATTATCCATTTTGTACAATCGAGCCAAACGTTGGCGTGGTAGCAGTGCCAGACCCACGACTCGATGCGCTTGCAAAACTTTACAACAGCAAAAAAATCACCCCAACCGTGCTAGAATTCGTAGACATAGCAGGACTTGTAAAGGGTGCGTCTAAGGGCGAAGGACTTGGCAACAAGTTCTTGTCACATATCCGAGAAGTCGACGCAATCGTGCACGTCGTAAGATGCTTTGATGATGCCAATATTACTCACGTAGACGGCTCAATCAATCCATTGAGAGATATCGAAACTATCGAATTCGAGCTTATCTTTGCGGATATGGAAATGGTGCAAAGAAGAAGTGCCAAAGCAAGACAAGCAGCCAAAGGCGGTGACAAAAAGTTCTTGGTAGAGGCAGACTTTTTGGACAGAGTGTATGCAGAACTCGAAGGCGGTAAGCCAGCAAGACTTATCGAGATGAGCGATGAAGAAAAAGAAATCATCGACGAAATGTTCCTTCTCACCACCAAACCAGTCATTTATGCCGCCAACATTGGCGAAGATGATATTGGCAAGGAAGACAACCAGTATGTTCGAGCAGTCAAAGAATATGCGTCCAACAATTCAGCTTCCACCATCGTGTTGTGCGCCAAGATAGAAGAAGATTTGGCAGGAATGGAGCCAGAAGACAAGGCAATGTTCCAAGAAGAATTGGGCATCGACGAGAGCGGACTGGACAAACTTGTCAGCGCTTGTTATGACCTACTTGGGCTTATCAGCTATCTCACAGCGGGCGAAAAGGAAACTCGTGCTTGGACAATCAAGCGTGGAACAAAAGCGCCACAAGCGGCAGGCAAAATTCACTCAGACTTTGAGAAAGGCTTTATCAGAGCGGAAATCGTTGACTGGCAAACTTTGTTGGAGCTCGGCTCTTATGCGGCAGCAAAAGAAAAAGGAAAAGTAAGAAGTGAGGGCAAAGAATACGTCATCAAAGACGGCGACGTAGTATTGTTCCGTTTCAACGTATAAAGGAAAATATGGATTACAAAAAACTAATTGCACAAACAATCAAAATTGACGGAGTGAGCGAACAAGAGATAGAAGAGCTCATCACCATTCCAAAAGATAGCAGTATGGGCGACTGGTGTTTGCCTTGCTTTAAGTTTGCCAAAGCTTTGAGAAAATCTCCAATGGTCATCGCAACTGATATTGCGAATTCTGTTCAAGAAGTTGACTTTTTGTCCAAGGTGGAGAGCGTGGCAGGATATGTCAACTTTACTCTCAACAAGCCCCAATTTGCCAAAGGCGTGTTGGACAAGGTGGCCAAAATGGGCGACGACTATGGCAAGTGCGACGAGGGCAAAGGCAAGACTATTTGTATCGACTATTCGTCCGTCAACATTGCCAAACCATTTCACATGGGACACTTGCTCAACACGGTTATTGGCGGTGCGCTCTATCGTATTCTTGGCACAATCGGCTACAACGTGGTAGGTATCAATCATCTAGGCGACTGGGGCACTCAATTCGGCAAGCTCATCGTAGCTTACAAACTTTGGGGCGACAAGGCGGACATTGACAAGCGTGGCGTAAGAGGATTGGTGGACATTTACGTTCGTTTCCACAAAGAGGCAGAGAGCAATCCAGAGCTCGACGATCAAGCAAGAGCTTGGTTCAAGGCGATAGAAGACGGCAATCAAGAGGCTTTGGAGCTTTTTGGTTGGTTCAAAGAAATCACTCTCAAAGAAGTGGACAAAATCTATGACAGATTGGCTATCAAGTTCGACAGCTATGCGGGCGAGAGTTTCTACAATGACAAAATGCAACCAGTGCTCGAAGAGCTCAAAGAAAAAGGCTTGCTCGAAGAGAGCCAAGGCGCTCAAATTGTTAGATTTGACGAAAAGGAAGATATGCCACCTTGCTTGTTGCAAAGAGCTGACGGAGCAACATTGTATGCGACTCGTGACCTTGCGGCGGCATTCTACCGCAAAAAGACTTACGACTTCGACAAGTGTTTGTATGTGGTAGCATACCAACAAAACTTGCACTTCCAACAAATATTCAAAGTCATCGAGATGATGGGACATGACTGGTACAAAGATATGGTACACGTGGCACACGGAATGGTATCACTCGAAGATGGTTCTTTGTCTACACGTGGCGGAAAGGTAGTATTCCTCGAAGATGTGCTCAACAAAGCTGTCGAAAAGGCGCTCCAAATCATCAACGACAAAAACCCAACGCTTGCCAACAAAGAAGAAACGGCAGAGCAAGTGGGCGTGGGCGCTATCATCTTTGGAGTGTTGTTCAACTCTCGTATCAAAGATATGGTGTTCAGCTATGACAAGGCGCTTAACTTTGACGGCGAAACAGGACCTTATGTCCAATACACTTATGCTCGTTGCAATAGCTTGCTCGAAAAATGTGGCAAAATCGGCGACAATATCGACTATGAAGGCATCAACAACGACGAGGCAAACGAGCTTGTTAGACTTATCGACAGATACCAAGACATTCTCAAAGATTGTGCACGCAAATACGAGCCAAGTATTTTAACAAGACATATCGTAGAGATTGCAAAGGCGTTCAACAAGTTCTATTTTGAGCACAATATCAACAACGCCGAAGAGCCAATCAAGAACGCAAGATTGCTCCTTGTGAGTGCGACCAAACAAGTAATTGGCAATGGTCTTGCCCTACTTGGTATCAAAGCGCCAAGCAAAATGTAATAGATTGCTTGACAAAATCACACTTTTTGCGTATAATACATACAATATCAATATATAAGCGATAGTTTGGTAAGAGTATTTTGACTAGTCTAAACAGCGAGAGTGGTCGGCGGATGAGAGCCACTTTGGACGAATCGAAAGAAAGTGCGACCGAATTGCTCCCGGTAGGAAATGACTGGGCGGGTGGGACCGTTATCTCTCACACGAGTGGGGCGTATGCCCAATCAAAGTGGAACCACGCACAAGCGTCTTTGGCAATCAAGGACGCTTTTTTTGTTTGAAAAGTCGATACATATCGCTTATTTGACAAAGGAGAGTTTATGGGCAAGGTAAAACAAGACCTTCAAGTAGCTATGGAAAAAGACCCTGCCGCACGTAGCAAGGCGGAAGTTTTTTTCACGTATGGCGGATTCAAAGCATTGTTTAGACACCGCATTGCACATTGGTTTTACAATCACAAGATGATTTTTATTGCCAAGTGGATAGCGGCACGCACTCGTCGCAAGACAGGTGTTGACATTCACCCAGCGGCACAGATTGCTGGGGGAGTTTTTATTGACCACGGCGTAGGAGTTGTCATCGGCGAAACAGCCGAGATAGGCACGAACGTAGTCATCTATCAAGGCGTTACTTTGGGCGGAACGGGCAAAGACACTGGCAAGCGTCACCCAACTATCCAAGACAACGTTATGATTTCGTCGGGAGCAAAAGTCCTCGGACCTATCACCATTGGACACGACTCCAAGATTGGCGCAGGTAGCGTGGTACTCAAAAACGTGCCACCGCATTGTACCGTTGTGGGCGTGCCTGGGCGTATTGTTAGACAAAACAAAGAAAAGGTGGACGATCTCAACCAAACCAAGCTCCCTGACCCAATACTCGAAGAGTTCAAAAGACTCAACGACCGTATTACCAATATGGAAGAAAAACTCGATATACACGCTTGCAAGTACAGCATTACGATGACGGACGACGACTTGCTCGCCGAAGAGTTCGAAAACGACAACAACCAAGACAACAACCAAGACAAAGGAGAATAAAATGCTTAAAGTTTACAACACATTGACTCGTAGAAAGGAAGATTTCCAACCTATAAGCGACAAAAAAGTTTGCATGTACAGCTGTGGACCTACCGTTTACAACTATGCACATATCGGCAATTTGCGTACCTATGTATTTATGGACATTCTTCGCAGAGTGCTCCACTATGACGGTTACAAAACCAAAGGAGTGATGAATATCACCGACGTAGGACACTTGATGAGCGACGGAGATGACGGCGAAGACAAGATGGCAAAGGCAAGCCGTGAGCAAAAGAAAACTCCTTACGAAATTGCAGAGTATTATACTGGTGTTTTCTATGAAGACCTTGCCAAACTCAACATTGGCAAGCCAGAAATCATCGCCAAAGCAACCGACCATATCGAAGATATGATCAAGTATGTCCAAGCTTTGATTGAGAAAGGTTATGGTTACGAAATCGACGACGGAATTTATTTTGATATATCTCGTTTTCCTGACTATGGCAAACTATCTCGCCTAAAATTGGACGAACAACAAGCTGGCGCTCGTGTTGACGTCAACAGCCGAAAACGTCACCCAGCCGATTTTGCGCTTTGGAAAAAGGCCGACCCTAACCACATTATGCAATGGGAGAGCCCTTGGGGTATGGGTTATCCAGGCTGGCACATTGAGTGCTCTACTATGAGCAGAAAATATCTAGGACCAGTGTTCGATATTCACACTGGCGGTGTTGACCATATTCCTGTACACCACGAGAACGAAATTGCCCAAAACGAGGCTTTGACAGGTTGTAAGAGCGTCAACTATTGGATGCACGGCGAGTTTATGCTTGTCAACAACGGCAAAATGTCCAAGAGCCTTGGCAACACTTACCGCATAAGCCAACTCGAAGAAATGGGATATAGCGCAATGGATTTTAGATATTTCTGTCTAAATGCACACTATCGCAAAAAGCTCAACTTCACTTTCGAGGGTATGGACGGCGCAAAAGTTTCTTACGAAAGACTACTCAATATTTTGTATGCGCACAAAATGTCCAATGCCAGCACAGACAGTGCCAAGCTCGATGCTTACAAGCAAGAATTCCAAGAGGCAATCGACGATGATCTCAACATTCCAATGGCGCTTGGTGTGCTTTGGAAAATGGTCAAAGAAGAAAAGAGCAAAGATATTTATGCTATGGCGCTCGACTTTGACAAAGTGCTCGGTTTGAGTTTGGACAAGGCTCACCCAGCCGAAGAAGAAAAAATCGACGCTCCAGCCGAAGTTGTAGAGCTTGCAGAGAGCAGAAAACAAGCCAAAGCTGAACGCAACTTTGCACTTGCCGACGAGCTTAGAGCAAAGATTGGCGAGCTAGGTTATAGCGTTATGGACACCAAAGACGGCTACAAACTTACCAAAAACTGATGGCAAAACTTTATCTAGTAGGCACTCCAATAGGCAATCTTGGGGATATATCATTGCGAGCAATCGACACACTCAAAAGCGTCGATGCGATTGCATGCGAAGATACCCGACATTCGCTTGGATTGCTCAACTATTATGAGATTTCCAAACCGCTGTTTAGCTGTCACAAATTCAACGAAAAAGAGAGCGTAGACAAGATTGCAAGCTTTCTAAACAGTGGCAAAAGCGTTGCGCTCATCACCGATGCGGGTATGCCTTGCATATCCGATCCAGGTGCCGTGGTGGTGCAAGGGTTGCAAGAGAAAGGCTGTGAGATAGAAGTCGTGCCAGGACCTACCGCCGTGACCAGCGCAATGGCACTCAGCGGAATTGTGCGACCTATTTGGACTTTTGTGGGCTTTTTGCCTGCCAAAAACAAAGAAAAACAAGCCCTACTAGCCGACCTGGCCAAATATAACAGCGCGCTTGTGTTCTATGCGTCGCCTTATGACATCAACAAAGACTTGGATAGTATGTACAAAGCTTTTGGCGACAGAGTGGTGCACGTAGTCAAAGAGATAACCAAAATGCACGAGAGCCACAGCGTAGGCGTGCTGGGAGAGATGACCATTGACAATCCAAAGGGCGAATATGTGGTCATTGTCGAGCATCCGCCAGTCGTCGAACAATCAGCTCCAAGCGGTAGCATTGAGGAACAACTCCAAGCCAAACTTGACGAAGGTATGGACAAAAAGTCCGCTATCAAACAAGTTGCCAAGGACAACAAAATGACCAAAGACGAAGTATACAAAGTCGCTTTGGAAATGGGATTGTGACGCCAGCCACCCAAAGAGCGGTGACAAATTTGATTTTTTTAAAATTAACTGATAAAATAGAAGTAGAAAAATGATATGTTGTAAGAAAACAATCAAATGGAGCAAAAAAATGTCAACAGAGGAAAAAGTATTAAGGGTGTTTGAAGGCTTTGCCGGATATGGCGGAGCAAGTTTTGGCTTGAAAAAAATTAAAGAAAAACACCATAGATTTAAATATAATGTTATTGGGTATTCGGAAATAGATAAGTATGCATCTGAATTATTTGATTTAAATCATAAAGATATTAATGGAAATAAAATTATTAACTATTCCGATATAACAAAAATAGATCCAAAAGAACTACCTGATTTTGATTTATTCACAGGAGGTTTTCCATGTCAACCCTTTTCTACAGCGGGGATGCAAAAAGGTGTTGATGACCCTTATGGCAGAGGGACATTGTTTGAACATATTATTAGAATATGTGCAGAGAAAAAACCTCGTTATATATTAATGGAAAATGTAAAAGGATTATTATCTAATAAGTTTACAAATACACGTCAACAAATGATAAAAATGCTAAAAGATTTGGGATATGTATCTAATATAGGTGATCCGAACGAATCTCCACTTGCAATGGCAGTGTTGAATAGTAAAGACTATGGTATACCGCAGAATAGAGAGAGAGTATGGATGTTTGCGAGATTAGGCGGGTTACCAAAAGAGTTTTCTATGACACCAAAACAGCAAAAGAATGATTTGTTAATGGCTGATTTTTTAGATCCATTAGAAAACGTACCTAAAAATTTATATTTATCAGCAGATCAAATATCTCATTTAAAATATAAGCACAATATAGAGAGTTTTTTGGTAGAAAAACCACTATGTTTTGATGTTTATAATAAAAAAATAAAAACAGATGGTTATTCTATTACCATTACGATGCCTGAACATAATAGTTTACGTGTTATTGAATCGCATAAAGACAAAGAAGTTGTAAGAAAAATGTCCGTAACAGAGCAATTTAGGCTTATGGGGCTTGAGGGATTGAAAGGTGATGGAAGAAAAATAGATATTGATTTTGGTAATCAATCATATACGCAGTTATCAAAAAGAGCAGGAAATGGTTGGGATGTAAATTTAGTTAGCATATTACTAGAACATATTTTTGAGCAGTTGAAAGAAATTGACAAAGATTTGTTTGAGTTTTAATAAATATTATGGGGGATAAATGATGAAATTTAGATTCAAAATAGATGAAAAGTCATTATATTTCGGATTGCATAATGACTATAAGAGAGGACAAACAGCAACAGTAAGTACGCCGATAAATCAATCAAAAGATCCAAACAAATGGCATCTAGATATAATGAAGTTATATAATAGTGGATTCGAAATAGCTACTATTCCTAATGAGCTATCAAATAAATGCTTAAATAAAACGACATCGCAGGCAAATAGTAAAATAGTGTATTTCTTTGAATTTAAAAATTTGTTACTTGATGGAGTAAAATTGGAATGCAAATCATCTTTTGGTTTATATGTAAAAGAAGAGATTGATAAAATGATAATAAACAAAAAAGGCGAAGTGGTTCAAAATACACATTTTGGGAGACAAAAATTACATTATCCAATAACGCTCAAGTATGAATCAGATGGATTTAAAATAAACAATGAAAATGTTTTAAATACTATTTTGGAACAGAATGGCGGCTTTGCTTTTATTGTAAGAGAAATGGAGTGTGACACAAAGCAAAAAAGTTTAAATTTTATAACATCGATTGTGGGAATCAAAGACACACGTTTATCGCAGGTGTTTAAAAAGCAAAAGGGTGTTGGTAAAAAACTAATAGTTGATGACAATATTGCGGACATTCAAGAGTATATAGATGATAATATTGAAAATGTTGTTGACGATTATCATAATGTAGTTCGCAATATAGATTTTGAACAAATTAATAACTCAAAAATGCAAAATGGAAAATTAGGAGAACAATATGTTTATGAACATATTGCAGAGCTGTTAAAATGCAAAGTAGAATCTATTTATCATACTAGTTTAGATTTCCCGACAGCGCCATACGATATAGAATATATTGAAAATGGAATAAAAAAATATTTAGAAGTCAAATCCACCGCAAGTAAAAAAGAGATTTTCAACATGTCAAGTGGAGAAATAAAATTTATGAAAAGATATAAAGAAAACTACATATTAATCTTGGTGACAGAAGTGAATAGTAATTATCCTAAGACAAGGACATTTTCCTGCGAACAGGTATTAGGGTTAAGACAAGAATTTCCAATTACAAGATTCTTTGCATAAATGAAAATAATATATGTAGGAGAAAAGGGCAATCAGATGATTGTCCTTTTTCATTTGTTTGAGTTTGGTGCAGGGTTGTGCTTTGTTCGTAGAATACTAGTATTCCGAAAATGTTTTGATTGGAACTTGCGGAGTGCATTTTGTTGATATGTATCGACTTTTTCGTGTTTATTTGTGTTTGGCAGTTGGGTGGATTTTGGTAGGCAAGGTCACTTCAAAGGCTGTCCAACTCTCGCCATTGCTCTTGCAAACAATATCTCCACCTAGCGAGTTGGCAATAGACTTGGCGATGCTAAGTCCTAGACCAAAGCTGTTGCCACTTTCGGCATGAGATGCGTCGGACTTGTAGAAACGCTCGAACACGTTGTCCAGCTCGTCAGGTTTGATACCATTGCCCGAATTGGTGACAGTGAACTTGACACATCTAGCTGATTGGACGAGTTTGCAGTTGATTTCCCCATCGGCAGGAGTATATTTTTTTGCATTGTCGATGAGAATGTTGACAAGTTTTTCCATCTCGATGGAATTGCATTCGTATGTTACGTTTTGGTCAATATCGCTGGTGAGCAAAATATTTTTTTCATACATTGCTGCCTCGAAAGACAACAGCGTGCCTTGAACGAGCTGGGTCAAATCTACTTGGTCATAGTGCAAATCTTTCTTGTTGCCTGCCTCCAACGTTGACAATTCGAGCATTTGGAGTACGAGCGAATTCATACGGCTTAGTTGATAGCTTGCGCTGTCCAACCACTTGTGATTTTGGAGCACGGTTTGGTCGGGCTCGCTCATAACAAGGTCAAGGTTGGTTTGGGCGATAGTAAGCGGAGTTTTGAGTTCGTGCGAGGCGTTGGCAACCAGTTCTTGTTGCTTTTTGAACGCAATTTTGAGAGGCTCAACCGCACTCGACGAGAAGATATAAGCGATGACGCCAATGGCAAGAATAGTCACAAAATATACCGCAATGAGTATTTTGAGCAAGCTTTGCAGAGTGGCATATTCGGTCGAATAGTCGTACAAAGCATAGCGCATAACAGGCAATTCGAGATAAGTATCACTTTTGTATCCCACCATAATCACACGTCCGTTGAACTTGATGATAGATGATTTTTCTTGTTTTATTTGCTCGATAAGTTCATCAAGCTTGTCTTCGCTGACAAAATAATTTTCTTTGGAAGAGCTAATCTCGCCGTGTTGAGTTTGATATATAGTGATACATTTTTCGTAAAATCCCGCATTGAGGGCAGTGTCTAGGTTGGCGTCTAGCGAAATTGCCACAGATTTTTCAGCATTTTTGGCTGACGACGTCGACGCTATACCGAAAATGAAAGAGAATACGACCAGCATAAGCAAGGCGCACACCAACACAGGTATGAGCCAAAATCTTATTTGCACTTTCTTGAACATATTCATTGTTTTGCACCCAGTTGATAACCGACGCCACGGATAGAATTGATGACGAACGGAGCGTCAATAAAAGCCAATTTTTTTCGCAAAAACGAAATGAAAACTTCGAGCGAATTGGACTCAAACGTATTGTCAAAGCCCCAAACTTTGTTGATGAGAGCCTCTTTTTCTGCCACATATCTAGGTTTTTCCAAAAAGTAGCGCATAATATCGCATTCTTTTTGGGAGAGCTTGACTGACTTTGTGCCGTGCAAAAGCTGATAGCTAGACAGATTGAGCACCACACCTTCATAAGTCAAAGTGTTCTCGGTGGTCACGTCACCACGGCGACGGAGCACTGCTCTTATACGAGCGAGCAGTTCGGGCGTCGAAAATGGTTTGGACAAATAGTCGTCCGCTCCCATATCCAAGCCGTGCACTTTGTTGGACTCTTGCGAGAGCGCCGTAAGCATAATGATAGGGGTAGCAATCTTGCTTTGTCTGAGCTCCGAGAGCACTTCAAAGCCATTTTTCTTGGGCATCATCACGTCCAAAATAATCAAATCGAAGATATTAGTTTTGGCCATAGAAAGTCCTTGCTCGCCGTCATAGGCACATTCTACCGTATATTTTTCTTTTTCGAGCACGGTAGTTAGGACTTCACACAAGCTGATAGAGTCTTCCACGAGTAGTATTCGCATATTTCCTCCTTGTCTATTAAACTAATATTAAAAAAATTTTTTTGGCTTTTAATATTGATTTAATATACGTCGTTTATTATGTAGTTGTAGATAAATAGCAAACGACATAATTTTTTTCTTCATAATTTGATACTAAAAGCCCTAACTTGTTAGGGTTTTTTAGTTTTATTTCAGTCTTTGTCTGACGATTTCATAACAGATAATACCGCAAGCCACACTTGCATTGAGCGAATTGACTTTGCCGAATTGGGGAATAGATACGGTGGTATCGCACAACTTTTTGGTCAAAGCTTTTACGCCTTCGCCTTCGCTACCCACCACCAAGGCAACATCGCCAGTGAGATGAGCGTCGTAGAGATTTTCGCCGTCCATATCTGCGCACACAATGTTGACAAAGTTGTCTTTGAGCTCACGGATAGTGTCGTTGATATTGCCCACCATAGCGATAGGCAAGTGGCTGGTAGCTCCCGCCGCAACTCTTTGGACTGTAGGAGTAACGCCAACAGCACGGCGGGACGGGATAACAATGCCGTCCGCACCGCAACATTCTGCCACACGCACAATGCTACCTAGGTTGTGAGGATCGACAATGCCGTCTAGAATAATCAAGAACAAGTCGTGATTCTTGGCTTTGGCGTTGTCCAAAATTTTGGCGAGTGGAGTGTACTTAAAGTCTTCACAAATTGCCACCAAACCTTGGTGACGACCAGTTTCGGACAACTTGTCGAGCTCGTTTCTGTCCACAAAATTCAACCTAATACGCTTAGCTTTGGCTTTGTTGATGATAGGTTGGAGATCGTGCATATTTTTGGCAACGTAGAGTTTGGATATTTCAATATCGCTATCTAGCGCCTCTTTGACTGGATTTTTTCCTTCTATTTGCATAAGATACCTTTAGTTTTTGTTGCTGTGTAGCGGAGCAGGAATACGGCCACCACGAGAGATGAACTTGCTTGGAGAATACTCGCTGATTTTCATAATTGGAGCACGACCGAGAAGTCCGCCGAATTGGGCATATTCGCCTACGCCCTTACCATATACAGGGATAACTCTTACGGCAGTTGTTTTGGTGTTGACTACGCCGATTGCGATTTCGTCTGCGATGAGGGCAGATATAACGTCCGCGCTTGTATCACCAGGGATAGCAATCATATCAAGACCTACCGAGCAAACCGCTGTCATAGCCTCGAGCTTTTCGAGATTGAGCGCGCCGATTTCGCTTGCCTTGATCATACCAGCGTCTTCGGATACAGGAATAAATGCGCCACTTAGACCGCCCACGTGACTACTTGCCATAATACCGCCTTTCTTTACTGCGTCATTGAGCATAGCAAGGGTTGCCGTTGTACCGCAAGCGCCTACGCTTTCTAGACCGATTTCTTCCAAAATATGAGCTACGCTGTCGCCCACCACTGGGGTTGGAGCAAGCGATAGATCGACGATACCGCTAGATACGCCAAGTCTTCTACTTGCCTCTTGGGCAACGAGTTGTCCCACACGGGTAATCTTGAAAGCAGTTTGTTTGATACATTCTGCCACTTGGGTAAGGTCACCGCTCACGCTTTCGAGAGCCGATTTGACAACGCCAGGACCAGATACGCCCACGTTGATGACGGCATCATCTTCACCACTGCCAAGGAAAGCGCCTGCCATAAATGGATTGTCTTCTACCGCATTGGCGAACACAACGAGCTTGGCGCAAGCGAGAGAGTCGTTGTCACGAGTGAGATAAGCACATTCTTTGACGATTTTGCCCATGAGCGCTACGGCGTCCATATTGATACCCGCTTTAGAAGTTGCCACGTTGACAGAAGAGCAAATCTTGTTGGTGGTGGACAAAGCCTCTGGGATAGAACGGATAAATTCTTCTTCGTAAGGGCTCATAGCTTTATGCACGAGAGCCGAATAACCGCCAAGGAAGTCGATACCAATTTCGTCAGCAATCTTGTCTAGGGTGCGAATGATTTCCAAGTGACCGTGGCTTGATGCGCTGACCAAACTAACAGGTGTTACGGATATACGTTTGTTGACGATAGGCACGCCTATTTCGTTGGAAATATCCTCGCCGACTTTGACGATATTGCCAGCTTTTTTCATAATCTTATCATAGATTTTTTGACAAGTTTTGGTCTTGGAGTCGCTTATACAATCCATAAGCGATATGCCCATAGTGATAGTTCTCACGTCAAGGTGTTGGTGAGATACCATATTGATTGTTTCTAGAATTTCTTTATTTGTATACATAGCGCGCTACCTTTATAGAGTTTTTGTGGTGGTTGTGAGCTTGTGCATACTTTCAAAAATGCTTTGAGATTGGATATGAATATCCACGCCAAGTTCTTCGCCGGTAGCGGTGAGTTTGTCCTTGATTTGTGCAAAATTGAGCTTGCTCTCTCCAAGGTCAACAGCCATAATCATTGTAAAATAATTTTGCATAATTGTTTGAGAAATATCTTCGATATTTACGTCGATATCACTGAGTGTAGTTGCTACTTTGGCAATGATACCTTTTTTGTCCATGCCGATTACAGAAACGATTGCTTTCATATTTACTCCTTTGTTTTTATCAAAACTTTTCCTATTATCCAAGATTTGTTGATACAACCATATACGTGGCTGTCATAAGACACATTGCGATTGTCGCCCAGCACGAAGAGTTCGTCTTTCTTGACGATGAGCCCCGTGGTGGTAAGAAGCGTCCTTACCAAAGTGTCTTGGTGGTCGCTGTCTAGATAGTTGTCCATATATCCGCCCGCCATTGTGGTCAAATATTTTTCTTCCAGCACTTTGCCGTTGACTATCCAGCCTTTTTGCTTGTCGAAGAGCACGGTGTCGCCTTCCATAGCGATAATACGTTTGACAGGTGGTCCGTCGCTATTTGGTCTTCTGAAAACTACTATATCCCCAACGCTCAGTTTGAAGTTTACTTTTTGTACCCATATTATGTCGTTGTCTTGCAAGGTGTCACGCATAGAGTCGCCCTCGACTCTCATAGGTGAAATCAACCACAAGAGTGCAACGATTGCGACGATGAGCACGATGATTACCAAGGTGAGAATGATATTGATGATAGTAAGCATAGGGTGTTTACTCATTTTTATCCACCTTGCATTTGATTGATTTTTGGGCTTGTTCGCTGGTCAACATAACCACTTTGCCACAGTGTAAACATTTTAGTTTCCAGTCTGCGCCCGTGCGAACAATCTCCCATTCGTTGTTGCCGCAAGGGTGAGATTTTTTTGTTTTTACAATATCTCCGATTTCTAGTTGCATATTATACCCACAAAATATTGTTGACTAGCACGCCTTTTATATCCTTGAAAGTCAACTTTTTGATACCTTTCCAAGACTTCATCGCCATCATATCAGCCGTCTTGAAGCTTTGGAGCTCGATAGGGTGTTTTTGCCATTGATCTGAGCCGTTGAGTTGGACGATGGTAGAATAGATGATTGTTTTGTCGTCTTCTTGGACGGTAAGTTCTACTTCGAGTTCTCTCTCATCTTGGCAGTAGCAGTCGAATTGGAACAAGTTGTTCTCATCGGCTGGATATTTGTTGTCGCCGATAGAGTAGGTCACAAGGTTGCCCTTGCTGGCAGTCACGCCAAGTATATCGAAAGCACCCGCTTGCAAGCTTGGATATTCGGCAATTTCATTTTCTTTGGACTCTTCTAGCCAAGCTTTTGTGCCGTTTTTGCGTTCATAAATAATTTGGCTCTTTTTGTAAGGAGCTAGGTCGATTTCTTCGTCTTCTATCTCGAAACATTGGGGTAGCGATGACATACAGAAACCATTTTGGAAGAGAGTGTTGGCATACACAAAAATGTATTTTGTATGCTCATAAACAGGGATTTCGCCCTTGCCTTTTTCGTCCAAAGTAAGCTTGCGCCAATTCCTAAGGCGAGGATTGAGCTCGTCATAACAATAATATGCACAGTTTTCTTCGATTGGCTCGTCCTTGTCACTCTCGACTTTGACAACGAATTTTTTGTCCACCACGCCAATATCAAGCAGTGGAGTCTTTGGCATTGGAGATTTGAAACTTGTGCGTTCTAGCCATTCGGGCACGAGCATAACCGCACTTTGGTAAACGTTGGTGGTAAGCCCTGCGCAAATACATTTGGTCACGCTTGCTTTTTCGGCAACGATATTGAGAGTATTCTCCAATCTGTCCACAGGGGTGAGATCGCAGTTGGTAGTGCCTACGAAAAGTGTAGGGCATTTTACAAGTTTTGCATAAGTTTGGGATGCACAGCCTGTCAACCATCTCTCTCGCTCGTCGGTGAGCTCAATATCCTTTTCGCTGAACTTGTGGATATTGGCATATTCTTTCCAGCCAGCATTGAATATAGCAACAAGTCCATTTACACGGCTGTCGGTGGCGGCAGTTTGCCAAGCAATGTCCGCTCCACGTCTAAGTCCAAGAATATAAATCAAGCTGTCTTTGCCAATCAGTTGTTTTGCAAGCGAGATGACACGTCTGCACACCTTAGTCCATACGAAAACGCAAGTATCTTTGGCAGTCGGAATGGCACAGTCTAGATGCTTGCCCGCATGCAAAAGGTTGGCATAGTCCACACTAGGCGGATAGACAGTGTGCGGAAGGTCGTTTTGCATATCGCCACGATAATCAAAGTAGAGCACGCCAAACTCGTGTTTGACAATGCTAGATAGGTCAGCTTCCAGCAGTTTGCCGGCGTGACCATCGGCAATGATGACCATTTTTTTGCACTTTATTTTTGGCAAAAAGCCGTTTATTTTTGGCAAAAAGCCGTGGAAAAAAATACGAATTGTACCATCTGCAAAAGTGTCGCCATTGAAATAGCCTTTGATAGAATAGAACTCCCCCAAGTCCTTATATTCTTGAAACGAAATTTGCAACGTCGTACTGTCAGGATTGTAATCTGCCCACAGTTGGTTGGGTGTCAAAATAATATTGTCCATATAAGCATTATAATATTTTGGAGTAGAAAATGCAACAAAAGTATTATTTATTTTTATTTTCATATATATTATTAAGGAGAAAAGCCTATGTATGACGATTTTAGAATGCCAAATGATGACCAAATTGATATGATGAGAAGGGCGTACACCGCTCAAGATAATCAAACAAAAGTGGACGCTTTGCCAATTTTTTTGAGCCACAGCCTGTCCAAGTTGGGACAAATGGTAGGCGAGCAGTCACGCATTGTGGGCAAAATTCGCACGTTGTCTTCGAGCTCTCGTACCCGTCAAATAGGTCGTCAAATCCAAACTTTGTTGTCCGAAAACTCGATACATATCGCACAAAATACAATTATCGCCATATCAGAGAGCAATATCCGACTAGACGACGTTGGAGTCAAAGTTTTGTTCGGCAACTTGTTCGAAAGCATATCCCACAGCCTTTCGACGCTTGGCAAAATGCTAGATATGACGGATAGTGGGGTTGTGAGAGATATTTTTATAAGACAGCTTGCAGTAGCGTCGTTGTGCCAAATGTTATATTTGTAAATTTGGGTATTTGTCGCCAAAAATTATCCAAAATTTTTGTTAGAGAAAGAAAATTATTGAAAAATACTTGTTTTTGTTTTATAATAAACAAAATAAGGAGTATTTATGGCGAGCAGATCAAAGAAGAAAAACGGCACGGACGCCAAAGAAACGGCTAAAAAAAACCTTTTGATAGAGAGAGCAAACCAAGAGCACGAAAAACTTGCAAGACAAGTTCCGTTTGTTATGCTAGTAGGACTTTTGCTTATTCTCATTTGTTTTTGTATTCCATTCACGGGCATAGGCGTCAAGCTGTCTAAAAGTGAGCTCCAAGAGATGATTGGAAATTCAGGCTCGGGCTCGGGCTCGAATTCGGGAGAAGAAACTACTATCACCAACGAATACACCGAATTTGGCAAGTCAATCAGCCTTGTAAGTATTATGTTTGCGCCTATCAATATGAGCGGACTTAAGGGAGATAATTGGCTGAGTTTTATGACGGGACAAATGATTGAAGGCTCTGGCAACAAAGAGCTTATGTCGAGCATTGTCCAATCTTTTATCAATGCAAAATATACCGACCACGACAAAGAAATGTTCGCCAAAGCGATGAATATACAGCTTTTTGTCGCCTATGGACTGGTAGTTTATTGGATTGTGTTGATAGTTATGTCGTGCGCCGTTGGGACTAAGGGAAAAGGCGTGTTGGCGCTACTTGTTGTGTCATCAATATTTGCTTTTGTCAGCGTCGTGGAGATGATTACTTTGATGATAATCTCACTCTCAGGTATTGCGGGTAGCTCGTTCATCACCAATGTTGGAGCATATTTTTTGGCGATAGTTGGGGTAGGTATGAGCATTATGCTTGCCAGAAGTTGTGCGCTTTTGCGTGAGCAAAACAAAAAGATAAAGGAGCTCGAAAAATGAAAAAATGTCCTATCTGTGACAAAGATATAGATGAAAATCTGCCATTTTGCCCACATTGTGGCGCCGAGGTCAAGTCAGAGAAAGAAACTTTGACTTGGGGCGAAAAAAGACAACAAAGAGAGCGTATCAACCAACAAAATATCGAAAAATCATACTTGCACCAAGACGAGATTGTGGGGCTAGAATATGTTCCGCAAGAGCAAATTTCGCTCAAAGCAAAGGGCAAAACACGCAAGGAATGGCAAAAAAATATCATTTGGATAAGCGTATCCGTGCTCATCGTTTTGGTAGGTTTTGCATTGTTTTTTGTGTTCAAAAAGTTCGACTTCAACAAAACGCTCAAAGTTTTCCTTGTGCTGGCAGTATTTTTGGCAGAGGCGTTTGCATTGTCAAAGATTGTGGAATGCGGATATGCTGTCCGTATGCTAAATGCTATGCAAAAGTCGGATTTTGCTATCAAGAAAATTGAGTACGGCAAGCCACCAAAGGTGAATATCGACGGCGACTTGTTCGAAATTTTGGTCAACACAGGTTGTCCTGAATGTTTGTGCCCAACTCGACATATCGAAGAATTGGACGGCAAGTTCGTGGTTGTTTGCGACCAAAATCGCACGCATTTGATGTTGCTCGACACCGCTGCGCTCAATCCGCATAGCCAAGTTCAATCCCCAAGCGAAGAAGTCCAAGAAGTCACTGCCCAAGTTGATGAAAATATGGACAAGGACGGCGAGCAAAGCGGACAAATCATAGAAAAGCAATCCGCAGAAAATATAGAGCAATAGTTGCAACAATTGCCAACAATGCAATTGCACGCTATATGTTAGTCGAAAGACCAATCAAAGCACTCTTTGGAGTGCTTTTTGTATTTTTGCCAACTTTGGAAACGCAATCGGAAAAATATAATGTACGAGTGCACAATCAAAGTCCAAATAGAGAACATAAGACAATAGCCTTGTCACATAAATCTACACAGCAGGCACGAGATAACAGCTCCTGCATAGCAAGCAAAAATAGAGATAGGCAAGCCGTAGCGCAACTTTTTTACTTTGGTGGTCGAGAAGTAAACGGTGGCAATATAAAAGACGGTTTCGCTAGCACCCACGATGACGGACGCACAGCGAGAAATGTAGCTGTCCACGCCGTAGGTATTGTAGATATTTTCGAGCATAGCGACGCTCCCGTTGCCCGACAAAGGGCGAATGACCAGCAGTTCGCACAGCTCTTCGGGTATGCCCACCAATCTCAACAGCGGTGCAAAAAATTTGCTAAAATACACATTGAGTCCGCTCAGCGAAAAGAGTTCGACCGCAATCAAAATTGCACACACGAACGGGAAAATCGACAGCACGAGAGTTATACTTTCTTTTGCGCCGTTTACGAAACAATCAAAAACGTTGGCTTTTTTACAAAAGCCGACCACGACAATCAAAATG
>OQVS01000918.1_pt1 | contig 20545 bp, 17 predicted proteins | sample 1691601 | NCBI WGS metagenome assembly OQVS01 (sample SAMN03418268, study PRJEB22391) | human gut metagenome | biome: human-gut; feature: organic feature; material: feces | host: Homo sapiens | place: Tanzania | collected 2013-01
TTTACGTTCCAACCTCTCTTATTCTCCTTTGGCTGCTTTAGAGCTTTATGTTAAATATAGTAAAACGATTATTTATTGGCTTAATTATATAGCCAAATCTTATTGGGTAAATCTTTTTGTCGAATGGGGCGCCAGTCAGAGAATAATAGTAAACATTTCCTCTTTTGTTATAAACACGGAAATAGTTTCCTAATGGATCAATTCTATTGAACCAGTCTCGAAACAATATAGTTCCATCATTCAGCATCACATTCATTTGCGAGCTATACTTAGAAGCATTGAACCCTCCTTTTACTTCTCCGCTATTGATAAGTTCATCTTCGTTATTATCTTCCAACAAATAGTAGTCGCCATAGAAACGGACAGTTCTTATTCCCTTAGGAAGTAGTTTATTGCCGTTGCTATCAACAAGATTATACAACGTGTGCCAATTTCCATGTGAAATGGGATCACAAATTATTTTTAAAGGTCCATCTGTTTCAATTGTATTTTCATCTTCAACAGTTGTACCATCCTTGAGAATTTTACAGAAACCTTTATATGGAACAAATTCTCTAGAGTAGTTGTCTGGAAAATGCTTTTTATCTATCATGTTGTTTTACCATTAGTTGATATTAAAAATGGGTATTTTATCTGTGTTAATTATGTAAAAATTCTAACGTGTTCGTTTGATTCCTCAAATCTTTAACCTGTAAGATTTGGGGATTATTATCTATGCCCGTAAAATCTGTAATCTGTGCATATTGGCTATTTCATATACTCGTAGATGAAAATAGGAAAAGAATTTAATACAGCAACACTTCTATTGGGTTTGACATGGAGCAAGAGTTGCCTTTCGAATATTGATAGCTGATTGACAACAGACTTGTCCTTTGGCATCGTATATACTCCTGCTATAAGCAAGTTAGCTTTACTGACATTCATCTGCTTAAGATATTGCCAGTTGTCTTTCACCTTCATATACTTTTCCTTGGTCGGCGTTTCGCCATCCTTGAACAAGATGTGGTCGAGACTGTTGTAAGCCGAAAAATCACGAGCCAGACGTTTGAAGTCTTTGCACTTTTCTCTGCTTATTACATAGTTGGCATAATCGTTGTCGGGAAGTTCTTTGGTATAGCGGATGGACTCAATCATCGGGTAGTTGATGTAGAGTTTTCCGTTCTCGGTTTCGTCTGCAAACAATGTCAACATCTTTTCTACTCTTCGATTGATTTCTTCAAGCGAAAGGTGAGAGTTTTGGAAGTCATAGTCGAAGAATAGGAATATTTCCGAAATGTCTGAACTTCTCATGCCGTTCAAGGTGGAGTCACCTCTTGCTGCCAAACGTTCTCGCATGACAGAAACAATATCTCCACCGTCATCATATTCCTTCAGTTCATTGTAAAGATCATATATGTTATTCCCGAAAGAACAAATGATGTTGTCATTCACTTTCGGGAAATAGAGTCTTTCCAGTGTTCTATACAGGCGAGGCTCACGCTCGTCGCCTTCAAATACAAACAGAATCATAGGCCAAAAGTTCCGCCTCTATATAGTTTCTCCAAGTTATGAGCAAAACGAAGTTCCTTGTCCGTCAGATCGCAAATAGCCTTTATTTCGTTGTTCCTAAGAATAAAGAAGCAGTCAGGACGAAGCAAATCATTGGAAAGAAGGAATGTGTCGTGGGTGGTTACGAACACCTGGTTGTTGCCTTCAAACAACTGCTTGCAAATCTTATAGGAAAGTTCGTGGTGGTAGAAAGCATCAAATTCGTCGATGAAGACGAACGAAGCGTTGTCCATCTCTTTCAGCCAATAATACTGCAACTCCAGATTTCTTGTGCCTGTGGATGCAACCCATTGGAACGGAATTCTCACACCGTTCATTACGCAGAAGAGCGTGTTGTCGCCCTGCGTATTCGGCGCAAACTCATACTCCTGACCGCTTACTTCTTTCAAATAAGCAGCAAAGTCGTCAGCAAGGTGGTTCTTTACGATATACTCCTCCACGTTGCTGCCACCTTCCTTCAAGCCAATGAATTCACGATAATCGAGACTTCTGAAGAACAGCATATTCTCTACGAAGTCACGAAGTTGCAGCAGGGCATGATCTTTGGGGAGTGGCACAGAACCCAACAAGAAGTTGACAATAGAAATGTTGTTGGCACTATCTTTCAGATTCTGAATGGCAACGGCGGTCAGGCCAAATTCTTCAGAAATAGCCAGTTCGTCTTTGTCTTTAGCAAGAATCTCTTTGTTGTCAACTGTTAGCTTTTCGCTGATGATATTGCCTTTAAGTTCTGATGCCACTTTGCTATAACTGTATTTTACCACATGACCGTCGAAAGAAAATGTGTAATCGAATTCAACCGGCTCGTTGTGGCATGATGCACAAGCATAGTTCAGATAGTAATCAGGCTTCTTCCACTTGTGAGAAAGATGGTTGGCGATGTCGAATATTGCCAATCCGAAGTTCGACTTTCCAGCTCCATTCGGTCCATAGATAATGCCATTCTTTACAATGCCATTATGCACGGCATTGTTATTGAACGTATAATTGCTCGGATGGGACAAGTCCCACTCGATGCGATTCTTAAACCCTCTATAGTTCTTAACTGCGAATTTCGTTAACATGACAATATTAATTTGGAGAAGTTTCTAAGTTGCCTACAAAGGTACAAAAAAAATGTTTGCCGTAAATAATTTTCGGCAAACATTGTTCTGCGTGGCAATTATTTAACAATTCACATCTATTTACCAAATTCCGTTGTTGCTTTGTCAAAATGAAGAAGCGTAATAGATGCTTCTTCATTATGATACTTTATAAACTCCACTTTTTCCTCTGTGAGTTTTCCGTTACCATAATGCCCACAGGTATGGTACATCTCAGGACGATATATGAACATTATATCAACGTCAGTTAGAGCATCTTTTGGTAATGTCAAACTCTCTAATGAAGGATAGTCTCTGTGATTTGACGCTCTTCTGAGCTGGCTAGTTGCTACTACAGGAATATCAAACTCCATTGCAAATTGTTTCAACGTATTGATTACCTGAGATAAATCCTTTGTACGTTCTAGTCTCTCATCACCATACACAAGCTCCAAGTAATCTATAATAACAAAGTCAGCGGAGAGTCTTTCTAATTGTTTATGTATATCTGATAGCTGTAGTATTGGCGTGTCATCAACATACACCATCCCATCTATGAGGCGATATTGCTCCTCTCCAATTTGCTGTTTCATTCTTTTGTCGATCCTCTCCTCTGACATTTCAACAGAGAAGAACAGAGATCTACGACCTTTTTGTGCAAGGCTAAGTGCCAGAGAAATAGCCAGGGAAGACTTGCCCATGGCTGGGCGGCCTGCAATAATAGACAACTTCCCTTTGTGGAAATTGCTTTTAATAAAATCGGTACTTATCATATCAGTTCATTTCTTGTTTGTCATATTAATTCTCTTTTGAAGTTTTACTGGGTGCAAAATTAAAAAGGAGGTATGCCAACGATGGGCATACCTTCAGGAAAAAGTTACTTTGGCACGATAGGACCGCTACAAAAATCCCTTCTTTTGCATCCTTTGTGTTTCTTTTTATTTGTTACGTATATTTCCTCTATGGCTTTAATAAGATACCATAGAGTAATCTTATTTCTTGTTGAAGTTTGTTGAATCCTTCTGTTTTCTCCAGGGTCAGCTCGTCCATGTAGAGACGTTTGTTGATTTCTATCATGGCTGAATGATACTTGATGGGTACAGAGAAAGTCTTGCTATTAGAGAAAGGCTCATTCATGCCAACCTTATAACCAAGAGATTCGAAATAGTGAACGATATTTCCAATGACGACTTTGTTCGGACAGGTGTCATCGTCGTTGTAGCCGATACAGATATCGATATCAGGTGGATTCGAATTCAGCAGATTAGGTATGCTGGAGAAACTATGACAGTCTATCAGCAACGTACCTTCACCCATGGCAATGATTTTCTTTGATACGGATGAATGAAAGTCAATATATTGAATGAATGCTTCATTTTTCGAGCTGAAAGAACGATAAGGATATCCACTACCAGTTTTAACCTCTCTGAGATATCTAATGCCGAGCCCCTCTTTTTCTAATGGATCATTTATCAGCCTTTCCACATCGCAATATAGACGGCAATATGGGAATACGACAGAGCTTATATGTTCTGTTTCAGCATGAGACACGAACAATTCGTCTGTGTAGTAATCGACAAGGAGTCTTTCTTCATTGTCCAAATCATTATAAGAGTGATTTGATTTTTCAGGAAAAGAAGAAGATGAGTGGGGAACATGGAGCAGAATGTTCTTATAACATCTTAGATTGTCCACACGAACTCTAAATGTTCTCCAGATTGCTCCAACATGTTCCCTAGAAACACCATGTTTTTCGAGGATTCTCTGTAAAGTTTGAATGAACTCCAGTGGAGCATAGCAGCCAAGTGCCGGCACTGGCCGGAAATTACAAACCTTCCTAAAAATCTCACAAAACAAGTCATCTGAGACCTCAAAGCCAAGCTCATTTTCAAGCTGATATTTCACAGACCTGAGCGCAACAGCTGTTGCGGTGCTGCCAAGAGTAGAGATTTCGTCAAACCTCTTCAATCCTGCTTGATGTCCGAATTTGAACCAATGTTCGTTTCCTTCCCATCTTGATTTACCTAATTCTTCCATTTTCGTTGTTATTTAATTGTTAGACAATAAAGAGCCAATCACTGTTGTGGGTCTAACGACAAGTAACAACACTTGCTGGAGAAGAAAAGAAAAATCCCTATATGCCTATGAAAGGACACATAAGGAAATCTACAGTCTCTGAGCTATAATGAGTTTTTGGCGTATGCCCACATCTGCTTTCGCTCGCCACCGTGACTCTTTGGAATGCTCTATTCCTAAAGCTCGGTTGGCACGCATTGCTGCGTTCTTGATGTAAATTTCCGAATGCTCAAATCATTGAGTTCGTCAATTCGGATGCAAAGATACTACTTATTTTTCATATACTTCAATATTTATCTTAAAAAGGTGTTTCTGGCGGGATTATTGACATCGATCCAGAACCTTTTCAGCATAAAAATTAGGGCTAACACCTCTTACGAAGTATCAGCCCTAATTTGTCTTGTTTGAAGAGTTTTAGCCTCTTTGTTATCAGAGACTTACCGCCTAACTCGTTAGTTACGAGGGCTTATCTTATTACTCCTCAACCGCAGCCTGCGCAGCAGCGAGGCGTGCGATAGGCACGCGGAACGGTGAGCAGCTGACGTAGTTGAGGCCCACGCGGTGGCAGTACTTCACGGATGAAGGCTCACCACCATGCTCTCCACAGATACCGCACTTGAGGTCGGGACGTGTGGCACGGCCCTTCTCGACAGCCATCTTCACCAACTGGCCGACACCCTCCTGGTCGAGCACCTGGAACGGATCGACGTTCAGGATCTTCTTCTCCAGATAAGAGGGGAGGAAGCTGGCGATATCGTCACGGCTATAGCCGAAGGTCATCTGCGTGAGGTCGTTCGTACCGAAGCTGAAGTACTCGGCATGACGGGCGATGAGGTCTGCGGTCAGTGCGGCACGCGGGATCTCAATCATCGTACCCACCTTGAACGGCACCTCCACACCCTCGTGTGCGAAGAGCTCATTCGCCGTCTTGTAGATCACCTCCTTCTGCTGCTCCAGCTCCGACTCGATACCTACCAGCGGCACCATGATCTCGGGACGCGGGTCAAAGCCCTCTTTCTTCAGCTGGCAGGCAGCACCGAGGATGGCACGCGTCTGCATGGCCGTGATCTCAGGGAACGTATTGCCGAGACGGCATCCACGCAGACCCAGCATCGGGTTGTGCTCCGACAGCGAGTTGACACGGTTCTGGATGAAGCGGACGCTCACACCCATGTCCGATGCCATGATCTCCTGACCACGCAGATCGTGCGGCACAAACTCGTGGAGAGGCGGGTCGAGCAAGCGGATATTCACAGGCTTGCCGTCCATGCACTTCAAGATGCCGTAGAAGTCCTGACGCTGATAGGGAAGCAGTTTGTTGAGCGCAGCCTCACGACCCTCACCAGAGTCGGCAAGAATCATCTCGCGCATCGCCTTGATCTTCTCGTTCTCGAAGAACATGTGCTCCGTACGGCAGAGACCGATACCCACTGCGCCGAAGTTGCGTGCCACCTCCGCGTCGTGCGGCGTGTCCGCATTCGTGCGCACCACGAGCTTCGAATACTTATCGCAAAGCTTCATCAGTTCGGCGAAATCACCCGTCACTTCTGCTGGACGCGTCTTCACCTCACCGAAATACACCTCACCCGTCGAACCATTGATGGAGATATAGTCACCCTCGTGGAGCAGCGTGCCCTCGATCTGCACCGTGCGCGCCTTGTAGTCCACCTGGATGGCACCTGCGCCACTCACGCAGCACTTACCCATACCACGTGCCACGACAGCAGCGTGCGACGTCATACCGCCACGCGCCGTGAGGATACCCTCTGCCGCGCTCATACCTGCCAAGTCCTCCGGACTCGTCTCGATACGGACCATCACCACACGGTTGCCCTCCTCGTGCCATTTCGTGGCATCGTCAGCGAAGAAGACGATCTGTCCGCAGGCAGCACCCGGCGAAGCCGGCAGACCACGCGTCAGCACCTTGGCACCTGCCAAAGCCTCCTTGTCGAAGACCGGGTGGAGCAGTTCGTCCAGCTTGCCCGGCTCGCAACGCTTCAGTGCCGTCTTCTCGTCGATCTCGCCCTCGTGGAGCAAGTCCATGGCGATCTTCACCATCGCCGTACCCGTGCGCTTACCGTTGCGCGTCTGCAAGAACCAGAGTTTTCCCTCCTGTACGGTAAACTCCATGTCCTGCATGTCGTGGTAGTGCTTCTCCAGCTTGTCCTGCAGCGCGTTGAGCTCCTGGAAGATCTCCGGCATGTTCTCCTCCATTGACGGATACTTCTTGGCACGCACCTCCTCGCTGATGCCCTGGAGCTTCGCCCAGCGGAGCGATCCCTCCTTCGTGATCTGCTGCGGTGTGCGGATACCGGCCACCACATCCTCGCCCTGGGCGTTGATCAGATACTCACCGTTGAAGATGTTCTCACCCGTAGCGGCGTCACGGCTGAAGCACACACCCGTTGCCGACGTGTCGCCCATGTTGCCGAAGACCATTGCCATCACCGTCACGGCCGTACCCCACTCCTGGGGGATACCCTCCATCTTGCGGTAGAGGATGGCGCGGTCGTTCATCCAGCTGTCGAAGACGGCGCAGATGGCACCCCAGAGCTGCTCCATCGGATCCGTCGGGAATTTCATGCCCGTGCGATCCTGGATTGCCTGCTTGAAGAGCACCACCAGCTGCTTCAGCTCATCGACATTCATCTCGTTGTCGAGTTTGATGCCGCGCTGTGCCTTCACCTGCTGGATGATGGCCTCGAAGGGATCGATGTCCTCCTTGTTCTCGGGCTTCATGCCCATCACAACGTCTCCATACATCTGGACGAATCGGCGGTAGCTGTCATAGGCAAAACGCTCGTTGCCCGTCTTCTGTGCCAGTCCGATCACCACGGTGTCGTTGAGACCCAGGTTGAGGATGGTGTCCATCATACCCGGCATGGAAGCGCGCGCACCTGAGCGGACGCTGACAAGCAGCGGGTTGATAGGATCGCCAAACTTCGCGCCCATCAATTTCTCGATGTGCTTCACGCTCTTCTCCACTTCGCTCTTCAGCAAAGCGACCACGTCGTCCTTTCCTTTCTCAAAATATTCGTTGCAAACGTCGGTGGTGATAGTGAATCCCGGGGGTACGGGCACGCCGATGAGGTTCATTTCAGCAAGGTTTGCACCCTTGCCACCCAGCAGATTGCGCATTTCCGCACGACCTTCAGCCTTACCGTTGCCGAAGGTGTAAACTCTTTTTTCGCTCATTGCTTCTATGGTTGTTGTATAATGAATATTGTGTTATCTTTTTTACCTTAAAAATATCCAGAACTAATCTTTGCTTATTTTGGATGCAAATTTACGCATTTTATGCGTTTTCTCCAAATTTTACGCATGTTTTTTCTGCCTCACCCACACTAAAAATGAGGCGCGTCAAGAAAAACTTCTTCCTCCTGCCGTCAGTTTTTGAACAGTTTGCTGAAGAAGCCCTTCTTCTCCTTCTTCTTCGGTGCTGCTTCCTGCGGCGCTACCGCCTCCGCCTGCGCCTTTTCCTCGGCGACGTGGGGCGAGACCGGGGGCAAGTCCTCACCCTCCAAGATGCCAGCGTCCGTCCATTGCTGCACCAGTGCCTGGCAGTCCGCCTTCGCCTCATCCGCCTCCACCTCATATTCACCCGTCAGCAGTTCCACCATGTCGTCGATGGTGAAATCCTCCCGCTGGGCCAGTTCCTTCCACAGGAAGTCCGCCGTCTCGTTGAGCGAAATGATATTGGTGAAGTCGATATTCTCCTGTCCCGTGGCCAGCAAAACCGACTCGCCACAGACATTGCGATTGATAAACCCTTTTTTTACTCTCATGATTCGTTATTATTCGTGTTTTTTCTTCCTCTTCCCCATTCGTTCAGCACCAGCCGGCGGTGTATCGCCAGCAGATACCGTCTGATCGGGTAGAGCCTTGTCCAGCAGTAGCTATACGCCTTCCATTTCCAGCCGTCCGTGCGGTCCATCGTCTTCCGCCCTTTGCGGTAGAATCCGATGGCCCCCGCCTTCACGTCCTTCAGTCGGCAGTGTTCCTCCGCCAGGTTGCCGTCGCCGCGCAAGGTCACGGCCTCGCCCTCGATGGCTACGATGCGATGAAACACATAGTGGCGTGGCGATACCTCCGCCAGTACGGGGTCCCCCACCTTCACCGTTCTCGCCTTCACCAGCAGCGCCACGTCGCGGTCGTCCTCCAGAAACGGACGCATCGAGTAGCCCCTGAGCCGAAGTGTCACCGTGTGGCCTTCGTCCAGCAGCCGAATGATCTCGGGTATGAGGATGGCGTTGGGTATCTGCATCTTCCTATTCCTTTGCTATGGCCCGACAGCACACCCTCGCTGCCTCCTCGTTGGGCAGACAGTGGAGCATATAGATGGGTGTCAGGCCGATCACCTCCGACATCGTGTCACAGACCTGTCCGTGCAGCCTCTCGTCCCATTTCATCGACGAGCACGACGGCAGCAGTATCGCCAGTGCCTGCAGCGGCGAGAGCCTATCCACCGAGTTGGCCGGCGCCCGGTCTATCTGGGTGATCGCCCCCAGCGGCGCCTTCACCTGTCGGTAGCATGGCGTCTTTCCGCTCCACGGCGAACCATAGATCATGGCCTCGCCGTCTATCACGCGCACCACGGGGTTGTCATCGTTCATCAGGTCACACCCCGGTATGCACCGCAGCCACATCGCCACCTGCGTGCTCTTGCCCGTGCCGCTCTTGGCGACGAAAGCATAGCCGCGCCCTTGGTGGCGCACCAGCGAGGCGTGGATGAGTAGCGTCTGCCGCCCTCCTGTGGCAAAGGCGTAGGCGAGCATCAGCGCACTGTTGAGGCCGAAGGACCGCATCATCCCGTCGCCGTTGAGTGCACAACGGCAGTGGGCAAACGCCTTGTCAGCGATCAGCAGACAGCACGCGCGGCCCCGTATGTCCTTGATGATAAACTGGTAGCCACCATCCTCCAGCCGATCCACCGCCGTGTCGCCGTTGCCCGTGTCAAAGACGCGGATGCGACTGCGCCGCTCCTTGGGCACGGGGTGCAAGGTGTCGTCCACCTCCATCACCATCACGCAGTCCTCCTCTTCCGCCGTGCGAAACGGTTCGTAGGAGGGTATCAGCGCCATATCGTTGGTCTGTCCTTCACGAAAGAAGATCCCCACGCCGTGGTCGGCAATGCTGAAGTAGTGTCGGTGCCAGTTTGCTTCCATATCGCCCCGGTGCCTCTATTTCTGTGCTTTCTTCTCCGCCTTGCGCGCCTTTTTCTCCGCCTTGCGCTGCGCCTTGGCTGTGGCGCGGTCCGTCTTGTCGGCCGCCGCCTCCGCCAGTTTCGGGTCGATGACGACCCTGCCCACGCCGGGTTCCACACCCTTGTAGGCGAAGACCTCCGCGGGTACGTTTCTCACCAGAAGGTCAAACTTGCGTTTCTTGCCCTCATAGCGCTGGCGCAGTTTCACGTATTTCTTATAGATCTCCTTCTCGTCAAAGGCATAGACCGTCACGCAGGTGGGCGCCTCCAGTCCCATCTGCTTCAGGAAGTTGCGCAACTGATAGGAGTATTCGTCCCGGTTCACGAGAAAGGTGCGCTCCTTCTCATACACCCAGGCCCCTTCCACCTGCTGCACGTCGGTGAAATAGACCGTCGAGTCGTTGAAAGAGGCCGCAAAGCCAAACATATAGACCTTCGTCGGCAGGAAGTCTTCGCCATAGGCAGCACCCGCACAGAGGATCATGATCACCGACAGGACAACCTGCTTCCATTGCTTCATCACAGTTTTTTCTTGATATTGCATCATCGCGTTCACGAATTACACTTTTTATTATAGGCCAACAAAGGTACGGACAATCCTATGATTATGCAAATTTAGCGCCAATTTTCTTTCCACATCCTGCTTTCTGCGTCCCTGGATGCGGTCCGTCCCGAAGCCATCCCGAGACCATCCCGAAGCCAAACCAGGCGCAACCCAACGGTCTTCCCGTCCGATTGCGCCTGGCCTTCTTCCTATGTCATGTGGAATTTTTTCTGCTGATTACTCTCCGATAGGCACGGCGAAGTAAGCCTTCTTTCCCGTCGGATACATACCCTGGATGTAGAGCACGGGATCCTTGCTCACGCTGGCCTTCTTCACTTCCTTCTGCAGGTCGTCGATGGTCTTGACCATACCCTCGTTCACGCGCTGGATGATGAAGCCACGGTTGATGCCCGCATCCTTCAGTGCGCCGCTGTTCACCTTGATCACCTCCAGACCATACGTGATGTTGAGCTGCTCCATCATCGCCTTTGTCACGGGGCGGAACTGTGCGCCGAGCACGTCGATGTCAGCCTGCTCGATCGGCTTCGTGTTGCCCTGCGCGTTCTTCAGCGTGATGGTCTTCTCGATCTTCTTCTTGTTGCGCAGATACGTCAGCGTGATCTTGTCGCCCGGACGCTTGGCGTTGATCATCTCCTGGAGCTCCGACATCTTCACGATGGGCTTGCCGTCCACCTTCGTGATCACGTCGCCTTCCTCCAGTCCGGCCTCAGCGCCGTTGCCGTCCTCAGAGACGGAGTTGACATAGACACCGTCGTTGGTGCCGAGGTCTATCTCCTTGCCCTGGTCCTTCTGGCGGTTGATGTGGTTGAGCACGTCCGTACCCGTGATGCCCAGTTGCACACGCTGCACGCTACCATACTTCTTGATGTCAGCCACCACCTTGTTCATGATCGTCGTCGGGATGGCGAAACCATAGCCTGTGAAGGAACCCGTCTGCGAGTAGAGCATAGCGTTGATGCCGACCAGCTCACCACGGGTGTTCACCAGTGCGCCACCCGAGTTGCCCGGATTGATGGCCGCGTCGGTCTGGATGAAACTCTCGATGCCGTTGGCGCTCGCACCCAGTCCGCGAGACTTCGCACTGACGATACCTGCCGTCACCGTGTTGTTGAGGTTGTACGGGTTGCCGACCGCCAGCACCCACTCTCCGACCTTCAGGTCGTCGCTGTTGGCGATGGTGATGGCGGGCAGGTCCTTGGCGTTCACCTTGATGAGGGCGAGGTCCGTCTGTTTGTCCGTACCGATGATCTTGGCGCTAAACTCGCGGTTGTCGTTGAGCGTGACGGTCAGTTCGTCCGCACCCTCCACGACGTGGTTGTTGGTCACGATGTATCCGTCCTGCGAGATGATCACGCCCGATCCCGTAGCCTCGCGCTTCGGGGTCTGCACCCGCTGCTGGCGCGAACCGCCACCGGGGTTGCCGAAGAAGCCAAACGGGTCAAAGAATCCGCCCCAGGGGTCGTCCTGCACTTCGACGGTCTTCGTCTTGGAGTTCTGCACATACTTGATGTGGACGACGGAGGGCAATGCTTTCTCGGCGGCATAGGTCAGATCGACCGGCTGTCCAGCAACGACGGATGCCGGGGCCTCAGCCGCATATACCTTCAGGAATGCTCCCGTAGAGAGAGCCAACGCCGTCACTGTGGCGGCACTCATCAGATACTTCGAAAATTTCTTCATACTACAATATCTTTTTTGTTTCATCTATTTATACTTCCATTCTGTTCGTGTCAGCCGTCGTTTACTTTCCTACCGACAGGCTTTCTGCCGAAACGTGGTGCAAATATAGGCGCAAAAAATGTAAAACTGACTATCTGTCATGAATCTTTATCCGATTTTAACAGTTTTCTTTTTACACTTAACGGCTCTTAGTTTTACCTCGCGCCCATTTTACATTCCATAACGATATGCCAATCTGGCAGTCCCCGCCCCGCTTTGCCTTGGCCGTGTCCTTTAGATTTAGTCCTCGCGAAGCGTTGTTCATAGTTGTTTCCCTTGCAGCAACCCTTGGTCAGCATGGGCCTCGAAGAGGCGATGTCCCCGCGAAGCTGTTCCATTACATGGCACTCTTTCTCGCCATGGCATAACTTGAGCAAGCTCAGTTCTGCTCATGGCTTACCGAAAGAGTTGTTACTTGTTGTAAAGGTTGTTCAAGTTGTCTTCTATGTGTCCACGTCGAATCATTTTCCGGAAGATTGATTGTACTTGTAGTTTTAGTTGTTTTCCCTTTTCAGCAGGTCTTTTTTCCTGTGCTTTTTTGCAATTCTCCCCCTGTTTCTTGCAAATATCCGGAAAAAGTCGTATTTTCGCACGGTCGGACAGAATACTCTCTCGCTCCTAACCGCAACACGAAGTGAATGAGAAGCCCTGTCCGCACTCCCAAACGAATCCAATAGAAACAGAAAGTGTTGCATCCCCGAAGGTATGGATAGACATTTACCGAAACATGGCCTGCTGACGACGGCCCTCCTCATGAGCCTCGCCACCCCCTCGTGGGCCCAGTTCCAAGAGACGCGTCCCGACGGACGGCCCCTTCCGCCCCAGGCAGAAACCAAATCAACCGCTGCCGACACCCACCACCCGCAGGCCGACTTCCGCCGCCAGTGCCCATTGCTGTCCCCGACGCAGGCCAAGGCCACCCCGCAGCGACCCGCCAAGGCCGCACCCCATAGCGCCGCCTCCGCCCCCCTCTTTGCCGAGGGCTTCGACGCTGCCAGTGCCCTCCAGCGCTTCACCATCCTCGATGCCAATGGCGACGGATCCACCTGGAAGCATATCGACAGCGATCCCACAGGACAGGGTGCCGCCACCATCGAGTACGGCCAAGTCGATCACGACGACTGGATCATCACATCCCCGCTGCCGCTGAAGGCCGGTATGATCTACAACCTCTCCTACCGCGTCGCCAGCATGGGCATCTCCTTTCCCGAACTGCTGGAGGTGAAGGCCGGCACCGCTCCCACCGCCGAGGCCATGACCCAGACCGTCGTCGCGCAGCAGACCATCACCGACAACGAGTACCAGACCGTGCGCCAGGAGTTCATCCCCGCCACCGACGGCACCTATTACTTCGGTTTCCATTGCACCAGTTCTGCCGACTGGTGCTACCAGCTTTTCCTTGACGATATCACCGTCGTGGGCCAATCCCAGAAAGCCCCCGATGCCGTGACCGACCTCACCGTCACCGCCGCTGCCGACGGCAGTACTGAGGCCACCCTCCGTTTCACTACCCCGAAGAAAGCCATTGACGGTTCTCCGCTCCAGGCTCCCTTGACCATCACCATCCTCCGCAATGGCGAGGAGGTAGGGGAGAAGACCAACCTCCAGCCCGCCACCGCCTACGACTATACCGACCCCAACCCCGTCGAGGGCCTCAACACCTATTCCGTCGTGGCGAAAAACGCCGAGGGTACGGGACGCGAGAGCGAGCCGATAGAGGTCTATATCGGTCTCGATACCCCCGACTCGCCCTCCCATATCCAGCAGTCCCAGGACGACACCTCCATCACCCTCACCTGGAGTCCCGTGACGACGGGCGAGCATGGAGGCTATGTCAATCCCGCCGATATTATTTATAATGTCTATGAGATCGAAGAGACGGATATGGGCGTCAACCTCCCGCTGATAGACCAAGTATCGGAACCGACCATCACCATCCCCTACGAGACCAATGTCGGCGACCAGGAGATGATCAACTACGCCCTCTCTGCCGAGAATGGGGCAGGGGAGGGACCCCGCGTGATGTCCCCGGGCATCATTGTCGGCGCACCCTACACGCTGCCTTTCGAGGAGCACTTCACGGGTGGCCGTCTCGACAACGCCATGTGGTGGGTGTCGGGCACGGGCGACTCCGAGATCCAACTCATGCAGGGCATGTCCATTGATGGCGACGGCGGTTGCGCTGGCTATGTCTCCACCAATGATGCCGACTGGGGCACGATGGGATCGGGCAAGATCTGCCTCCAGGGCGCCTCCCATCCCACGCTCGTCTTCTCCAACCTCTCCAGTGTGGCCCTTGCCAAGGGCAAGGTCGTGGTCAGCATCAGTGCGCCAGGCAAGGAGACCAAGGAGTTGTGTACCGTCGATTACAGTCAGGTCAACAACACGGCGAAGCAGTGGATCACCACCTCCGTCGAGTTGGGTGCCGAATACCTCTCCCTGCCCTATATCACGTTCGCCTTCGATGTCCAGGCCCCGAGTGGCGAGGTGGTCTATTTCGACCAGATCTATATCCGCGACGTCGTTTCCAAGGACCTGCGCGCCACGCTCCGCGTCCCGTCACGGGTGCGCAAGGGCGAGACCATCACGGCCCAGGTTGATGTCAGCAATATGGGCAGCACCGATGCCACCGACTTTGTCGTCCACCTCTATGCTGGTTCGCAATGCGTCGATACCAAGGAGGTCAGCGAATCCCTTGTTCCCTTTGGTCGCACCACCGTCTCCCTCACCTGTCCCACGACAGTGATGACGCCCTCGCCGCTCTCGTTGCGTGCCGAGGTCGTCATCGATGGCGATGCCACCCCCGACGACAATGTGTCTTCTGCCACGGTGGATCTCCTTGCTTCCACCAAGACGGCGCCCGCCAATGTCACCGCCACGGTGGAGGACGACGACCGCGTGGTCGTGTCTTGGCAGAAAGTGACGGAGACCTCCGAGACCCTCACCGAGGACTTCGAGCGCTACACACCCTGGCTCCCCGACAATTTTGGCGACTGGACCTCGGTCTATGGCGACAAGGGTGTAGCCCGCGGCCCGTTCAGCCGGTCCTATCCCCATCCGAACGAGGGTGAGCGCTTTGCCTTCACCGTCGTCGATCCCTCCTCATGGCTGCCCAGCGACCTCCTCGCCACCTATCCCTGCCTGCTCCCCCACAGTGGCGACAGCTACCTCGCCTCCTTCTATAGTGTGGAAAACTCGCAGTTTGTCGTGGCCGACAACTGGTTGATCTCGCCGTCCTTGCCCGGCACTCCGCAGACCGTCACGTTCTGGGCCAACAACTTCCAGTCCGAGTCGCTCAGCTACCCCGAAAACTTCGAAGTGCTCTATTCAGTTTCGGGAACGACCCTCGCCGACTTCCGCTCCACGGGCGTCAAGGCTGTTGCCGAGGGAGGTGAGTGGAAGCAGTATGCCGTCGATCTCCCCGAGGGTGCGACCTATTTCGCCATCCACAACAACACCGCCGACACCTACATGCTGATGATCGATGATATCACCTACACCGCCGGCTGTGGTCAGGTCGTTGCCTACAACGTCTATCGCGACAACACGTTGCTCCAGCGTGTCGATGCCGCTGGTGCTGCCCAATACACCGACGCCTCCGTGACGAGTGGCACCCATGTCTATGCCGTCTCCGCCGTCTATGCCGGAGGTGAGTCAGAAGCCACCAAGGCCGCCCCCGTCACGTCCGTGGCCAGCCTCCTCCTCCTCCAGGGCCAGTCCTCCTTCGACCTCTACACCATCGATGGCCAACTCGTGGCCAAGGGTCTCCGGTCCCTCCGCGACCTCCCCAAGGGCGTGTATGTCGTTTATGGCAAGACCCTCGTGATCCAATAAAATCCAGGATCATCTGTACTATCATGCGCAAGGGTTGTATTGCCCCCATCTGTCAGGGACGCACTACAACCCTTGCCCTTTTCCTACCTTCGCCTCTGGTTGACTACGAGTCGTGTGGAATCCATGAAAGCTTGCTTGCCACTTTAGCATGGATAGACTTTTTCTCTCAAAGATTTTTTCTTCTCATAGAAAATACTTATCTTTGCACCATCCTATTTTAATTGCAAATACACGAAAATAGAATCGAAAGGATTAGATGTTATGAGTATAAAAGACTATCGTTTGACTTCTATGGAGGAACCCACGGACGCCATGCTTCATGAGCTGATGAGCCAGGTGGCTACCTCTGCGCGGCAGAGTTCGGATAATGCCAAGCAGGTCTTGCAACGAAAGATGCAGGAAACAATAGAGTTGATTCGCAAGCAGCGCGAACAGCTTTCGTCAATTTCTTCTAGTATTTAGAAGGGTATGAAAAAAGAATTTCGTCCCGTGTTGTGTGTTGTTGCTGGTCCAAATGGCTCAGGCAAGACCTCTACTACCGAAAAACTGCTTTCTAATGAATGGGCGGCTGATAGTGTGTATATAAATCCTGACAATATTGCTCAGGAACAATTCGGAGATTGGAACTCACAAGATGCTGTTTTAAGTGCCGCAAAAGAAGCTACTCGTCTGCGCTATGAATGTCTTGAGAACAATGTGAGCTTTGTTTTCGAAACAGTCTTTTCATCACAAGAGAAGTTAGACTTCCTGCGAATGGCACATGACAAAGGCTTCTTTATTCGTTTTTTTTATGTCTGTACGGAGAATCCAGAGATTAATGTGTTGCGCATAGCGCAACGTTATCTGAATGGAGGACATGAGGTGCCAATCTCTAAAATCTTCAGTCGATATTACAAGTCATTAACATTGGCAGCGCAGGCCATTTCGTTTGTGGATAGGGCTTATATCTACGATAATTCTCGCGACAATGAGCTACCTCAATTATTGTATCGTACAACTGAGGGAAGCTTGTTTAAAAAGTATTTACCGATAATTCCACAATGGGCCATGTCCTTGATATAAGCCCTTTCTGTTGTCAGATGATGTCAAAATGGCGCAGCGCGTTCCACACTCCGTCCTCATCGACGGTGGAAGTCACGTAGTCCGCATGCGCTTTCACCTCATCGACCGCATTGCCCATCGCCACACCAATGCCAGCAGCACAAAGCATGGGGCGGTCGTTACCCCCGTCGCCAAACGCCATGGTCTCACTGATGTCAAAACCAAGGTAGTCTGCCATGGCACGAATACCCCTCGCCTTGTCCGCCGTCGCCGACGTGATGTCGCAGAACGTAGGATACCAACGCGCTGACGCACACCCCGGCACCTGTGGCATGATCTCCTTCTCCTGCTCCTCGGTGATGAACGAGGTGATCTGCAGCACCCCCTGATTGATGACCTCCTCCAAGGGCACGTCATACTTGTTGTACGTCACTTTCAGCATATCGAAGAAAGCATGATCCACCATCTCGTTGCGGTTCAAAAACTGAATATCCTTCTTGCCCACCACGACAGAAGAAATGTTGTGCCTGCGGCAATGGTCCACCAAGGCCAGCACCTCCTCGTGCGAGATCAGGTCCTCCCTCACCACCGTCTCACCATAGATACACAGCGCCCCCGTGGCGAGAATATACCCATCCATCAAGTGCTCCACCTCCGGGATGTTGTTGAGCAACTGCCTCGGTCGTCCCGTAGCAGTAAATATCTTCACCCCCTGATTATGCGCCATTTGTAGCGCCTGGATCGTCCGCTCCGGTATCTTGTGGGTCTTGAAACTCACGAGTGTACCATCCACGTCGAAAAACAATGCTTTTATCATGATTTGCAAATTTACATCATTTTTTTCGTTTTTGAAAATCTTTTCGCATATTTACGGCCCTGCACCCGTTTTTGGGTTATCCATTTCAATGGTTATAAAGAGATAACAAAAAAAAGAGTAAAGCAATGGCAAGTATCAAGATTAAGTTTCGTCCCTCGTCCGTCCGAGGTAAGGAGGGCGTATTGTTCCTTCAGATTATTCACCGCCGCGTGGTCCGCCAAATCGTGACCCCCTATCGGCTCCACGCCCACGAGTGGGACGCCTTCTCCCAGCAAGTCCTCCTCGATGCCCCCGCCACCCAAGACCCCCGCTGGATCCACCTCGCCCGCATCGACACGATGATCCAGAGCGAGTACCGCCTGTTGTGCCGCATCGTCGCCACGTTCGATCAGACCTCCGCCAGCTATTCCGCCGACAGCGTCGTCAACGAGTACCACCGCCTCTCCAAAGACCTCACGCTGTGCGCCACCATGCAGCGCCTCATTGCCCAGATGCGCCTCAACCAGCAGTGGTGCACCGCCCACAACTACCAGTCCACCCTCAACAGCCTCATGCGCTTCCGCCACCAGTTCGACCTCCCCATCGACCGCCTCGACGTCGCCCTCATCCAGTCCTACGAGGCGTGGCTCAAGCACCGAGGCATCTGCCGCAACACCATCTCCTTCTATATGCGCATCCTCCGCGCCGTCTATAACCGTGCCGTCGCCAACGGCGTCGTTGCCCAGCAGTACCCTTTCCGCCCCACCTACACCGGCATCGACAAGACCCGCAAGCGCGCCGTCGATTTCTCCGTCATCAAGACCATCAAGGAGGCCGACCTCTCCGCCCATCCCTCCCTGGAACTGGCCCGCGACCTCTTCCTCATGTCCTTCTACCTCCGTGGCGCCTCCTTCATCGACCTCGCCCACCTGCGCAAGAGCGACCTCCGCGAGGGCTTCCTCTGCTACACCCGCAGCAAGACGGGACAGAAGATGAAGGTGAAGTGGGAACCCCTCATGCAGGAGATCGTCGAAAAGTATCAGGCCCAGACCGCCTCCTCTCCCTTCCTCCTCCCCATTCTCTCCGGCGACCGACTATATAATAAGGAGTACCACAACGCCCAGGCCCGCATCAGCTACCACCTGCGAAAGATCGCCCGCGCCATCGGCCTTCCCTGTCCGCTGACCCTCTATGTCGCCCGCCACTCCTGGGCCACCATCGCCCGCGACCGACAGATCCCCCTCTCCGTCATCAGCGAGGCCCTGGGCCACGACTCCGAGCAGACCACGCGCATCTATCTGCAGAGCATCTCCTCGCCCGAGGTGGACAAGGCCAATGCCAGCATTCTGAGCTGTTTTTAGGGGTAGGCGATGGGTCGCCGTAGTGGGTTGAGAAAAAGATCGGAGGTTATGAATCTCTTAATAAGAGACACAGATATCTTTGGGCAAAGTTAGTGATTTTTATTGTAATAGAGGGGCTTATGCGGAATTATTTTTCGTCAGCAGGAAGATATTTTTTCCGAATCTGCTGAACATTCGTTTAAAAGATTACACCCCTCGAAGTCTTTAAAGTCTTAAAATTCAAACATATACCATCGTTTCTGTGTCTCTTATTAAGAGTTGCAGAAATCAATATCAAAAAACGACTTGATATTGATAGTATGGAGAATAAGAAAACAGGTCAGCAGTTACCGCCCACTGATGCAGGGGACGGCGGCGAAGCCATGGAGAAAACTGAAGATAACCCAATTTCCGACGGCCCTAAAAAAGCTCAAAAACCCCAAGATGCAGGATGGTATGTCGCAGTAGTACGAGTCAATTGCGAAAAGCGAATAGCCATTGATATTCAAGATGTTTTAGACAACAAAGCGATCTGGTTTGAGTACTGGGTTCCGACGAAAAGGACCTTCGTCGTGGATAGGCGCACCAACAAGCGAAAGGAGAAAGACCGCGTCTTCCTCTCGACCTTCATTTTCTGCCACGTCAGCCAAAAAGATCTCAACGAAATCCGGTTTCGTTCCGATGTCTATAAGATGCTCACCATGCCCGGTAGCAAAGACATCTACCGAATCCCCGACGCCGAGTTGGAAAACTACCGCCAGTTCGTAGAGCGTGCTTGCGAGGAGGTCTCCGCCTATACGGCCCCCTTGAAAAAAGGCCAAAAGGTCCGGGTCTTCGGCGGCAACATGCAAGGCATCGAAGCCTACGTACAGCGCGTAAAAGGCAAAAGAGCCGTCATCGGTTGCGAAATCAAGTACATCGCTGGCGCCACCATCGAGATCGACCGCGAACTCCTCCAGATCATCGAGGACTAAATCCCCCTCCCCCAAAAGACAGATTCATCTGTCTCCCAACGTTGTTCAAGTTGTTTCCCTTTGTCCAAGTTGATTTTCAACTTCTCCCCAAGACAGATTCATCTGTCTGACAAAGTTGTTCAAGTTGTACCCGTTGTTCAAGTTGTTTTCCCTATATTTCCCACAGACAGATTGATCTGTCTCAAAGTTGTTTTGTAAAAAGAAATATTCAAAAATATGCGTGATTTCAAAAATATCAAGGTCGCCGTGGCCGGCACAGGCTACGTTGGCCTGAGCATTGCCACCCTCCTCGCCCAGCACCACCATGTGACGGCAGTCGATGTCATCCCCGAGAAAGTCGAGAAACTCAACCGCCGTGTCTCGCCCA
>OQVS01000919.1_pt1 | contig 20537 bp, 15 predicted proteins | sample 1691601 | NCBI WGS metagenome assembly OQVS01 (sample SAMN03418268, study PRJEB22391) | human gut metagenome | biome: human-gut; feature: organic feature; material: feces | host: Homo sapiens | place: Tanzania | collected 2013-01
TATCTCGAACCGATACAAGTGTCAGCAGAACGTAGGCTCAGCGGCAGCCGCCGTTTCGCCAGTCGTCTGTTCGCCCTTAGCGTTGTCTTCTGTGTTGGTCACATCCACCTTTATGGCGTCTGTTATGGGGTTATCTTCTTTCATTGTCTCATTTCTTTTCAGCAATTCTTAGTTTTGCGCTGCGGCTGCGTGGGTTTTCTTCTTGTTCTTGTTCCGAGGGCAGTATCACCTTGTTGTTGACGAGGCGGAACGGCGTCTCGATACGTCCGAAGAAGTCCTGCTGCACCTTTCCCTCCACGTTGCCCGACTTCATGATGTTCTTCACCATGCGGTCTTCGAGCGAGTGGTAGGTTATCACCGAGAGTCGTCCGCCGGAGGCGAGCAGTTCGGTAGCTGCGAGCAGCATCTCGCGCAGCGCATCCATTTCGTGGTTCACTTCAATACGCAATGCCTGAAAGAGTCGCGCCATGTCCTTTTTCTCTCGCTCGCGCTTGAAAAAAGGCTCCACGGCAGCCAGAAAATCCTTCGTTGTCTTTATCTCCGCCTGCTGACGTGCCTTGACGAGCGCCGCGGCTATGCGTCGCGAGTTCTTCAGTTCGCCGTAGATGTAGAAGATGTCGGCGAGTCGTTCCTCGTCGTACGTGTTCACTATCTCGGCAGCGGTGCGTCCGGCGCGCTTGTTCATGCGCATGTCGAGCGGCGCGTCGAAGCGGAACGAGAATCCGCGTTCGGCGTCGTCGAAGTGGTGCGACGACACGCCGAGGTCGGCGAGCAATCCGTCGATATGTTCCACGCCGTAGTAGCGCATCCAGTTCTTCAGATAGCGGAAGTTGCTGCGCACGAACGTGAAGCTGTCGCCGGCGTCTGGAATATTGCGCTCGGCGTCGGCGTCCTGGTCGAAACTGTAGAGATGTGCGCCGTCGGTGAGCCGCGAGAGTATCTCGCGCGAGTGTCCTCCGCCACCGAAGGTGACGTCTACGTAAACGCCGCCCGGCTTGATGTCGAGTCCGTCGACGCTCTCGCCGAGAAGCACCGGTACATGATATGTTGTTGCTGTTGTAGGATTGTCAGTGTTGTTCTTATACATTATATATGCGTATTTGGGTGTAAAGGTACACAAAAATTCGCACACATGGTTACAAATCTCTATCAATTTTGTTTAAATACGACATTTCTTGTGCGAAATTGTTCGTATGTAAAAAAGATGTAGTATTTTTGCACCAAATATCGAAAAAGTAACAGATATTTCGGGTATATGAACGAGATAACAGAAAAGACAATAGACATCGAAAAGATACTGCGCAGCAAGATGGGCAGCAAGGCGCGCTACGTGCCCGGACTGCTCGTCGGATGGCTCAAGAAAATCATCCACCAGGATCAGGTGAACGCGTTCATTTGGGAGCACCGCGACGAGAGCGGCGTAGAGTGGCTGGAGTCTACCGTGCGCTATCTGAAGATGGACATACGCATCATCGGCAAGGAGAACCTTCCGCCGAAAGATGACGGCAAGCTATACACGTTCGTGTCCAACCATCCGCTGGGCGGACAGGACGGCGTGGCGCTCGGCTCAATCATCGGACGCCACTACGACGGACGCTTCCGCTACCTCGTCAACGACTTGCTGATGAATCTGCCGGGCTTGGCGCCGGTGTGCATCGGCATCAACAAGACCGGTCGGCAGGGACGCGACTTCCCGCGCATGGTTGAGGCGGGCTTCAAGAGCGACAACCACATGCTTATGTTCCCCGCCGGACTGAACAGTCGCAAGCAGAAGGACGGTTCGATACACGACCTGCCGTGGAAGAAGACGTTCATAACGAAGAGCGTGGAGTGCCACCGCGACGTGGTGCCCATCTATTTCAGCGGACGCAACTCGGAGCGCTTCTACCGCATCGCCAAGTTCAGCGACCGCTGGCTGCCGTTCAACCTCGCCATGATATTCCTCGTCGACGAGATGTACCGCAACGTGGGCAAGCACTTCGACATATATATCGGAAAGCCTATACCCTGGCAGACGTTCGACAAGAGCCGCACGCCGTACGAGTGGGCACAGTGGGTGCAGCAGGAGGTGTACAAGCTAAGCCCCTCCCAACCCTCCCCGTCAGGGAGGGCTTAAGAATGCCCAAAAGGCTTAGTTAGCCAAGGCTTAGGAAGGCTTAGAAAGGCTTAAAGCCCCCACCCCAACCAGAAGAAGAGAAAGCAAGAAAAAACAACACACAAATGGAAGAACCAATCATTGAACCGGTAAGCAAAGAGCTGCTCAAGAGCGAACTCACGCCCGAGCGCCAGCTCCGCATGACCAACAAGAGCAACAACGAGATATACATCATCACGGCACACAACGCGCCGAACGTGATGCGCGAGATAGGCCGACTGCGCGAGATAGCATTCCGCGAAGCGGGCGGCGGCACTGGCAAGTCGATGGACATCGACGAGTTCGACACCTGCGCGAACTGCTACAAGCAGCTCATCGTGTGGAACCCCGAGGCGGAGGAGATAATCGGCGGATACCGATACTTGCTCGGCACCGACTGGGAGCTTGACGAGAACCGCCAGCCGAAGCTCGCCACAAGCCACATGTTCCACTTCTCCGACAAGTTCATCGACGACTATATGCCCTACACCATCGAGCTGGGACGCTCGTTCGTGACGCTCGAATACCAGAGCACACGCCGCGGAGCGAAAAGCCTCTTCGCGCTCGACAACCTGTGGGACGGTCTCGGCGCACTCACCGTCATCAAGCCTAACGTGAAGTATTTCTTCGGCAAGATGACAATGTACCCGTCGTACATCCGCCGCGGCCGCGACATGATTCTCTACTTCCTCAAGAAGCACTTCGACGACAAGGACAATCTCATCCTGCCGCTCCATCCGCTGAAGATTGAGACACCGGAGGAGGAGCTTGCGGCGCTGTTCTGCGAGGACGACTTCAAGAAGGACTATCTCATCCTCAACCGCGAGATTCGTGCGCTGGGCTATAACATACCGCCGCTCGTGAACGCTTACATGTCGCTCTCGCCCACCATGAAGCTCTTCGGCACCGCCATCAACTACGGCTTCGGCGACGTAGAGGAGACGGGCATCCTCATCGCCGTGGACGAGATTCTCGAAAGCAAGCGCGTGCGCCATATCGACTCGTTCATCAAGGAGCACCCCGAAGCGCTTGAGATCACCAGCGGCGCCAACAACGTCATCTACAAAGAACGCGCATAGTGCGTAGGAGGCTACGGCATTCCTGCCTACCCCACGCAGCCTGCTGCTGCGATGTACTCCCACAGAATACACCGAATTCACAGAAGCTTCTGCTGCGATGTACTCCCACAGAATACGCCGAATTCACAGAATCTTCTGATGAGATGTACTCCCACGGAATACGCCGAATTCACAGAAGCTTCTGATGAGATATACTCCCACAGATTTCACAGAATTACACAGATGTTTTAGGCTAAGACTTCTGCGTGCTCTGTGAAATCTGTGGGATTTTTTTTGCACCATACTTCTGTGAATTCTGTGAATTCTGTGGGAGACACTACGCACCCTGACAATCTGTGTAAATCTGTGAAATCTGTGGGAGTATATCTCAGCAGAGTGAAATCTGTGGGAGAACATCTCAGCAGAATGGAATCTGTGGGAGCGCTCCGCATTGGCATACTTTTTGCCAAGACGATATTTGTCGTTTTTGACCCTCCATATTTCGCGAAAAATCAAAAACAAAATCCGTCGTCGGTTTTTTGCGAGTTTTGAGCACGTTCGGAGTGTGCAAGCATAAACGCATGGTGCACAACGCCTTACAGCATTAAGCGCCAAAGTGTGCAGTTTCCGCTTCAGCAAAACCAAACTTTTCGTGAGACTTTACCATGTAAAAGCATAGCTCTTACCGTGTAAAAGCATAGCTATTACCATGTAAAGTCTCACGAAAAGTTTGGTTTTTCTATGTTTTTCTACTAAAAACCCTCAGATTTTATTGTCTTTCGTCCTACTTTCGCCATTTTTCGCCTAAAAACACGCCTCTCATTTCTCCAGAATAAACTTTTTCGCCGCACTCACTTGTACAATATTTGCATGGGGTTTGGCGGAGGGTTCCAAAGTTTTTTTGAGAAATTTTCAGAGCGCAGAAGTCATCTCCCACAGAACACGCAGAACTCACTCTAATGACCGATTTGGAACAAACATCAGGGGGTGCAGCGGTCTCCGCTGCACCAACCAAGCAATAATATACATATTCGAACACACTATGTATCCTCGCACATTAGTAATTAAATTCGTGACCTATCTATTTAATCAACAAAATGCTATTTTATTGCAAACAAATTTGTAATTTCATTTAATTACTATTACCTTTGCAAGATGTGCTTTATGAAAGAGTTATTTAAACAGTTCCCGTTTGATATTATTATTGTATCACTTGCATACTTTAAGGTAATTCGTGATACAATAATCACATGGAAACAAAACGGCATTAAATCAATTAAGACCAACTTGCTGATTTTGTTCCTTATGACTGTTATTGCCGTTTTATTGTATTACTAAAATATAATTTACAATTCTGCTTACGCAGATTTATTGAAATGCTGGTAGATAGCTGGTAGATAAAACATCATCTACCAGCCTTCAACCCGCTACCAAACAACACGTTATACGCCAGCTGGGAGATATGGTAGATTTTTCGCACTAATTGAGTTCTGACCACCACCCACGCAGCCACTAACCTCCAGGGGGGCAAAACTCAATCAATGCGGGCTGAAAGCCCAACAACCACATAGCCCAGGGCAGCGCCCTGGGTGTTGAGTGTATATGTTGAATAGGGCGCCCTGTAAGGGCAACAGCTTAATAATTAGGCTTTTGCCCCTTCGGGGCGTCCTACTCGTGAGTTTTGACCCACCCACCAACAAAGCAAACGGCATTCATGTGCTTGGTCGGTGCACTTCTTGGTCGGTGCACTTGAGACAAGTGCACCCCCTTAAATTGGTGCACTGCTTGGTTGGTGCACTTGAGACAAGTGCACCCCCTTGAATTGATGTACTGCTTGCTCCGTCGGTGCACTCCTTGCTCTGGCAGGCGGCAAGCCGAGCGGAGACAAGTGCACCCTTGAAATATCAAAGAAAAAACAACCAACATATCAGAAATTATTCGTAACTTTGCAGCGTCTATTGTAGAATCAAAGCTACTTGAATTTTTGCAACACTGAAGCAAGCTGACTCTACAACATGACAAGGCGTGGAATGACAGACTATACTTCAAGAACTAACTACTATCTTCTGTTACACAGGCTACTTTATTATTTATTACTAACTAAAAGTGTTGCAAAACCAAAGACAATGAGTATTCGTTATCTTCTTTCATTGGCGCTGTTCGCTGCTGCTGGGGGGGGTATCTTCAGCATGGGCACAGACCAGTGACATCACTGCCTCGGCGAATGTAAACAACCCCGAGAGAGTGTACACCATCAGCAACTGCAACGGGCTGACGATGACGCCCTACACCTCGCCTACACAAAAGAGCGAGAACGCAGGCAAGTTCGCTTTCTATGCCACAAGCACAGAAGGCCAGTATCTCATCTATAACGTCGACAGCAAGGTGTGGGTCTCTTACGATCAGGCTTACAGCTACAGCAACGGTCCGAGCAAGGCTAAGCTCATCAGCGACAAGGCGAGCGCTCAGCCGTGGAAGGCTAACAAGACAACCGCGCAGAACGGCTCGGCTGCCTACGAGTTTCAGCCTATCACCTCTACCGGCAAGGCTGACAAGTACATGAACTGGCACGGCGGCGTCGACTTCAACCCGCTCGACAACAAGACCATCACCGTGGGCCTGTGGCAGGACAACGGCAAGCAGGACAACGGCAGCGCATGGGTGCTGCAGGAGATGGTGTCGAACACGTACACCGTTAGCGGTGCAAGCGTCACAATCAACGGCAAGACATACAACGACGGCGAGACTATCACCGTAAGCGGTTCGCTGCTGCCGAGCGACGTCACCGCTCCCGAGAAGGAAGGCAAGTTCGCCACCATACAGATCGACCCCGAGACAAAGACCATCACCGTAGCATACTACGACCTGCCCACACTCGAGGACAGCGAGCCGTACACCAACGCATGGCTCTATCCTATTCAGCAGGACAAGGTGGGCGACGCGTCTGCATGGCAGGATAACAACGTATACACATTGGGCAACAACGTGTTCCAGGCAAGCTTCCTCAACACCGAGAAGGCTATCTACTTCCTCGGCTCTAAGGCTATGAACCTCGTGGCTGGCACTGAGCCTTTCTACGTGAACTTCGGTTCGGGCGTGAGCGTGGCAGCAAGCCAGATGACTCTCGGAAAGGTAGAGCTGGTAGACCTCGCTGCCGAGCCGAACGCCATCCGCGGCGCCAAGCACTATGCAGGCAAGGCTCTGCAGGCTAACTACACATACTCGTACAACGGACAGCAGATCAGCATCGTATGGCGCGCCGTGCTGCGCTCGGGCAGCCACTACCTGCGCACCGAGATGGAACTCACCGGCGTAGACGACGTGGATATGTTCAGCATCATACCGATGTCGTACAAGGTGGACACCAAGGCTGCTGGCAGCAAGCCGAGCGCTATCGGCAACACACGCGGACAGGTGGTTCTGAACGACAAGATATTCGCAGGTCTTGAGACTCCTACAGCTTTCAACACCGTAGAAGACGTGGCTAACACCGACTACTCTGTAATTCAGGGTATGTGGAGCCGCCACACCACTCTGAAGAAGGGCGACACATGGAAGGTGTCTGCCGTCGTGGGCCTCATCGCGCAGGACGGCAAGCAAAGCTCGAAGAACATCCGCGAGACACAGAAGCGCCGTTCGTTCCTGGCTTACTCTGAGCGCGAGCGTGCTGTGCCTTGGCGTGCTAACCCCTGCTACATCAGCTGGTATGAGCTTAACATCGACCGCAACAACGCTGCTCCTGGCAGAGAGTACACAAACATGACTGCCGACGGCGTGCTCGACGTATTGGCACACTGGAAGAGCAGCCTCTGGGACCGCTACAACGTGGCTCCGAAGAACTTCGTAATCGACGACGGATGGGACAACTACGGCACATGGACATTCCATAGCGGTTTCCCGAGAGAGATGCGCGACATTGCTTCGCAGGCTGCCGACATGGGCGCAAGCGTAGGTGCTTGGCTCGGTCCGGTAGGTGGCTACGGACAGAGCGGCGAATATCGTCGCAACTACTGGAAGAACAACGGTGGCATGCAGCTCTCTAACCCTAAATACTACGACACATTCCTCGCAGCAGCAACAAACCTCGTGAAGAACCAGCACGACGAAAACGGCAAGGGCTCGTTCGGCTTCTTCAAGTTCGACGGCATCTCTGCTCAGGGTACAGCCGTTGGTCCCGACCCGGGCGACACCGGCAACGAGAACGCCGAGGGCATCATCCGTATGGAGCAGTATATCCGCGAGAACCTCAAGGAGGACATCTTCTTCAACACTACCGTAGGCACATGGGCTTCGCCGTTCTGGTACAAGATCACCGACGCTACATGGCGTCAGGACGCCGACTGGAAGAAGATCGGCACCAACCCGAACGACCGCGAGGCATGGATAACATACCGCGACATGCAGGTATATAACATCTACGTCACCGACTCTCCGCTCTGCCCGATCAACACGCTGATGACTCACGGCTTCATCCTCACCGAGCACGGCGACGTGAGCAAGAACATGAACTACGAGAACGCTCTCAACGAGCTGCGCTGCGCATTCGCTTGCGGTAGCGGCATGGTAGAGCTCTACAACGACTATAAGCTCATGGACAACATCAACAACGGCAAGCTGTGGTCTGACCTCGCCGACCTCATCAAGTGGCAGAAGGACAACGCTGACGTGCTGATGGACGCTCACTGGGTAGGCGGCAATCCGTGGAACGGCTACAGCCACGAGATATACGGCTGGGCAGCATGGAACGGCAAGAAGTCGACACTCACCCTGCGCAACGGCGACACAAAGGCGAAGTCAATCACTCTCACTCTGCGTGAGGCTCTGGAGATTCCGGCTAACATCTCTGGCAAGATCGTCCTCACAAAGCCGTTCGACGACCAGGCAGCTCTGGAGGGTCTCACCGAGGGCGAGGCTATCGACATCGACCAGCAGCTCACACTCACTCTGCCTGCTAACAGCGTGTTCATGTTCGGTGGTGTAGACGCCGACCCGTCTTCTGCCATCAATGGCGTTGTGAACAACAAGAATGAAAAAAAAACGCTCGCCGACACCACTCTTTACGACCTGAGCGGTCGCAAAGCCACAAGCAAGCACGGCGTGCTCGTAAGTAACAACAAGAAATTCATAGTACGCTAAGTCTGACACTCGGACAAGCATATAATAAAGACAAAGAGGAGCCTCGGCAAACACCGAGACTCCTCTTTTTTTGTTTTAAACGTACCATCCAGGGGGTGCAGCTGTCTCAGCTGCACCAACAAAGCAGACGACACTCTTCAGGGGGTGCAGCTGTCTCAGCTGCACTAACAAAGCAGACGACATTCATTTGTTGCCAGTTAGTGCACTAATTGCTTGGTTGGTGCACTTGAGACAAGTGCACCCCCTTGAAGGCACCCTAACAATCTGTGTGCATCTGTGAAATCCGTGGGAGTATATCGCAGCAGAAGGCAGCGTGGGTACGACAGGGGATGCCGCACCCTATACAATCGGCAGCGAGATGCCCTGTATCTTCTGATATATATCGAGCGCGAAGATGTCGGTCATGCCCGAGATGAAGTCGATGACAGCCATAACACGCGTCTCGAAGTCGGCGCTGTTGATGTCGTACTGACTGCTGAAGCGCTTGCGCAACTGCTCCGAGTGGAACTTGCCGGGCTCGGTGGCAGCCTCGATGAGCGTGTCCATCAGCGTCTCCATAATCTTATAACCCGACAGCTCCACGTCGAGCACCGGCTTAGAGTTGTAGATGCGCTGCACGCTCACCTCGATGCAATGGCGGTAGGCGTCGCTCACGAGCGGCGATACATGGTCGATGAGCGAGCCCTGCAACGAGCCTTCAAGAATCTCCTGTTCGTGCTGCACGAACGCCTTCGCACACTCGCTCTCGAGCAGTCCGATGGCGCAAGCACGCATATACACAATCTTCTCGTTGTTGTCGGTGATGCCCTCCTCGTCGATGCGGTTGAGGATATGGCGGCGCGCGTCGTCGCCGAAGAAGCCCAGCAGCAGACCGCTCGCCTCGTCGTAGGAGAGTATGCGCAGCTTGTGAGCGTCCTCGATGTCCATTATCTCGTAGCAGATGTCGTCGGCAGCCTCAACAAGATACACCAGCGGATGGCGTGCATAGCGCAGCGGTTCGCCCTCAGCCGAGAGGCGCAGCATGCCGAGGTCGTCGGCGATGCGCTGGAACGCCTCCTGCTCGAAGCAGAAGAAGCCGAACTTGCCCTTCTTGCCGGCGCACTCGCTCGAGTAAGGATACTTCACGATGGAAGCCAACGTAGAGTAAGTCATCACGAAGCCGCCGTCGCGGCGTCCGTGGAAGCGGTGCGTGAGCAGTCGGAAGGCGTTGGCGTTACCCTCGAAGTGCGTGAGGTCCTCCCACATCTGCGCCGACACACGCTCCTTCAGCGCCAGTCCGCGACCCTCGCGGAAGAACGCCTGTATAGCCTTCTCGCCGGAGTGACCGAACGGCGGATTGCCCATGTCGTGCGCCAGACACGCCGTGCTCACGATGGTGCCCAGCTCCTCGAAGAGCGTACCCGCAAGTTCGGGGTGCACACGCTTCAGCGCACGCGCCACGTCATTGCCCAACGACATGCCCACGCTCGCCACTTCGAGCGAGTGAGTGAGACGGTTGTGAACGAAGATGCTGCCTGGCAGCGGAAACACCTGTGTCTTGTTCTGCATACGACGGAACGGAGCCGAGAAGATAAGGCGGTCGTAGTCGCGTTTGAACTCCGAGCGGTCGTCGTGACGCTCGGGGTGGCGCAACTCCTGTCCGAGTCGCTTGTTCGATATGAGTTGTTGCCAATTCATTGCCATAATCGTTTTGTTTTGTTTATAGCACAAAATTAAAACTAATATTCCAAATAGACAAGAAGATTATTCACTCTGCTACCTATTTCCACTTTTTTAATACTCTAAAAAGGCGTAATCTCATTATAATTAAGTACTTTTGCAATTTGAAACATTACGTAACGTAAACCACAACAGAACACATAATGGTAAAAATAAAGATAGTGAACCGTGGCTCGCAGCAGCTTCCTGCTTACGCCACACCGCAGAGCGCAGGCATGGACTTGCGCGCCAACATCGTAGAACCCATCACGCTGCAGCCTATGGAGCGTCGCATCATACCCACCGGTCTGCACATCGCGCTGCCCGAGGGCTACGAGGCGCAGGTGCGCCCACGCTCAGGCTTGGCTCTGAAGCACGGCATCACCGTGCTCAACTCGCCTGGCACTATCGATGCCGACTATCGTGGCGAATTGGGTGTGCTGCTCATCAACCTCTCCACCGAGCCCTTCGTGATTGAAGCCGGCGAGCGCATCGCACAGATGGTCATAGCACGCCACGAGCAGGGCGAGTTCTGCCTCGTTGAGGAGCTCGACGAGACGGAGCGCGGCGAGGGTGGCTACGGACACACCGGAGTGAAATAAGTAGGAGGCTACGGTTAGCCCTCCATCGGCAACTCACTTCCAAACAATTAAAGAAGAAGAAAATGAAGAAAATCATACTCGTTGCGATAGCTATGGCAGTTGTCGCTCCGCTCTTAGCTATCGGCGGAGCACGCACGGGCACATCGGTCGACATGAAGTGCGACACGATGACCATCTCTGCCGACTCGCTACTGAAGGAGACACCACTATTCGACCGCCTGTACCTCGACGCAGTGTGCCGACAGATTGCGGGCGACTCCACAGCATCAGCATTGTTAGAGCGATGCCACGAGATGCGCCCCGACGCTGCCGAGGTGTACTACTCGTTAGCCCACTCGTACCTAAAGCAGGGCAACGACTCGCTCGCAAGAGTGAACATGCGCCGAGCTGCCGAGCTGCAACCCGACAACGACAACTACCTTGAGAACGTGGCGGAGACATACATCGACCAACGCGAGTACGACCGCGCCATCGAAGCCTACGAACAGCTCTACGCACACCACCGCGACCGCAGCGACGTGCTCGAGCTGTTGGTGCGACTGTACAACGCAAAGAAAGACTACCCAAAGATGCTCTCCACCATCGACCGCATGGAGCAAGCCGACGGACCAAGCGAGGAGATATCACTCATGCGCATGGGCATCTACGAGCAACAAGGCGACAAGAAGAACGCCTACCGCATACTCCACGCGCTCACCAACGACCACCCCAACGAGCCGTCATACAAGGTGATGCTCGGCAACTGGCTCATGCAGCACGACCGCAAGAGCGAAGCCTACAACTGGTTCAAGAGTGCACTGGAGGACGACAAGCAAAACGAATTCGCACTCAACTCGCTCTACGACTACTACCGCAGCATGGGCGACGACACAAAGGCACGACAACTGCGCGACAACATACTGTTCAGTCCGCAGACCGACATAAAGACAAAGCTCTCGATGCTGCAGCAAGCGATACGCGAGAACGAGCAGGAGCAGGGCGGCGACTCAACGGCTGTGCTCGCACTGTTCGACAAGATAATGCTCGCCACACCGCGCAACGCCGAGCTATCCAACCTTAAGGCGATGTACATGCGAGTGAAGAAGATGCCGCAGGACAGCATCAACGCTGCATACGCACACACTCTCTCCTTCGAGCCAGACAACCTGTCGGCACGCCTCACACTGGCGCAGAACAAGTGGGAGGAGAAAAAGTGGAATGAAGTGGTCGACCTCTGCGACAAGGGCATACAGTACACGCCCGAGGAGCTGACCTACTACTACTTCATGGCACTTGCATACATACAGCAGGATAAGAATCAGAAGGCTTACGAAGCGTGCAAACGCGGACTCAACGAGATTGACTTGAACAAAGCCGACGAGCCAGAACGCAACATGGCATCGGACATGTACGGCATAATAGGCGACATGAGCTACACCAACCAGAACTACGACGAGGCGTTCAGCGCATACGAGAAGGCGATAACCATATACCCTGACAACATACAGGTGCTGAACAACTACGCCTACTACCTCTCGCAGCAGAACACACAGCTCGACCACGCAGCCGAGATGAGTCTCCGAACGCTCAAGGAGGAACCCACCAACGCCACTTACCTCGACACCTATGCCTGGATACTGTTCCTGCAGAAACGCTACGACGAGGCAAAGGCATACGTCGACCTCACACTGCAGAACAGCAAGAATCCCGACAAGGTGCTCTTAGAGCACGCAGGCGACATCTACCTCATGGCAGGCGACAAGGAGAAAGCCGTCAGCTACTGGCAGCAAGCCATAGAAGCCGGAGGCAACAAGGCATCGCTCGAACGCAAGATAAAGACACGCAAGCTGAAGTAGCAACACAAGTGCTGCCACAGCGTGCATAACCCGAACAACATAACAAAACAATATCAACAAGATGAAACATATACTTAGATACGCACCGATAGCTGCAGCCCTGCTGCTCATCACCTCCTGTGCGAGCAAGAAAGCCATCACCGACGGCACACAACTGCCAACACAGACCTCTAAGACAGACAAGAACGCCGAGAAGGAGGCTGCAAGACAGTCGCTACAGTTCGTGCAGCGCATCGCCAACAACAACGTGGCGACAGAGAACATCCTCACAAGTGGCGACTTCACGCTACAGTTGGGCAGCAAGGAGATTACGGTGCCAGCCAAACTGAGTATGCGCAAGGACGAGTGCATACGCATACAACTGCTCATGCCTATACTGCGCAGCGAACTGGCACGCATAGAGTTCACACCCAACTACGTGCTGCTCCTCGACCGCTACCACAAGGAGTATATCAAAGCCTCTTACTCCGAAGTGAGCTTCCTCGCCAACAACGGACTCTCGTTCTACAGCCTGCAAGCACTCTTCTGGAACCAGCTCATAGCACCTGGTGCAAAGACCATCACCGAGGCTGACCTGAAGAAATTCGTAGCCGACGTGGCAGCGGGCAGCTCACGAGTGCCCGTGACACTCAACGCTGGCAACATCACCTACAAGTGGAGCGTGGACGCAGCAACAGCACTCATCAAGGGTGCCGACATAACATACAAAAGTGCTGCACACGGCACCTCGTCGCTCACGTGGACATACAACGACTTCAACACCGTAGGACAGAAGAAGTTCCCTACAACACAGCTGTTCGGCTTCAGCACCAACTACGGCGGAAGCAACCACGCTGCGCAGGTGACGCTACAGATGGCATCACTCAAGACCTCTACCAACTGGGACACAAAGACAGAGGTATCATCGAAGTATCGCAAGGTGGAAGTAGACGAACTGCTCCGCAAGATAACATCGCTGCAATAAAAGCCGGCACAACACCGCAATAAACCCATCGTAAGATAATGAACAAGTTGCTACACATATTAATCGCCACACTCCTCATCGCAGCCACGCCCAACATGGCTACCGGTGCCGACGCACAACAGCAGAAGCGCACCACCACTGCGAAGAAACACACCACGCAGCGCAAGACAACAACCACTGCAAAAAAGAAAACCACTGCGAAGAAGAAAACCACAACTACGCAGCGCAAGAAGCAGGGCAAAGCAAAGCAGAACAACGCAAAGTACTCTACAGCCGAGATACGCGGACTGCAGAGCAAGCGTTCGGGCATACAGAAGGAGATAAAGAAGCAGGAAGAGGCTCTGCGCCTCAACAAGGCTGACGTAAAGAAACGCCTCAACGACCTGCTCATCCTCAACAGCGAAATCGACCGCCACAAGCAGAACATCGACGGCATACAGCGCGACATCACACACCTCGACGGCAACATCGGACTGCTCAACGCCCAGCTCGCCACACTGCAGCAGCAGCTGAAGGAGCGCAAGGCGAAGTACGTGAAGTCGATGCGCTACATATCGCGAAAGCACACCATGCAAGACCGCCTCATGTTCATCTTCTCGGCGAAGAGCTTCACCGAGATGTACCGCCGTCTGCGCTTCGTGCGCGAATACGCTTCGTGGCAGAAGGCTCAGGGCGAGATGGTGAAAGCCAAGCAGGAGCAAGTGAACGAGAAGCAGAAGCAGCTGCAGCAGGTGCGCGGACAGAAAAACGTGATGCTCGACAAGGGCAGACAGGAGCACCGCGCGCTCGAGAGCAAGCAGAGTGAACAGCAGACTATGGTCAACTCGCTACAGAAGCAGCAGAAGACCATTCAGGGCGTTATAGCACAACAGCGCAAGAATGCCGACGCACTCAACGCACAGATCGACCGACTCATAGCCATAGAGGTAGAGAAGGCACGCAAGCGCGCTGAGGAGGAGGCACGTCGCAAGGCAGCAGAGGCAGCCGCAGCAAAGAAGCGTCGCGAGGCAGAATTGGCACGCAAACGTGCCGAGGCAGAGCGAGCACGTGCCGAGAACGAACGCCGTCTGCGCGAGGCACGCGAGGCTGAGGAGCGCGCCAAGCAGCGTGCACGCGAGGCTACAGCACAGCAGAAGGAGCGCGCCGAGCAACAGGCACGCGAAGCAGAAGCACAGCGCGAGGCAATAGAGCGCAAAGCAAAAGCCGACGAGCGACGCTCATCGAAGGAGCTGGCAGAGGCAAAGCGCGACGTAGAGCAGACCTACACCGTGTCGTCGGTAGACCGCATGATGTCGGGAGGCTTCGAGGCTAACCGCGGACGCCTGCCTATACCGCTCACCGGCGGTTGTCGCATCGTGTCGCACTACGGACAGAACACCATCGAGGGTCTGCGCGGCGTGACACTCGACAACAAAGGCATCAACATAAAGGGACAACCCGGCTGTCAGGCACGCGCCGTGTACGACGGTGTGGTAAGTGCAGTGTACGGCATCGGCGGACAATGGCTCGTCATGGTGCGCCACGGCGTGTACATCTCCGTATATTGCAACCTCACATCGGTGAGCGTGCATCGCGACCAGAAGGTGTCTACCGGCCAGGCACTCGGAGCAGTCGGCGGCGACAACATACTGCAGTTCCAGCTGCACAAGAACAGCACCCGACTCAACCCTGAGCCGTGGCTTAGACGATAAATCACTTTAAACTAAATAACATTATAATAAAGAATTTTTATAAAAGTTATGATAACTTGATTTATATCAAGTAGGAACACAATGCACAAACGAAAAAGCATTAGAATTTTATACGTTGTGCACCTCTTCTAATATAGAGGTCGGAAGCGTGTCCCGATTGACAATATCAAGGCAAGTGCGTTCCGCCGTCAAGCTAAACGGCGTTGTTTATGGGTTGGGCTAATCATCGCGCTAACCGCTTGGTCGACCTCGCTACGCTCACGTTTCGCTTCTACGAAGCGAGTGCATTTGCACAAGGGCGTAGGGTGGAGTGCGTTGCACTCTTTTGGCTGCACCGCTCGGCAAGCTCGCTACGCAGAAATAAAAAACGCGCGCAGACGAATAAACGCCCGCACGCGAAATCAATTTTTTAAACGTGCCAACAAAGCTAATAAAATGCGATAATAAACACGTAAGAACTTAAAGACTACATAAATACATGTGAACATAAATAAAGCAAATAAAGTCCACAACAAAGTAGTAAAAATATAATATAGTATTTCCATGCCACAAAGTTAATAATTTTATGGGGAATAAGTAACAACGTTTTTACTATTTTTTGTAGTTGCATTACCCGAGGAAGAACCTGGAAGCGCACCTGCAATAATTTTAAGATAATCTTTAACTTCATCATTGGCAGCAGAAAGATTTTCACGAGCAATTTCTAAATAATAATCCTTATAATCTCGCCAAGATGCGTGACCGCTCTTAATACGATTATACGCTTCTTGCGCTTCACGACTCCAACGGTCGGCAAGAGTACGAGGAACATTTAAAATCTCCTTACGCTTCATTTCCAACTGCTGCAAAGTAACACGGTTAAAGGCTTCCTGCAACTTGTCGGGCTGCGTAAACAATTCAAGCTGATTTGACAAATATTGTCCTCTCGTCTCTTCTCTTTCGTGTCTTTCTTTCTCTTCATTAAGAGATGCAGCAGAATAACTTTCAGTTGCTGAAGCGTTATTTTTACGAATTTCGCTAAGTTGTACACGTGGCTTGCCTTTCTCGGTAACAATTTGTGCGTCTGTGAGGTCGTAAACCTTTTTAAGGTTCTCAAATTGTTGCTTAAGTATATCAATATCCGCTTTTGTCTTAACTTCTGCGAACTTGGCGTTAATAGCTTCAATCTGTTGCAGAGCTTCAGCACGCTTGGCGGTCTGCTCCATTTCATCAGTTTTGGCACTCTGTTGTCTATCGTAGTATTGTTTGTCGACTGCAAATTTAAACGCATCTTTAGCATAATTCAACATACCTACGCCAATATCTTGATTTAGTTTCTTTATCTTTAGAGCGTTCTCCATTGCACGTGTGGCGTTATCAATATTCTTAGCATTAGTATCTGCATCTACATTTTTACGTTGAGCATTAACCAAACTATCTTGCATAAAAGAACGCAAAGAGGTTGCCAACTGCTGACCCATACCAAGAGGAGAGGGCACAGAAACGGGGCTTGCTTGGTCAACATTCGCAGAGCTCGTAACGTTGCCGTCAGTTCCGAAAGCGGTGTTAATGCCTGCTTTCATTTTGCCTAACTGCGACAAATAGGCTTGGTCTTGCGTCAATTCACGTTGGCGATTGTAAGCAGTGGTGGCATTCTCTTTGTTGTATTGGTTTTGACGTGCCATTAACTTTTTTTGGTAGTTATAATCAAGAGCACCACCAACAAGAGAGCCGAGCACACCAGCACCGGCAGAAGCCAAGCCGGAAAAATCAAAAGAACCCATAATATAAAGTTTTAAAGGGTGCATAAAAATATATGCACCCAAGATTAAACATTTAGTTAGTAGACTGCGAAATAGTACTGTTATCTACTTCGTCCACGGTATCGTAAGAATTTTGTACAGGCTTCAACCAATTCGTAACACGTACATCAAAAACGGTTTGTGTAATAAAATTATCATTTAAACCATACTCCAAAGGGCGTGACTTAAAATAAAAATCGTCTACAAGGTCAGCCTTAGAGTTATAAAACAAACGATTATAATTAGTCAAAAAACCATACTTGCAAATTTGCTGCCAAGAAGTGGAAGCAGAAGGAACATTATTATTAGCAATACTAAACTTATAGTTTCCAGTCTCAACGCCTTTTTCGTCAAGAATAGGAGTTAAAGAAGCAGAATGCGACAAAATAAGTCTATCGTTAAAATAGGGTAACAAATCACGCTTATAATAACCGCAACACATGTCACCATTAACAATATTCTTTTTAACCTTAAATCCTGTATAGCGAGGCACCCATCCAAAACCGCCTTTAGTCAAATTCAAGTCGTCTTTTTCACCAAGCAAAAAATTATCACTCAAAAATACACCTTTAGGCGTAAACTCATAGCCAAGTGCATCAAATTCGGGGCGTGGTATAGTATCATTATCGATAGCATAGAGCGTTGGGTCATTACCTTGAAAAATATTCGTTATAGGTACGATACAAGACATAACAAAGACAAACCCATGAGTAGGTGCTTTAAAAGTAAAACCACCTTTACCAAAACCAATGCCTTTGCCTGCATACGCTCCAAGATAATCACCCTTATTCTTATTTCCTACATCCGCAGTCTCCGAAGTACTAAATACATCGTCAATATCTATTGCAGTACGCCATTCTGAAATATTAAAACAATCCTGAAATAAATTAAATGAGACATCAGAGCCATAGTGAACTTTAACCCAATCAGACAAGCGTTTACCGATAACACTATCTTTGCTAACAAAGCGTGTAAGTCTACGCAACAAATCAATACTTAACCATGTAAATTGTGGTGGGTCAGCAGGATTTGCAGGAATACCAAACTGATTGTCTTGCAAATATGTTCTTGACGCTGAGGAAGTGGAAGAAGCATAATTAACAAGAGAATAAACACCAGTATTAATATCGGGAAGACGAGAGCCTGCACCATTCATCGGAATAGAACGATGAGCTGCAATATAACTACTTGCATCGGTATAATACAGATTGGCAAATTCAGATAAAAAATCCATAAATACAGCAAGATTAACACTTGTAACGGTATCATCGAGCTGATAAAAACTAGTGTAATAATCCCAAATTAAACCTATAATACGAAAGCAAACCGTCTGCTCAAATTGCTTCTCACGAGTAAGTCCGAAATAGTCATAATAAGCCTTATAATAAGCCAAAAGCGGTGCAATACTAACGAGCTTGTTATCCTCACCATTCAAAGAATAACCAAGACCTAAAAACTGCTTACGTATATGTTTTGCGTCTGATGAAAATTCAAAACATAACATATATTGACCGTCTCGACCGTCGTCTACATAATCAGCCTGCAAAATATAATCAGCCTGCATAGGAGATATAACAAAATCTTCAATATCAACGAGTGTTGGAAGACGATTTATAATAAGCGATTTGTCAAAAGAAAAACGATTTAAAAGAAGATTGCGAACCCAATCAAGATGAACATTATTAACAAATTTCATAGGACGCCAACCATATTCAAGAGGTGGTTTATTAGGATTAAGCACGTAACGCTCATAAACAGTACAACGAGACATGGTTAAAAGATACCACAACAAAAAGGAATTAGTTGTAACAGGCATGCGAACAGGTTTAACAGAAGAACCCGAAGAAGTGGTAAAAGAAATACCACTAAGAAGACTTTCATAATAAGGTACAACGTCAGTCATTTTTACAAAGCGTGCAAAATTCTGCAAGTACATACGAGCAAATGAGGGCGTAGGCATAGGCGCAAGACGTACCAACTGTTTAGAGTCTACCTTAATGGTAGAATTAGGCAACATGTACTGCGACAACAACGGCTGAAGAAAACCGAAGTCCATAGTAGTATTATTATCAAAACTCATGTTATGAGTATAATTTTTATGGGCAGAAGTGCCCAAAAGTACTGATTTAAAAGACATAATAATTAATTTTGTGGTTCAACATTATTCGGTTCTACATTAGGTTCTGCGCCATTGTCTTGAGACAATGAAGCATATAAAAGGTTCTCCGCATCTACATAAGGATTACTAAAAGTAGGGTCTACAACTGAAAGAGGTTGACCAGTAGCCATAAGTGCAGAAAGTTTGTAATCGTCAACATCGGGGAAAGTCTTTGTAACTTCCAATGCATCAACCTGCACAACCGTTTCAACTTCGACACCGTCTACAATGTCACGTTTAATAACATCGTCCATAACCTTGCAAGAGCGAGGAAAGGAGGGATTAAAAGAACAATTTCTAAAAGCCATAAATATAAAAGTTTAAGTTAACATAAATTTTCGGGGAAACAATAAGCACCTTGAATGTGTTTAGCTTTCTCTATAGCTTCACCACGTTTGGCGTAATGGTACAAATTATATTCTTCAAGAGCTCTTGACAACTTACAATAATTTTCCTCAAAGTCTTTGTACTTGTTGATTTCTTCATACGTCAACGCATCAGAAGTTGGCGGAATATCAAAAGACATGGAACACTCGAGAAGAATGTCAGACAAAGCGATATTATCATGCCGTAGAGTATAGACAAGTTCCCAAGTATCAACACTCCAAAAATCTTCACCATACTTGTAATAAAAAATTCTTAACTGAGTGGGCGAGAACTGCTTTAAAAGGCAGTGCCAAAGGGCATGTTTAGTAAAATCAGAGCGAAGAAACAAAGAAGATAAACCAAAGCTACTTGGCGTAAAATCCGACTTAAATTTCAACTTGCTATGAGATAATAAAAGCATACGTTCATAAATCTTCTGTGTCACACGTTCAACACGTGCCTTGAAATTGAACCAAAGCCACTTAGCACCGAAATTTGATAACACACGCTCATACACCTTTTTACGGGTTTTGATTGAATATAAACCGAAGTGAATGTTATCATACATTAAGCGACTTATAGCACTATCCCAAAGCTTTACATACTTCTGTTGCAAAGGACTCCAAACACCTTTAGTAATAAGATCTTCAATGTCCTTTTGTGTACCATTAGCAACAATCCTTGCTACAGGAGCGAAGCCGATATTATTAGACTTGTAAGACTTAGGGCAGCAGTTACGAAATTCGGGATATTTCTCATAAAAATAAGTAACATCATCGTTTTTCATATACGCCAAATCTTTACAAATATACTTACATACGTACTTGGCACCTGCTTTTTGAGAACGAAAACGGGGATCTTTGTTACGCCCTTTATCATCAACATAAACGCCAAACTTACCGAGTTTAGGGAACATAAAACCAAGGCTACAAGACGGTTTGTAATGTCCGTTCTTGTCACGCTCATAGAGCCAACACCAACATTCACGGCACATCTCTACAAATTCCTTATATCGCTTTTCGTCACGAATTAAAAAGATAGTATGATAATGTGGGCGTTGAGTATTTTTGCCATACTCCGAACAAACAAAATGGCGATAGAAATCGTTACCAAA
>OQVS01000922.1_pt1 | contig 20530 bp, 14 predicted proteins | sample 1691601 | NCBI WGS metagenome assembly OQVS01 (sample SAMN03418268, study PRJEB22391) | human gut metagenome | biome: human-gut; feature: organic feature; material: feces | host: Homo sapiens | place: Tanzania | collected 2013-01
ATGGTTTTTCTCCTTTCATTTTAACACAGATAAAGTAAAAAATACATAAGCAGTTATCAAAACGCCTAAAAAACAAAAAAGAGCAGTACCCTGACGATAAAAAATCGTCAGTTCGTACTACTCTTAGAATGTACCAGATAAATATAAATGGCCTTGCTTAAGCTTCTGCAGAAAAGATGCATCTGCAGGATATACTGCTTATTTAATTGTCCGCAGGTAAATGAGCCGGAGGCGTAAGCTTACTTGCGGTTTTGAAGAACTTAGTTTAAGTGTACTTGAAATGGAAGGGAATGTCAAGGGAGTAGGGGGGCACCTTGCCCGCAGCCGCTTTTTTGCATACGCTTTACCTCTGCCAAAAAATCATCCGTTTGGCAACAAACTTTTCACAAAAAATATGTATCACTATTTGTCAATAGCCCATATTTAGTGTATAATAAAGTAGAGAGTATGTGTGCGGACACAGTATCAAATTCAATTTCTACATTTGTACGGAAGAATGTAAAATAAAAAATGGAGGTGTATTTTTTTTGGGTAAATTTCAACATAAGGTCCAGATTATCCCGCTTGGTGGTTTGGGCGAAATTGGTAAAAATATGACGGTATTCCGTTACGGGGACGACATGATCCTGATTGATGCAGGCCTGATGTTCCCTGAAGACGATATGCTCGGCATTGACTTGGTTATTCCCGATATTACATATTTGGTTGAGAATAAAGATAAAATTAAGGGTATCTTTCTGACACATGGTCACGAGGACCATATCGGTGCGCTGCCCTATGTTATGAAACAAATTGATTGTCCCGTTTATGGTACCGCACTTACTCTGGGTATTTTACAAGGCCGCTTGAAGGAAAACGGTGTAGGCAACGAAAACCTGCACGTAGTAAAACCCGGTGACAAGATTAACGCCGGTGCCTTTAAGCTCGATTTCATCCGCGTAAACCACAGCATTCCCGACGCTGTTGCAATCGCGATTACTACTCCTATCGGTGTTATTATCCACACCGGTGACTTCAAAATAGACCACACTCCTGTCGACGGACAGGTTATGGAATTCAATAAATTTGCCGAATACGGCGACCGCGGTGTACTGTGCCTGCTGGCAGACAGCACCAATGCCGAACGCCCGGGCTTCACTCCCAGCGAGCGCATGGTAGGCCAGACCTTTGACGAGGAGTTCCGCTATGCCAAGCACCGTATTATTGTAGCAACCTTCTCATCTAACGTACATCGTATCCAACAGGTTATTGATACTGCTGTGAAGTACGAGCGTAAGGTAGCAGTTATCGGCCGCAGCATGGTGAACGTTGTTAATATCGCCAAGGAGCTGGGTTACTTAAAGGTTCCCGAGGGCGTTTTGATTGATATTGATGAAACTCATAACTATACGCCGGAAAAGGTTGTTATTATCACCACCGGCAGTCAGGGCGAGCCAATGAGCGCGCTCACCCGTATGGCTATGAATGACCATAAAAAGGTTGATATTATGCCCGGTGATACAGTAATTATTTCTGCTACACCGATTCCGGGCAACGAAAAGCTCGTTTCCCGTACTATCGACCATCTGTACAAGCTGGGTGCGGACGTTATTTATGAAAAGAGCAACGGCGTCCACGTTTCCGGCCACGCCAGCCAGGAGGAAATCAAGATGATGCACAATCTGGTGCGTCCGCGTTTCTTCATGCCTGTGCATGGTGAATACCGTCACCTGGTTAAGCATGCTAATCTGGCAAAATCTCTCGGTATGCCGGCAGACCACATTGTTATCGGTGAAAACGGCAGCGTTATCGAGCTGACCAAGAGCAGCATTACCATTAACGGCAAGGTGCCTGCAGGCAAGGTGCTGGTTGACGGCCTGGGTGTCGGCGACGTAGGCAACATCGTACTGCGCGACCGCCGTCAGCTCTCTCAGGACGGCATTATGATTGTTGTTGTAACCATCGACAAGGAATCCTGCCATGTAGTTTCCGGTCCGGATATCGTTTCCCGCGGCTTTGTTTATGTACGCGAGGCCGAGGACCTGATGGATGAAGCACGCGACAAGGTGCAGGCTGCCCTGGACCGCTGCGAGGAAAACAATGTTTCCGAATGGTCGGCAATCAAGTCCACTGTCCGTGATTCTCTGGGACGCTTCCTGTTCGAAAGAACCCGTCGCCGTCCGATGATTCTGCCGATTATCATGGAAATCTGATTGTAGTTGTGGGCCGGCAGCTGATTATTAATAATCAACTGCTGTGCCTTGTATTTAGTCACTAAGCTCTGGAAAGGTTGTCTTATCTTGCGCAAGGAAAGAAGAAGGAAGCAACAGAATAGAAGCTACTCGGCGCTTGCCGGTGCTGTATGCCTGCTTATTGGCCTGCTGTTTGCAGCCGCTCTTCTTATGACGGCTGAGGACGGCGTAATGCATTATGCTTATCTGGTGGAGCAGCATCTGCTGGGTAAGGGTATCTTTTTGCTGCCTTTGGCTTTCTTTGCTGCGTCCTGGCAGCTGCTTAGGGGACAGTTTGGTGTTTTTAACAAGAGAACATTAATTTTTACTTTGGTGACGCTGTGCCTTACAGGCACAGCTCATCATGTTTTTGTGCCTGTTGGCTCTGAGCTGGAGCCTTCGCTGATAGCGGAGGGCGGCGGTCTGGTCGGCGGTTTGTTGCTGAAGCTGCTGCGTTCCTTTGCCGGTGATGTAACGGTTTATATTATCCTGGCCTTAGGCTGGCTGTGGCTGTTGGGCCTGGTGCTGCCGCTGCGCAAATGGTGGGAGCTGTGGCAGGATTACCTGACCTCCGATGAGATTACGCTGATGCGCCCCGACGACAAGGTGAGGGAGGAGCGCAAGCGTCCCGAGATTGCGCCTAAGACTGTGTTCAAGCGCAAGAGTGCCGCGCCTCAACAGCATCCCGCTCCTGCGGATAACGTTATCAGCAACTATACCAGCCCCGAGTTTGACGCCTTCAACGAGGGCGTGCAGAAGAAAAGTGCTTTCAGAAGCATTTTGGGCTTTGCCAAAAACAAGAGCGTTTACGAAAAATCTCCTTTAAAAGAGGAAATAGAGCGTGACCCGGTGCAGCTGCCCGAATGGGAGCAGTCCAAGCCCGAGGTCATTGTAAGACCGATTATAAATTATGACGATGATTACGAGCCGGACAGCCGTTTTCTGGATGATGCGGAGCCGCCGGCTGCCGAACCGGAGCCTGAGCCGGAGCGTCCTGCTTCCGTAATCCGCAATACCTATCGCGAGGAACAGGCACCGGCGTTTGCAGCGCCTGCCAAGGCGGAGCCGCAGCCTGAGCCTGAACCGGAGAAGCCGGCCGTAACGATTTTTGACAGCGCAGATAAAATTGCCGCAGCGGCGCCTGCTCAGCAGTCCGCAGCAGCATATGAGCCTGAAGCGCAGGCAGCGAGCAGCTATCAGCTGCCCCCGCTGGAGCTTCTGGATACGCCGAAGGCCAGCGACCCGTCCACCTATCAGAAGGACATCATGGACCAATGTGCGGTGCTGGAGCAGACCTTGGCAGATTTCAAGGTGCGCGCCAGAGTTGTTGCCGTTACACGCGGACCGTCGGTTACCCGCTTTGAGCTGGAGCCTGCGGCAGGCGTGAAGGTAAGCTCGGTGGTGAACCTTGCGGATGATATTGCCCTGCGTCTGGCTGCTCCCGGTGTGCGTATCGAGGCGCCGATTCCCGGCAAATCCGCCATCGGCATCGAAGCACCGAACACGAAGAACGATCCTGTGTGCTTCCGTGAGGTTGTGGAGGCAGGCAGTGTGCGCAATGCCAAGGAGCATCTGTGCATCGGTCTGGGCAAGGATATCAGCGGTGATATTATTTCCGCCGACCTTGCGAAAATGCCCCACCTTTTGGTAGCAGGCTCCACAGGCTCCGGTAAATCGGTGTGCATCAATACGATTATCGCCGGTCTTTTGTACCGTGCTACCCCGGACGAGGTTAAACTGATTCTTGTCGACCCTAAGGTCGTAGAATTGTCTAATTACAACGGTATTCCGCATCTTCTGACACCTGTTGTCACCGAGCCGAAAAAGGCAGCCAGCGCGCTGCACTGGGCGGTAGCGGAAATGGAGCGCCGTTATAAGGCGTTTGCCGACAGCCGTGTGCGTGACATCAAAACCTATAACGCACAGGCCGCCGAAAAGATGCCCTATATCGTAATTATCATCGACGAGTTATCCGATCTGATGATGGTAGCCAAGGTTGATGTGGAGGATGCCATCCTGCGCCTGGCACAGAAGGCCCGCGCTGCCGGTATCCATCTGATTCTGGCAACCCAGCGTCCGTCCGTAGATGTTATTACAGGCATCGTCAAGGCGAATATTCCTTCGCGTATTGCTTTCGCCGTATCCTCGCAGACAGATTCGCGCACCATTATTGATATGGGCGGTGCCGAGAAGCTGCTGGGCAAGGGCGATATGCTCTTTTATCCCATGGGCTATAACAAGCCCGTGCGTGTGCAGGGTGCCTTCGTCAGCGATGATGAGCTGAATAAAATAGTAGATTTCATTATCAAGCAGTCCATTCCTGTAAATTACAGCGAAGAAGTAACAGAGCAGGAGCTGGAATGTGATAATAAAGGCCATAATGCCGAGGATGCAGGCTCCAATGCGCCTGCAGAGGATGAGCTTTTTGAGGATGCCCTGAGCCTTGTGCTGGATATGGGGCAGGCATCAAGCTCCATGCTGCAGCGACGCTTCCGCATAGGCTATACGCGTGCGGCGCGTCTGGTAGATACCATGGAGGAGCTGGGCATTGTCGGTCAATCCGTAGGCAGCAAGCCACGAGAGGTTATAATGTCGCGTAAGGAAGCAGAGGAACGCTTCCTGCGCCGTGAATAAGCGGAGGTGCAGGCGAAATGGATGATAAGGAAAAGACTGTTGGCGCAATTTTAAAAGAAGCAAGACTGGCCAAGGGTATTTCCCTGGCTGATGCCGAAAAGGCTACCAGTATCCGCAGCCGTTATCTGCAGGCTGTAGAAAATGACGAATATGACAAGACTCCGGGCGAGGTTTTCCTGAAGGGAATAATCCGCAACTACGGTAATTATCTGGGACTGAACGGTCCGGAGCTTGTTAATGAATATAAAGCAAGTGCTGCCGGTATGGCGGCAGAGGCTGTACGCAGCCAGGGTATCCGCGAGGTGGAAAAGGTCCGCCTCAACATCCAGCTGAAGGATAAGCGTGATATCGGCAGCGGTACAGGCCGCTTTGAAATGCCGGGTTTGCCGAAGCTGCCGATGAAGCAGTGCCTGGCAGGCTTAGCAGCGGTAGCGGTGCTCACGGCAGGCTATTTTGCCATTCCCGCTACGATTAACTATTTTAAAAATATGCCTAAGGATGAGGCCAAGCAGACCGAGCAGGTTAAGCCTGAAGCTAAAGCACCCGCAGTGCTGGATAAGGTTACCGTTGACCTGGAGGCCGAGGGTGACTGCTGGCTGGAGGCAAGTGCCGACGGCAAGGAGCTTTTTGCCGGCATTCTGCATGCTAAGGAAAGCAAGCATTTCGAGGCTAAGGATAAGCTGATTATCAAATACGGTAATATCGGTGTTGTGCGCATCAAGGTGAACGGCGAGGCTGTTGACCTGAAGGGCGAGCATGGCGTGGCCGTCAAGACCTATCTGCGCAACGCTCCCGCACAGCCTGCAGCCGCAGCTAAGGCAGAGGAGGCTGCACCGCAGTCCGAGCCCGAAACCAAGGCCGCACCTGCTGCTGCAGTAGAGGAAGCAGCGCCGCAGCCGGCTGCAGCCGCACCTGCGCCGAAGGCAGAAGGAACGAAGCCGCAGGCTGAGGTTAAGCCGGCTGAGCCGCAGCAGCCGCAAGCTGCCGGCGAAGTGAAGGCCGATAAGAAGAAATAATAATTTGTTCAGGAGTTTTTAATGAAACAGTTTTTACCGATTTCCGCTCAAGAAATTGCCGAGCGTGGCTGGGAGCAAATTGACTTTCTGTTTATCAGCGGCGATGCTTATGTAGACCATCCCTCCTTCGGTCCGGCAGTAATCTGCCGTGTGCTGGAGGCTCAGGGCTACAAGGTAGCTATGCTGTGCCAGCCGCGTTGGGATAAAGCAGAATATATGGCAGAGCTGGGCAAGCCGCGACTGGGCGTGCTTATTTCCGGCGGCAACCTTGACTCCATGCTGTGCCGTTATACGGCAGCCAAGAATGAGCGTTCTGTCGACAAATATACCGCAGGCGGTGCAGTGGGACAGCGTCCCGACCATGCTACGGCCGTTTATGCGCAGCTCGTCAAAAAGCTGTGGCCGGATATGCCTGTAATTATCGGCGGCATTGAAGCCAGCCTGCGCCGTTTTGTGCATTTCGACTACTGGGAAAACAAGCTGATGCCTTCTATTCTGGAGGCCAGCGGTGCGGACCTTTTGGTTTACGGCATGGGCGAAAAGCAGATTATGGAAATTGCCGATTATCTGGCAGGCGGTGCTTCTGCCGAGGATATGCATTACATCCGCGGCACGGCCTATATGTCCGACACTTTGCCTGATGAGGAATATGTGGAGCTTCCCGACTGGAAGGCTATCAAGAACGACCGCAAGGAATTTGCCAGAGCCTTCAAGCTGCAGAGCAAGGAGCAGGACCCGTTCTACGGCAAGCCGGTAGTCCAGAAGGGACAGAAGAAATATATCGTACAGAATCCGAACATCTTCCCGCTGACGATGGAGGAGATGGATGCTATCTATGATTTGCCCTATATGCGTAACTGGCACCCTAGCTACGACGCCAAGGGCGGCGTGGCGGCGCTGGAGGAGGTTCAGTTCAGCTTAGTCAGCAGCAGAGGCTGCTTCGGCAGCTGTTCCTTCTGCGCTATTCATGCGCATCAGGGACGTATTATTCAGGCGCGCAGCCATGAATCTATTCTGCGCGAGGCAAAGCTGCTGATACAGCTTCCCGGCTTCAAGGGCTATATCCATGACGTCGGAGGCCCTACGGCCAACTTCCGCCATCCTTCCTGTGCCAAGCAGCTGAAATACGGCGTGTGCAAGGACAGACAGTGTTTGTTCCCCAAGCCGTGCCCCAATATTGATGCCGACCACAGCGATTATATAGCACTGCTGCGCAAGCTGCGCGCTTTACCGGGCGTCAAGAAGGTGTTTATCCGCAGCGGTATCCGTTATGATTATATGCTGGCGGATAAAAAGCAGGATTTCCTCGATGAGCTGTGCCGCTATCACATCAGCGGTCTGCTGAAGGTGGCGCCTGAGCATATCGCACCGCAGGTTCTGGCGCGTATGGGCAAGCCTGGCAAGGAAGTTTATCTGAAGTTTATGCGCCTTTATGCGCAAAAAAATAAAGAAATCGGCCTGCCGCAATATCTGGTGCCGTACTTTATTTCCAGCCATCCGGGCTGCACGCTGAACAATGCTATTGAGCTGGCAGAGTTTTTGCGTGACATCAAGCACAATCCGGAGCAGGTGCAGGACTTTATTCCTACTCCCGGCAGTGCGGCGACGGCGATGTATTATTCCGGCATCGACCCGGAAAGCGGCGAAACCGTATTTGTTGCCCGCAATCCGCATGATAAGGCAATGCAGCGTGCGCTGATGCAGTACCGTGCTCCGCGTAACCGCAAGCTGGTGCTGGAGGCGCTGCAGAAGGCAGGCCGCATGGACCTTGTGGGCAGCGGACCTAAATGCCTGCTGTATACGGAGCAGGAGCAGCGAGGCGGAGCGCGAGGCGCGAAGCGTGATGCATCTCGCGGCCCGAAGCGTAATGCAACCCGCAGTGCTACTGGCGGTGGAACGCGTAATACAACTCGCAGTACCGCTTCAGGCAGTACCGGTGGAAAAAGGCGTGAGGATAAGCGCCGCAGATAGTAACGGAGGGATGAGATGATCCGTTGTATCTTTTTAGTGCTGATTTTGGCCGGAATACTGACGGGAGGCTGCGGTGAGCAGCCTGCTCCTGTACAGAACGCAGGGGAAAAAACCGTTATCCTGTATTCCGAGCTTGATAATAAATTTACTGAAAATCTGGTTGATGCCTTCAACAAGGAAAATAAGGCTAAGCTGCAGCTGAAGGCTATTTACGAGCTGAAGCCCGGCGGGGAGCTGCCGGATGTTGTGCTGGCCGAACAGCGCACGCTTGCCGGCCTGAAGCGTCAGGGAAGGCTGAAGCCTGTGGCCTTTGCCGATGGCGACAGACTGCCGCAGAAGTTCCGTGATGCGGATTTAAGCTGGTACGGCGTTTTCTATGATCCGATAGTTTTTCTGGTCAACCAGCAGTACGCCCGTACTGTCGGCCAGGCCAATATCTGCAGCTGGCAGGATTTGGCAGGGAAAGAGCAGCTGCGCATTGCTCTGGAAAATTTATCCGACAGCAACAGCACGCAAAACTTTCTGGCAGGTCTGGCAGACCGCTTCGGCGAGGATGAATCGCTGGAGTATTTAGGCAATATCAACCGCTTTATCGGGCAATATTCCAAGTTTCCCTTTACACCTGTGCGCATGGCGGCGGTAGGTGATGCGGATGTGGCGATTACCAGACAAAGCTACGTTTTTAAATATCTGGAAAATAAATTTCCCGCTTATGTTGTCTATCCCAAGGAAGGCACGCCGGTAAATCTTTTCTGCGTAGGCCTGTTTAAGAATACTGCAGATGATTTGCAGGGCCTGAAGGTTATGGAATGGCTTTTGACAAGCGAGCAGGTGCAGGCGATAGCGCAGGAAAATGCTACAGGCTATCTGTTCCTGTTCCCGCGTGGCTTTGATGAGGCTGCCGCCGATGCCGATAAAATCTGGCTCAACAGCAGTTATCTGGAGCCTGTTAAGCAGGACGGCCTGACAAATAAGTGGCTGAGTAAGGTTAGATTCAGTAAATAGTTGTTAGTGGCTGGTGATTAGTCATCAGTGAATAGTGAATTAGATTATAATGATTTATGCTCTTGCTTGCTGTCCCGACAGCTTGGGTGAGGGCAGCAGGTTTTGGAGGTAAAGAATGAAAATAGGTATGGTCAGCCTTGGCTGTCCCAAAAATCTGGTAGATTCTGAAGTTATGCTGGGTATTATCAAGGATAAGCAGCTGGAGATTACCAATGATCCCGCAGATGCCGAACTGATTATTGTTAATACCTGCGGTTTTATCGAAAGTGCGAAGGAAGAATCCATCAGCACAATTTTACAAATGGCGCAATATAAGGAGGAGGGCAGCTGCAAGTATCTGATTATGACAGGCTGCCTCGGCCAGCGCTATGCAGACGAGCTTTTCGAAAGCATGCCGGAGGTTGACGCTATCGTCGGCACCGACAGCTTCACCGATATCGGTTGGGTTATCGACCAGGTGCTGGCAGGAAAACGCGTAAAGCATCTGCAGAAGCTGGCAAGCAAAAATGTACAGGCTCTGCCCAGAATGCTGACTACGCCTGATTATATGGCGTATCTCAAAATTGCCGAGGGCTGCGACAACTGCTGCTCCTACTGCATTATTCCGCAGCTGCGCGGTCCCTACACCAGCCGTCCTTATGATGAGGTTATGGCTGAGGCAAGAAGCCTGGCTGCTCACGGCACCAAGGAGCTGATTGTCGTGGCGCAGGATACCACCCGCTACGGCGAGGACCTCACCGGCAAGCTGCTTTTGCCGCAGCTGCTGCGTGACCTCAACGAGCTGGAGGGCATCGAGTGGATCCGCGTTATGTACCTGTATCCCAACAACTTTACGGATGAATTGATTGCAGCCTTCGCCGAATGCGACAAGGTGTGCAAGTATATTGATATTCCTCTGCAGCATGCCAGCGACAGACTGCTGGAAAGCATGAACCGTTACGATACACGCGCACAGGTAGAAGAACTTCTGGCCAAGCTGCGTGAGCGTATTCCGGGAATTACTATCCGCACTACCTTCATCGTGGGCTTCCCCGGTGAAACCGATGAGGATTTTGCGGAGCTGATGGACTTTGTTGAAAAGCAGCGCTTTGAAAATGCAGGCGTGTTCCAGTATTCCCAAGAGGAGGGTACTGTGGCCGGCGCTATGGAAAACCAGATTGAGCCTGAGGTTAAAGAAAACCGCTATCATGAGCTGATGGCGCTGCAGGCAGGTATTTCCGAAGAAATCCATCAGGAGCGCGAGGATGAGGAGCTGGACGTTATCGTCGAAGGCTTTGATGAAGAAAACCCCGCTCTTGCGGTAGGACGTTCCTATCACGAGGCACCTGATATCGACGGCAACATCTTTATCGAAAATGCCGCTGAGCTGGAGGTAGGCCAGATGGTAAGAGTGCGTATTCTGCAAGGCTTTACCTATGAAATGGTGGCAGAGCTGGTTTAAGAGCGTTGCTGTAAGAGTCAAAATAACCGGTGAGAGGGTGACAGCAGGATGAAGGTTGAAATCATTACTACCGGGACGGAGCTGCTGCTGGGTGAAATTTTAAACACCAATGTGCAGTATTTATCCCGCAAGCTGAACAATATAGGCTTTGATGTTTTATATCACACTACGGTCGGAGATAATCCGGAGCGTATGCGCGCAGTGCTGGAGCAGGCGATGCAGCGCGCTGATATCATCATTACCAGCGGCGGTCTGGGGCCGACGCGCGGTGATATTACCAAGGAGATGGTGATGGAGGTATGTCATACCGAAGGCTATCTCGATTTGGATACGTGGGGACGCATAGATGCTTATTTTGCCAAGAAGGGACTTTGCCCTTCGCAAAATAACGAAAAGCAGGCGTATGTGCCCATCGGTGCCGAGGTACTGCAGAACGATGTGGGTACCGCTCCCGGACTGTGGCTGGAATATAAGGACAAAATCTTCATTATGCTGCCCGGACCTCCGAGCGAGCTTACGGATGTGTGCGAAAAGCAGCTGCTGCCGCGCATGCTGCAGCGCTTCAGCGAGCACGGCATTATCATGTCGCGCACCTTGCATCTGCGCGGTATCGGCGAATCTATGGTGGCTTCCAAGCTCGACGAGCTGATTATGGCGCAGACCAATCCGACGATTGCGCTTTATGCCCGCTACGGCGAAATTCTCATCAGGCTTACGGCGAAGGCTGCCAATGATAAAGAGGCAGTCAAGCTGCTCGACGCTATGGAAGCCAAGGTACGCAAGAGCGTTGATAATTATATATACGGTGTGGATGATGCCACTCTGGCGGCCTGCCTGGGGCAGGAGCTGCTGAAGCAGGGCAAAACTATTGCCTTTGCGGAATCCTGCAGCGGCGGTCTTGCCAGCAGCCTGGTTACAGATGTGCCGGGCAGCAGCGAATATCTGCTGGGAAGCATCGTCAGCTACACTAACATGGCTAAGCAGAAGCTGCTTAATGTGCAGGCAGATACGCTGGCCAAATACGGCGCTGTCAGCCGCGAAACTGCCTGCGAAATGGCGCTGGGTGTGCGCAAGCAGCTGGGCAGTGATTATGGTGTGAGCATTACGGGCAACGCCGGACCGGGAGCCAGCGAGGGCAAGCCGGTAGGCCTTGTATATATTGCCGTTGCCACTGACAATGTGGTATATTGTCAGGAGCACCATTTTATGTCGACAAGAACAGAAAATAAGCTGAGAATAGCTCAGACAGCTATTTCCATGGCTATTGATAAATTATTAGAAGAAAAAAACAATACGGAGGATAAACATTAATGACCATTCAAAAAGAGATGTTCGGCGAATTAGAGCTGGACAAAAAAATTGTAACTGCCCTGACTGACATGGGCTTCGAAGAGCCTTCTCCGATTCAGGCCGCTACTATTCCCCTGGTGCTCGAAGGTAACGACGTTATCGGCCAGGCACAGACCGGTACCGGCAAGACCGCTGCCTTCGGTATTCCTCTGGTGCAGGCAATTACCGACTTCAAGCATATTCAGGCGCTGATTATGACTCCGACCCGTGAGCTGGCTATTCAGGTTGCGGAAGAAGTAGGCAAAATCGGCCGTACCCGCCGCGTGCGTGCGCTGCCTGTTTACGGCGGCCAGCCGATTGAACGCCAGATCCGTGCACTGCGCAACAATGTGCAGATTGTTATCGGTACTCCGGGCCGTTTGATTGACCATATCAACCGCGGCACTATCCGTCTGGACCATATCAAATTCCTGGTACTGGACGAGGCCGACGAAATGCTGGATATGGGCTTTGTTGATGATATCGAAGAAATTATGCACAGCCTGCCGGTTGAACGCCAGACTCTGCTGTTCTCCGCAACCATGCCCCGTCCGATTCTGAGCCTGACCAAGAAGTACATGAAGGCGCCGAAGAATGTAACTATTTCCAAGGAAGAGCTGACTGTACCTCTGATTGAGCAATACTATTTCGAAACTAAGGATAAGATTGAAGGCCTGTGCCGTCTGCTGGACGCAGAAATCGACGGCAAGCTGATTATCTTCTGCCGTACCAAAAAGGGTGTTGACGACCTGTCTATCGCACTTTCCAGCCGTGGCTACATGGCTGAGGGCCTGCATGGCGACCTGAGCCAGAACCAGCGTGACCGCGTAATGAAGAAATTCCGCGAGGGCGCTGTTGATGTGCTGATTGCTACCGACGTTGCTGCCCGCGGTATCGACGTTGACAACATCACTCACGTTATCAACTTTGATATTCCGCAGGATCCGGAAAGCTACGTTCACCGCATCGGCCGTACCGGTCGTGCAGGCAACACCGGCGTAGCTATGACCTTCATCACTCCGCGTGAGTTCCGTCAGCTGAAGCTGATTGAGCGTACCGTCAAGACTAAAATCCAACGCCGTCAGCTGCCGACCGCTGCTAACGTTATCGAGCGTCAACGCGACCAGATTATCAGCAAGATGCAGACTGTGCTGGAGCTGAACGCATACCATGACTATATGCCGATTGCCGAAAGCCTGCTGGATGATTACAGTGCGGAGGAAGTTGCTGCCGCAGCTCTGAAGCTGATGCAGGAGGGCATTAAGGCTCTGGAGGCTCCGCAGGAGGATATCCTGTCCAAGGACCTGCGCAACACCGGCGGCCGTCCCGGCATGGTGCGTCTGTTCATCAACATTGGCCGCAGCCAGAAGATTATGGTTAAGGATATTGTCAGCACCATTGCTATCGAAGCAGACATTCCGGCACGTGATATCGGCCTGATCAATATCTATGATAAGTTCACCTTTGTTGAGGTACCGGAGGATGTAGCCGAAAAGGTTATCGGTGCGATGAACAAGAACTTTATCAAGGGGTATAAGGTTAATATTGAGCCTGCGAAGGCAAGAAGATAATACGCAAGTGCGACCGAGTATAATGCGTCATCTGCTTTGTCATGGCTTCTAGGAGTACCTGTGTGTACGCCGTCGTCGCCATTCCTTGCATCTGACGCATTCTCCTCTAGTCGCTGAAGATGTATTTTATGAGTGAAAGCATCGCGCAGCGATGACGGAGAGGGGAAATACTGTATGTAAGCGAGGCCCCTCTCAGTCGCCCTAGCGGGCGCCAGCTCCCCCCAAGGGGAGCCTTTCAATAAGCAAATTGCTAAGCTACCCCCCCGAGGGGGAGCCTTTCGATAAGCAAATTGCTAAGTTAACCCCCAATTGGAGGTGAATACCCATGGCTAATGAAATTTACGGCAACCTGAAGGGTATCCGTAATTCCGTTATTGAAGAATTAAAAACTTTTTATGATATCCGTCTGGAGGGCGGTCAGCTGCTGACAAGCGAGCTGGCTTTGCGTATGGCGGATGTTACTGATTTTATTAACCGCGAGGTGAGTGTTTACGTTGCGCGCAATGGTCAGGTGCTTGCCGTGTCTGTGGGCAATGATCAGAGTGTGGAGCTGCCTCCTGTTGAAGGCAGACGCGGTGCCAGCCGTTTGAGCGGCGTGCGCTGCGTGCATACCCATCCCAACGGCAATCCGCTGCTCAGCGGTGTGGATATTTCCGCGCTGAAGAATAACCGTTTTGATGCGATGATTGCTGTCGGCGTTACTTCGCCGGATATCAGCCAGTCGCAGATGAGCTTCGGCATGATTACCGGTATTGACGATAACGAGCAATATCAGGTGGAATGCTACGGACCGCTGACGCTGCAGGAGGCGGAGGGAGTGTTCTTCCCGAATCTGGCGGCAATGGTGGAGCGCATTCTTGATAAGCAGACGGGCAGTGCAAGCCTGGCGCAGGGAACCGAGCGTGCGATTATTGTGGGCATGGAATACGGTGCTCCCAACAGCAGCGGCTGGACGGCCGAGGATTCGTTGGAGGAGCTGAAGCAGCTGGCAGATACTGCCGGTGCGGAGGTTGTGGCAAGATTCCTGCAGAAGCGCCCCAAGCCGGACCCGGCGTTCTTTATCGGCCGCGGCAAGGTGCAGGAGCTGGCGCTTTATGTGCAGCAGGAGAACGTAGACCTGTGCATTTTTGACGATGAGCTTTCGCCGGCACAGCAGCGTAATATTGAGCAGTCAATGGGTGTGCGTGTGCTTGACCGCACGGCGCTTATTCTCGATATTTTCGCCCAACGTGCGCATACTAACGAAGGTAAGCTGCAGGTTGAGCTGGCGCAGCTGCAATATACGCTGCCGCGTATTATGGGCAAGGGCCTGGCGCTGTCGCGTCTTGGCGGCGGCATCGGTACCCGCGGTCCCGGCGAAACTAAGCTGGAGGTTGACCGCCGTCGCATCCGTGACCGCATTGCCTATATTAAGGAATGCATCGGCAAGGTTAAGAGTGTGCGCACTCTGCACCGAGCAGGACGCGCGAAGGCGAGTGTGCCTACGGTAAGCCTTGTGGGCTACACCAACGCCGGCAAATCCACGCTTTTGAATACGCTGACTAATTCGGATATCTACGCGCAGGACCAGCTTTTCGCAACGCTGGACCCGACTACGCGCCAGTTAGATCTGCCGAATAAGCAGCAGGCTATTTTGACCGATACCGTCGGCTTTATCCAACGCTTGCCGCATCAGCTGGTTGCAGCCTTCCAGTCTACGCTGGAGGAGGTTGTGCAGTCCGACGTGCTGCTGCACGTTATTGATGTCAGCCACGAGCTGTATAAGGAGCAGGCTGCTGCTGTTTATCAGGTTCTGGATGAGCTGGGTGCCAAGGATAAGACTATTATCACGGTTTATAATAAAATTGATAAGCTGCCGCCGGATTCCGGTCTGGCAGAGCGTTTGAGCAAGGAAGAAAACAGCATCTGCATTTCCGCTAAGGCACGTTATAATCTTGACGGCCTGCTGGCGCTGATTGCAGAAAACCTGAAGCTGAAGGCGGTAGAGGAGAGCTTCCTCGTGCCTTACAGCGATTCTGCTGCGGTAGGACGCTTGCATGATGCAGGCACTGTACTGGAGCAGGAATATCTGGCGGAGGGCACACTGCTGAAGGTGCGCCTGGACGCAGAGCAGGTGCAGCAGTTTGCCAAGTATCTTGCTGCAGATGCCAAGGCTTAGGATGAATTGGCGTTATGCCGAAAAATATAAAAATATCAGGTGAGAATTTTGGTTGATTACAATGCATTAGAGCAGGCAGCCTTAGCTGAGGTTGCTAAACATACCGCAGAGCTGGAAGCAGCAGCTTTGTACAATACTGAAAAGGTTATTGCGGCTTTCCGTAATAACATGGTTTCCGACTATTACTTGAAGCCTACTACAGGCTACGGCTACAGTGATGTGGGTCGCGATACTCTGGATCTGATTTACGCAGAGCTGTTCAAAACCGAGGCAGCATTGGTGCGTTCTCAGTTCGTCAGCGGTACTCATGCGCTGGCAGTTGCTCTGCTGGGCAACCTGCGCGCAGGCGATGAGCTGATTGCCGTAACCGGTGCTCCTTATGACACTATGCAGACTATTATCGGCTCTCCGGTTAAAACTCCCGGCTCTTTGGTTGACCTGGGCGTAACCTATAAGGAGCTGCCGATGAACGGTGATCATGTTGACCTGGAGGCTGTAAAAAATGCTGTTACCTCCAAGACTACGATGATTCATATTCAGCGCTCCTGCGGCTACAGCAGCGAACGTAAGACTATTGACGTTGCCGAAATCGGCCGTATCTGCAGTGCTGCGAAGGAAGCTAACCCGAATGTTATCTGCTTTGTTGATAACTGCTACGGCGAGTTTATCGAGAAGCAGGAGCCTACCGAGGTTGGTGCTGATCTGATGGCAGGCTCTCTGATTAAGAATCTGGGCGGCGGTCTGGCTCCTACCGGCGGTTATATTGTCGGCCGTGCGGATTTGGTAGAGAATGCTTCCTACCGTCTTACCGCTCCCGGTCTGGGCGGCGAGATGGGCGCAACTTTGGGCGATACCGCGCGTGAGTTCTATCAGGGACTTTTCCTGGCTCCGCATATTGTGGTGCAGGCTGTTAAGACTGCTGTTTTTGCGGCTGCTGTTTTCAAAGGCCTGGGCTATGCTGTTAAGCCGCTGCCGGAGGAACGCCGCAGCGATATTATTCAGGCTATTACCTTGGAGAGCAAGCAGCGTCTGTGCGATTTCTGCGTTGCTATTCAGGGCAATTCTCCTGTTGATGCGCACGTTGAGCCGGTTCCGAGTCCGCTGCCGGGTTATCAGGATGAAATTATTATGGCTGCGGGTACCTTTGTACAGGGCGCTTCTATTGAGCTGAGTGCTGATGGTCCGTGCCGTGAGCCGTTTAATGTTTTCTTCCAGGGCGGTTTGACTTTTGAGCATGGTCGTTTGGCGATTATGGCGGCGGCTAAGCGTGTTGGGCCTAAAGAGGCGTAATTTTAAAGCAATGTTAGTGATTCGTAATTAACATTCCCGTCGCGATGCGCAATTTTCCTATGCCCAAAGGGCATAACGTCAATTTCAGGTGGAACAAAGACGAAACTTCGGTAAAATTTGACAGATAGTAACCTGTTGTTACGTACCCTCGTTTCTGTTGTTCCATACCTTTATTGACTAAAATTGCAAATGCGCTTTGGGATATGTTAATTACTCAATTTAGATTGCTCTTAGCTTTGCAATAAGATTTAGGTTACTCAATTTATGTTGCTCTTACTGATGCAATAAAATTTCAGTTACTCAATTTAGTCTGGCATCGAATTGACGTCAATTTTGATGGCGGAGTTGTTTAAGGATGATTTATATGAATAACATGGCAGTATGTAATTATATAGTGGGCGTGCTGGGCGCGGTTATCGGCGGTCTGATTATGCAGGCGGCGGCAGCCTTTCCGCTGGAGTTTACGGAGAACGGTCCCGGTCCCGGCTTCTGGCCTTTTGCGCTGGGTGCGGTGCTGGGCGCTGTTTCGGTTTTGCTGCTGCTTTATACCTTTATCAATAAAACTGATTTACATGGCGTGAAGGTGCAGCTTTCTTCGACAGGCAACAAGCGCGTTTATTTAATGATGGGAATTGTTGTTGTGTTCTGCGTGCTCATCAGCATTCTTGGCTTTTATCCGGCAGCGGCACTTTTGATTCCGGCTGTTATGCGTCTTATGGATTATCGCAATTATAAGGTAATCGGCCTGACAACGGTGCTGTGTCTGCTGTTTATTTATCTTGTTTTCGGCATGCTGCTGCATACGCAGATGCCGCAGTCTGTATTCATGGAGTAGGGGGTCATACTGATGGTTGATATAATGAGCGCATTAAATATGATTTTCGTCCCCATGAATCTGCTGGGACTTTTCTTTGGCGTGCTGGTGGGCATTGCCTTCGGCTGTATGCCGGGCCTGAGTGTTAACATGGGCTTGGCGCTGCTGTTTCCGCTGGCCTTTACCTTTCACGGTATCGGCGGCATTCTGATGCTGCTGGGCATTTACTGCGGTGCGATTTACGGCGGCAGTATTTCGGCAATTCTGTTGAAAACTCCGGGTACGCCTGCTTCCGTAGCGACTACTCTGGACGGTTATCCGATGGCGACGAAGATGGGGCAGCCCGGACGTGCTCTCGGTCTTTCCACCTTGGCCAGCACCTTCGGCGGTATTTTCAGTACCATCTGCCTGATTTTGCTGGCACCGCAGCTGGCGAAGGTTGCACTGCAGTTTTCCAAGCCGGAATATTTTGCTCTGGCTATTTTCGGCCTCAGCATTATTACGAGCGTTTCCTCCGGCAGTGTTATCAAGGGCATTATGGGTGGTCTTATCGGCCTGTTCCTGGCAACAGTTGGCATTGACGGTATGAGCGGTGCTATCCGCTTCACCATGGACACTAACTATTTTATGGGCGGTGTGTCCTTTATCCCTGTGCTGATCGGTGTGTTCGCCTTTGCGCAGGTGTTGAGCAGTATTGAGGATTATTATCATAATGAACGTCAGGAGCAGCACATGATGCTTGACCGTCTGCTGCCTTCGTTTGAGGATATCAAGAGAGTGTTTACCACGCTTTTGCGTTCCTCCTTCATCGGTACCTTCATCGGCTGTGTGCCCGGTACCGGCGGCGATATCGCTTCCTTTGTTTCCTATGACCAGGCGAAACGCTGGTCTAAGCACAGCAAGAACTTCGGCAACGGCGAGCCCGAGGGCATTGTAGCCTCCGAGGCAGGCAACAACGCTGTATCCGGCGGTGCCTTCATTCCCGTGCTGACGCTGGGTATTCCCGGCGACGGCGCAACGGCAATAATGATGGGCGCGCTGATGGTTCAGGGTTTGCAGCCCGGTCCCTTGCTCTTTGTGGAGAAGGCACCTGATGTTTACGCTATCTTCATCGGTCTGCTGCTGGCTAACGTGATTATGGGTATCATGGGCTTTTCGTTAATCAGACTTTTTATGAAGGTTGTTAACGTGCCTGTACACATTCTGCTGCCGATTATCGTGATGATGACCTTCGTGGGCACTTATTCCTACAATAATTCCCTGAACGATGTTTATCTGATGGTGGCAAGCGGTTTCTTGGGTTACTTTATGAATAAGCTGGGTTTTTCCATGTCGGCAATTATCATCGGCATTATCCTCGGCGGTATGGCAGAGCAGAACTTTGTCGGCTCGCTGATTATGAGTGACGGCAGCTTTGCTATTTTCTTCCAGCGTCCGCTGTGCCTGTTCTTCCTGGTGGCAGCTCTTTTATCACTGCTTTCGCCGCTTTTGGCCAAGCTGTTTAAAAGAAGCTAAATTTTACTTGACAAACTCCCTGCGTTTAGCTAAACTAAGCATATAAAGGGAGTAGCTTGCACGCATGGCGTGTTCACTCTGTCGTCAGTACGATTGCTTCGGCAATCCGGCTTTGTGACTAAGTAGCGAGACTTTGTTGTAATTTTATTGCAGCAATGTCTCGCTTTTTTGTTTTTAGAGGCAGCTGCAAATCAGGGAGGAAGAAAATGGAAATAGCTTTACAGTTTGTTTTATTGGCTTTAGGCTTTGTGATGCTCGGTAAGGGTGCGGATTGGTTCGTAGAGGGCGCGGCAGGCATTGCCATGCGCTTCGGCATTCCGCAGCTGGTAATCGGCCTTACTATCGTGGCGATGGGCACGAGCGCACCGGAGGCAGCGGTAAGTATCGCTGCGGCGATGAAGGGTAACGCTGATATTACTATCGGTAATATCGTAGGCAGTAATATTCTTAACATCCTTATTATTTTAGGCCTTGCGGCTTCTATCGTACCGATTGCGGTAGCGCGTTCTACCGTACGCATCGAAATCCCCTTCATGATTGCTGTTACCGCACTGCTGTTTTATCAGGGACGCGACGGCAGCATCAGTCTGGCGGACGGCGGTGTGCTTATGGTAGCCTTTGCCGTATATATGATGTATCTGTACACGATGGCGATGAAAAGCAATGTCGACAGTGATCTGGAGGAGCCCGGCCTGCCGCTGGGACGCTGCCTGTTGAGCGCAGTGGGCGGCTTGGCGCTGATTATTGCGGGCAGTAATGTTACCGTAGGCGCAGCAACCTCTATTGCAACCTATGCAGGACTCAGCGAGCGCTTTATCGGCCTGACGATTGTGGCCTTGGGAACCTCACTGCCGGAGCTGTTCACCTCTGTGGCGGCAGCACGTCGCGGCAATGCGGATATTGCGATAGGTAATATCGTCGGCAGCAACATTTTCAATATTCTTTTCGTAGTAGGATTGTCCTCGCTGATTATCGACATTCCCTTTGCATCTGCCTTCAACTTTGATACTTATGTAGCGCTTGGTGCTGCAGTGCTGCTGTGGCTGTGCGTGCTGCGTACTCAGCGCCTGCAGCGCTGGGCAGGTGCACTGATGCTGGTGTGCTATGCGGCATATCTGGGGTATATTCTGTAAGCACAGCCTTATAATGTAAAAAATTTAACATTTACCCTCCGCAAGCAGTAAAAATCTCTTGCCTGCTTGCGGAATTTATGGTAAAATATTTTGGTGTAAAAATAACACACGCAGGAAAATTCATCTGTTGCTACGTTTTGCCGCGTAGAGAAGAATTATAACCCATTCCTGCGGAGGAAAAAACAGGAGGAAACAAAAAATGGCTATTATCTCTATGAAACAATTACTTGAAGCTGGTGTACACTTTGGTCACCAAACCCGTCGTTGGAACCCTAAAATGGCTCCGTACATCTTCACCGAGCGTAACGGTATCTACATCATCGACCTGCAAAAAACCGTAAAAAAGGTTGACGAAGCTTACAACTTCATCCGTGAGGTTGCTGCTGCTGGCGAAAACATTCTGTTCGTTGGTACCAAAAAACAAGCTCAAGAAGCTATGAAAG
>OQVS01000924.1_pt1 | contig 20518 bp, 27 predicted proteins | sample 1691601 | NCBI WGS metagenome assembly OQVS01 (sample SAMN03418268, study PRJEB22391) | human gut metagenome | biome: human-gut; feature: organic feature; material: feces | host: Homo sapiens | place: Tanzania | collected 2013-01
GTAGTGAAATACATAGAAGAAAATTGAAACATAATCTCTTAGAGGAGCTTATCAAATTCAAGTTTATCGAGAATTCACAGTGAATGAAAAATCGGAATTTATAGGAGGTAAAGCAGCATGAAATGTCCATATTGTGGTGAAGAAATGATAAGAGGATACCTAATGAGCTCACGAGACATTACTTTTGCAGTTGATAATCAGACAAAAGTTTTTCGCATTAAAAAATCGGACGATCTGGAATTGAGCAAAGGTTCAGGAGGAATCCCTCATTGTGAAGCTTATCGTTGCATTAGTTGCAAAAAGATTTTGATTGATTATGCGAATAGATAACTTCAAGTTTATATGGATGATAAAGTAATTACATTCCGGTCTGTTAAGAAACAAATCAGCCCTTACTACGATAGCAGACGCCGAACCAACTATGCGCAAAACACAAGTTTAACGAATAGTTCTGCATACAAATAACCCTCAAACACTTTTCATGGCTGCTTTTAACAGATTTCCTCGGAATCCAGCAATATGGTGAAAGGTCCGTCATTTAACAGGGACACTTTCATATCAGCACCGAAGATTCCTTTTTCCACGGTGGCGATGCTTTCTCTGCATCTGGCGATAATGTATTCATATAGTTCATTAGCCAGATCCGGATTGCCGGCTTTAATAAATGAAGGGCGATTTCCTTTTCTGCAGTCTGCGTACAGTGTAAATTGCGATACTAACAACAATTCGCCGTCTACGGCATGCAGATCCAGATTGGTTTTGCCCTGGGCATCTTCAAAAATGCGGAGTCCCAAAAGCTTCTTGATCATTTTGTCGGCAATCTCTCTGGTGTCTGTTTCAGCTACACCGATCAGCACCAGAAATCCTTTTCCGATGCTGCCTGTTGTTTCTCCGTCTACCTTTACCTCTGCATGCTGTACCCGCTGTATTACAAATCGCATCTGTCTACTTCTCTCCTACGTTTTTCTGTTCTTGATCTTTTTTATCCTGCTCAGAATTAACTTGATCTTTGATCTCATGATCCTTTTGTAACTGGGATTCCAACTGATGGAAACCTTCCTCGTCAATATCCTTCAGATAAGAATACTTCGCAGTCTCTACCGGCAGGTCCTTTTTTCGAAGGAACGTATTGACTACCGCCTTAATCGCTGCATAGATCACCGCAAAAATAGGCACACCGACGATCATGCCGAGGATTCCGAACAATCCGCCGAATACCGTGATGGCGAAAATGACCCAGAAGCCGGTAAGACCCGTAGAATTACCCAGGATCTTGGGGCCTAAGAAATTGCCGTCAAATTGCTGCAGTACCAAAATGAACAACACGAAGTATACACAGTTTAACGGATGCATCGGATCCACCACAAGGATCAGGATCGCACTGGGAATCGCTCCCAGATAAGGCCCGAAGAAAGGAATAATATTGGTCACACCCACGATCACGCTGACCAGTGCCGCATACGGTGTCTGTAATAAAGTAGTTCCAATAAAACACAGACATCCGATAATAAAGGAATCTACGATCTTACCACCGATAAATCCGATAAAGGTGCTGTGGGTAAAACGAAAACTCTTGATCAGACGGTTGGCTGAGTTCTGTTCGAAGAACGCATAAGCCATTTTCTTCGCCTGTCCGGCAAACTTTTCCTTGCTTGCCAGTACATAAATGGAAATGATAAAACCAATGATAAAATCCCACAAGCCCTTCAAAATATTGATCACACTCAAAGATACCGTCATGATCAGCTGACTTGTCTTGGATAATACGGTATTATTTAACCAGTTTTCCAATTCTACAGAGTACTTATCGATCAGAAGTGTAATCTGACTGCCCAGCTCCGGGTTATCATCCATGATCTTGTTGATCCATTTTGTGAAGTTATTGATATAAGTATCAAAATTAGATGCAATGTTTACAATACTGGGAACGATCTGGGAAAGCATCATGGCAACCAGACTGTAGATCAAAGCCACGAATAAAAAGGCCGTAATAAGGATGCCGATACCACGGACAATAGAATTACGCTTCTTATTCTCCTTCACCTTCATTTTCCGGCACAATGGGAATAACAATTTGGTTTCTATAAAATTAAGAACAGGGGTCAGCAGATATGCCGTCACCAGTCCAAACACTACCGGCATCAGAATCCCGGTGATCATATGCAAGCCTGCCTTGATGCTGCTTCCATGGAATAACAGATAGTAAAAACAAAGGCTGGCGGCAATGGTTAAAAATGCTGTCAATCCCCAACGAAAATACTTGTTATTTTTTAAGTCGTATTTCATACACCCACACCTTTCTGTGAAACTTACTGCTTTTAATATACTATGGTTTTGGCCTTATCACAAGAAGAAATCTGTCGTTTTGGTTGAAAAAGAATTCCTGCAAGTATAAAATAGATAATAAGAAACGAATGGAGAACATTATGACATTACAAAAAGTACTCAGCCGTGTCAGGCAGGCTGTAGATGATTATGATATGATCGAGGACGGTGACACCATTGCCATAGGTATCTCCGGTGGCAAGGACAGCCTTACGCTCCTGCTGGCACTCAACGAATTAAGAAAATTTTATCCGAAAAAATTCAATATTCACGCTGTAACTGTTGATCTGGGCTTTCAAAATCTAGATCTTGACGAGATCCGGGCACTCTGTTCCTCCCGAGGGATTCCCTACACTGTAGTGGAGACCTCGATCGCAAAGATCGTATTTGAAGACCGCAAGGAAGACAATCCCTGTTCTCTCTGCGCCAAAATGCGCAAAGGAGCTCTGAATGATGCAATCAAAGCCGCTGGCTGCAATAAGATTGCTTATGCTCACCATGAGGATGATGTAGTGGAGACCATGCTGCTTTCCCTCTTCTACGAGGGACGCCTGCATACGTTCTCCCCGGTAACACATCTGGATAAGACCGATCTGACTGTGATCAGACCTCTGATCTATATGCGGGAAGCCGAGGTCATTGGTTTTGTGAACAAATATCAGGTGCCGGTAGTCAAGAGCCCCTGTCCTGCGGATGGACATACGAAACGGGAATACATCAAAGAATTATTACAGCAGCTCCATCGGGAAAATCCCGGTGTCAAGGATCGTATTTTCACAGCGATCCAGCGAGGAAATATGGAAGGTTGGTCAGAATACTTTGGCAGTCATTAAAGAAGAAAATTACCATGACGAACAAAATAAGAATAACATCTTAAAGCTCCGGGCGGTTCTGGATACCCTTCCCACTTTCTGTAAGGATTTTTTCCGTGGAATTGAGCCTTATACTTCCACCAGGACCAGACTTGCTTATGCCTATGATATCCGGCTTTTTTTTGAGTTCCTTCATGAAAAAAACAGCTATTGCAATAAAATGGTGATCACAGAATTTCCGCTTGCCGTTCTGGATATGGTGCAACGGACGGATATTGAAGAATATCTGGATTTTATGAGCCTGTACCAGAAAGATGGAAAAAATATCACGAACGAGGAACGGGGAAAGGCAAGAAAGCTGGCCGCTCTTCGAAGCTTTTATAATTACTACTTCCAGAACGAACAGATTGAGAAAAATACTGCGGCACTGGTTCCCTTACCGAAGCGCCATGAAAAAGAGATCATCCGGTTGGAACCTAACGAAGTGGCTATCCTGTTGGATCAGGTAGAGGACGGCACCAAGCTGACCAAAAAAGAACTGGAATATCATAAAAAGACAAAACTCCGTGACGTTGCTCTCCTGACACTTCTGTTGGGAACCGGTATCCGTGTATCGGAGTGTGTCGGACTGGATATTAACGATGTTGATTTCGATAACGGTGGCATCAAAATTCGCAGAAAAGGCGGTTATGAAGCAATCGTCTATTTCGGGGAGGAAGTAGAAACTGCACTTTTAGATTATCTGGAACAGCGGGAACACATTATTCCGGCAGAGGGACACGAAAACGCATTATTTTTATCCCTGCAGAACCGTCGTATGGCAGTCCGCTCCGTAGAGAATCTGGTGAAAAAATATGCATCCCGCGTCACCACCCTAAAGAAAATCACGCCCCATAAATTACGCAGTACCTACGGTACCGAGCTCTACAAAGAGACCGGAGACATCTATCTGGTAGCGGATGTCCTGGGACATAAGGATGTGAACACTACCCGTAAGCACTACGCCGCCCTGGAAGAACAACGCCGCCGACAGGCTGCCAATGCCTTTCACCTGCGGGAACACAGCAACAGACATTACGATCAGCCCGACAGCTAACAAAAGGCGCAAGTCATATTTCTTATGACTCACGCCTTTCTCTTCATTTCATTACTTAATTAATGACTGCTTAACAACACGCTAATTTTGAAATTGAATACACGTACTATAATGCCTAAATTGCATTGCCACTATCACTAATTCTAATAGTAACAGATTCCCGAATAATGCTGTTAAGCACTCTCAGTTCCTGAAGTGTATCATTGAAATATGAGCTTGCAATGGACAAGATCCATTTTATCAGACAGCTCTATTATGAGCAAGGGAAAACAATCCCTGACTCATAAAAACGAATATACTTACGGATTACATATACATAATTATTCGTAAGATTTTATGCCTGCTTCCTATAATTAGGATAATTTTTGAAAACAAAAAAAGCCCCATAAATGGCTTGTTTACGCCATTTATGAAGCTCTGTTTACTATTCAAACTCAATGTGATCCGGTACATTTTCTTATCACTTCACAAAATCATAAGAATAATACGGTATAATCAATGTCTGACCGGCTCTGACACTACCCTCTTCCGTCAAATGATTGATGCTCTGGACCTCTGCGATGTATTCATTCTTATCCTTATATTCTTCATAATCAATATAACTGTCGGACAAATCCCATAAGGTCTCTCCGTAAGCAACCGTTACCTGTGTGTAATATTTGAATTTCAGCTGATTCTCACCGTTGCTGGCCATAGAACGAATTCCATGGAAAGCTACCGCACAAACCACAATCATGCAAATCGTTGCCATCATAGTACAGATTCTGCGCTGAAGCTGTTTTCTTCTTTTTTGCTGTCTCTTATATGCTCTTAATTCTCTGTCTGTCATTCTATATACACTCTTCTGCTCTCTCATAACCATATACCTCATATCAGAAAATTTGTTCGGGAACATTTGTTCTTTATGTTTGTATTATATCGAACATGCATTCTGATGTCAAGGCGAAAATCGAACATATTTTTGGAATATATGTTTGCTTTTTAGAATTTCCTATGCTATAATTGTTTTGTAAATGATTTATGAAAGTCAGATTTTCCTTTCTGTTTTCATATATATTGACGTAATATCATAGATAAAAGTTGCACTGCAGACATTGAATTCCAAAAACATTAACAATATATAGTATGGAGGATATGATATGGGTTATGGCAAGATTACAGCCAAGCAGCAGGAGATCCTGGATTATATTAAAGATGAGATATTGAAAAAAGGCTATCCGCCTACAGTAAGAGAGATCTGTGAGACCGTGAATCTGAAGTCCACTTCTTCTGTTCATTCTCACTTAGAGACCTTAGAGAAAAACGGTTATATCCGCAGAGACCCGACCAAGCCCCGTGCCATTGAGATCTGTGATGACAGCTTCCAGATGGTACGTACTGAGATGATCAGCCTCCCAGTGATCGGCAATGTGGCTGCCGGACAGCCTATCCTCGCTGAGGAGAATATTCAGGATTACTTCCCGGTTCCCGCCGATGTGGTACCCAAGGGAGAATCTTTCATCCTGAACGTTCGCGGAGAGTCCATGATCAATGCCGGTATCTTCAATGGAGATCGTGTCTTTGTACATTCTCAGAGCACTGCTCATAACGGTGAAATTGTGGTTGCTCTGATCGATGATTCCGCTACAGTTAAGACCTTCTATAGGGAAAAGGGACATATCCGTCTTCAGCCGGAGAATGACACCATGGATCCCATCATCGTCGATGACTGTCAGATCCTCGGCACCGTGTTCGGCGTGTTCCGCTTCTACAAATAACCAGTGTGATATCATCCTATGATCAAATAAAAAATTCCCCTGCACAATCCTGTTGCAGGGGAATTTTTTATTACAGCTCCATGAAATGAAATAACGTATTATATAATTTGCCGGACCTTACTCCTCCGGGAACCGTACCTTCATATAAGAAATGATCTCATCCACGCATCTTTCATATCCCAGTTTTGAGCTGTCCAGGCACAGATCGTAGTTCCTGGCGTCCGTCCATTCCCGTCCGGTATGGTACTTATAATACTCCGCACGGTGCTTATCCGTCTTCGCTACAAAACGCTCCAGTTCCTTCGGGCTCATGCTATGTTTCTTCGCAGCTCCTTCCAGACAATATTCCTTCGGCGCATGAATAAATACGCTGAGGACATTGGGATAATCCTTCAGGACATAATCCGCACAACGACCGATAATGACACAGGATTCATCCTTTGCCAGGTCACGGATGATCTTTGCCTGATAGTTAAACAGATTATCTGTGGAGGTAAAATCATCACTTTCCGGAGGAATCAGCTCTCCGTGATACTCCTTTTTCGCAATATGGAACAGCTTTGTGTTCTTGACCTTTTCATCCGCATTCACGAACAGTGCCTCATTGATACCGCTGTCGTCACTGGCCAGCTTCATCAGTTCCTTGTCATAGTAATGAACATTCAGCTTCTTCGCCAGCATTTCACCGATGGTTCTTCCTCCGCTTCCATACTGTCTTGCAATGGTAATGACTACATTATTCATCCCGATCACCATACCTTTCTGACTCTGCTGCTTCCACCTGCAGCGACTTACATAAAGGGTTATTCACCCAGATATGCTTTCTTAATGGAATCATTATTCAGAAGGTCGCTTGCCTTGCCTTCCAGAACAATCTTACCAGTCTCCAGCACGTAAGCTCTGTCTGCGATGGACAATGCCTTCTTCGCATTCTGCTCTACCAGCAGAACCGTGGTACCGCTCTTACTTACTTCCTGGATAATATCAAAGATCTCATTTACAAAAATGGGGGACAAACCCATGGAAGGCTCATCCATCAGAATAATCTTCGGATGAGACATTAAGGCTCTGCCCATCGCCAGCATCTGCTGTTCGCCACCACTTAAGGTTCCTGCCATCTGGTTCTGGCGTTCCTTTAAACGAGGGAAACGATCAAATACTGTCTCTAAGGTCTGAGCGATTTCTTCTTTATCTTTTCTGGTGTAAGCCCCCATCATCAGATTCTGTAATACGGAAAGCTGTGCGAAGACACGTCTGCCTTCTGGTACATGTGCCATACCCATGGATACGATCTTATGTCCGGGAATCTTCACCAGATCCTGTCCTTCAAAGGTAATGGTGCCTTCCTTCGGAGTCAGTAGTCCGGATACGGTGTGCAGGATCGTTGTCTTACCGGCGCCGTTGGCTCCGATCAGTGCAATGACCTCGCCCTCATCTACGTGGAAGGACACACCTTTTATGGCCTGTATCATGCCGTAATATACTTTTATATCATTTACTTCTAACATTGCCATAGCTGTTATCCTCCTATTCACCCAGATAAGCCTTGATGACTTCCGGATTATTCAGCACGTCGCTGGTCTTGCCCTGACACAGGACACGGCCAAAATTCAGAACCGTTAATTCTTCACAGATTCCACCTACCAGCTTCATATCATGCTCAATCAGAAGGATCGTCATATCAAAATGCTCTCTGACAAAACGGATGGTATCCATCAACTCCAGTGTCTCGTTAGGGTTCATGCCTGCAGCAGGCTCGTCTAACAGAAGCAGCTTGGGTTTGGTTGCCAGCGCTCTGGCAATCTCCAGCTTTCTCTGCTTACCATAAGGAAGATTGTCAGCCAGTGTCTGCGCTTCCTCTTCCAGTCCGAACACTTTCAGAAGTTCCATAGCCTCTTCTGTCATCTGTTTTTCTACTTTATAATATCTCGGCAGACGTAAAATACCGGTCACAGTACTGTAACCCATATGATTATGCAGACCTACTTTTACGTTGTCGATCACAGACAGATCCTTGAACAGCCGGATATTCTGGAAAGTTCTTGCGATGCCGGCCTGATTGATTTCAATGGTCTTCTTGCCGGTGACATCGTTGCCATCCAGGGTAATAATACCCTCTGTGGGTTTATACACACCGGTCAGCAGGTTAAATACCGTAGTCTTTCCAGCACCATTGGGACCGATCAGTCCGTATAGAGCACCTTTTTCAATCTTAATATTAAAATCATCTACAGCACGAAGTCCACCAAAAGAAATGCCTAAATTTTTTGCCTCTAATAATGCCATGATTATTCAGCCTCCTTTTTTACAGACTTCTTGAATCTGGCTGCCACTTTTTCTCTCCACTCAATACATTTCGGAGCCCAGTTGAACAGCATCATTACGATCAGTACGATGGAATAGATCAGCATACGGTAATCGTTCAGACCACGCAGCAGCTCCGGCAGCAGGGTCAGGATCACAGCCGCAATAATAGAACCACGGATATTACCGATACCACCCAGTACCACGAATACCAGGATCATAATGGACATGTTATATCCAAAGTTCTTGGGCAGTGCAGTCAGAGTAGACAGATTATGTGCATACAGTACACCGGCCACACCTGCCAATGCTGCGGAGATGGAGAACGCCATCAGCTTATATTTGGTAATATGGATACCTACGGATTCCGCTGCAATGGTATTGTCACGGATAGCCATGATCGCACGGCCGTCTCTGGAATGAATCAGGTTCAATACAATGAACAATGTGATCAGTAACAATACTATACCGATGGTAAAGCTGGAATCATGTGGGGTTCCGGTAATGCCCTGTGCACCTTTGACAATAACATCTCCGTCCTCTGCCATATTCAGATCCATAGTATTGGTAAAGGAAATATGGAAACCATTCTCATCCCGGCCTACATACAGAATATTTACCAGATTCTTAATAATCTCACCGAAAGCCAGAGTCACGATGGCCAGATAGTCACCTTTCAGACGAAGTACGGGAATGCCGATCAGCAGTCCGAAAATACCGGCAAAAAAGGCACCGATCAGAATTGCGATGAAAAAGCGAAGTCCGGAAGGCATTCCGCTATTCTCCATAACTTTGGAGAAAAACGCACTGGTGAAAGCCCCAATACACATAAATCCGGCATGACCAAGGCTTAATTCACCCAGAATACCTACGGTCAGGTTCAGGGATACTGCAAGGATCGCATAAGTACACAGAGGTACCAACAGTCCCTGGATCAGGCTGCTCACACTTCCGGCGGATACCAGGATCTGCATGATCACATAAGCTGCGATCACCATGCCGTAAGTAATAAGGTTATCCCGGAAGGTTTTATTCATTTTCTTATTCGAATTCGATAATTTCTTCATAATCTACACCTGCCTCTTCCCTTATACTTTTTCCTGAATATTCTTGCCAAACAATCCGGCAGGTTTTACCAGAAGCACAACGATCAAAACTGCAAAAACAATTGCATCTGCCATCTGGGAAGAAATATAGGCTTTGCCGAAGATTTCAATAATACCGAGCAGAATACCGCCTACCAATGCGCCGGGAACAGATCCGATACCGCCGAATACGGCAGCTACGAAGGCTTTGATACCGGGCATGGAACCAGTATAAGGTGTCAGGGAAGGATATGCGGAACATAACAGTACGCCTGCCACTGCAGCAAGTCCGGATCCGATGGCAAAGGTAAGTGCTATGGTTCCGTCCACATTGATACCCATCAGCTGAGCAGCCCCCTTATCCTCGGATACGGCTAACATTGCCTGACCGGCTTTCGTCTTATTAATAAAAAACATCAGACCCGCCATAATGACCAGACAGGTCACAATCGTCACGATCGTCTCTCCGGTGATATTGATCTGGCCGTCTGCCAGCTTTACGGCTGGAACAGATACTACAGAAGTAAATGCCTTGGCATTTGCCCCAAAGATCAAAAGTGCTACATTCTGCAGCAGATAGCTGACACCGATGGCGGTGATCAGAACTGCCAACGGAGAAGATGCCTTTCTGAGGGGCTTGTATGCCACCTTTTCTATAGCCATTCCCAACAGGGTACAAGCGATAACAGCTGCAAGGACACCGATTACGGGAGAAAGTCCCATGGTACTGCACATTGTATATGTAATAAATGCACCGACCATAATGACATCACCATGTGCGAAATTCAGCATCTTAGCAATACCGTATACCATGGTATAACCTAATGCGATCAACGCATAGACACTTCCCAGGCTGATACCGTTGATCAGATAACCGATAAAACTCATGTGAACTACCTCCATTCATGCGATTGCACAAATCTTCCATAAATAATCTTCTGTTTTCTAATAAAACAAATTCAAAAATAAGTATAACAGAACAATGAATTAATAGCAACTGTTCCGTCGAAAAGGAAAGAGGGCTACCCTGCGGTAACCCTCTTTGGAAACTTTCTTCAGCAAATTACATAGCCTTGTAAGCACCATTCTCGATCACAACAGCCTTAGGAGCCTTGTTAGCCTCACCGTCTGCGGTCCAGGTCATGCCGTTACCGGTCAGACCATCTACAGTGATCTCTGTCATGGCAGCCTTCATACCGTCACAAATATCAGAAACACTCATATCAGGTGTTACACCGCTCTTCTCGATTGCAGCCTTGATTACATAAATCGCATCATAGCTGTCTGCTGCGAACTGGTTGGGAGTCTCACCATATTTCTCCTTGTACTTGGAAACGAAGGACTTGGTCAGATCATCAGTTGCATCAGCAGCGAAAGGAGTTAACAGCATAACGCCCTCAGTCAGAGATACATCGAAGTTATCAACACCACCAAGGATACCATCCATACCGTCACAGGAGAACCACTTGGGAGCATATCCCATTGCAGCAGCCTGGGTCAGAATAAGTGCGGATTCCTGATAATAAATAGGAAGGAATACCATATCTGCGCCAGCATCCTTTGCTTTCTGTAACTGAACAGAAAAATCAGTCTTGTTATCAGCAGTAAATGCCTCAGCAGCTACTACTTCAAACGGCTGGTTCTCAGCTTCTTTTGCAAATTTCTCATAAATACCGGAAGAATATACATCGGAACTGTCATAAATGACTGCCACCTTCTCAGCCAGACCGTTCTCACCAATGTACTGTGCAGATGCAAGCCCCTGGTTCGGATCGGAGAAGCATACACGGAAGTTGTTGTCATACTGAACGCACTCTACAGCAGATCCGGAAGGAGTGATCTGGAACATATTGTCTTCTTTTGTCTTATCTGTAACTGCAATACACGCACCACTGGTAGTAGATCCATCAATGATCTGTGCACCCCAGTCCTTTAATGCATTGTAAGCATTTACGGATTTCTCGGCATCTGCCTCATCATCCTGGAACTTAAATTCAACCTGATAACCATTGATACCACCTGCTGCATTGATTTCTTCTACAGCGATCTCTGCGCCATGCTGTACAGCCAGACCATAAACTGCTGCGCCGCCGGTGGTGGGTCCGATACCGCCGATCTTAAATACGCTGCCTGCAGCTGCGCCATTGTCACCAGCTGCACTCTCAGTTGCTGCATTGGTACCTGCTGCAGCAGAACCATTGTCTGTGTTACCACAGCCAGCCATAGACATTACCATAGCAGATGCTACGGCAACACTTAAAAACTTGTTGAATTTCTTCATAATATCTTCCTCCTTTTTAACAATGTATACAAAAATACAATGCATAATTGTTATTTTTGTATATTACACGCTTCATTTTCGTTTGTCAATGGCTTTTATTTTCCTCTTTGGCATTTCGTCACATTAAAATAGATCAAGTTGTGAATATTTTTATTAAAAAAGGTTTATTTTTCAAACCCAAGGAAATACTATCTTTGAAACTATTATTAATAGAAACTTCAAAAAAATATCTGTACAGAATTTGCTTCTGCAAATTCCATACAGACAGGATAAGGAGATTTTATGGGTAATAAATATTTGGATGGAACCGCTCTCACCATAGCCATCATCGGTGCCGTGAACTGGGGACTGATCGGCCTGTTCCGCTTTGATCTTGTAGCATTTCTGTTCGGCGATATGTCCTGGCTTTCCAGAATTATATATGCGTTGGTGGGAATCTGTGGTCTCTATCTGATCAGTTTCTTTCTCCAGCTTGGAGACGATCAGACTTAAAGTTCTTCCGTGGGGATCTGGACACCATCTCTCCAGATACGTTCCAGATCGTATAGAAGACGGTTTTCCTTGTCAAAAACGTGCACGATCACATCACCGAAGTCTAACAATACCCAGTTGGCTGTTTCATATCCTTCGGTCTGTCTGGCAGGGAAACCGGCTCTTCCCAGCTTCTCTTCCACATTGTCACACAGTGCCTGGATCTGGCTGGAGTTATTACCTCCCGCAATAATAAAATAATCCGCAATTACAGACACCTGACTGATGTCTATCACTTTAATATCCTCTGCTTTTTTATCTTCCAATGCTTCTACGGCAAGTTTTGCCATTTTTCTGGATTCTTCACTCATAGAAATATTACTCCTTGCTCTTTTTATTTTCATTATAATATTGATAGGTCTCTTCTGTCATGGGATCCATCTCGCCTTCCCCGGATCTCAGATAGTCCAGAGTATCTTCCAGGATTTTTTTCACTGCCTCGTCCAGATCCACAAAGGCCATCTGACGGATCATTTTCAGATTCGGTGCCTGTTTTCTGCCGGGTTCGATGTAATCCGCTGTAAAAATAATCTTTTCCAGAAGCGTCATACCAGGATGCCCGGTCGTGTGATATAAAATGGCATTCAGGATCTCAGGATCTTCAATCTTGTACTCCTTCTTCGCCAGATAACTTCCTACCTTAGCATGCAAAAGATAAGGATTGCGCCGTTCCACATCCGTCACTTCAATATGATGCTTGTCACAGGCTGACAGTAATTTGTCATTTTCCATACATTTGGCACAATCATGAAGCAGTCCAGCAATCTGCGCCTGCTCCACATCCTTGCCGTAGCGCATGGCCAGTGCAGCAGCGGTATATTCCACCCCCAGCGTATGCACGAAACGTTTGGAATCCTGCACTTTTTCCATTTCTTTGGTCAATTTTTTCAGCAGATCACTCATCCTGATAAAGCCCCTTTTCTTCCATATATACCCTCACAGCTTCGGGCACCAGATAGCGCACGGACAGCCCTTTTTTCCTTCTTTCCCGTATCTCCGAAGAAGAAATCTCGATCCGCCGGAACGGAAGCAGTTGAATTACAGCACCAAATCTTTCTTTTAACTCGGTGATCTTCTCCTGTATACACGCAGCATCCACATCTCCCCGCACTGCGGCAAGGACTGTGCATGCAGCAAACAGACGGTCTGCACATTTCCAGTATTCTATGGTGAAAAGACAGTCTGCCCCACAGATAAAAAAGAACTGGTTCTCCGGATATTCCCTTTGCAGCTGTTCCATAGTCTCGTAGCTATAGGTATTCCCGGGACGCCGGATCTCCATGTCCAGGCAACGGAATCTGTTATTATCCGCAATGGCCAGACAGACCATCCGGTATCTGTCCTTCGCAGATAATACGGTAATCCCCTCCTTGCTTTTCAGATAAGAGCATCCGGTGGGAATCAGCCAGACTTCGTCCAGTCTCATTGTCTCCAGCGCATGCTCTGCCAGTAATAGATGTCCTGTATGAATGGGGCTGAAAGTGCCTCCCATAATACCTATTCTGCTCATGATCTTCATCCCTTTGCATGCAGTGATCGATTCCTCTGATGTGGTGCCTTAGCCCATACTTTTCTAACGAGGCAGTTCGATCTTCGGCTTGTCCTTATCGGGCTTGTATAATACGATCTTTTTACCGATTACCTGTACCACCTGAGAATGGGTACGTTCCGCCACCATCTCTGCGATAGCTCTTGGGTCATCAAAACAATTCTTCAATACGCCGATTTTGATCAGTTCATTATTGTTAAAGGACTCACCGATAGCGGCGGTGAGTTCCGGAGTCAGGCTGGATTTTCCCACCTGAAAAATAGGATTCAGATTGCTTGCCAGACTCATTAAATAGGCTCTCTGTTTACTTGTCATAATTTTTCCTTTCACAGACATCAACTTACTTATGGTAATCTCTGTTTGTCACAGACATTATTTATAGTAATCAAAGGACAGGCCGTACATACGTACCGTATCTCCCTCCTGAATACCAAGTGCTTCCAGTTCCTCCAAAATACCGGTATCTTTCAGGAAATTCTGGAAGAAAGTGAAGCCCTTCTCGCTGTCCAGATTCGTATATCCCAACATCTTCTCAATCTTGGGTCCTTCAACAACGTATTCGTCCTCTTCCTCATCATAAGTTACAGTATAAGCATCATCCACAGATCCGGTCATGCTCTCCGGGAAGTACTCCTGTGCGAAGACTGTAGTCTCCTCACCGATATTAGAGAGCATATCATTCACTTCATATAACAGTTCCTTTACACCCTGACCGGTTACCGCAGACATAGGGAATACTTTGATTCCTTTCGGTTCAAATTCCGCACGGATCGCCTCCACGGGATCAGATCCGTCCTCTGTATAGACAGCATCAATTTTGTTGGCTGCTATGACCTGAGGTCTGGCCGCAATCTCTGGATTGTAGGCTTCCAGCTCCTTGTTGATAGCATAGATATCCTGAATGGGATCTCTTCCCTCCGTACCGGCTGCATCCACGATATGGATGATCACTTTGGTCCGTTCAATATGGCGCAGGAACTCGTGTCCCAGACCGATTCCTTCGGAAGCACCTTCGATCAGTCCGGGGATATCCGCAATGACGAAGCCGCCGGTTCCTTCCAGATCCACCACGCCCAGGTTCGGATTCAAGGTTGTGAAATGATAGTTGGCGATCTTCGGTCTGGCATTGGTCACTCTGGACAGGAAGGTAGATTTGCCTACATTGGGGAATCCCACCAGTCCTACATCAGCAATTACCTTTAATTCCAGCAGAAGTTCCAGTTCCTGTGCTGCCTGTCCCGGCTGTGCATATTTCGGAGCCTGCATGGTACTGGTGGCATAATGCTGGTTGCCGTTGCCACCCTTACCGCCTTTTAAGAGAACAACCCGTTTGTTGTCCCCCGACATATCCGTAATTACCTGCCCGCTCTGAGCTTCTTTGATCACGGTTCCTGCAGGGACTTTGATAATGATGTCTTCTCCATCCTTGCCGCGACAGTTCTTCTTGCCGCCCTCTTCCCCGTCTCCGGCCTTGTACTTACGGATGTGCCGGAAATCGATCAGGGTATTCAGCCCCTCATCCACAACAAAGATCACGTCACCGCCGTGACCACCATCGCCACCGTCAGGGCCGCCACTGGGAACATATTTTTCACGGCGAAAGGACACATGACCATCTCCGCCTTTACCGCTTCTTACGTAAATTTTAGCTCTGTCAGCAAACATATTGTTCTCCTTTCCGACAAAATCCTTTACGGACTAAAAGGGCTTCAAACAATCAGTATGTTTGAAGCCCTGGTTAAATCAACTTATTTCTCTACAGGATATACGGAAGCCTGCTTCTTATCTCTGCCCTTTCTCTCGAAACGGAGAACGCCGTCAACTAAAGCAAACAGAGTATCATCTCCACCGATACCAACATTGACACCGGGATGGATCTTAGTACCGCGCTGTCTGTAAAGAATATTTCCAGCTTTTACAAACTGGCCATCAGCTCTCTTCGCACCTAATCTCTTGGATTCGGAATCTCTACCGTTCTTGGTAGAACCAACTCCCTTTTTATGTGCAAAAAATTGAAGGTTAAAGTTAAACATGGTCTACACCTCCTCGATTTTTACTTGCAAATACTGTTCCCCGTACTGACTGCTGAGCTTCTTTAGTGAAAACACCATGAAGTCCATCAGAAATACGGACTTGTCCTGCGGAATGGAATTCTCGAAATCACATTTGATAAAACCTGTCTCCTCATTCTGTGTCAGCTGCATCTTTTCGCCAGCCATTTCTTCCAACGCCATGATCGTACTTTGTACGGTCACAGAAATCGCTGCACAGAGGATATCCGGTTCCTTACCGAACAGTTTCTTCTTCGCATATTCCGCATGTCCCATGCAATAGAATCCGCGATAGATTCCCTCATGGTCCTTACGAATGATAATAGTTGTCATAACGATTATGCGTTAATCTTTTCGATCTTAACCTGAGTGTATGCTTGTCTATGACCATTCTTCTTGTGGTAACCGGTTTTTCTCTTGTACTTGTATACAATAACCTTCTTACCTCTACCCTGCTCCATAACGGTTGCGGTAACAGTTGCGTTAGCAACGTCAGCACCAACCTTGAGGGTATTGTCACTTACTGCGATCACCTGGTCAAAAGTAACAGTATTACCAGCCTCTGCATCGATCTTCTCAACTTTGATCACATCACCCTCAGAAACTTTGTACTGCTTTCCACCTGTTGCAATAATTGCGTACATAATAAGGCACCTCCTATTATTTACTCGCTAACTTTGGTGGTGAAAGACCCTAAAATCCAACACACTTATACCTAGTTATGCGGCATACCGTAGTATAATAACATGAGGTGCCCTGGTCGTCAAGATATAATTAGATTTTTTTTGATTTTTTTTGAAAAAACACCAAATATTTCAGCTGCCTACTTTTCTAAAATATCTGCATTGTTCTTCTTCTCAAAGTCATCCACATACTGAATGATCAGCTTTACAGTTCCATCAATGCCGAGAACGCTGCTGTTGATACAAAGATCATAGCTGTCGGCTCTGCCCCACTTCTTGGAAGAATAATAGTTGTAATAGCTCTGACGCTGTTTATCCTTCTTCGTGATCATTTCCTTTGCCTTGGCCTCCGTCAGATCATATCTGGTCATGATCCGTTTGGTCTTCACATCATCATCACCGAAGATAAACAGGTTGATGCAGTTCTTGTAATCTGCCAGAGCGTAATCTGCACAACGGCCTACAATAACGCAGGGGCCTTCATCAGCGATCTTCTTGATCGTATCAAACTGTGCCAGAAATACCTTATGGCTGATAGGCATATCTACAAAAGAGGATGCATTGTAGCCGAAGGAATAAGTATCCATGACCAAATTGTACAGGAAGGAATTGGTAGGTCTTTCATCATGGTTCTGGATCATTTCCTCACAGAAACCACTTTCCTGTGCTGCTCTGGTAAGGAGTTCCTTGTCATAGCATTTGATTCCATAATACTCTGCAACCTTTTCCCCAATTTCACGGCCTGCAGAACCAAACTGACGTCCAATGGTAATAATCGTATTCATACACACACCCGCTTTCTGCTGTACTTGATAACTAGCATTTTTTGTATCTTCATTATACGTGATATTCAACAAAAAATCAACCAATTATCAGCTTTTTTAGTTGTTTATCACCAATTATCCTGGGATGCATGCATTTTTTCCGCTATTTTCATTCCTTCTTCTGTCTGAGCCAGACCGCCTAACGCTGTTTCCCGCAGGGAAGCATCCATTTTGTCTCCGACCTCTTTCATGGCATCCATAACCTGGTCTGGCGGAATCCGGCTTACGATTCCTGCCATTGCCATATCCGCACAGGCCATGGCATTCACTGTGCCGATCACATTCCGTTTCACACAGGGAACCTCCACCAGTCCCGCCACCGGATCGCATACCAGTCCTAACAGATTTTTCATGGCCATGGCCGCTGCAGCAGCAATCTGCTCACAGCTGCCGCCCTGCAGATACGTCAGTGCCCCGGCTGCCATGGAACTGGCTGCTCCGATCTCCGCCTGGCATCCGCCCGCAGCACCGCTGATGGACGAACGGGTGGCTATGATCTGCCCGATCCCGGCTGCCACATACATGGCCCGGAGAATTTTGTCCGTATCCTTGCTGCGCTTCTGAAAATAGGGCACCAGCACTGCCGGCAATACTCCACAGGCACCCGCAGTAGGTGCCGCCACGATCCGTTTCATGCAGGCATTGGATTCTCCCATCTGTAACGCTCCCGCAATGCATTCGTCCACATATTCCCCGCACAATGACTCTTTGCCGGTATTATTGTTGGTATATTCTTCCATCCTTCTGCCATCACCGCCCACAAGACCGCTCGAGGACGTAAGATTCCCCTCATAGGTGGCAGCTGCAAGCAGCATGGCATCCCAGGCAGCCCGCATATGCTCCATACTGTCCTGCTCTGACACATTCCGCTCTGCCATATCGTCTTCCAGGATCACCTGCCAGAATTCTTTTTCTTCCATATGACATTTCTGTAATACCTGCTCAAATGACTGATAGGACATAGTTACTCCTCCACGTTAATATAGGTCACCTTAATGATACCATCCAGATGTTCCAGCCAGGCCACAGATTCTTGCGGCACTTCCTGATCCGTCTCTATGACCATGACGGCATAACCGCCCCGCTTATCCCGGTAAAGCTGCAGTGTGGCAATATTTACGCTTCTTTCCGCCAGCATGGAAGTCACCTGTGCCACATGTCCCGGCTGATCCACGTTGTGTACGATCAAAGTCGGCTTTTCCGCAGAGAAATTCACCTCAATCCCGTCCAGTTTGGCGATCAGGATCCGGCCGCCACCAATAGAAGCCGCCTGCACTTCTATTTTCCGCCCATGTTCTCCAGTCAGCCTGAGAACCGCCGTATTAGGATGGGCATCTTTCAGGGTAATGGTGGAAAAAGAGAATTCCATCCCAGCTTTTTCCGCCAGTTCGAAGCTTGTGGGAATCCGGATGTCATCCGGCCGCATTCCCAACAGACCTGCGATCAGTGCCTTATCCGTGCCATGTCCGATGCCCGTAGCAGCAAAGGAACCATGCAGAAGGATTTCTGCCTTCACTACATGGTCCTGAAGTAATTTTCCTGAAATATAACCGATGCGGACTGCTCCGGCAGTATGGGAACTGCTGGGGCCGACCATAACGGGTCCTAAAATATCAAACAGATTCATAAGCGCCTCATTTCTCACCCTAACACCGTCAGAAGATGTTCAAAATATTCCGGCAGCGGTGCATCGATCTCCAGATATTCTCCCGTGGTGGGATGGATAAATCCCAACGTCTTTGCATGGAGCGTCTGTCCCTGCAATTTAAAAGGGCTTTTCCGGTTGGAATAGACCTCATCTCCCAAAAGGGGATGTCCGATACTGGCCATATGCACACGGATCTGATGGGTCCTTCCGGTCTCTAACACACATTCTATATAAGTATATCCCTGAAACCTCTGTAATACCCGGTAATGGGTCACTGCCCTTTTTCCGTTCTGATGATTCACCGCCATTTTCTTCCGGTCGTTCGGATGTCTGCCGATAGGCTGGTCGATGGTGCCTTCCTCCTGCTGCAGTTCCCCGAAGCAGATGGCCCGGTATCGACGGTTGATGGAATGTTCTTTTAATTGTTCCGCAATGCAGCGATGGGCTTTGTCATTTTTGCAGGCAATGACGGATCCTGTGGTATCTCTGTCAATGCGGTGCACGATGCCGGGACGCAGCACTCCGTTGATCCCCGACAATTCTTTGCCGCAATGATACATCAGTGCATTGACTAACGTCCCGCTATAATGTCCCGCCGCCGGATGTACCACCATCCCCTTGGGCTTATTCACCACGATCAGATCCGCATCTTCATACAAAATATCTAACGGAATATTCTCCGGCTCAATATCCGGCTCCACAGACTCCGGAACAGAAAATACTACTTCGTCCTCACATTTGACACGATAGCTTCCCTTTGCCGGTTTTCCGTTGATCAGCACATTTCCGTCTTTGATCAGCTTCTGGATAAACGAACGGGACAGATTCTCCACCAGCAGACTCATACATTTGTCGATCCGTTCTTCTTCCATTTCTTCCGTTATCTGAAATCGGAGTTCTTCCATTATTTCATCTCCCGATAACGATTCTGCTTAAAGTTCAGAAATTCAAGATCTTTCTCCTTGTAAACAAACAAAAACAAAATAAAAAGACCGATAGTAGCCACTACCACATAAATATCCGCCACATTAAAGATTGGATAGTTGATCAGTACAAAGGAGATAAAATCCACCACATAATCCAGTCGGAATCTGTCGATCATATTGCCGATGCCTCCGGCAATGATCACTGCCAGCAGCACATGAACGATCCGGAATTTCTTCTGTTCCGGAAGTTTAAACAAAAAGAACAACAGTACCGCCAGAAATACGATTCCCACAAACAGAATAAATACTTTCTGATTTTGCAGCATACCAAATGCTGATCCCCGGTTCTCCAGATATTGTAATTCCAGCACACCGTCAATGATCACATAGGCTGGCTGGTTCTTCAGATGCACCACTGCCAGATGCTTGGTAAACTGATCCAGTACCAGAAGCACGATAGCAATCAAGACATCTATCATCAACATAACAACACGACTACTCTTCTTTTCCTTATTCATGAGCATCCTCTTCACTAAAATTGATTTCTTCGACGGCAGCCAGAATCTCTTCATCCGTAACGGTTCTGTCGATAACTGCTTTTCCAATCTTTTTTAACAGAATGAACTTGATCGTTCCCGCCTCCATC